>Ga0306926_10000436_pt1 | contig 38742 bp, 29 predicted proteins | sample flu12Cox44000178_FD_203759 | JGI IMG/M metagenome (GOLD analysis project Ga0306926, IMG submission 203759) | Lab enrichment of tropical soil microbial communities from Luquillo Experimental Forest, Puerto Rico - flux8day.12C.oxic.44.000.178 (v2)... | ecosystem: Environmental > Terrestrial >...
CTATTAGGCGCGGCGGAGCGAACGGGGCTCGAGCGAAATTATGGCTTGGCCGGGTAGGTTTCGTATTTCGCAGCGTCGATCTGCCGCCATTCGCCCTTTTGGATTCCCTCCCGGATTTGTGCGGGCGTCTTGCCCTTTTTGGTCTGCTCGTAAGAGTACAAGGTCTCGGCCATGCAGATGTTGCAGCCCGATCCATGTTTGCTCGTGAAGCAGTCCAGAAGGCTCGAGTGGCCGACGCTGCGGTCGCAGTGGCAATAGCACGGCTGCTGGTAGAGCACCTTTTTCACTTTGGCTGCGAGCGCGTAGGAGTTTTTCACCACGGGATTCGCGAACTCCGCGGGATCCATCGGTTGCGGCAATTCGCCTGCGGGAACTTGCGTGTGGTAGGCGGGAACCGGCTCGTCGCCGCCGCTCTGCAGACCGACCGGCCGCGCGCTGATCGGTAGGAGCACGGCGGCCACCATGCCGGCAACCAGAACTCCGCTCGACACCCACTTGCGCTTGATTCCCATGATTTTCCCCTGTCGCGGCAAAAGCGTTTCCATTGTACAGCGTTATTTGCCGGAAGAGGCGGTGAAGGAATCGTCGCTACGCCCGCGCCGGCGCACATCGATCCCCAGCCGTTTGATCTTCTGATTGAGGGTGGAAAGCGGAATCAGGAAGCGTTCGGCTGCTTCGGTCTGGTTCCAGCCGCTGCGGTCGAGCATGTCCACGATGATGCGGCGTTCGATTTCGTCCATGATCTGGAAAAGCGAAGGCTGCTGGGGAACGTCCGCGCCGGTTCGCGCGCCGGGTTCGCCCGGCAAGGGCGGCATGAATTCGGAAAGCTGCAGCCGGACGCCTTTCACGATCTCCTTGCTGCGGATGGCCTCCGGCAGCAGGTCGGAGTCGACGCGTTCGGTCGTCGAGAGCACCACCGCGCGCTCCACCACGTTTTCCAGTTCCCGGACGTTGCCCGGCCAGTCGTAGTCCATCATCAGCTTCATCGCGGCCGGCGTGAACTGCCGCATGGGCTTGCCGTTCTCTTCGCAGTAGCGCAGGAGGAAATGGGCCAGCAGCATGGGCACATCCTCGCGCCGGTCGCGCAGCGGCGGCAGCGTGAGGTGAATCACGTTCAGGCGGTGATACAAGTCTTCGCGGAAGCGGCCTTCGCGCACCAGGGTGAGCAACTCGATGTTGGAAGCGGCGACGATGCGCACGTCCACCTTGATCTGCTCGGTGCCGCCCAAGCGCATGAACTCGCGCTCCTGGATGACACGCAGCAGCTTGGCCTGGGTTTCCGGGCTGATGGTGGCGATTTCGTCGAAGAAGATCGTTCCCTGGTCGGCCACTTCGAACAGCCCCTTTTTGGAGGAAACTGCGCTGGTAAAGGCACCTTTGACGTGGCCGAACAGCTGCGACTCGAGCAGGTCCACGGGAATGGAGCCGGTGTTCACGGGCACAAAGGCTTTGTCCACGCGCGGGGAAGCGGAGTGGATCGCTTTCGCGATCAGTTCCTTGCCGGTGCCGCTTTCCCCGCTGACGAGCACGGTCGAACGCGACGGCGCCACCTGGGCCACCAGATCCAGAAGCGTGAGCATCTTGTCGCTTTTCCCGATGATGCTCGGAAAGCTCGAACGCTGTTTGAGTGCGCGCTTCAGGTGGACGTTTTCTTCGCGCAGGCGCCGCGATTCGACCGCTTGCGCCACCTGCGCCAGCAATTCGTCGTTGGACCACGGCTTGGTGATGTAGTCGAGCGCGCCGCCCTTGAAGGCGGCACGCGCCATGTCAATCGAGCCGTAGGCGGTAATGAGCACCACGGGAAGGTCCGGATCGCGCCGGCGCACTTCTTTGAGCAGTTCGAGACCGTTCCGGTCCGGCAGGCTGACATCGAGCAGCATCAAGTCGAACGGCCGCTCCTCCAATTTGCCCAACCCGGATTCGCCGGACTCGGCGCTCGACACGCCGTAGCCTTCGCCCGTTAGCAGCAGCTCCAGGCCTTCTCGGATTTCGGATTCATCGTCAACGACTAGAATTGCACCTTTAGACATGAACCGGCTTTCTCACGGCGGGGAACTCGACATGGAACGACGTGCCCTTGCCGGGCGCGGAGCGAACGTCCACTTTCCCTGCGTGCTCTTTGATGATCCCGTAGCTCACGGAAAGACCCAAGCCCGTACCTCGCCCGTTGGCCTTGGTCGTAAAAAACGGGTCGAAAATGCGGTGAATGTGCTCCCGCGGAATTCCCGCCCCGGTATCCACCACTTCGATTTCCACGCTGCCGTTGTGCGCGTTGGTTCTAACCTCGAGGATGCCGCCCGAAGGCATGGCGTCGCGCGCGTTCAGGAACAGATTGAGGAACACCTGCTGCAGCTTGTTGGCCGAACCGCGCACGGCAGGCAGCCCCTCGGACAGATTCTTCACCACTTGGATCTGCGAAGTCTTGAGCGGGTGCGAGACCAGCGCCAGCGTATCTTCGACCACCTTGTTCACGTCGATATTGGTGGTTTCGGCGGCGCCGGTGCGCGAGAAATTCAGCAGGTTGTTGACGATTTCGCTGGCCCGGAAGGTCTGTTTGACGATCTTTTCGATGATGGAGTGGCGGGGATCGCCTTCCGGCATCTGCTTGGCCAGCATCTGGATGTAGTTCGAGATCACCGCCAGCGGCGTGTTGACCTCGTGCGCCACGCCCGCCGCCAGCAAGCCCAGCGAGGTGAGCTTCTCGGTCTGTGACATCTGCTCTTGCATGCGCTCGCGTTGCGTGACGTCGTCGAAAAGCAGCAGGCGTCCGATGTGTTCGCCGGATTTGCTCACCAGCGGGGTGATGGAAACGTTCATGGTCAGCGTCTTGCCCTGATGCTGCAGTCTCTGTTTATAGATGCCGGTGATCTGCTCTTCGTTCTGCCGCGCGGCGATTTCCGCGGCCAGCTCGGCCGGCAGCAGCGCATCGAGCCGCGCGCCCAGGGCCTCCTGCCGCGGCACGCCAAACAGCTGCTCCATGCGGGTGTTCCAACTTTCCACGATGCCGCCCAAATCGACCGCCAGCACGCCGACGTTCAGCGATTCCACGATGTTTTCGCTGAAATCCTTCAAGCGCGCGATTTCTAGCGCCTTCTGCTCGAGCGAGCTGTAGAGCTGCGCGTTGTCGAGCGCGACCGCCACATATCCGGCGATGGTCTGCACGAGCTCGACGTCGTCGCTCGACAGAAAGTCGCCGTCGACCGTTTTGCCCAGCCCCAAAACGGCCACCGAGTGCTCGCGGATGCGGCAGGGAACGTAATAGTTCAAGTCCAGCTGCCCGAGCGTTTCCCGGACCGGTTCGCTCACGTTCAGGGCGGCGCGCGGCGATTCAAAGAACAACGCGCTGCGCGCCATTTCCGGCCGGGAAGCATCGAGGAAGCCGAGGTCGAGCCTGCCATGCGCGCGCACGCCCATGGAACGGGCCAGCTTCATTCTCCCGGGCTCCTCTTCGTCTTCCACAAAAACCGCCAGCCGGTCGACCAGCAGCGTCTGCGAGATGCGGTCCATCACCGAGCTCAACATGGGATCGAGGCGCACTTCGTTGGTCAGGGTGCGGCCGAATTCGATCAGCGTGCGACGGTAGTCGAGCCGGTCGCGATAGAAGAAATGATCGAGGCGGCGCTGAATCCATTCGCGCACCGGCTGAAACAGAAACGAAGCGATGGTGATCGCCAGCACCACCACCAAACGGTCGTTGGTGCTGGTATGAAAGATGTCGCCGCTCAGGCCGACCAGCGAGAAGAATACGGCTGCGACCGCCGCCGTGGCCGCGGTGTGCGCCAAGCCGCGCTTGAAGATGATGTCCACATCCATCAAGCGGTAGCGGATGATGGCGTATCCGAAACACAGGGGAATCAGCACCAGGCTCAGCGACGAGAAGACCATCCAGGGCTTCAGCAGCGGGTTGAAGGCGTAGGGCAGGATGTAGCAAAGCGCGAACGGCAGGCTGCCGGCCAGGGTGCCGCCAGCAAGCCATTTCAGTTGCTGGCGCAGGACACCCGAGGGCGCATGGCGAAAGCTGTAATAGAAAACCAGCCCGGCCAGAAGGAAGCATCCGGCAAGATAAGCCAGTTCGATCTGGTCGAGCACCACGCGGGCGCCGATCCACGGCAAAAAGCCAAGAGACGCCCCGGCCACGTTCAGGTGCAAGAGCAAAAGCAAAAGGGGCGGCCCGTAAACGAATCCGAGCTTCGCGAATTCCTTGAGCGAGCTTTGCGCGCGCTCCGGGAATACCAGAGCGAAGTGCAGAAGCAGCGCCGGCGCCAGCAGCCGCGCCACCACGCCCGCCCAGTAGATTTCGTAGTCGAAATTGTCCAGCTTCCCGCTGTAGTGGAAGCTGTAGAGGATGAACGACACCAGGCAGAAAACGTAAAAGTGAACGGCGCGCGGCGCATTCCAGCGGCGAATGAAGATAAAGATTCCGATGAAGAGATAGATCAGCCCGACGACGCGAAGGTAATTTTCCGCGGTGAGCGGTTTGGCGGCCGGGGCAATGACCACCGGCGTCTCAAACGGTTCGCCGCCGCGCTCCACCTTGTAGCGCAGCTGGCTCCAGAGTCCGGCCCGCCAAACCCGCTTGGTGACCTTTACCGCGCCCGGGACCTGTTGTCCCCCGATTTCGAGCAGCCGGTCGCCCTGCCGGATGCCCGCCTGCCAGGCGGGTCCGCCCGGCGTTACCTTCCAGGCTTCGATCCCGCGGTCCGTGTCCCGCCACGCCACTCCATCGTCGGGCGATTCAAACCGCGACCGCTGGTCGAAGTTCAAAATGGCGAAGATCACCGCAGCCAGCGTCGCTAGCGCTAAAACCACCGCTCCGAGGCTGACGCGAAAGCTTTGCTTCATGGACAGGATCCAACTACCTTAGGCCTACACACTGGGTAGGAAGGCGTGCAACTCCTCTTCCACTCTTTGGAGGCCTCCAGAGATTCTAACCTATTGCAGCTTCTATAAGTTAAAAGAGTCCCCGAAAGAGGCGGCAGCGGATATCCACTTTCTGGAAGGACGCCTACAGCTTTCCAAACCGGCTAAAACTGCAAGCTCAGCCCACCCCGGAACGAGCGAAACGCCGGAACCAGCACCACCTGGCCATCCCGGGTGTTCATGGTCACATAACCTTGCGCCAGCAGGTTGTCGCAATCGGCGATGGCTTCCCATCTGCCGGGTCCGAACTTGGGCAGTTGCTGCCGCAGGGAAACGTGGAGATACGGGTCCATCTGGTAGAGAGATTCGCCGTAGGTGTCGACGCGCGAAATGGCCGGCCCGCTGATCCATTTGTACCCGACGGTGACCCGTCCGCCGGCCCGCGGCACCCGGGTTGAAACGTTGAAGCCGAGGCTGTGCCGCGCCACCATGTGCAGCTCATCGCGCAACACCGCGTCGGTCACGGCGGCGGGCGCCAGCGCCCCTCCCATCGCATACACGGCTGTCAGTTCGGTGCCGTCGCCGAGTTTCTCGCGATAAGCGACGCGTCCACCCCAGCTATTGGCCGAACCGCCGTCGTAGGCAAAGGCGTTAGAGAAAATATCCTGGAAGAATTCCTGCTCGGGCAGGTCGCTGCCGCGGCCGAATACCGCCTGGTGGCGCGCATCGTCGTGGAAAGCGGCGATCTGCAGCTTGCCCCGATCGCCGACGCGCCGCTCGGCCGAAATCTCTTCATGCCAGCCGCCCTGCAGCACGGGTCTGCCGTCCCGCCACATCAGGGTAGGGAAGGCGTCAAGCTCGTCGAGCGCGTGCAAGAGCGACGACTGCAATTCTTCGCCGCCTGACTCAAGCGCGCCCGAATCGAGCGAACTGGGCGCGCCGGGCTGCGAAGCGAACACCACGCTGCCGTGCCAGTTGTCGCTCAATTTGGTTTCCAGGCTGATGCGCGGCCGAATCGACGACACCGCGCGGCCGAGACCCACCAGCAAATACTCTCCGCCGTAACGGACCAGCACGCGGTCGCCAAACGTCACCGCACCGCCCTGGTCGATACGCATGCCGCGGAAAGTTACGCCGGTATTTCCGAGCGAAGCTTCGCGCAGCACCAGCGCCGTGTGCGGCCCCGCTCCGATCGTGCCGGAGGGCAACCACACGGTGGCAACGCCGCCCGCCGGTTGCTCGTCGTAGCTCATCTGCCCGGCGACCAGAAGCTTGCCGGCGCCCAATTTCTGGTCATAGGCAAAAGCGGTTCCCGGCGCCGCAGCGACGTTGGAAACCGAACCGGGACGCCGCGCTCCGTCGGTAAACTCCATCAGCATCTTGGGCGCGCCGGCGTTGCGTTCGGCGGCGGCGCTCAATACCGCGCCGTAATCGTCCCACTGCAGCACCGGGCGGGTTCCCGAGGCCGAGCGCAGCACCCATTTCCAGTCGTCGGCATCGGCCTTGGCCGAAGCGTTCGGCTGTTTGCGCAGCTGTTCGAGCGTCGCGAACATGGACTCCATCTCAATGCGCACGACGGTGGTGAGGTTGGCATTGACCCGGACATGCTGCTGCAGGGTCGGAAGGAATCCGGCGAGGGTTACCCTTACCGTGTACAAGCCGGGCGAGAGTTTCTCGCCGCGGAAAATTCCCTGCGTGTTGGTGAGAAACTCGCTGGTGCCGGTGATACCGGCTTCTGCGAGCACTTGAACGCTCGCGCCCATTTGCGGCGTGCCCGCGAAGTCGCGCACCACTCCGGTCAGGCTGCCGGAAACCAGCTTCGCCTGCGCTTCCGCCGCGCTCGCCAAAAGCGACCAGCAAGCGGCGGCCATGACCAGGGTGACCCAAATCCGGAGCGGAACCCGGAATCGTCCCTGTTGCACTGCGTTACCTCCCCGGAGTGGTGTTAGCAGCCGAGGTCTTGATGGGCGCCATCGGCGGCTTCACCGTGAACTCCGCGCTGCGGGAAATCGTTTGGTTCGCCAACGCGTCGGTCGCGCTGACTTCGAGCGTGTACTTGCCGGGCGCGAGCGTTGCCAGCGGCAGCAGGCGTTCGATGGTGATCTGGTCGCCGGTCTGCTTCATGTCGCCGCTGGTTTCCTTGAACTGCATGATCGGCTGATCGGCTTTATCGCCGGCCTTCTTCACCGTGTACAAAAACGTCGCCTTCGACTTGTGCGTCTGCTCGTCGGGTTTCAGGTTGTACACCTGCATGTAGATTCCGAGCTTGTCCTGCGGCGTGAAATCGCCTTCAAGGCGCGGCCGCACTTTGGAAGAACCGATGACGAACTGGCCGGCGCCGATCTGCTTGGCCGGAACGCGTTCGATCTGGTCGGCCAGGATCAGGGAACTGGCTTCGAGCTTTTCGTCTTCATAGCGCGGCACCTGCAGGCGGGTATTCACCACGCCCACATTGCCGCTTTGCACGTCCTTGATCACCAGATCGAGGCGGTAGAGTCCCGGGCGCAGCGGCACCGCTTTCTGATAGATCGACTGCAGCTTGACCATCTGCTGGAAAAGGGAATCGGGAAAATCGCGGCTGACCGCTTCTTCAAAGGTCTGCACGACGCGCCCGGTCAAGGTGCTGATCCGGCCAAAGACGTTCATGGTGGCGGTGTGCACGCCGTCTTTATTCTGGAACGACAACTGGCTGTTCGGCACCTGCACGGTCACCGGCACCAGAACCGTGTCGTTGGTCACTTTCAGATAGTCGGTGCGCCAGGCAAAGTGCACCTGGTCGCGCACGATGCGAGAAGTAACCAGCGCTTCCAAATCCTTGAACTTCACGGGAGGGGCTTGCTGGATCTTGGCGTACTGCTCGAGCCGCGTGAACTCGTTCATGCTGGCCGGCGTGCCGCCCATGGTCGTCGGCAGATTGGTGCCGTCCGAGCGGGTAAAGCGATCGGCCTTGGAAGCCATGCCCATGGATTCCATCAAGCTCAAGCCCGCGCCGGGAACGTGCAGCAGCGCGTCCTTTTCCGAAGGATCCATGGTCAAGCGATATTCGCCCGAACCCGACGGGTCGACGAATTCCAGCATCACGTTGTTGCCGAGCTCCGACCCCTCCAAATATCGATAGCGCCAGCTTTCCCACGCATAGGTCGTGGTCGAGCCGCCGCCCTCTTCCATGGGCCGGTCGTAGGTGCCGCCGGTTGGATGCGAATCGATTTCGTCCGGCGGTCCCCAAATGATGTAGATGCGGCCGCGGTCGGTCTTCCAGCCGGGAATGCCCGAGGCAAAATGTTCGTTGGCGTAGGCGATGCGGCGGTAGTGCTCTTCTTTGAAATCGTTCTCGGGCAAATCGGGATTGCTGCTGCGCCGCAGCCAGAACTGCTCGATGAACTGCTCGCGCTCTTCGCTGGTGCTCAACTGCAAAAACGCCGTGCGCTCTTCGGGCGAAATAATGTAGACCACATCTTCGTTGAGCCACTGCTTGTACTGGGCGTCCAATTCCTTGAGCGCCCGGCCCATTTTTTTCTTTTGTTCCTTGGTCAGTTTTTGCGGTGCGGGAGGATCATGGGGGTCGGGCGCTTGCTGGACCTGCTGCGCCATGGCGAGCGGGAGCGAAAGCAAAATGGAGAAAGCCGCAGCAAAGAGGGTTCGGACTACCCTGGCCATAGGTACACCTCAACCGCACGCAAACTTAGAAATTCTAACGCCGGGACAGGCTCCCGTCAAACGGGTTTCAGCGCCAGCCCGAGAAAAACCCCGCGCCAGAAAACGGCAAATCCCTCGTATTTTGAGGCACTTGTCCCCCGATGGGGTTAGATTGAGGTTGTCCAGGGGAGGTTGCCTTGCCGGGGAGCCGATTTTCCGCGACGACCCTGCACATTCGTACAGGTGGTTCCCTCGATGTACGGGCCGCACGCTTTCAGGCGAGAGCGGGAAACCGGGGGCTACTGCATCCGCTGAGGCATTTTTTCCGAGCCCACGAGGGTATCGAAAATGGCCAGCACATGGCGGCGGTACTCGACGATGCGCGAAAGTACGCTGCGCAGTTCGGGTTCGCGTTCGGCCTCGCGGTGCCACTTGGCCAGCACGGCGGGAGGAACTTCGATGTCTTGCCGCAACTTGTCCGCCGCGTGTCCGCGCAAGAACAGGCCGTAGAAAAACGCCGCTTCCCGCTGCGGAAATTCGAAATCCGTCACGGGGTCGGAGGGCGCGAATGGGACGGTTGCAGCCATAGGCGAAAGCGCAGTTTACCCAAATGCCTTTCCGCGTCAAGTGGTACGCACGGTTGTTTTGTGCGTTTAGGTCAACGCTGAATCTTTGCTGTTAAACCCGCGTTCCTCGGGCCCGTTGCGCAACTTGGGCCGGTTTCGGCCGGAATCGGATCGCCCGGCAACTGTCGCCTTTTCAATGGTTTTCGCCGGGCCACGGTTCCGGCTAAGGACCCGCATGCAACGTCCCCATTGCCAGCCGGTTCTAATCCGGCATAGGATGCCCGTAGAGATGACCAGGTTACACAACGTCGCCACCAGTTCGCCCTTCGGGCGGCTGCTTCGCTTTGGTTTTTTTCAGGGGCTGCGCTCGGTTGAAATCGATCCCGAAGATTTTCGCGGCTACCTTGCGCGCAAACACCGGCTGCATGTTTCCGATTTCAGCCGCATGCACCTGGTGCCGATCGAGCGTCTGGACTTCGTCGCCGAGCAGCTCATCAAGGATGCGCAGCGCTTGGCGCTCGCGGAAGGCGCGGGATTTGGTTTGGGCGGCATGATCACGCTGGTGCCCGATGCGGGCTTGCTCACGATCATCACGCTGCGATTGATCCAGCGTCTGACCTTGCTCTACGGATTTGAAGCGCAAGGCGAGAACGAGCGGCGGGAGCTATGGCTCGCGGCCGCGGCGGCGACGGGAATTGACTTCGGCAAGGACCTGGCTGAAAAGCAGATGCTGGAGAAGCTGGCGCCGCGCATCGCAGAACGCCTGGCAGTAAAATTCGGCGAAGAAGCCGCGGAAAAGTGGGTCGGCCGGCTGATTCCCGTGGCCAGTTCTTTCATCGGCGGCGCGCTGAACTTTGCCTTTGTCCGTTCGTGGGGGCGGCGCGCGCAGCGGAATCTCCGCGCGCGTCATCTGGCAGAGCGACCCATCCGTGTCGTCGTTCCTCCTCCCCACCGTCGGTCGGGCTTGCCGCTCATCGCGCATTAGGCCGCTTACACCGCAGTCGAAAACGATCCTCCCGGATGGACGTAGCCATACGCCATGCGCGGCGTGTTGAAAGCCCAAGCCGGATTGCCGCTGGCATCGAGGAGAATGAGGCCGCCCGTCCCCTGGCCGCGGCGCGAGAGCAATTCGATTGCTTCCTCGGCCGCCCGTTTCGCCAACAACCGGCTGCGGCCCACCTCCGGTTCGCGCCGCAGAAAATCCACCGCGGTTTTGGCCATGACGATTTTCATGATGGCTTCGCCGTAGCCGGTTGAAGAAACGCCGCCGGCTTCTCCGTCGGCGTAACAGCCGCAGCCGATCAGCGGAGAATCGCCGACCCGGCCGGGTAGCTTACAACAGGTGCCGCCGGTAGAGGTGGCCGCGAAAAGGCGGCCGTCGCGGTCCATCGCCACGGCACCGACCGTTCCCTGTTCGTGTCCGCGATGGTGCACGGCGGCATGGCGATCCTCGCGGCACCGCAAAAACGCGGCATGCTCGGCTTCGCTAACCAGTTCGGACGGATCGGCGAGCGACAGCCCCGCTTTCCGGGCGAAGCGCTCGGCGCCCTCGGCAACCAGCATCATGTGCGGACATTCTTCCCAGATCTTGCGCGCCAGCCGAATCGGATTCTTGATGCGCTTTAAGCCCGCCGCGGCTCCCGCGCGAAGCGTGGTGCCGTCCATGAGGATGGCGTCACATTCGACCTGGCCGTCGGCGTTCAGGTGCGATCCGTAGCCGGCATCGAATACCGGATCGTCCTCGAGCACGATAATTGCGGCTTCGACCGCGTCCAGGGCCGAACCGCCGCGGGACAGGATGGACCAGCCGGCGGCAAGAGCGTTCTGGCAGCCATCCTTACAGGCCGCCGCGGCTTCGTCGGGAATATCCCAGGCGCCGCCGTGCACAATGAGCGAGGGTTGCATGGCGGCAAGAATTGTAAGGCAGGCATAGGGAACGGCGAAGCTAGACCAAAAAATCCAGGAAGAAAAGAAAAAGTCCGACGCTCAAGAGAATGGTGCCGCAGTGGATGCGGCGGCGCGAATGGCGGGCGAGGCGGCGAATGAAACCGGTGGGGACCGCTTTCAAGGCCAGCTCCGGGCGAAGTCCGTGGAAGGAGCCGGAAAAAGCGCGCCGGACGAGACTGCGGCGAACGGCTCGGAACTCGTCATTCACCCAGATGGGAACTTCCAAGCGCTTCGTCCACAAGACGAGCGCGCCGGATGCGAAAACCGCATAACCAAGAATAGCCAGGAAACCAAGTGCCGAACCCGCGCCCCAACCCATCGCCACCCTCTCCACCCGGCAGCAGCGTCCGATGTGAGATGCCTCGTCAGTTGAAACGGCTGGCCGGGCTGGTTGGTTACTGGCCGCCGGAACCGGGGCTGGTTATTCGAGCTGGTGAATCGTGCTCAGTTCGACGACTTCGAATTCTTTCGCGCCGGCCGGCGTGGAGACTTTTACTTCGTCCCCAACTTTGCGGTTGAGGAGCGCGCGGCCGATGGGCGATGTCGTCGAAATATGGCCCTTATCGACGTCCGCTTCCTCGCTGCTTACCAGCCGGTATTCGATGCGAACGTCGCGCTGGGTGTCAATAACCACAATCCTGGAGCCGTAGCCCGAACGGTCCCTGGGGATATTGCTGAGGTTCAGCAGCCCGAGGTCGCCCAGGCGTTTTTTGAGCTGGCCGATGCGCGCGTTGACGAATCCTTGCCGTTCCTTGGCGTACTTGTACTCGGCATTCTCGGAAAGGTCGCCATGCGCCCGCGCGACCGCAATTTCCTTGGGCAGCTCGACGTTCAGCTCGTGTTCGAGCTGGTCGATCTCTTCCTGCAGCTTCTGCTTCACCTTCGCGATCGGGTCGGACATGCGCCTTCACCAAAGAGGTCTCAGGGCTTGGTGGCAGAAAAAAGTAGTCCACCTAACCCTGGTACAAAAAATTTCGCGGGGGAAGTGTGCCTGCCCTTCTCCCGCGCTGCCCTCAAGTATAGATGCGAGCAAATTGAGGGAACAAGGGCAGAGTTGGCGCGAAGGTCTAGCGCACTATGACCTGGACTTGTTGCGCGACCTGCTTGCCGTCCGCGCCGGTCGCGGTAAGAGTGTAAGTCGTTGTTTTATTTGGATTTACGTCAACACAGAGGTTGTGCGATGGCCAAACGGGACGGGTCTCGGGAACCAGCGTAACGCTTTTGGCGTTGGCGACGCCAAAACAAACCTGAGCTGTCTCGCCCCGGCGGATCTCGGGCGTGGCATAGAGCATTTGAATGGCGAGTTCCCGACCGCCCAGTTGTTCGACCGCGGCTTGGTCGGCTTCCCTTTGCTTTTGCACCTGCTGCCGCTCGATCCGCTCTTGATAGGCGCGGTTTGATCGATGGCGCGAGAGGAAAATCGAGCCCACGTAGACGGCGACCGCCAGAAGGAAAAGCGAGGAGTAAACGAAGGGATTTTTGAACCGGCGGGGGGTCGTCTCTGGGCTCTGCTTTTCTGAAAGCATGATTTCTCCGGAGCGGGTCGAGGCCCCTCTGGAAATAGATGCCGCCACCCCAAATGCGTTTCCCGTCCGTAGCGTAGATTTCCGTTTCTTTGCACCGCAAGCCTCATTTCCTTATAATCGCGCAGCTTTACCGCACGCTGCCGCGTCAGCTGCCACCAGAATGATCCCGGAACCAGCGCACTCGATCGTTGTGGTCGTTGAAGGCAGCGAAGCCTTCCACGAAATGAAGCGCGGGCTGCTTCCGGGATTCCGCGCGAAACTAGCCAGCAACGAGCACACCATCAAGGACGCGGTCGAGGATCCTGCGCTGCAGGCCATGCTCTTTGACCTCGATTGTGTCGGTGAAGGCGCGCCCGACGGCCTTGAGGTGATTCGGGAAATCCGCGCTTTGCGGGACGACATCGTGCTGGTGGCCATGACCCGTTCGCGCGAGCACAGCATCCCGTTGCGCGCGAGCCAGGCCGGAGCCGACGAGTTCGTGGTAGCCCCGGTCAACTACGACGAACTGCAGATCCTCATCGCACGCGCCATCGAAAAGCGGGCCCTCGAACTCGAAGGCCGCCGTGTGGTGGAACAAGCCGAACGCCGCACCGCGTTGTTTTCGCTGATCGGCGCGAGCGCCGCCATGCAAAAGCTCTATCAAACCATTCAGGCCGTGGCCGACACCAATACCACCGTGGTGTTGCGGGGAGAGAGCGGCACCGGAAAAGAGCTCATCGCCAAGGCCATCGTACAGGCCAGCGATCGCGCCAACCAGCCCTACATCTGTCTGAACTGTTCGGCGTTGCCCGAGTCGCTCATCGAGTCCGAGCTTTTCGGCTACGAGAAGGGCGCCTTTACCGGCGCCGATGTGGCGAAAGCCGGGCTCATCGAATCGGCGCAAGGCGGAACGCTTTTTTTGGATGAGATCACCACCCTCAATCCCAACCTGCAAAGCAAACTGCTGCGCGTTTTGCAGGAGCGCTCGGTGCAACGCCTTGGCGGCCGGGCCGCCAAGAGAATCGATTTCCGGCTGATTTGCGCCACCAACGACGATCTCGAGGACGTGGTCAGAAAGGGGCGCTTCCGCGAAGATCTCTACTACCGGATCAACGTCGTGCCCATCCTGGTGCCGCCGCTGCGCGACCGCGACGGCGACTTGCCCCTGCTGGTGGATCATTTTCTCAGAATGTACTGCACGGCGGCCAAGCGCGCGCTGAAAAACATCAATCCCGATGTGCTCGAAATCCTCGAAGAATATCCCTGGCCCGGCAACGTTCGCGAACTGGAAAACCTGGTGCAGCGGCTGGTGGTCATGGTCGCTAGTTCGACCATCACCGCCGAGCATCTGCCACAGCATCTGCTGCAGCACAGCGCTTCGGGCCAGGAGGCCATCCTGATTCCCGAGCAGGGCGTGGATTTCGACGCCGAAATGGAGCGGATCGAGATCGCCTACCTGACCGCGGCCCTGCGCCGCACCGGGGGACGGAAGTCCGCGGCGGCCGAGTTGCTGCGCCTGGACAACCAGCGCATGAAATACCTCTGCCGCAAGCTGAAGCTCTAGGGTTAATTTCTCAGCTTTAGGGTTAATTTTTAGCCCATCGTCGGTTAATTATTAACCACACGGTTTAATTTTTAACCCACGGGTACGGGCTGCTTCCCCCGCTCCCTTCGTAAGTGATTGATTCTTTTCTTTCCGCGGTTTCCCGTTCGCCCCTTGGCGCCGCTTGGGCTTGTTTGGCACCTCCCTTGCAGTATGGCTCCCCGTCTTTCGCAAGACAAAAATGCGGGTGGAGGAATTAATGTCGATTCAGAAAAAGTCCCTGATCAGCACCTTGAAGACGGCCAAGAAGGCCAACGTGGCCGGCGAAGTAAAGAGCGAGAAGATGGCCTCGATGCGCATGGCCAAGGCTGCGGTCAGCTCCAAGAGCTTCAAGAGCCTGAAGGCGAACACCTACAAGAGTGCCAAGGTCAACGTCAACCTGCGGGTCTTGTAATCCCGACTGGTTGGCGATCCGCGGACGAAAAGGCGAGGGCTGCCCAGCCGCCTCGCCTTTTCTGTTTTTTGCTACCAGATTTTCCGGCCCAGCACGACCCGTAGACCTTCCACTGCGAATCCTAGAAGACTGCGCCTCTCGCCGTAGACGCGCGCCTCTCCGGTCATGCCGGGCTTCAAGCTTCCGCTGGGGTCGGCCAGCGGGAGATCCACCGCATAGAATTGCGGCGGACGCAGGCCTTTGAACTTCGTTCGATCGATGAGCGAGGGGTCGCTTTCTGAAGCCGGTGTCACCGCCGCTGCGCGCGACGCCCATTTCCCCCATGTGCCGTCGACGTGGAGTTTTGCCGGCGCTCCTTCCCGGACCTTGTACATGTCGTATTCCGACACGTAAATCCTTGCGCGCAACGCCGCGAGATCGGCGACTTCCGCCACTTCGGTTCCTTCTCGAAGGTAGCTGCCGAGGCGGTCGCGCAAATGAGGCGTCAGGACCACGCCGGCCCTGGGGCTGCGCAGCAAGAGGTCTTCGGTTTCCAGTTCGAGCTGCCGGGACTCTACCTCGAGCCTCTCGCGTTGCTTCAAGGCGGCGCCCAAATCCCGGTGGCCGAACCCGGCCGAAATGGCGCGGTCGGACGCCAGGACCAGACCTGCCCGGGCCCGCGCGGCAAGGGACTCCAGCGGCAGGTTGCGCAATTGGGCGATGGGCTCGCCGGCCTTGACCACGCTTCCCTCCTCGACGAAGACCTTGGTTACCACGCCCGGAACCGCGGCGCGCACGAACGACCGCCCGGCCGGCTCCAAAACGAAGCGGCCCGCAGTCGACTGATGCCACAAGGGCAGCAGACTGAAGGCAGCCAGGATCACGGCGGCTAGCAGCAACCGGCGCGAAGCAAACCAGTCCCGGACTCTGTCCTTTTTATCGAGATAAACCAGCTTCATGAAATTCACCAGCAATCGTATGCGAGATTTGAAAACCAGCAGCGCCACGCCGTACTGCGGGATGAAGGCCCACTCCGGGCTGAAATTGCGCGAGACATTTCCGGCAAAGCGCGCGACAACCGTAAGCACCAGGTAGCTGTAGGCGCCGGAGAGCAGCGCGTACGCGGCGTAAAACGGCCGGCGGCGCTTCGCGACGTAGGGCACCTCGACCGGCAGCCGCCAGATGTGCCGCTTCACCCAGGCGGAAAGATAGGCCGTCGAATCCTCCTTCAGTTCGGCGATCCCGATGATTTCGCACAGCATGTGGTAGCCGTCGAGCTTCATCAGCGGATTCCAATTCACGATGAGCGACACAATGCCGGTCAGCATCATCATGAAATAGGCGCCTTGGTGCACCATGGTGTCGGGAGCCGTCAGCCACCACACGGGCGTCGCAATCGAACAGACCATCAGCTCGGCCCAGATGCCCGCGAGCGCAATGACCAGCCGCCCGGAGCGGTCTCCCATCACGGCGCCTTCGGTGGTGTCGGTATAGAAGGCCGGCGTCAGGAAAATCAGCGCGAAGCCCATGGCCGGAACCCGGCCGCCCGCGTGCTTGCAAGCGTGCGCGTGGGCAAACTCGTGAACCGCCACCACGAAAATCCCCAGAACGTAGAGAACGGCGATGTCGGCCACGGTTTTGTCGGTGAAGTTGTAAAACTCCACCGTATCCCGCCCGATCTCGGACCAATGGCTCAAGGTAATTCCCAATGAGAAGGCGAACGCCACGAGGGTCAAAGCCGTGAACCATTTGGTGTAGATGAACCGCGTCCTCGGATAGAGCCAGTTGAGAAAGCCGTCGGGATTGAAGGCCGGAAACGTGATCATGGACAGATCGGTGAACGGGCTTTTCGCTTTCAGGTTCTTGCGGCGCTCCTCCTTGCTCTGCAAAAGCAGCAGCACATTTTTTTCCTGCGCGGTTCGGTACCAGAATCCGGCGGCCTCCAAAGCGGAGGCAAACTCATAGACCGCCTGCTCGTCATAGGCTTCGCCCATCTCCTGGGAGTAGAGTTCGGCGATGGCCGCGTAGGATCGTTTGCCGTCGAACAGCCGCGCCAGGTTCCATTGCGCCCAGCTCAGCCGGTACATCAGGCCGGTACTCGGAAAATACACTCTGACCATGCGCTGGCCGTCTTCCACATGCTCGCGGAAGGTTACGCCGGGCTCGATGCGGGGAACGCGCTGCAGGATTTCGCGCGCCGGGATGTCCGGCAACGCCACATTGAGCGCGCGGGTCAGGTTCATTTTCGATCCGGCACGTGGACGGCCACGGTCATTCCCGGGCGCAGTTCGCCGCGGGCGCCCACAAGTTCGCCCAGCACCTCGATGGTGCCGCTCGAGGGATCGACGACCGGGCTCATTTCGACCACCTTCACGGCGTGTTTCTCGGCGGCCAGGTCCGGAACCGTCAGCGGCATCAGCTGCCCCCTTTTCACGCGGTAGATGAATCTTTCCGGCAACGTGAAGCGCACCCGCAGCGGCCCCTCTTCGGTAACCCAGAACAGCCGATCCCCTTTGGCCACCGACTGGCCCTCGCGGACGTAGCGCCGGGCGACCAGCCCGCCAAACGGCGCCATGACCCGGGTCTTTTCAAGCTCCAGTTCGAGCGAGTGTTCCTCCTGCTTCGCCGTGTTCAGCTGTTCGGTCACCCGGAGAATGTCCCACTGGTCGGACTCGGCCTTGTATTTCGCGTGCTGCAGCTGTTCATCGGCGATCAGCTTTTCGGCGTAGAGGCGCTGCGCCCGGATGTAGTCGGCTTTTAACACTTCCGCTTCCGCTTGCCAGTTCTTCAGGTCGGCTGCGATGCTGCGCGTCTTGGCCCGGGCGGCTTCGAGATTGGCCTCCAGCTGGCGGTCATCGAGTCGCGCCAATACCGTGCTGGCGCCGACTCTGGTTCCGGTGTCCACGGATATCTTTCGAACGATTCCGTCCCTTTGCGCGGTCACGTCCACCTGGTGCTCGACGACGAGCGGAGCCGTGACGGAGAGTTCAGCGGCGCTGGCCTCCGCGGTCGGCTGGCTCGCCACGACGGCGGAATTTTTCTCCGGCGCCGCCGCCTGCGCCGTGGACGGATTTTCCTTTTGCTCGCCGCAGCCCGAAAGCGTGCCGGCAAGCGTCAACCACAGCAGGGCTTTGCCAAAAGGCTTCATGGATTCCGTCCTCAAAGCTCTACCATCCAAACCAATTCCAGACCCGCGAATAGAGCCAGATCGCCGGGCGCCGGAAGAGCACGTAGCCCGACATCCGCCAGCCGGCCAGAATCTTTCCGCGTCCTTCCATTCCGGTGCGGATCAATCCATTCGGATTTTCTACGGCCACGCGGGCGAAGAACACGCGGGACTCTCCTTGTGGTTCTCCCTTGGGGCTCACGGTCGCGACGCTACCGCGGAAGGTCCGCGTGGGGTAACCGTTCAGTTTGACGGCGGCCCTCTGCCCGCTTCGCAGCAGGCCGACGTCGTGGTCGTCGATGGCGACGTCCACCATCGCCGTGGACGCATCGAGCACCTCGGCGAAGGTGTCGCCAAACTGCAGGCGCCGCCCGACAAAGGTATCGATATGCGGTGTCGCCACCACGCCGTCGATCGGAGAACGCAACTGCGCGCGATCCAAGAGTTGCTGCGCGTTGGCCACTTCCGTTTTCCAGTAGTCCGCCTCGACGCGTTTAACGCCGGCTTCCGCTCCGTCGTTCGAGGCCAGAGCGTGATTCATCTCGAGCAATGCGGTTTGATAGCGCGCCTGGGCCGCGGCCAGCGCCGTTTGCCGTTCCCAGGACTCCATTTCGGCGATCACCTGGCCGCGCTTGATCGCTTGACCCTCGCGCACCAGAACCCTTGCCACCACTCCTTCAAACTCCGGCTGCACTTGGGCTCGATGAACCGGCGCCACGACGGCGTCGCCCGCCAGGCGCATCGGCAGGGGACAAACCGCCAGGAAAACGAAAGCGGCCAGGGCGCCCATGGTGACCAGCCTGCGGCGCGTTTTCTCCATGGCCAGAAACTTTCGCTTCCGCTCGAGCACCGGCTCCAGCACCGAAATAAACGGCACTTCCTTGTACATCTGCGCGTTGCGCAGCGCCACGGTGGCCTGGCTGGCCAGCACCTGAATCAATTCGATGTGCACCGAAGTCAGAAAATCCGGATCGCCGCTTTCCAGCCCGAGAATGCCCACCCGCCCGGTGTCGTCATGAAGCGGAATGGCATAGAAAGCGCGCATGCCGGTGCTGGCGAAGTACTGTTTGAACTTGGCGCGCGTCTCTTCCCGCTCGGCTGAAATTTCCTCGCCGTGCTGCTTCACGTCGACGACTTCTTCGGCCAGCGCGGCCCACTCCAAGAGCGAACTTAACGGCGCGATTTCGGGTGCGTCGGCGTTGAGCTTGGCCACGCCGCTCACCGCGCAGAGCTTGAAGCGCCCGCGCTGTTCGAGCGCAATGGCCGCGCGCTCGTAGGGAACGACCGCCTGCGGCGCGTTCACGATGGTTTGCAGCATGCGGTCCAAATTCAGCGTCGAAGTGATTTCGTGGCTGACCGTAACCAGCGTTTCGAGCACTTCCACTTTGCGTTCCGCCATCAGCAGACCGGCGTTGTGCAGCGCGCGCGAAGCGGTTTCGGTGATGGTGGTGAGCGCGAACAGATCGTCCTCGTCAAACGACTGGCCGTTGAGCTTGTTGACGGCCTCGACCACCCCCACGAGCGAACCCTGGTCCATGATGGGCACGACCAGCAGGCTGCTGACGCCGCCGTCCGCCTGGTTTGCGCTCCGCACTCCCAGCCGCTCGTCGTCGGGCGAGGCGATCAGCACGGATTCGCCGTTGTCGGACACCGCGCCGGGAATCCCTTCCCCCGGCTTCTCGACGCTCCCCGCGGGTGTGGTCAGGTCTCTTCCCGCCTGGTGCATCAGTTCGATACTCTCATCGCCGCGCATCAGCCACAGATTGACGGCCGCGCATTCCATCACTTCCTGCAGTTTCCCGCCGACGATCGGCAAGAGCTCGTCCATCTCCAGGGTGGAGGAAAACGATCGTTCGAGGTCATAGAGCTGCGTCAACCGCGTCACCGATTGGAGCGAATCGTTGCGCTCCGCTTCATAGGATTCGGCGGCCCGCAACGCGCTCGAGCCGAGCTCGGCCAGCGGAGCGAGAGCCTCGACGCTTTCTGGCGATAGCTCGCGCTCGAACGATAAAATCTCAATCGCGCCGCCGATGGCCCCGGCGGTGTCGAGCGGTAGGTAGGCGAGCGAGCGCAGCGTGCGCCGGATGTCCAGATGGCCGTAATCCTCGCGCGCCAGATCGGCGCCGCTGAAAAGCAGGGCGGCGTGCTCCGCGCTCAGCTCGCCGAGCGTGCCGTGATGTAGCGGAACGTGCGCGGAGCGAACCGACTCCCCCCCGGCCCAGGCCCGCAGCAGCCAGGCGTCCTCGCCATCCCATTTTCCGACGGTATAGACGTTGACGAACGCGTCCGGCAGAGCTTCGGACACCGTTCGCGCGATGCGGCGCGCTCGTGGCGCCAATTCCTGCGCCGCAAGGAGCTCAACAACCAGTGAATTTAGATCAATTTTCAAGCCGGGCTCTGCGTGACCAACGCGGCGACCCGAAATGTTCCGAGGACGCGGTGGCTGGTCACCGCTGACTTGCAAATCTACCGCCAATCTTCTAAGTTGAGCGCGAACTTTAGCAGACCGTCAACGCGCAGGCAAGCATCCTCGGCAAAGCCGCGAGTGGCCGAAGAAGGAGCAGATCGTGGAAATCGACGTGCGCACCCTGGAGCAGGTGAAATTGATCAAACTGCGCGGCAAGCTCCATTTGGGGCCGGCGCTCGACCGCACCAACGACACCATCAAAGACCTGTTGAACTCGGGCGAAGCCCGCCTGGTCGTGGACTTGGAGGAAGTTCCGATGATCGATTCGAGCGGGATCGGCCTCCTGGTGCGTCAGCTCACCATGGCCAAACAGCGCGGCGGCTCGCTCAAGCTGTTGAAGCCATCCAAATTCGCCCTGCAGACCTTGAAACTCGTGCGCGTTCTGAATCTGTTCGAGGTGTTTGAGGACCAGCAGCTGGCCGTACTGTCGTTCCAGAAATAGCGGCTCCCGCCCGCGCCCTTACTCGCTGCCCAAAAAAGCGTAGCGGCAGAGAAACAGCAGCGAGAGCACCCAGATCAGCGGGCTGATCTCCTGGTGCCGGCCGGAACCGAGCTTCAGAAAGGTGAACGACAGGAGTCCAAGGCTCAATCCGGTCGCGATGCTGAACGTCAGCGGCGTCGCGATCACGGTCAGGAAGGCCGGAAAGGCCTCGGTAAAGTCGTCCCACTTGACCCCCGCCACGGCGCCGCACATCAGGGCCCCTACCAGAATCAGCGCCGGCGCGGTGGCAAAAGCGGGCACGGCGGCCAGGAGCGGCGCAGAAAACATCGCCAGAAAGAAAAGTGCTGCAATGAGCAGATTGCCCAAACCGGTTCTGCCGCCCGCCGCCACCCCCGCCGCGCTTTCGATGTAGCTGGTCACGGTCGAGGTGCCGGAGAGCGCGCCGGTGATGGTTCCCAGCGCGTCGGCCAGCAGCGCCCGGCTGGCACGCGGCAGCTTGCCGTCCCGCAGGAATCCGCCTTGCTCGCAGACGGCGACCAGGGTGCCGACGTTGTCGAACAGATCCACGAAAAAGAAAACGAAGACCAGGTCTCCCAGACCGAGCTTGGCCGCGCCCGCCAAATCCAGGCGCAGAAACGTACCTTCGGGATGCGGCAGCGAAAACAGATGTTCCGGCCAGCGCGCGAGTCCTAGGGGAATTCCGGCAAGGGTCATCGCCGCCATTCCGAGCAGAATGGCTCCGCTCACGCGGCGGGCCATCAGAATTGCGGTCAACAGCAGTCCGGCGATCGCGACCAGCGCCGAAGGATCTGAAATCTTGCCGAAGGAGACCAGTGTCGCCCGGTTGGCCACAATCAGCCCGGCGTTGCGCAGTCCGATGAAGGCAATAAACAGCCCGATGCCGGCGGCCGTTCCGTGTTTCAGGCAACCCGGAATGTCGTTGACGATGAGCTCCCGCACCTTGCTCAGCGTCAGCAGCAAAAACAGCAGGCCGGAAAGAAAGACCACGCCGAGCGCAACCGGCCAGGGAACGTGCCGGCCAATCACTACCGAATAAGTGAAATACGCATTGAGCGACATGCCGGGCGCCAGCGCGATCGGATAGTTGGCCCCTAAGCCCATGACCAGCGTCGCCAGCGCCGCCGACAGGCAGGTGGCAAACAAGACTCCGTCCGCGGGCATTCCGGCTTCCGCCAGAATGCGCGGGTTCACCACCACCACGTAGGCCATGGCCATGAACGTGGTGAGCCCGGCGAAAAGCTCGCGGCGCACCGTCGTAGCATTTTCCCGGAGAGAAAACCAGAGCTCGAGCCAGCCGGCCCCTTTTTCCATACCTTTACCGCCGCCCAACGTAGCTTCCCTCACGGTGCATGCGGAATCTCCCCGGCCCGCCGCTCCCAGTTCTCCACCAGGTCGCGCACCACTTTGTCGCCCACCGTTTCTGCCGCTTCGAGCGCCGGCAAGTAGGCCGAATAGTTTCCCGCCGCCAGATCCTCGAGACTTTCCGCCACCGATACGCCGGGCGCTTCGCGGTCATAGTTGCTTATGGTGCGCAGCACCAGCACGCGCCGGGGATCGACGCGCCCCGCGTGCCCTAAGAATTCGAGCGCCTGGAGGGTGCCGGAGTCCTCCATTCCGCAAACCATGTAGTTGGCCTCGCCGCCGCCGTAATACCTGGCCCAACGGTTGGCCCACTCTTCCATCTTCGAGCCGTGCCAGAACGTGCTGGCCGTCACCTCGTCGCCGCGCGTGACAAAGGGCGGCCGCTGCGCGTTAGAAAATCCCGCAAACCGCGCGCGGAACTTCTTCAAATCGTCGCTATCGGCGAGCGCCACCTGGCGCGTCAAGGCCAGGGCCCACGCCGTCAAGTCCGGATTCGTCGCGAAAATCCCCGCGCGCGCCGGATTCATGGGCTGCTCGTAGGGCGTCGCTTTGCCTAGCGGCACATAGCCCGTCGGCCAGCCGGCGGGAATCTGCCTGGCATCGATTTCAAACGCCAGATCGCCGTCGATCACGCGGTCCACCCACACGGCGGAGCCCAAGGAAACATCGGCCGGATCGCCTCCGCCGATTCCGGCCACCACCCAGTAGGCCTTTCTCAGATCAAATCGCGGATCGAGTCCCAAAGCCATTACCGAAGCCGCCGCCCGCGCCGTCCCCACCCCGGTCAGCAGCCCCAGCACGCCATCCTGGTTCATTCGCACCGGATGAAAACCCGCCGGCATCGACAAAATTCGATCCAGATGCTCCCGTTCGACCCAGTATTGATATTCGCCCGGCGCGTCGCCGCTGTCCTCGCCGCGCTCGAACATCGCTACCACCACGACTTTGACCGCAACGGGCTTCGCTTGCGCTTCTTGCGCCGGGCACGCGGGTGCGGACGGCGCGAGCGCCGTCAGCAAGGTCAGCACCGCGCTCATCGGGATCCGTTTTTCCGCGGGCCGAAGCACTGTTATCCTCTTTCTCCACAAGGCAGCCGGTCTGGGTGCCAGATAGTGTACGGAAAAATCGCCGGTTCGAAACGCGGCCTTCTGAATTCCGCGGTCGAAGCGCCTGGCTGGAGCCGGCCGAGGGATGGGTCCGATATGTCTCGCTCTAGCGCCGCAGTTTTCCTTGTTCTGACCATGGCCATTCCGGTTTTCTCGCAGTCGAAGCCGGTACCCGCGCCGGCCATGACGCCGCTCGAACGGCGCGCTGCGCTTTCGATCGAATCGCTGCGCACGAGCCCGCTTGAGCTCCGCAATCTGCTGCTCAAAATGCCCAAGGGAGGCGACCTGCACAACCACCTCTACGGCGCGCTCTATGCCGAGACCTGGATCGAGAATGCCGCCGAAGACCATATGTGCCTGGACCCCGGAGCCCTCCGCGGCACCGGTCCTGTCTACTCAGAGGGCGACCCTAACCCGCCTTCCTGCCCCGCGGGGAAGGTACCGGCCTCCGAGGCCTTCCGAGACCAGCACCTTTACGACGACCTGATCAACGCTTTTTCCATCCGCGCCTTCGTGCCGACTCCGGGCGTGACCGCCCACGACCACTTTTTCAACAGTTTTGCGCGCTTCGGCGGCATTTCGGAAAAACACCTTGGCGCATGGTTCGACGAGGTAGCCACCCGCGCCGGCCGCCAGAATGTCCAGTACATCGAGCTGATGCACACGCCGCCCTTCGCGGCCAGCGTCAAAGCCGGCTACGGCATCGGCTGGAAAGACAACCTGGCGCAATTTCGCGACGCGCTGGTCGCGACGGGCGTTGTCGAAAAGGACGTGGCCCTAGCCCGACAGCAGCTCGACGAAGCCGAAGCCGATCGCTTGAAGCGCGAACGCTGCGGCCGGCCCGATGCGTCCCCGGGCTGCCGGGTCGAAATGCGTTATCTCTGCCAGATCCTTCGCGGCTTTGCGAAGGAACAGGTTTTCGCGCACACCATCCTGTGCTTTGCCATTGCCGCGGCCGATCCGCGCTACGTCGGCATCAACATGGTCATGCCGGAAGACGGCTATCACTCCATGACCGATTACGCCGAGCAGATGCGCATGGTCGGTTTCCTGCACCGGCTCTATCCGAAGGTTCACGTCACGCTGCACGCCGGTGAAATCGCGCCGCCCATGGTCAGCTATGAAGGCTTGTGCTGCCACATCCGTCTTGCGGTCGAGCAAGCCGGCGCCGAGCGGATCGGCCACGGCGTGGACGTCATGTACGAGGAGCGTCCGCACGAACTGCTTCACGCCATGGCGGCGAAGCATGTCATGGTGGAAATCAATCTCTCGAGCAACGACGTCATCCTGGGCGTCAGCGGGAGCAATCACCCGTTCCCGGTGTACCGCAGATTCGGCGTTCCGGTCTCCCTTTCGACCGACGACGAAGGCGTCTCGCGCATCGATATGACGCACGAATACCTTCGCGCGGTTCTTACCTACGACCTGAAGTATCCGGATTTAAAACAGCTGGTGCGCACCGGCATCGAACATATCTTCGTGCCGGGCGAGAGCCTGTGGGCAGCTCCCGACCGGTTCACCGCCCCGGTCGCCGCCTGCGCCCGCGACCGCCTGGGCTCAGAAACGCGTTCCGCCGCCTGCGCGCAATTCCTGCAGTCGAGCGAACGCGCACGGCAGCAGTGGGAACTCGAGCGCCGCTTCCGGGAGTTCGAATCTCAACTCTAGTTTTCTCCCGGGAAATGGTATGGCCGGTCGCGACCAGCCTAGGGCGTGACGGTTTGCGGTTGCGCGGCTTCGCCCGCGGAGACGCGCGAACGCGCGATAAGACCGCGCGCGGCGAGCAGCTCGGCGTTTAACAGAGCGGCTCCTGCGGCTCCGCGCAGCAGGTTGTGCGAGAGCAGGGTCAGTTTGACGTCGAGCAGAGGGCATTCCCTGATGCGGCCGACGGCGGCGGCCATGCCATGGCCGGCGTCGACGTCGCGCCGCGGCTGCGGGCGATTTTCTTCATCCATCACCAGCACCGGATTCTTGACAGCCGTAGGCAGGGCCGCGAGTTCGTCGCTGACCGTGAAATCGCGAAGGACTTCGCGGACCTCGGCGAGCGTTGCCACTTTTTTCAGACTCATGGAAACAGATTCGAGATGGCCGTTTTCGACCGGCACGCGGTTGCAGTGCGCGCTGATGCCGAGACCGGCTTCGACAAAGCGCCCTCCGTCCCATTTGCCGAGCAACTTTTGCGGCTCGGTCTCCATTTTTTCCTCTTCGCCGTCGATGAAAGGCACGACGTTGCCGAGGATATCAAGCGATGGAACGCCCGGATAGCCGGCCCCGGAAGTCGCCTGCATGGTGACGACGAAGAGTTTTTCGAGGCCGAAGGCGTCGGCGAGCGGTTTGAGGACCAGCACCAGGCCGGCGGTGGAGCAATTGGGGTTGGTGACGATGAAGCCGGTGCCGTAGCCGCGATTTTTCTGCTGCAGCGAAATGGCCTCGAGGTGCGAAGCGTTGACTTCCGGAATGAGCAGCGGGACGTCGGGATCCATTCGGTGGTTTTTGCAGTTGCTGACGACCGGGTAGCCGGCGCGGGCGAAATCTTCTTCGGCCGGACCGGCAACCGAAGAGTCGAGAGCGGAGAAAACGAAATCGCAATCGAGAGAGGGCTCGAGACCCTTGACGCTCAGCTCACCGGCCGCGGCGGGGATGGGTTCGTTGAGGTGCCATTTCACGGCTTCCGCATATCTCTTGCCGGAAGAGCGTTCCGAGGCTGCGACCTCGGTCAGCTGGAACCACGGGTGGCCGGCAAGGAGCTGGACCAGGCGTTGGCCGACGATGCCGGTGGCGCCAAGGACTCCGGCGCGAAACTTTCCGCCGAACTGGGGAGACTCTGAACTCACGATGCACCTCTGGGATTGGAATTGTGGCAACCGCGCGGGGCGGCGACAACTGAATTGTTGGGCGAGACCGCTCGACTCGATTCCTCCGCCAGCGCCGGCGCGCTTGGCTCGCGACGACAGGCAAGAGCCGCGGGCGGGCCGATGCGGGTGCCCCGGAAGCGCGGGTTGAAGGTGTTTCTCACCCAGACCACCATCCTGGTTTCCGCGGCCAGCGGCAGAACCTTGGCATGCAGGACTTTGGCGCCGGCTGCGGCCAAAGCGTGCGCCTCTGCATAGGAGAGTTCGTTGAGCAGGCGGGCTTCAGCGGATTCGCGCGGGTTGGCCGTGTAGACGCCGTCCACGTCGGTCCAGATCACGAGTTCGTCGGCGTCGACCACGTGTGCTACCAAAGCGCCCGAAAAGTCAGAGCTGTTGCGGCCGAGCGTAGTGACGCGGCCGTCGGCGGTTGCGCCGATGAAGCCGGTAACCACCGGAACGATGCCGTCGGCGAAAAGCGGCAGCAGGATTTCCCGGCCCCGCCGGCGCGTCTCTTCGACCTGCGGCTGGGCGTCGCGGAACGTATCGCAGGTCAGAACAAATTCGCAGGAGCTGACGGGCGCGGAGGGAACTCCCAGTCTTTTAAGCGCGGCGACAAACAAGCGCGCACTGAAGCGTTCGCCATAGGAGGCCAGACGGTCGTAGAACGCCTGGCTAGCGAGTGCGGCTCCGCAATGCTTGTCCAGCACATCATGCGAAAGGTCCTTGCCCAAGAGGCGGAGGTCGCGGGCGACCTCCTCGGCGGCGAAAGGATCGAGACGCAGTTCGCGGAGCACGTCGAAGTGTACGTAAAGCAGATGTTCAGCCGCGCGAAGAGCCTGCTCGCCGCGACCGCCTTCGAGCGCGGCTGCGATGGCAAGAAGATTGTCGGTGACACCCTTCATGGCCGAGACCACAACCACCACGCTCGCGTCGGAGGCGGCCTCGCGCACCAGCCTGGCCGCGTGCAGGATACGATCGGCGCCGGAAAGCGAACTGCCGCCGAACTTGAATGCCAGGGTTTCGCGGGCTCGAGCACCCGACACCATCGCGTGCGCCGGGGCCAACGCTCCGGCCTGGCTGGGTTCTCCCGCGACCTCCGGCTGTAGTTCCGGGCTCATGACGGCTCCTCGCGCACTTTTTATTCTCTCTGGCGCTACTTCTCTGCCGCCGCCTGATTGCGTTCCTGGAGGGGAGTAAAGAAGAAACCCACCGCCAGGTTCGCTTCAGGCGGTGGGTTTGGAAACTTGGTCTAGCTTTCTGTCAGTTTCTGCACTCGCCGGAAGCGCCCGTAGTTTTGGTCTTAATGGTAGTGGACGTCGTTCCCGAAATAGACGACATCGACTTTCCGGACCGCAAAGTGGCCGAGGCGCTCATCGAGCTGGCGAGAGACAACATAATCGGGCCTAGAGTAGCAGCTTCAAATCCTCGGGCAAATCGAAAGTTCCGTTCGGATGAATCGGTTTATCGAATCGATGATCCCCTCGGGTAAAAATTGCACGAAAAGGATCGAACGGAGGCGGCATCGGGGTCGAGTTACCTCCGTCAACCATCACCTAAGCCATTGATACAGGATGAGTTGGTTGCCGGACTCCTACGCGACGGGGTTTTTGGCGATGAGGGTGCTGCTTTTGTTCTAACCGCATCCTTGTTGCAAGGGATTGGATCGAGAGGCGGCAGGTCTTGCCGCCGGAGGAGGAGCATTTGCGCTGGCGAAGGATACTGACGGGGTTGTGTTGTCTGGTCGTGCTGTTCGAGGGCCCGGGGACGGCAAAGGCGCAAAACCAGGTGATGGGCGAGCTGGAGTTTGAGGGCAAGAGCAAGCTCGAGCAGGATGCCGGTGTCTGGATTGACGGCGGTTACGTGGGTTACCTCAAAGAGTTGAACGGGAAGAAAAAGATCGTGCTGCTGCCCGGGCAGCATGAGGTGGTGGTGCGGCAATCGGGATACCTGGACAACGTGCAGAAGGTGGTCGTGCAGCCGGGAGAAAAAAGATTGGTGAGCGTAACGCTCCAACTGGCGCCCAATTCTTCCGTACCCAACGTTACGGCCAAGCTGAAACTCAACATCAAGCCCAAGCGCGCAGCGGTTTTTCTGGATGAGAAATACGTCGGGCATGCAAGCGAGTTCGGCGGGCGGTTTCGCTCCATGGAAATCAGCCCGGGCAAACACAAGATCCGCGTCGAGCTGCCGGGGTATAGGACTTTCGTGACCGAAGTGGACCTCCTCGCGAACCAGGAAACCGAGGTGAAGACGGAACTGCGGGTGGGCAGCATCGAGCAGAACTCGCCGGTGATCAAGAAGCCGGACTAGCGAACGCCCCGTTTTCAAGGCGCGTCAAAAATCAGGCTCGAACAGGTAAGGGCCGCTTCGGCTTTTTGCAGTTCGGAGATGTCGAGGGTGGTCACGCGACGGTCCTGCGCTTCGATGCGTTCACGCGTGCGCGGGAAGGCGGACGGAAAAATCACCGCTCCGGCCACCGTCAGAACGTTGCCGGCGTGAGGTTCGCCGGGGTCCACATCCACCCACCGGTAATCGGAAAAAACCGAGCTATCAAACCAGGCGCGATTGGCGAGCAGCGTTCTGGCGTCCAGGGCGGTGACGGCGGACTTCAAATGAAGGCAGCCGGTGACGGGCACGCCGACCACGCTATAGCCATAAGGCGCGGTGATGCGCGCGAGCTGCGTGATGCCATTGGCGTTGCTGCGCGCCGTGAGGCCCACGAAGAGTTGGCGGCCGACACGAAGAATGTCGCCGCCTTCGACCGTGCCGGGAAGCGTGACGTATTGCAATGGGCGAAAAGGCCCCAGAGCGGCGGCCACGCTCAGCGCTTCCGGGCGGCGCGATTCTGCGCCAAGCGGAAAAATGACCGCCAGCTCGTCGAGAACGAGGGCCGGATCTTCGACAAACATGGCATCAGGCAGGTCCGGCTCGGCGGCAAGCCGGATCAAGCGGGCGCCCAGGTCGGCGAGCAGTTGCTCGTACGCGTGATGCTGCGCCCGGGCCTTGGCCAAATCAATGGGCTCGCGGGGAAGAAAGCTCAGTTCGCAGTCTAAAAGCGAAGGGCTCGGAGCGCGCGTGATGGCGGTAAGCATGGCAGAGAATGTAGCAAAGGGGTCCTCGATCGGGAACGCTGCCGTTGCGCGCGGAGTTAGGTGCGGGTAGACTCCGTGCTTTTCAGATAGAGGAGCCTCGAGAAATGCGGATCAAAAGATGCGCTCGGATCGCTTTGACGCTGGCCGCGGCGGCGATGCTCACTCCGGCCCAAGCCCAGGACAAGAAGGGCGCGGCGGTCGACGAGGTCTTCGCCGATCTAGCCAAGCCCGGCTCGCCGGGATGCGCCCTGGCAGTGGCTCGCAACGGAAAAACCCTTTACGAAAAGGGCTACGGCCTCGCCAACATCGAACAAAACGTAGGCATTACGCCCCAGACCGTCTTCGACATTGGATCGACTTCCAAGCAATTCACGGCAGCGAGCATTCTGCTGCTCGAAAAACAGGGAAAGCTTTCCGTAAATGACGACATCCGGAAGTACCTGCCGGAGATTCCCGACTACGGCCACAAGATTACCATTCTGCATTTGCTGAATCACACCAGCGGGCTGCGGGACTACCTGACGCTTTTCGAATTGGCCGGCATAGATACCGACAGTGTGACCACCGACGACGATGCGCTCGGGATCATCGTCAACCAAAAGGCGCTGAATTTTGAGCCCGGAAGCGAATGGTTGTACAGCAATTCCGGATTTTTTCTGCTGTCGCTGGTCGTGAAGCGGGTGAGCGGCAAGACGCTGGCGCAGTTTGCCGCCGAGAATATTTTCACGCCGCTCGACATGAAAAGCACGCTTTACCGCTACGGCCACACGCAGCTGGTGCCGAATCGCGCGCTGGCCTATGAGGTCAAAGATCTCGGATACTCGCTCGACGTTTCCTATTTCGAACAGACGGGCGACGGCGCGGTGCATACGTCGGTCGGGGATCTTTTGAAGTGGGATGAAAATTTCTACAGCGGACAAGTCGGCGGAAAGGAATTTTTGGCCGAGCTGCAGGAGCCGGGACGGCTCAATAACGGAAAGACCTTGAACTACGCCAAGGGCTTGATGGTGGAAAAGTATCGAGGACTGGCGATTGTGGAGCACGGCGGGTCCTGGGGCGGATACCGCGCGCAGCTCCTGCGATTCCCCGAGCAGCATTTCTCCGTGGCCTGCTTGTGCAACGTCGGAAACGCGGGACCCGAGAAGCGCGTGCTGCGCGTGGCGGACATCTACCTTTCCGAGCAGATGAAGGAGCCGGCTCCGCGAGCGAAGGAACGAGGCCCACGCGAGAAACGGGAGAGCGTCGCCTTGGCGCCGGAAAGCCTGGCGCGGTACCAGGGGAGTTTCCGCAGCGAAGAGCTGCGCGCGACCTATCTCCTCGCCGTAGGGGACGGAAAGTTGAAACTGACGAAGCTAGAAAGCGGAGGCGGTTTCCTGCGTGCGCCGGATGAAATGGAGCTGCGGCCGGTGGGCTCGGATGAATTCACGGTGGATGCGGAAGGCCTCCAGTTCCGGTTTGAGCATGACGGATCGGGAAACGTCAGCGGTTTCAAGCTGGATGCGGGGCGCACCAAAGGCATCGAGTTTCAGCGCAAAAAATAACCGCCGCGCGGACCCGCGCGGCTTCATTGCCGCAGCTGCGGGCTGAAATGAGTGATCCAGAACGTGGCGGCGCCGGCCCCCAGCAGTATGCCGGCGAGAATCAGGCCGACGATGACCAGCATAAGCCATTTCTTCGAACCGTCCCTGGCCGGAGCGCCCGCAGCCGCGAGCGCTTCGCCGGACTCGGCCGGAGGCGCAGCATCGGTCCGCTGCGGAAACGGCGAATCGGAAAACTCCGCGGTACCGATGAAACTGTAGCCGCGGCGGGGAATGGTTTCGATATAGGCCGGCTTGCCGGTGGATTCGCCGAGGGCCTGGCGGAGCTTATTCACCGTGGTGTTGACGTTGGCATCGTAGTTGACGTGGGTGTCGGCCGGCCACAGGGCCTGTTTAAGCTGATCGCGGGTGACGACTTCTCCCTGGTTGTGAATCAGCACCAGCAGCACCTGATAGACCTTGCCCTGCAAACGGAGCTTGTTGCCGCCGCGATAGACCTGCTGCCGCTGGCGGTCGACGTGAAAGGGCCCAAAGCGCACGTAGCGGGGAAGCGAAGTGATTTCCTGGAGGGAATCGGTGTCCATGAGCGGATCCAAGGAGAGATTCGGAGTCATACACACGCCCTTAACAGGGGTAGACGTAAGCCGCATAAAATCGTTTTAAAACTGATATACGAAACAGAGGAAAAGATTGTTTCGCGCTAAATCGCGCCGCCCGGCAAGCCTACACAAGTTGGAATGAGTGTTGAAAAAAACGTAGCGCGCAGCTGCTGTCACACATTCCCGATTCTAAATCCGGTCTTACCCCAGCTATGAATTCCTGCGTTTTATATGGGCACCATTCGGCAAAAGCCATGGCCTAAACGGTTTAAGGCCTGAGACAAGCCGGATACAAAATTAAGAGACAAATTGTCGGGCCTGGCCGCGCAGGTGCCTTTCCTCCGGCAAACCGACCTGTGCGGCTCAGCGGGGGAAACCGTTCTGCACGGGTCAAATCCTGAAGGAGAGAACGCAATGCGCAGACTGACAGTCACGGCACTGGCGGCAATACTGTGCTTGTTGCTAAGCAGTGCGGCCTGGGCGCAACGCCTCGATGGCTCGCTTCGTGTTACCGTCACCGATCATAGCCAAGCCTCGGTGGAAGACGCTAAGGTCACGGTAGCAAACGAAGCGACGGGTGTTGCAACCGTCACCACGGCGTCCAGCGCCGGCACCTATGTATTTCCGAATCTGCTGGTGGGAACGTATACCATCACCGTAGAAAAGGACGGATTCAAAAGAGCGGTACAAAAAGGAATTGCGGTCGCGTCCAACCAGACGGCGGACGCCAAGGTCGAATTGGAACTGGGTTCCGTTTCGGCGGTAGTCGAAGTGGAAGCCGGGGCGGATCTGGTCAATACGCAGTCTTCGGAATTGGGCGCCACATTCAGCGGCAAGGTGGTCAACGATCTGCCGCTCAATACTTTGGGCGGGGACGTCAAGGAATTCGCCGTTTTCGCTCCCGGCACCACCACCCAGCAAGGCGGAGTTCTCGGCTCAGGGGGTTCGATCGGCGGAACTCGCCCGCGCTTCAACGGCTTTAATATCGACGGCGTCGAAGACAACAAGCTCGACACCAACGGGCCCACGCAACCGGTGATTCAGGAGTCCATCGCCGAATTCACGCTCCTCACCAATCAGTTCAGCGCCGAATACGGTCACTCGGCCGGCGGAATCTTCAACACCGTAACCAAATCCGGCACCAACAACTGGCACGGCTCGGCCTGGGGGTACAACCGCAATCGCAACTACAACGCTTTTGACAACCAGCAAAAGCAGCGCGTGGAGGCCGGACAGGCCACCGACAAGGACCGCTTTGACTACAACCGCGCCGGGCTCACGGCGGGTGGTCCGATCATTCACAACAAGTGGTTCATTTTCGGCGCCTACGAATTTCAGAACGAAGGTCTGGCGGCTTCCAGCCCGCAGGTCACGCTTCCTACCGCCGCGGGCCTGCAGACGCTCGAAACGCTGGCCTTCGACAGCGCGGTAGTCGACATCCTGAAGCAGTTTCCGGTCGCGCCGGCCCAGAATCCTTGCACAGCGACCAGCAAGTGCACCGTCGATGTGAACGGCAACGCCATTCCCGTGGGCGACCTCACGACGGTAGCTCCTTCCTACGTCAACGAGCACGATTTCAGCGTGAATTCCGATGTGACGCTCGGGAAACACCAATTAAGCACGCGCTACCTCTATGATCGCATCCGGCAACCGGACTTCAATGCTTCGTTGCCTGCGCCGCAATTCCTCGGCACGCGGGCCTCGGGCAACCACAAGGCCATCGTTTCCGACGTTTGGACCCTTTCCAGCTACATCATCAATAACGCCCGGGCCTCGTACTCGCGCACGCTCGGTCCGCAGCTGGTCGCGCCCACGGGATTTGAAAACTTTCCGAACGTAATCATCGACGATCTGAGCACGGTCAACATCGGCCCCGAGCAAAACGCTCCGCAAAGCTACACCCAGAACGTGTATCAACTGGCGGACACGCTCAACTACATCCGCGGCAAGCACTCCTTCAAGTTTGGCGTCGAAGGGAAGAAGTACATTTCACCGACCAATGGCCTTCCCCGGGCACGCGGCGAGTGGGACTACACGACTCTGAGCCAGCTGGTGAATGACTACGTTCCGAACGGCGCTCCGAACAAGGCGCTGCGCGGCGCGGGTTCGGGCAGCGTGCCCGAGAACTATCCGGCCGTTTACTGGTTTGTGCAGGATGACTGGAAGCTGACTGCCCGGCTCACTTTGAACCTCGGACTACGCTACGAGTACGTGGGCGTACCGGCCGGCGACAAGCGCCAGGCGCTCAACTCCATCTCCGACGATCCGGCGCTGGGGCTCTTCTTCCGCGCGCCCAAGGCCGATACCAACAACATCGCACCCCGCATTGGCTTTGCCTACGACCCAACCGGGCACGGCAAGTGGTCGATTCGCGGCGGAGCCGGTTTTGCCTACGATGTGATCCCCAACAACTTCGCCATCAACAGTTTGCCGCCGCAACTGCAGACCGAGCAGAAACCCGCGGTCACCTGCGCTTTGTCGGGCCGGCCCGCCTGGTGCGACACATGGGACCCGAGCCCCACCACCATCAATTCCGGGCAGGGATTCCTGGCCGGCGGCGGCCTGCTGCAAGTTAACGTTCCGCCGTCGACGCAGGCGGAGGCTCGCGCGGCGACCTCGAGCTTGATACCGGATCGCGTCTCCCCGAAGATCATCACCTGGACGCTCGGCGTTCAGCATGAGCTGTTCCGCGATACCAGCGTGGAAGTCCGCTACGTCGGAACGCGCAGCCTTTCCCTTCCCGGGCAGATGCGTCTCAACTCGGCCTCGGCATTCGACCCGCGCTTTCGAAGTCTGGGCGGGGGACTGACACCGTTGCCCACCTACTTCAACACTTCCGATGTTCCCGCCGTGGTCACGACTCCGGCGAGCACGGCCAACGACTTCGATCAGTTCAACCCGCAGCCCTACTCGGTCGACGGCTTCCTGGGGAACCTGACGACATTCCCGCCGGCTGGCAGGGGCATCTATCACGCGGCGACCGTCGATTTCATCCATCGTTTCGCGAAGGGACTCTACTTCCGCGCCAACTACTCGTTCTCGCGGAACATCGACGATGCGACCAACGAACTCTTCAGCAGCATCGTGAACCCGCGCCGCGCGCAGGACGGCTACAATTTCGGCGCCGACCGCGGACTTTCCGCCTTGCACATCCCGCAGAAGTTCGCCATCACCTGGCTGTACGAGCTGCCGAACCTACCGACCGAGCATGCCTTCCTGCGCACTCTGGCGCATGGTTGGCAGTGGAGCGGGTCGTATCTTGCCGAATCCGGCCAGCCGGTTACGCCGTTGTCGGATACCGACGCCAACGCGAACGGCGACGCCGCCGGCGACCGGACCATCTTTAATCCCAACGGGCTCGGCGACACCGGGACCATCGTGGACGCGGTGTGCAACTCGGGACCGGGCGGCGCAACTTCGGTTGTGGCGCCGCAGGCCTCGGGCGCTTATTTCTGCAACGCCGCCCATGATGGCGTGGACGATGCGCATCTGGTGGGTTATGTGGCGGAAAACCCCAAAGCCCGCTTCGTTCAGGCCCAGTTCGGCGCTCTCGCTACCGCCGGCAGGAACACCGTCACCACGCCGGGCATCAACGTCTGGAACATGTCCATCTACAAGAACACGCGGATCAACGAACGCTTTTCGTTGCAGTTCCGCGCGGAAACCTACAACACGTTCAACCACCGGAACTTCAGCATCGGGCTGCCGACCAACAACGGCTCGCTCGATCAGGCCAACAACCCCAACCCGTTTGCGGCGTCCTACGTCAATGTGGACGATCCAAACTTTCTCAACTCGCGCCAGTTCAACGGAGGCTCCCGCACCATGCAACTCGGGTTGCGCTTGGTCTGGTAAGTCCCGACAAGCGGGCATAGGTCGGGGAGGCCCGCAAGGCCTCCCCTTTCTTTTGTGCTCAGCTTTGTTGACTCTGGTTGCGTCTAAAACTCCACTGGGCCAGAAATTTCCCCGAGGAGTTTCCTCATGACCATGGTTCGAGACCAATTGGCTGGTCTGCTCTGCCTGCTCCTGCTGGGTCCCGCTCTGCTGCGCGCGCAAGGCGCGGCCGCCGCTTCTTCAGCCGAGGCCAATGCCGCCTTTGAAGCCAAGGACTGGGCGAAAGCGGCGCGCTTATACCAGGAGCTGGCAAAGGAGCATCCCGAAGTTCCGCGGCTGTGGATTCGCTTGGCCGAGGCTCAGCAGCAGCTGGGCCAGCCGGAGCAGGCGCTGCGGACCATGGAGGACGGCCTGAAGGCCGGCGTGCCGCCCGTCTTTGCGGATTACGTCCTCGCCACCATCTACGCGCAAAAGAACGAAAAGGAAAAGGCGTTCGAACATCTGAAGGCCGCTCTCGCTGGCGGGTACAACCGTCCCGAACAATTGGACGAGGACCCGCGCCTCGCTTCGCTGCGCGGCGATGCGCGATTTGCGGCGCTCAAAAAACAGGCCCAGCACAATCTCAGGCCCTGCGCGGATACGCCGGAAAACCGGCAGTTCGATTTTTGGCTGGGCGAATGGAACGTGGAAACAACAGCAGGCGGGGTGCCGGCCGGACAAAGCAAGATCGAGCTGATCCTTGGCGATTGCGTGGTTCAGGAGAACTGGCAGAGCAACGGCAATCCGTATTCCGGCAAGAGCTACAACATGTACAACGCGGCGCTCAAGCGCTGGGAGCAATACTGGGTGGACAACAGCGCCGGCAATATCTTCTTCTACGGCGGGCTAAAGGACGGCGTGATGGACTACTGGACCGACGAGATTCCGCAGCCCGGGGGCCCGCCGCTCAAACGGCATCTGCAGTTTTTCAAACTGGGTCCGGACAAGGTGCGGCAGTTCAGCCAGGGCTCGACCGACGGCGGAAAAACCTGGAAGCCGGAATACGACTTCACCTACGTTCGCAAGAACTAGAGCCGGCCGTTACTTTCCCGGGCCCGTGAGCACCATCACTTCGACGTTCGAAGCATGTTCCTTCGAGCGGTAGATGGTGTGCGTTGCTTTCTGGTAGTCCGCTTCCTTGGCGGTAAAAATATTGGGCACGAACTTTTGCGGGTTGCGGTCATAGAGCGGAAACCAGGTGCTCTGCACCTGCACCATGATGCGGTGGCCCTTCTTGAAAACGTGGTTCGCCGAATGCAGGTCCACCTGGAACGGCGTCACCTGGTTGGGCGTGATCGGTTCCGGTTTCTCGAAGGAGTTGCGGTAGCGTCCGCGGAAAATTTCCTCGGCCACCATCAATTCAAAGCCGGAGAGCTTCCAGTCTTCGGCAACCTTTTCGGGGTAGACGTCGATCAGTTTTACCACCCAATCCGCGTCGCTGCCGGTGGTCGCCGCGAATAGCTTTGCCACCACGCTGCCCGCCACCGTGACATCGTCTTCGAGCGTAAGGGTCTGCCAGGTGAGCACGTCGGGACGGCCGTCTACAAAACGCTGGTCTTCGACCAGCCAGGTGTACCAGCTGCCCGGATGGTCCTGCGGATAGGTCATGTCCACGGGGCGATGCCGGTACGGCACCGGATGGGCGGGATCGCTCACGTAGCTGTCGGCTGCCTCGGCGGCACCGCTCGGCGGCGGATCGAAGGAGAGTTTGCCGTCCTCGCGAAAGTACAGATGTTTGACCCGGGCTTCTCTGGGCGGCCAGGCGTCAAAGGAGGTCCAGGTGTCGCTGCCGGTCTGAAACGTCGTCGCTTCAGCCACCGGCAGCGAGCCCTTGTCGTGCAGCCAGTAGGCAAACCACGGCGCTTCGATCTTTTGCCGGAAATAGACACCGGTATCGCTGTGGAAAGGAATATCGCCGAGCGACGAGCCCTTGCCGCCGGCCCAGCCGCCGTGATTCCACGGACCGACCACCAGAAAGTTGTAGTTTCGCTGGTCGGACTCTTCCAGCCGCCCGTAGGTCATGAGGGGGCCGAAGAAATCCTCTTGGTCCCACCAGCCGGCCACGTTCAGGTTGGGAACGGTCGGTTTGTGGAGCGTATAGGCGACGGCATGGCGCTTCCAGAAGTCGTCGTAGCTGCTGTGCGCGATGAAGTTGTTCCAGGTAGGAATCTTGCCGTGAAAGTATTTTTCGTTGGCGTTTGACAGCGGGCCGAGCCGCAGATACCAGTCGAACATGTCGAAGCGGTCGAAGGGAAAGCTGAAGTTCTGGTTGGAACTTTCCAGCAGCGCGGTGTACTCGAAGCCGTAGCTCAGGCGAAATGCCCCGTTGTGGAAGTAGTCGTCGCCAAGCCAGGTGTCGCCCATACAGGCCTGCTCGGAAACCGCTTTGAGCGCAGGATGCGGGTTTACCATGCCCATGGTGACGAGATAGCCCGGATAGGAAATGCCGTTCATGCCCACGCGGCCATTGTTGTTCGGCACGTTCTTGACGAGCCAATCGATGGTGTCATACGCGTCGCTGCTCTCGTCGACGCCTTTCGCGTCGGGCGCCGTATGCAGCATTTCGAACTGGCCTTCCGAGCCGTAGCGGCCGCGGATGTCCTGAAAGACGAAAATGTAGCCGTCGGCAAACATCTCGGAGTAGCGAAGCAAGTGGGGGCTCATTCCTTTGTCGGGCGCGGAAATTCCGTACGGCGTGCGTTCGAAAAGCAAGGGCAGCGGCGCTTTGGCGTTCTTAGGCGTATAGATTTCGGTGTGAAGCTTCACGCCGTCGCGCACCGGGATCATCACTTCGCGCTTTTCGAACATCTTCTCTAATTCCGCGCGCCGCTCCTGCCAGGCCATGGCGGCGGTCCCGGCGAAAGCGCACCATCCGACCAGGCCCAGGCAGGCCATCACTCTCCGCGACTTGTTGGTTGCTAATGACATCCGCAAGGCCTCCGGATCCGGGAAAAGCAGCGCAGAAGAATAGCACGAGAGCGCAGTCCGGAGGCCGCGGCACTAGGCTCAACCGCCTTGGCTCTGATAAAATAAGCGGCGCACGGCCACACCTGAGATTTCCTGTTGTTGCCGATCCGAGATCGACCGGATCCTGACCACTTGAGGAGATGCCAACGGGCTGCTGGTTGTTCCAGCAGCCATTTTTGTCGCTGGTCGCGTCGGACCGCGCTCGAATTGTACAAAGACACCGAACATGAGCCAGAACTTACGCAATATCGCCATCATCGCCCACGTCGACCACGGCAAAACCACGCTGGTCGACGCGATGCTGAAGCAGTCCGGAATTTTTCGCGCCAACCAGGAGGTCGCCGAGCGGGTCATGGACTCGAACGACCTCGAGCGCGAGCGCGGCATCACGATTCTTGCCAAAAACACGGCGTTGTTTTTCCAGGACACCAAAATCAACATCGTGGACACGCCGGGTCACAGCGACTTCGGCGGCGAAGTGGAACGCGCGCTGCGCATGGTGGACGGCGTGGTGATGCTGGTGGATGCGAGCGAAGGGCCGCTGCCGCAGACGCGCTACGTTTTGCAGAAGGCGCTCGCGGCCAAGCTGCCTCCGGTGGTGGTGCTGAACAAGATCGACCGCTCTGACGCCCGGCCCAAGGAAGTGCTCGACGAAATCTACGACCTGTTCATTGATTTGGACGCGACGGAAGACCAGCTGGACTTTCCGATCGTCTACACCAACGCCCGGGACGGAATCGCGCACCGCAGGCCCGACGACGACTCCCGGG
>Ga0306926_10000437_pt1 | contig 38687 bp, 30 predicted proteins | sample flu12Cox44000178_FD_203759 | JGI IMG/M metagenome (GOLD analysis project Ga0306926, IMG submission 203759) | Lab enrichment of tropical soil microbial communities from Luquillo Experimental Forest, Puerto Rico - flux8day.12C.oxic.44.000.178 (v2)... | ecosystem: Environmental > Terrestrial >...
GGAAACAAATCGAGGTGGGACTATGATGGATACCGAAGCCTTCCGTGAATTCAAGACCGGCCTTACTCTTTTGCGCGACAATTACGCCAACAAAGCGCTGATCCACATTCAGCGCGCCGCCGAACTTGAAAAGAACAACCCTTACTACATGTCTTATCTCGGCGTGGCTCTCGCCCGCACCGAGAAGAAGTGGGCCGATGCGGAACGCATGTGCGACACCGCCGTTCGTATGAAGCGCAACCAGGCTCAGCTCTATCTCAACCTCGCCGAGGTTTACATGTCCTCGGGCCGCAAGGATGACGCCCGCGAGGCCCTCATTGCCGGCATGAAATATGCCCGCCGCGACATCCGCCTGCACATTGCCATGGCCAAGCTGACGCCGCGCCGCTCACCCGTCTTTACTTTCCTTGAACGCAAGCATCCGCTTAACCGTCATTTCGGCATGCTGCGCCACAAGACGATGCGCGCTTTCGGGAGATCCTGACCGGAATCATTTCGACTTTCCCCAACCCCCCAAACGCAGGAAGGGCGGGTGGCCGCAAGCCATCCGCCCTTCTTGTTTTTGCTGAACCCGTTGCAGTTGTCTGCGGGTTGCTTCCCTGGACAAGCGTCTGAGCTATTTCCGCTGGTGCGAGGTTCCGTACCCGAACCCGCCCTGAAGCCCCATTTCCATCAGGATCTTGAATCCGATCCCAAACAGCCCGTTCGCCAGCGGCTCGCGCCGCACCACTTCCGCCAGATACTCGTGACTCATCGCGCTGAGCTCTTTGGCATACGGCATGGTGACGAATAACCTCATGCCGACCTCGTAGGAAGCTTCGCTCGAATGAAAGTACACGCCGGTGCGCGAAACGCTGAGCGAGCCGCGAATATCATCGAAGGAATCACGTTCCGGATCCGAAGGCCGGATACGCATTAACTGGGTGATTTTGCAGCGTCGGCTCCCTCGCCGTTCCGTAGCCGAAGGCCGCGCGGAGCTGCCACTATTGGAAGTTGTTTTCACTGAGAGCTCAAGCGGAACCGCCATGAATGGTCACCTTTCCCTGATCTAACGCCGTTATAGGACAAGGGTAAGGCACCCCAAAAAGAAAACCCATAGCGCGACCGTACCCGGGAAAAAGTAGGACCGCCTCATCTGATGGTAGTACGAAAGTACCATCCCGGCAAAGCACCTTCCCTTCGCAAGACCGGCCGAGCCGCCCCCGATTTCCTTTCGATTTCCTTCAGAGATGACATTGCGCGGCATCTTGTGCGATTCTCTTCCTGCAATTCCCGTTCCAAAAAGGACGCATGCTGAAGCGATTTAGAGATCTTTCCGAAAAGGAAATCGTCGCCCTCGCCATTGCCAACGAGGAAGAAGACGGCCGCATCTATGGCGAATTTGCCGACGCCCTACGCGAAACCTATCCGGCCACCGCGGAGATGTTCGAGGAAATGCGCGCTGAGGAGGTAAATCATCGCGACCGCTTACTTACGCTCTTCCAGCAACGCTTTGGCGATCATATCCCTCCCATTCGGCGCGAGGACGTTCGCGGCTTCCTGCAGCGTCGACCGGTGTGGATGACGCGGCCGCTCGGCGTCAAATTGGCTCGCCGCCAGGCTGAGATTATGGAAATGGAGGCCAGCCGCTTCTACTCCCGCGCCGCCAGCCGCACCAGTGACGTGCCCACGCGCGAACTGCTTAACAAGCTTGCGGATGAAGAAAGAAAACATACGGCAGCCGCGGGCGCCTACGAGGAGAAGCACCTGACCGAGGCCGCAAGATCCAGCGAAGAGGAATCGCACAAGCGGCTGTTCATGCTGCAATTCATCCAGCCCGGCCTCGCTGGTTTGATGGATGGCTCCGTCTCTACGCTAGCGCCGCTCTTCGCCGCCGCTTTTGCCACGCACAAAAGCTGGGACGCGTTTCTCGTGGGCATGGCCGCCAGCGTCGGCGCAGGCATCTCCATGGGCTTCGCCGAATCGCTTTCCGACGATGGCTCGCTCACGGGCCGCGGCTCACCCTGGATTCGCGGCGCCGTCACCGGCCTGATGACCACCGCCGGCGGCCTCGGCCACACTTTGCCGTTCCTCATCTCCAATTTTCAGGTGGCCACGCTGGTGGCCGTGATTGTGGTGGCCATCGAGCTCGGGGTCATCAGTTACATTCGCCACCGATACATGGATACGCCGTTTCTTCAAGCCGCCTTCCAGGTCATTGTCGGCGGCATCCTCGTTTTCCTCACCGGCTGGCTCATCGGCAGCTCCTGAGACAAATACCAGGAGTGGCAAGCTACATGCTTCCCTTGGCGAAGACGAGCGCCTGTCGCATACCGGAGAATCGGATTTCCGTAAGGGTCAGCGACCCGTTTGCATTCCTGGTGTACACCACCGCATTCTCATTGTACCGGGCGTCACGTTTTACCCACTTCCCCTCGACGGTGACCCCCACGCCTTTCTCCGATTGAAATTTCACAATTGCGTCGGGGACGTACGATTCCCAACTGATTACGCAGTCTCCTACAGGCAGGCTTGTACCACCCACCCGCAGGACGCGGGGCATCCTGAACTCCCGCGTTCCCCTTTCGAAGGATCGCGGCGTGAACCCGCGGGAGGCCAGAATCTTGTGCGCTGCTTCCGCTTCAGGGTCAGTATCATAGGGTCCTACAAGCACCTGAAAGGATTTCTTCCAAAGCCTGGTCTTTGTCACAACGGTGGCAGAAAATCCGAATTGGGATAATTTGTCTGTCGTCTTGTCTGCCCAAAATCTTTCATTGAATCTGGCGACTTCGAGGTACTTTTCAGAAGGTGAAGCAGGGCCAACTTCTTTCGAACGATCCACGTAGACGCTGGGTTGACTCGCTGGTTCTATTTTCGCAACCGTGGCCGGCGGCACGTTTGGGTTGGGTTCCGGGGTAGGCACGATGGCAACCATTGGCGCAGACGGTCGAGGAGGAGCCGATGTACTCGCTGTAACTGCGCTAGAAGCATTTGTTTTGAAGGCAGGCAAAGCATTGGAGGGGGCAGGGGAAGGGGCCGCGACCTCCTGTTTCGCCTTCTGAGGCCTAACTGCTGTCGCCAGTATTGGTGTTGGTGTAGGCGCTGGCAAGGGGGCCCTCTCGGGCCGCGGAACAGAAATCGGTCCAGGCGATACCGAATGATTTTCTTTCGCCATAGTCTCCGGCGCTGGCAGCACGGTTCGCGGGGCAGCAGACACCGTTCGTGACGGAGCCATGGGCTGGGGCCAGGATCTTCCTCCTAATCGTTCGCCCAAATGAATGAGCGATTGACCGAGTTCGCGGCGGTGGGTCTGCAGCAAGAATACTGAGGCAACCAGGGCCGAAACGAGAACCCCAGCAATCAGCCCACCAGAGAATCCAGACGAGAGTCTCCGTAGTTGTATCCGCCAAGAAGGGACTTCGACTGTCGTGGATCTTTGTTTCGGGGCATTTGTCGGCTGCCGGATTGCACTCCAGGAAGGAGATTGCCGCAACGCTGGAAGCGATGGTGCGGTCTTCCCGCCGGCGGGGACCGCCGTCGCATGTTGGCTGATCCAATTGCGAATTTTCTTGCGGCCCTCCGCAGGCAAGCTCGTGAATCTTAAGCCGCCTCTCTGCCGCGTCTCATCGGTCCATGTCAGTTCGCTCCCCGTTTCGATGAATCGCGAGCCGCCGCTTTTTCGCGTCTCATCAATCCATCCCGGCTGGCCGGCAATTTCGACTCGGGGATTGCCTTCGGAAAACCAGAATCGAATCGTCGCGGTCTGTTGGACGGGTGTAGTGCAGTGAAAACAAAGTCCACCTTCGGAAATGTTCAGGATGATGCCGCCGTTGTGCGGCTCGAGATTGACATAGGCGAGCCCTTCCACGGTCATCCTTGGAGTTTGCCGGCGTTCCGTCCAGATCATTGGCGCAATTCTCCTTGCCAATTTTCGGGTGGGCCTCGCCCTACAAGCTGCCCTTGTCTCGAGCAGAGGGTGGCATACGGTCAGCTCGCGTCAGTCGGGTGCCGATTGCACAAAGGATAGCAGCCAGCTCTTGCTGGTCGTGAGGCTTACCCGATCGGATGTGAATTAGCCCGACGAAATGAAAACCAAGGAGTGGATATCAAAAGGAAGAGCGAGGGTCAATGGTACCGGGGTAGTACCGGGGTACCAAGTCACAGTGAATGCCCGACCGAGATTAGCGTTTAGGCTTGTAAATGAGGCCGATCACTACGCACACGATGATCCACTGGAGAAACGCGCTGGCGGCCAGTTCGAGGGCGAGTTTCCAGCCGATGTTCAGGGTCACATAGTTGGGCCCGACGAATGTGCACACGACAAAAACTCCGACCAATACGCCAAACCGGATTCCTTCCGCAAAGCCCGATCCGCCTTCGTAGCCCTTTGCGTAGATCAAAGCGAGCACGAAGGTCGCAACCAACGTGCAAATCAATCCAATTGGCATGTAGCCCAGCACCGTCTCCGCTGGCCGGTACACGGCGGTGTAGGGAGCAAAGTCTTTTCGGATGAGCAGGCCTTCCACAAGGAACCCATAGAGGTAATAAACAAACGTCGCAGCCAAAGCAGCGATCCCGATTCGTCCATTGTTCATGACAACCCCTTCGTTAAAGCAATTTTCATTCATCTAGTTCGAGCGGGATTTGCAACTTCAACTCTGCTTTGCGCAAGAACATATGCCCGCCACACTCCCACGTCAACCTCAATGCTATTAGCCGCCCTGCAAGCAACAAGGCGCAGAAGCTCCCTGCGCTACTAGAGAATCCGAGACGGAAAATGGCGGTAAATTGTCATGCTAAATCGCAGAGACTTTCGTAAGCGCTTGGCGGGAGCAGGACTGGCGGCCGGCGTTGTTGCAGCCTTGCCCGGAGCACTAACGGGCCTGGCGAGAAATTCCGGCCCACTTCTCATGCGTGAAGCGGCAACGCCCTGGCTCCTTCGATTCTGTATTCTTCACCGACACGCACATCCAGCCGGAACTGGCGGCCGCCAAAGGCTGCGACATGTGCTTCCGGAAGATCGCTTCCTGGACCGCATGGGCCAGACGCACTATTCCTTTCAGCACAAGGGTTACGTCTTCGTAGTGCTAGATTCCATTGAGCCGACGAAAGATCGCCTTTGGGAAGCGCGTAAAACCGCACAGCCGTTTCCATCATGCCCTTTATATGTCTTATCCAAACGCCGCCGACAGGGACGAAGCCTAGAAATTGGGAGTGAGCCCGGGCGGTAACATCGAGATTCACGGACTCGGTGCAATGTTTGGATGGGTGGGTTCCTTACACCGCCAGATTGATTGGACCGATGGTTGTATCACGGTGACAAATGAAGAGATTGACGAGATCTGGCCCGTCGTGGCTGTCGGGATGATGGTCGAAATTCGACCGCGAAGAGTTCGCAAGCTTCAGTCGGGGTGGGCAGGCGAGGTGACAGGAGCGGGGCCACGGCGGAACGAACTGCGTAGGAAAGATTGGAAGCGGTCCATGTAGATATACACCACTGGGGTCGTGAACAGCGTAAGCATCTGGCTGAGGATGAGCCCGCCGACGATGGTGATGCCGAGCGGACGGCGAATTTCAGAGCCTACCCCCGTCCCCAAAGCCAGGGGCAAAGCTCCGAAGAGCGCCGCCATGGTGGTCATCATAATGGGGCGGAAGCGCAACAGGCACGCCTGGTAAATGGATTCGTCGGGCGACTTCTGTTCCTCACGCTCCGTCTGCACGGCAAAATCAATCATCAAAATGGCGTTTTTCTTCACGATGCCGATGAGCAGAATGATGCCGATCAGCGCAATGATGCTTAGATCCATGCGCATGAGCTGTAAAGCGAGGAGCGCGCCGATGCCCGCTGAGGGAATCGTGGAAAGAATCGTGATGGGATGAATGTAGCTCTCGTACAAAATGCCGAGCACGATGTAAACGGCTAGCAAGGCCGTGATGATGAGTACCGGCTGATTGGAGAGTGAGTCCTGAAACGCCTGCGCGGTGCCCTGAAAAGTGGCGTGGACAGAATTGGGCACGCCGAGCTGCAGCCGGGCCTGTTCAATGTGCTGCACCGCGGGGCCGAGAGATGCACCGGGCGCAAGGTTGAACGAGAGGGTGATCGACGGAAAGATGCCCTGGTGATTGACGGAAAGAGAAGTATTAGATGGCTCGTAGTGCGAAAAAGCGCTGAGAGGAACGACCTTGCCGAATTTGGAAGGCACATAGATGTATTTCAGCGCTTCGGGATCCTGCTGGTATTCAGGAGTGACTTCGAGAACGACGTGGTATTGATTGAGCCCCTTATAAATGTTGGAGACCTGGCGCTGGCCGAAAGCGTCACCAAGCGCGTTGTCAATGTCCAGGATGGAAACGCCGAGGCGGCCCGCGGTGTCGCGGTCAATGGCCACGAAGGACTGTAAACCCTTGTTCTGCTGGTCGGAGTTGATATCCCGCAGTTCGGGAATTTGCTTCATGCGCTCCATAATGATGGGCGCCCAATGGTAGAGATCGTCGAGATTATCGGCCTGCAAGGTGTATTGATATTGGGCGCCGCCAAAGCGGCCGCCCACACTGACGTCCTGTATGGATTGCATGAAAAGTGAAGCGCCGGGAATGTACGAAGTCTTGCCCCGCAGACGCGCGATTACGAGATCCGCATTGATCTTACGTTCCTCAAGCGGCTTGAGCTGCGCAAACATACGCGCCGTGCTCGTACCGTTGCCACCGCCGGTGAAGGCAGTGACCGTGTCAATGGCCGGATCGGCCTGAACAATCTCGGTAAAGGCGCGTAGCTTCTTGGACATCTCCACAAAGGAAGTGTCCTGATCGGCCTGGATGAAGCCGGCAATGCGGCCGGTATCCTGCTGCGGGAAAAAGCCTTTGTTCACGTTCTTGAACATATACACGCTAAGGCCGGCCGTAAAAATCGTGACGCAGAGGATCAAGAACTGATGGCGCAGGACCCAGCGGAGCGCGTGGTCATAGCCGTGAAGCATGCGATTGAAGCCACCCTCGAAAAGGCTATAGAAGAAGCCGTGCTTTTTGTGGCCGTCGATGCGCAGGAAGCGGGCGCACATCATCGGCGTAGTCGTAAGAGAGACAAAGAGCGAGACGCCGATGGCGACGCTGAGCGTCACAGCAAATTCACGGAAGAGGCGGCCAACGATTCCGCTCATCATGAGGATGGGAATGAAGACGGCGACCAGCGAAGCACTCATGGAAAGGACGGTGAAGCCGATCTCGCTCGAACCTTTCATGGCGGCAGCAAACGGAGGCATGCCGGATTCCATGTGGCGGGCAATGTTCTCGATGACCACGATGGCATCATCCACGACGAAACCGGTACAGATGGTGAGGGCCATGAGGGAGAGATTGTCGAGCGAGTAGCCACAGAGGTACATGACGCCGAAAGTGCCGATGAGCGAAAGAGGCACTGCGACGCTGGGAATGATAGTGGCCCAGTAATTCCGCAGGAAAGCGAACACAACAAGAATGACCAGGAAAATGGAAATGATCAGCGCGCGCTCGACTTCGTGCACGGAAGAGCGGATGACGAGGGTACGGTCGATGATTACGTTAAGGTGCAGGGCCGGAGAAATGGACGCGCGCAGCCAGGGCAGCGTGGCCTTGACGCGGTCGGCGGTTTCGATCATGTTCGCGCCGGGCTGCCGGAAGATGGCGATGATGACGCAACGTTGGCCGCCGGAAAGGCCAAGATTGCGAATGTCCTCGACGGAATCCGTTACCGTAGCAACATCCACGAGGCGCACGGGAGCGCCAGGGTGGCCGGCAACGATCAGGGGCTCGTACTCGTATGCTTTGAAGAGTTGGTCGGTATCGGAAATAGTCCAGGCGCGGTCGTCATTCGAAAGCAAACCTTTGGCAAGGTTAGAATTGGCGGATTGCAGGGCCTTGCGAACCGTTTCGAGGCTCACGCCGTAGCTATTTAGCAGTTGCGGATTGGCCTGCACGCGCACGGCTGGCCGCGAAGCCCCCCAGGTGAATACCTGGCCAACCCCTTCCACCTGGGCAATTTTCTGCGCCAGGATAGAGTCAGACGCGTCATAAATCTGCCCGACAGGGATCGTCTCCGAAGTCAGCGCGAGCAGCAGGACAGGCGAATCCGCGGAATTGACCTTGCGATAGGAGGGCTGGCTCGGAAGATCGGCGGGAAGCTGGCTACGAGCCGCGTTGATGGCGGCTTCGACGTCGCGCGCAGCCGCATTGATGTCGCGATTGAGGTCGAACTGAAGAGTAATACCGGTATTGCCAAGCGTAGAAGAAGAGGTCATCTGCGTGATGCCGGCGATGCGACCGAACTGGCGCTCGAGCGGAGTGGCGACCGCGGAGGCCATCGTTTCGGGGCTGGCACCAGGGAGGCTCGCGCCCACACCGATCGTCGGGAGATCCACTTGGGGAAGCGGCGCGACGGGAAGAAAGCGAAACGCAATGGAACCTGAAAGCAGAATCGCCAGGGTCACCAGGGAAGTGGCTACCGGCCGCCGGATAAAAGGAGCGGAGAAGTTGGACTGAAAGTTCATGCCCTAGTCTCCCGTAGCGGGTTCCTCGACGTTCGTGACACCGAGATGCAGGCGATTGGCGAGCCAGTCGAACGCGAGATAAACCACCGGCGTGGTGTAAAGAGTCAGAAGTTGGCTGAGGATGAGGCCGCCGACAATGGTGATGCCCAACGGACGGCGTAATTCCGAACCGACGCCTTGTCCGAGGGCGAGCGGCAGACCGCCGAGCAACGCCGCCATGGTGGTCATCATGATGGGTCGAAAACGAAGCAGGCAAGCCTCGTAGATGGCGTCGAGGGGGGATTTCCCTTCCTTGCGCTCGGCTTCGAGCGCGAAGTCAATCATCATGATGGCGTTTTTCTTGACAATGCCGATCAGCAGGATAATGCCGATGAGGGCAATGATGCTGAACTCTGTGCGGCACAACAGGAGAGCGAGGATTGCGCCAACGCCCGCGGAAGGAAGCGTGGAAAGAATTGTGATGGGATGAATGTAGCTCTCGTACAAGATGCCGAGAACGATGTAAACGGTGACGAGCGCGGCAAGAATCAGGAGCGGCTCATTGGCGAGAGAACGGAGAAACGCCGCCGCTGTGCCCTGGAACGTAGCCTGAACGCTAGGAGGCAGGCCGATTTCCTGGCGTGCCTTTTCAATCGCGATGGTGGCGTGGCCGAGGGAAGAACCGGGAGCCAGGTTGAAGGAGATGGTCACGACCGGGAATTGCCCCTGGTGGTTGATGGCCAAGGGAGAGGAGTTGGGTTCGAAGCGCGTGAAGGCGCTGAGGGGAACCTGCTGGCCGTTCGCGGAGTGAACGTAGATATTTTTTAGCGCATCCGGATCCTGCTGGAACTGGGGATCCACTTCCATGACCACATGGTATTGGTTGAGTTGCGTGAAGATGGTGGAGACCTGTCGCTGGCCGAAAGCGTCGTAGAGCGTGTTATCAATATCCGCCGGGAAAATGCCAAGGCGCGAAGCGGTGTCGCGATCAATGGTTAGCGTGGCGAGAAGACCGTCGTTCAATTGGTCCGTGGCCACGTCGCGAAGCTCCGGAAGCGTTTTAAGCTTATCCACAAACCGGGGAACCCAGTAGGCCAGCTCCTTAGGATCCACGTCTTCGAGCGAATACTGGAATTGCGTGCGCGAGACGCGGTCTTCGACGGTCAAGTCCTGCACAGGCTGCAGGAAAAGAGTGATGCCGTCCACCTTGGCGAGTTCGGGCTGAAGCCTGCGAATAACTTCCGAGGCGCTCAGTGTGCGTTCGGAAAGGGGTTTGAGATTGATCTGAATGCGGCCGCTGTTGATTGTGGTGTTCGTGCCGTCAATGCCGATAAAGGAAGAAAGGCTGGCCACGGCTGGATCGCGAAGAATCACATCGGCAAGAGTCTGCTGGCGGCGAGCCATGGCGGCAAAGGATACGGTCTGCGGAGCTTCAGAAACGCCGAGGATCCCGCCGGTATCCTGCACAGGGAAAAACCCCTTGGGGACATAGATATAAAGAAGAATGGTGCCAACAAGCGTGCCAATGGTGATGAGCAGCGTGATGGTGCGGTAGCGCAAAACAAATTGCAGCGTGCGGCCGTAGAAAGCAATGACGTCGTTGAAGATCTTTTCCGACTTGCGGTAGAACCAAGTCTGCTGGTGCTCGGGCTCGTGCTTCAGGAGTTTCGCGCACATCATCGGGGTCAGCGTGAGAGAGACGACAGCGGAAACCAGGATGGTCACGGCAAGTGTGACGGCGAATTCGCGGAAGAGCCGGCCGACGATATCGCCCATGAAGAGCAACGGAATCAGAACGGCGATGAGCGAAACGGTCAGCGACACAATCGTGAAACCGATCTGCTCAGAACCCTTCAACGCGGCCCGTAGTGGAGATTCGCCCTCCTCGATATAGCGGGCGATGTTCTCAATCATGACGATGGCGTCGTCCACGACGAAGCCGGTCGAAATCGTAAGCGCCATGAGCGACAGATTGTTGAGCGAATAGCCGAGCAGATACATCACGCCAAAGGTGCCAATGATCGAGAGCGGCACGGCGACGCTGGGGATGACGGTGGCGCGCACGCTGCGCAGGAAAAGGAAAATCACCATCACGACGAGGGCGATAGTAAGCATCAACGTAAATTGCACGTCGGCCACGGAAGCGCGAATTGTGGTGGTGCGGTCGGTCAGGATGTTCACCTGAACCGAAGCGGGCAGGGCCGCTTGCAATTGCGGAAGGATGCGCTTGATGCGGTCCACCACGCTGATGATGTTCGCGCCGGGCTGACGCTGAATATTGAGAATGACCGCGGGCTGCTTATTGGCCCACGCAGCCTGGCGCACGTTTTCGGCGCTGTCCACGGCAGTGGCGACGTCCGTCAGGCGCACAGGGGCCCCGTTGCGGAAAGCGATGATGATGGACTTGTAGCCTTCGCTTGAGAGCAATTGGTCGTTGGCGCCGATGGTGAAAGCCTGGTGCTGTCCATCGAAGGTGCCCTTGGCTTGATCCACGTTGGCGTTGCCGAGCGCTGTCCGCAGGTCTTCCAGGCTCAGGCCGTAGGAAGCGAGCGCTGTGGGGTTGGCCTGAACGCGCACAGCGGGGCGTTGTCCCCCGCTGATGCTGACCAAGCCGACGCCGGAGAGTTGCGAAATTTTCTGCGCGAGAGTGGTATCCGCAAGATCCTCGACCTTCACGAGTGGCAGAGTCTGCGAAGTCAGCGCGAGCGTGAGGATAGGCGAGTCCGCGGGATTGATTTTGCTGTAGATCGGCGGATTCGGAAGATCCTTGGGCAGGAGGTTCGAGGCACTGTTGATCTCCGCCTGGACCTCCTGTTCGGCGATATCAATGTTGAGATCGAGATTGAATTGCAGCGTGACGACCGAGCTGCCAAAGGAGCTGGTCGAGGTCATCTGGAGCAAACCGGGAATCTGCCCGAAATTGCGCTCCAACGGCGCGGTTACCGAGGAAGCCATCACTTCCGGACTAGCGCCCGGATAAAACGTAACAATCTGAATCGTGGGGTAATCCACTTGCGGCAAAGCCGAAACAGGCAATTGCCGATAGGCTACGTAGCCCACCAGGAGAACGCCGACCATCAGGAGCGTGGTGGCGACCGGCCGCAGAATAAACGGCCGCGACGGGTTCATCGAGCGGGTCCTCCTGCGGGCGAAGCAAAAGAAGAAGAGGCCGCAGCAGCAGCGCTCTTATTTGGACCCGCAGGCGCTGTGGGAATTGCCCGCGGTTCAACCTTGCTGCCATCTTGTAGCTTATCCTGGCCATCGGTGACCACCACGTCTCCCGTAGCGAGGCCCGTGGAAATGCCAGTGACGGTTCCGTTGGCTTCCGCGATGGTGACGACGCGGACTTTCACGGTCTTGTCCGGGCCAACCGCGAAAACATAAGTTCCCTGAGGCCCGCGAAGAATGGCCGGAGTCGGCACAAGAACAACATTCTTCTTGATGTCCACAAGCAAGTGAACGTTTACGAATTGGTTGGGGAAAAGTTCATTCTTAGAGTTGTCGAAAACCGCCTTGAGTTTGTAGGTGCCCGTGGTGGTGTCAATCTGGTTGTCAATAGTGAGAAGTTTGCCGCTGGCAATCTTGTCGGTATTGTCGCGATCGAAAGCTTCCACCACAAGTGGAGCGCCCGAGTGCATTTTGGCCATCACTTGGGGAAGCTGATCTTGCGGCAAGCTGAAGAGCACCGCGATCGGCTGCAGTTGTGTGATCACTAGGAGGCCATTTGTGTCCGCAGCGTGGACCATGTTGCCGATATCCACCAGCCGCAGGCCAACGCGTCCACTGATGGGCGCGGTGATATGCGAATAGGTGAGCTGGAGCTTGGCGTTATCAATCTGCGCCTGGTCGGACTTGATGGCGCCATCAGACTGACCGACCGCAGCCGCCTGCGTATCCAATTGCTGCTTGGGAATGACGCCTTCCTGAAAAAGCAGCTTGTAGCGTTCGAGGTTTACTTCGGCATCCCGGCGCTGCGCTTCGTCCTTGGCGAGCTGTCCTTGAGCCTGTTCGAGCTGAACTTGAAAAGGCCGCGGGTCGATTTCGATGAGCGCGTCGCCCTGCTTGACGGTCTGCCCCTCGGTAAAATTAATCTTGATGATCTGGCCATCCACGCGGCTACGCACGGTGACGGTGTTGAAAGCCGTCACGTTGCCGAGTCCGTTGAAGAAAACGGGCAGATCGCCCTTCTGTGCGGTCGAGACAACCACCGGTATGGAGAAATTCGCGGGACGACCGGTCCCTCCCCCTTTGCCAGCCGCTGCGGGCGCACCGTTGGGTCCGGCTGAAGCCGAACTCGCTTGCGAACCGTGGCCACGGAAATACCAGATTCCTGCCCCAACCAGGACTAGGAGAACTACCCAAATCCAACTGCGGCTTCGACGCGAAGCTTGCGCAGTTACCGACGCGGGTCTAGAGGATGCACGCTTATCCTCCAGATCCACCGAATCAAAAGAGGCCATTCTTTAGAAGCTCCTGTGCTCTCGAACCAAGGATGGGCGCCATTTATGGTTTGGCGCGGGGCCGACGGGAAACGTCTTGGGCGCACGTACCGCTTCCCCACAGAGCCTATCGAAAACGAAGGCTCCCTACCAGATAGGACGCGTGCCGAGGGCAATTGGTTTCGCTACCAGGTCTCAAAAGGGCGGTGCGGAAAGAGCAGACACGTCGTACACTAACGACCAGCAGATGTGAAGCTTACGACCTCTTGATATTGAGGAAGCGGGGTACAAGAAGCAATGCTCAAAGGAATCATCCTGGGGATCCTGGTGGGAGTTCTGCTGGTGTTTATAGGGGCTTATTCTTATTTCGCCGGTGGCCATGCCCCGGTGGCGACGAGCGCACCCGAGATGCCATTCGAACGGAAATTGGCCTCGATGGCGCAGCACGCCTACCTGGACAAATTGCCCCATCCTAACCCGGAGGTCCCCACCGACGAGACGAATTTTCTGGCCGGCGCAAAGGTATATAGAGACAACTGCGCGGTGTGCCACGGATTGCCGGGTGAGCCGAGAACGGCCATTTCCAACGGGATGTTCCCCAAGCCGCCGCAGCTTTTTCGAGGGGTGGGTGTGACCGATGACGAGCCCTGGGAAACGTTTTGGAAGCTTTCGGGCGGGATCCGTATGACGGGCATGCCCGCATTCAAGGAACATCTGAGCGACAAACAAATGTGGCAGGTGGCTGTTCTACTCAAGAATGCGGACAAGATTTCGCCCGCTGTTAAGGCGGAACTCGCGAATGGGGCCCCTTTGCCTTCGGCTCCGCTCCCGGGAACCCCCGCGACGCCGGAAGAACACGCGCACGACCACTGAGAATTCCTGAATTCAAAATCGTTCGGGGAAGCGAATACCTCCGGAGCTTTTGCTCAGGATTGGGCGCGCGTGAGCGATTCCGCACGCCGCAATTCTGGAAATAGCCACGCCCAGAGAACCGTGACTACGATGGCTCCCACGCCCCCGAGAACGACGGCGGGCACGGTGCCGAGCCATTGTGCGGCAAGCCCGGATTCAAATTCACCGAGTTCGTTGGAAGCACCGATGAAGATCATGTCCACGGCATTGACGCGTCCGCGCATTTCGTCCGGCGTTTCAATTTGAATAAGTACGCCACGCACGACCACGCTGACCATATCCGCCGCGCCGACAAAGAGAAGAGAGAGCAATGAAAGCGGAAGGCTGCGCGAGAAACCAAAAACGATCGTGAAGAACCCGAACCCCACGACACACCACAGCATCGTCGAGCCGGCGCGTTTGCGGATGGGACGGTAGGCAAGCAGGAGCGCCATTACCGCCGCGCCAATTCCCGGAGCGCTGCGCAAGAGGCCAAGCCCCCAGGGACCAGTAAGAAGAATTTCTTTTGCATAGACGGGAAGAAGCGCGACCGCTCCGCCGAGGAGAACCGCAAAGAGGTCGAGGGAGATGGAGCCGAGAATGAGTTTGTGCGTCCAGATGTAGTGAAAGCCCGCGAAAACGGTTTTCGGGGTGAAGGGTTCACGAGGGCGGGGTTTGTTCTGCGCGCGAATGCGGAGCGTGGTGAAAACGGCGATGATCCCCGCGGCAAGGGCGGTGGCATAGACGGCCACCGGCCCGCGAAAAAACGCATAAAGAAGCCCGCCGATCGCTGGGCCAAGAATCGTGGAGAACTGAAAGATGCTGGAGTTCCAAGCGACGGCGTTCTGAAATTGCTCCTCGGGAACGAGCTGAGGAAGAAGCGCGCGGCTCGCGGGCATGCTAAAGCTGCGCACGGTGCCCACCAGGAAGAGAACGGCGAAGATCGGCAGGACCGAGCCGGAACGGTGGAGAGCGCTTTCGTTTAAAGAGACCAAAAGGAGTAGCGCAGAAGAAATCGCAAACCCGACGTAGCAAAGCGTGAGCAGTTTGCGGCGATCGAAGCGGTCCGTGACGTGTCCGGCCACGAGGAACAAGAAGAATGGCGGCAAGAACTGCACCAGACCGGTGAGCCCAAGGTCCAACGGGCGGTGCGTGATTTCATACACCTGCCAGCCGACGGCCACGGATTGCATTTCCGTGCAGAAAACGATGCAAAAACGCGCAATCTGATAGAGGCGAAAACTGAAAAAACGGAAGGCGGCAGTACCGGCGGTGAGGGGATGATCAGTGGTCACCATTTGTTCTTATACCACAGGCGCGACGCTCCGGAGTGTCGGGCCCCGCCTGATCGCTTCACAAAAACGCAACGGCGTTGTAGAACTGAACGCAGCGCTCCGTTGTGAGCCTCCCCAACGGCGGAATCTTCTTGACTGGTCAGGAGCCCGGCGCAATGTATCTGCGGCCTAAATCGCTTTCCGAAGCCCTTGCGGCCCTGGCGGAGACGCGGGCGACGATTCTCGCCGGCGGGACAGACGTGTTCCCTGCCCTGGGAGAAAAGCCATGGCTGGGGCCGGTGCTGGATATTTCTGCGATTCAAGAAATTCGTGGCATTCAATTTACAAACGAACATGTAGAGATCGGCGGAAGAACGACGTGGAGTGAAATTGTCAGCGCGCGATTGCCTCGAGGGTTTGACGGGCTGAAAGCGGCGGCGCGGGAGATTGGCTCAGTGCAAATCCAGAACCAGGCCACGGTGGCGGGGAATATCTGCAACGCGTCTCCAGCGGCGGATGGCGTGGTGGCGTTGCTAGCGATGGATGCAGAGGTGGTGCTCGCTTCGCGGAGCGGATCGCGGAAGATGGCGGTGGCGGATTTTGTTCTGGGAAATCGCAAGACGGCGCGCCGTGCGGATGAGATCCTGACCACCGTGCGAATCCCGCGGCGCGTGGAGAATGCTGCGTCTGTGTTTCTGAAATTGGGCGCGCGACGCTATCTGGTAATTTCCATTGCGATGGTGGCTGCGAATCTGGTAACGGATGGCGATGGGCGCATTGGGGAAGCATTGATTTGTGTTGGATCGTGCACCGCGAAGGCCGCGCGGCTTTGGCAATTGGAACGGGAGTTGGTGGGTAAGACCGCTCGCAATGGATTGCGGAGCGCAGTGAAGGAAGAACACTTGTCGCCATTGACTCCGATTGACGACGTGCGAGCGACGGCGGCCTACCGTCGAGACGCCGCGAAAACACTGGTGGAACGCGCGCTGGCGGCTTGCGCGGAGAAAATCGCATGAAGGCAGAGACCGCCGCCACGGTGACGTTTTTGCTCAACGGAGCCATCGCTACGAGCCAGTCTGACCCGCGGACACGGCTTTCCCAGGTGCTGCGGGAAGAACTGCGGCTCATGGGAACAAAAGTGGGTTGCGATGCGGGCGATTGCGGCGCGTGCACAGTACTGTTTGATGACAAGCCGGTCTGCGCGTGCCTGACGGCGGTTGGGCAAGTCGAAGGCGCCGAGGTGGTAACGATTGAAGGACTGCGCGACTCGTCGGCTATTTTTGACCGGCTGCAGAAATCCTTTTTGCAGTATGGTGCCGCGCAATGCGGGATCTGCACGCCAGGCATGCTCGTTTCCGCCGTAGCTCTTCTGGAACAGACGCCCTCACCTAGCGAGAGCGAAGTCATGGACGCGCTGGGAGGCGTGCTCTGCCGATGCACCGGCTATCGCAAGATTATTCAGGCGGTGATGGAGGCGAATCGCGGGCCGGTCAAACCGGAAGTTAATGCTGGTGACGGACCGGTAGGTCAACGTATTGCGCGTGTGGATGGACGGAAGAAAGTGCTCGGGCAGGAAATTTTCGGCGCGGATGAATGGCCGGATGATGCTCTGGTTCTGCGCGTCATTCGGAATCCCTCTCATCGCGCCGAGTTTGTATTGGGCGACTTACAGGAGTTCGTGAAAACGAATCCAGGGATTCACTCTGTATTTACCGCCGGCGACATTCCGGGGAAAAACTGTTTTGGCGTCATCCCGCGATTCGCCGATCAACCTGTCTTTGCCGAGCGCGAGGCTCGTTTTCGTGGAGAAGCGATTGCGGCCGTCGTAGGCGATCTGGAGATCATGGCAAATTTTGACCCGGCCACTTTTCCGGTGACGTGGAAGGAACGGCCCGCGCTGATGGAGATCGCGGCCGCGCTGGACTCAAATGCGGCGAAACTTCACCAGAGCCGGCCGGACAACGTCCTGGTGTGTGGGCGCGTGGTACGTGGCGACGTAGAGAACGCCCTGCGGAATGCGGACTTTGTCGTACAGGGCGAGTTCGAGACAGGCTTCATCGAGCATGCTTATATCGAACCGGAAGCGGGATTTGCACGAAGAGTGGGAGACCGCATCGAAATTCAGGCGTGTACGCAATCGCCATACATGGATCGCTCGGACATCGCTGCGATTCTTGGGATTGCGGAAGACGCAGTGCGCATTATTCCTACGGCGGTTGGGGGCGGCTTCGGGTCGAAGCTTGATCTTTCCGTGCAGCCGTATCTGGCGATTGCGGCTTGGCATCTGCGGAAGCCGGTCAAGATGGTGTACTCCCGCACGGAATCGATCCAATGCACTACGAAGAGACATCCTTCGAAGATTCGCTGCCAGGCGGGAGCGACGGCCGAAGGAAGGATTGTGGCGATGGATCTGGAAGGCGATTTCAACACGGGAGCGTACGCGTCGTGGGGTCCCACCGTCGCGGCGCGCGTGCCGATTCACGGCTCCGGTCCTTACAAGGTGCCGCACTATCGCGCGCGCACCCGGGCGGTGCACACGCATATCGTGCCTTCAGGAGCGTTTCGCGGATTTGGCGTACCGCAAGGGACGATTGCGCAGGAGCAGTTGTACGACGCACTCGCCGAGAAAATCGGAATGGACAAGCTTGAATTCCGCATTCTGAACGCGCTTGGCGACAACGACCCGACGGTAACGGGACAAGTCCTTGGAGACGGTGTGGGAATTCGCGCGTGCTTGGAGGCGCTGCGAGAACATTGGGAGAGAGCGCGGAAAGCGACAATCGCATTCAACGCCGAAAAACATTCATCATTGAGACGGGGCGTGGGAGTTGCCGGGATGTGGTACGGCTGCGGGAACACTTCCCTCTCCAATCCGTCCACGATGCGCGTGGGACTAAAGGGCGACGGAAGGATCGCGTTGCATCAGGGCGCCGTTGACATCGGGCAAGGCTCGGCGACGGTAGTGACACAGATCTGCGCGGAAGCGCTGGGCGCACCGATTGACCGATTTGATCTGCTTTCGGGGGATACGGACACGACGCCCGACTGCGGAAAGACTTCCGCTTCGCGGCAGACATTTGTCAGCGGCAAAGCCGCGATGATGGCGGGGCAGGAATTGCGGAAAGCCATTCTTCGACTGGCAGGGCAATGCGATTGCGCAAGGATTCATTTCCAAGTCGGCGCGCTGATCATCGATGAAGGTGAAACCCACAAGACAATAGCGCTGCGGGAGCTTCCGCTCGATGCCCGCGGATATGTGTTGAGCGCCGAAGCAACGTTTGACCCACCAACAAAATCCCTCGATAAAGATGGCCAAGGCATACCCTATGCGGTTTATGGTTTTGGCGCGCACCTGGCCGAGGTTGAGGTCGATATGGAGCTTGGAACCGTGAGAGTTCTGAAATTGACCGCGGCGCACGACGTGGGGCGCGCCATCAATCCGACCCTGATCGAAGGGCAGATCGAGGGCGGCGTCGCGCAAGGATTGGGCATGGCCCTCATGGAGGAGTTTTTCCCGGGCAAGGGCGAGAACCTGCATGATTACTTGATTCCGACGATCGGGGACATGCCACCAGTGGAATCGATCCTTATTGAAGACGCTTCGGCTATGGGTCCCTATGGAGCCAAAGGCATTGGGGAACAGGCGATGATTCCAACGGCGCCGGCTATTTTGAATGCGATTTATGATGCAGCCGCCGTGCGGATTCGCAAATTGCCAGCCACGCCGGATAAAGTGCGAGCGGCAATTCAAGCGGGCGCCGCGTTAGCCAAGGAAGGAATCGCATGACGGAAGTGATGCTCAAGGACACGATTCGCTGCGATGCCTGTCCTGTACTGTGCTACATCAAGCGCGGACACGCGGGGGCTTGCGACCGCTACGCGAATTTCGATGGCCAATTGGTGCGCGTTGACCCGCATGTTCTGCTGGACGGTGCCAAGACGCAAGGCACGCCGCTCGTGCCGTTTCTCGAAGGCGAAGGCGAATGGGACGGGAAATTGGTAAAGAACCAGGAGACGTTCGTGACCGCGATCGGAGCCGGCACGACGTATCCCGATTACAAGCCCGCGCCGTTCATCGTGTCCTCAGAAGTGGCAGGCGTAGACATGGTCACAGTGGTGACGGAAGGAATCTTCAGCTACTGCGGCGTGAAATTGAAAATTGATACGGACCGGCACCTGGGGCCGGAGAGAAATCTCGTGCGCGCCCAGGGCGAGCCGGTGGGGCACGTCACGACGGCGGAGTATGGCTCGCAAATATTGTCGCTTGGCGGCGTGCATCACCTGACGGGTGGAACTAAGAGCGAAGGGCGTGTGACGTGTGAAACGCTGCTCGATCTGTGCAACGCAAAAGAAGTCGAACTCACGATTGACGAAGGAGCGACGATTCGGGTGGCGGCGGGCAAGCCCCCGGTGGTGAACGGCCAGCGCGAGGAGCGCATGCGCGTGGGTTGCGGCTCGGCGACGATTGGAATGTTCGCGAAGCAGTGGCACGGAAAAGTGGACGAGGTAGTGGTGGTGGATGACCACATCACCGGAGTGCTTTCCGAGCACCAAGCGGGAAAGCTCCTGGGCGTGCGCGAAACGGGTGTCGCGATTCATGGAAGGCGCTCGACACCGGGGCGCTATTTTCAAGTGGCCAATCCGGGAACCGGTTGGGGCGGCACGGATATTTCTGATCCCTTGACAATACTGAAGCCGTTCAAGGCAAAGGTGGCGTGGTCAAGACTGCGGCTGCTGATGGTCAGCACGACGGGTGAACAATACGCCTACTTTGAACTGGATGAGACATTGCGGCCGGTCGAAAAGGATCTGCCCGAGGGACTGAAAGAATCGGTCGAGCGGATTCGGGAGAATTGCGAGCCGGCACTGACAAGTGTCTTGTTCATGGCCGGAGCCGGCGGATCGTTACGCGCGGGTGTGACGGAAAATCCAGTGAAGCTGACCGACTCCGTGAAGCACCGGATCACGCGCGTGACTTGTGGAGGCGCACCGGCATATATCTGGCCGGGAGGTGGGATCACGTTTCTGGTGGATGTGACGCGCATGCCGGAAAACGCTTTTGGATATGTGCCGACGCCGGCGTTGGTGGCGCCGATTGAATTTACGTTGAAGAAGGAAGATTACGCTTTGCTGGGTGGGCACATGGATCATGTGCGGCCGCTGCAAGCCGTGCTGGAAGAAAAGGAACGACGGCGGCAGCTGCTATCGCCAGGCGGCGGATCATGAGAGAACCCGCGATGATCCGCATGTTGCCGGATGGACGGCGACTGCATCTGAACGACGGCCCGATCGATCTGATCTTGGAAGTGAACGGAAGGCCGGAAGCAATTCGCGAGGCGTATGAGGCGGCGGCGAAGAGGTTCGTGACGATCCTCGACGAACTCTGCGCGGAATTGCCGTTGCTGCGGAGCCGGGCCAATAAGAACTCAGCCCTCCCGCACGGGGCCGTGGGGCGGCGTATGTCGGACGCGGTGGCACCTTACGCAAAGCGCTGGTTCCTTACGCCGATGGCCGCGGTAGCAGGTGCAGTGGCCGAAGAAATTCTCAAAGCAATGACAGATGCAGGCGACCTCGAGCGCGCTTACGTGAACAATGGAGGAGACATCGCGCTGCATTTGAGTGCGGCGCGGAGCTACTCGATCGGAATGGTGGAGAGGCCGGACCGGCCTTCTCTCTTCGGCTCGATGGAGATTGCCGAAGCGATGCCGGTGCGGGGAGTGGCGACCAGCGGCTGGCGCGGGCGAAGTTTTTCCTTGGGGATTGCGGACGCGGTGACAGTGCTGGCCGACTGCGCTGCAGCAGCGGATGCGGCTGCGACGATCATCGCGAATGCCGTTGATCTACCGGGGCACCGTGCCATCGAACGCGTCCCCGCGAAGGAGCTTGCGCCGGATTCCGATCTGGGCGAGAGACTGGTGACACGCGGCGTGGGAGATTTAACTTCGGTTGAGGTCGCATCAGCGCTGGAGGCTGGTGTTGGCGTGGCCGAGGAGTTGATGGCGCGAGGGCTGATTTATGCGGCGGCGTTGTGCCTGCAAGGGGAGATCTTTATCGTGCCTTTTGCGGAAATACGAAAGCAATTCGAATCCCCGCAAAGGAGTCTGGTGCATGCCTGAAGTGGAACTACGAAAGCGGGTTGTCATCGTCGAAGAGATTTTTCACGAAGGCGGGCCCGTTGCGCAGCGGCCATTGCGACGAGCAGCGGCGCTCGCGGTGATCCGGAATCCGTTTGCGGGAAAATATGTGCAGGAGATTGCCGGATTCATGGAGGATTTGAATCCGCTCGGCCTCGAAATGGCGAAGTCGCTGGTCGCGGCGCTCGGCGGAGATGCCAAGACGATCGAGGGCTATGGAAAAGGTGCGATCGTCGGACAGGGCGGGGAGGTGGAACACGGAGCCCTGTGGCATGTACCCGGCGGCTACGCAATGCGAGAGATTTTAGGGAACGCGAAAGCCATCGTGGCTTCGACGAAAAAAGTGGGCGGCCTGGGTGCGCGGCTCGATGTGCCGATCACACACATAAATGCCTCATATGTGCGTAGCCATTTCGACGCAATGGAAGTTGGAATAGCCGATGCACCGAGGAGTGGCGAGATGCTGCTGGCGCTGGTGATGACCACAGGGCCGCGCGTGCACGCGCGTATCGGCGGATTGAAAGCTTCGGAGATCAAGGGCGAGGACGGGCTGCGATGAAGGCGAAGATACGGAAGTTGGTGACCTTCCTGGAAGAGACGCGCACAGAGATGGGCAAGGTTGTAAATCCGCCGACGCGTCGCGCTGCGGCTGCAGCCGTAATCGAGAATCCCTTTGCCGGACGATTTGTAGAAGATCTGAGAGAGTTGATGGAGATCGGCGAAGAGCTCGGCGCATTGTTGACGGAGCGGGCCGTCACTGCTTTGGGGATCGCAGGGCCGTTGGCGGAGAGCTATGGAAAAGCCGCAGGGGTGGGAGAAAACGGAGAATTGGAACACGCTGCCGCAATCCTGCATCCGAAGCTGGGCACGCCAGTGCGAAAAGTATTGGGAAAGGGTGCAGCGCTGATCCCATCCTCGAAAAAACGAGGAGGACCCGGAATGGCGCTGGATATTCCGCTGGGACACAAAGATGCGGCGTTTGTACGCAGCCATTTTGATGGCATGGAGATTCGGGTGCACGATGCGCCGCGGGCGAACGAGATTCTCGTGGCGATTGGGGTGACGGATAGTGGGCGGCCGCTGCCACGCGTCGGCGGACTTACCAAAGAGCAGATCAAGGGAGAGGACGGACTAAGGTAAGGGGACTACCCACTCATCCTCTCGCGAGCGTACTGTACGCGCGGAGTTCCCGCACGATGTCATCGTGAGCAACGTGAAGGACTTAACCGCTTGATGCACAGATTTTCTGCCTTCATAGAGCACACCGAGGCAGTCGAGTGGCCGGTGGTGTGTTACGGCTGCGCTCGCTGCGGATGACGCCGTCAATGACCGTCATGCCGATGCCGGGAAGATCACCCAGTCGAACACTTTCGAGAAGAGTTTTTCCTGCGGAGTGTTGTGGAGCATCCATAAAAACAAAATCGGCAGCGCGGCCGACCTCGATGAGGCCGCCGTCGAGTTTGCGCAAGTGCGCCGTATTGCCAGTTGCAAAGCAGAACACAACTTCAGCAGGAATTTCACCGATCGAAGAAAGTGCGGCGATAACGCGGAGGATGCCGAGGGGCTGCACGCCGGAACCGGCAGGCGCGTCGGTGCCGAGGATAACGCGGTAAAGCTGGTGCAATTCCTTCGCGGTGCGCAAGGTGAAGAGGGCGGCGCGCTCATTGCCATTGTGAACGATTTCCAGGGCGCGGGGCGACTGCTCGCAAAGCGCGCGGATCTGCGTATCGGGCAGCGCCGTATGGCCGCCGTTGATATGGCCGATCACGTCCGCGTCGGCCGCAAGCACCACATCTTTATCAATCAAACTGGAACCGGAAATGGATGGGCCGCCGGTGTGAATCGTGCTCTGCATGCCGTGTTTGCGCGCCCAGGAAACCATCTGGCGAGCGGTGGGACCATCTTTCACGCTTCCTAGGCCGATTTCGCCGAGCAGTCGCACTCCGGCCTCGGCAAGCGACCTAAAGTCTTCCTCGACCATGCCTTGTTCGATAACGGGAGCCCCAGCGAGCACTTTCACGCCGCTGGGACGCAAAGCGGCAAATGAGCGTTGCGCGGTAATGGCGAGGGCTTTCAAGCCGACAATGTCCTTCGGCCGACCGGGCATGTGGACTTCGCCGGCGGAGATCATCGTGGTTACGCCGCCATGCAGACAACTATCGATCCAGCCCAGCTGATTCTGGCGCGGCGTCCAATCGCCGGCAACGGGATGAACGTGGCTGTCAATCAATCCGGGAACGAGCGCTGTACCGTTGGCGTCGATGATGCTGGTGGCGCCTTCGGTGTCGAGATCCTTTTCCTTTCCCACGGCAGAGATTTTGCCGTCCATGCAAACGACCGCATCCGCATCGAGGATGGGCTTCTGGAGATCGCCGCTCAAGAGCAGGCCAATCTTGCGAATCACGAGTTTTGCGGTTGACGAGGACTTCGCAGCTTCTTCATTGGTCATGAGCGAGCGACTCCCTGTTTAAGTGCGGGAAACTCCAGCAACCTTCTGTTTCTATACAAGCAGGAAGCGCCAAGCAATGCAATTTCTCCTGAATCGCAATGGAAAGTGGAGCTGAGACGATCAGTCTTCTTGCGGTGGAGTCTGAGGCGTTGACTCCGCTGCGGGAGTTGAGCGCGCAATTTGCTGCTGAACTTCCACTCGCACCTGCTTGGCCCGTTGCGCGGCTGGGCTAGTCGAATCCAACTGCAGATAAGAATCAATATCCTGCAAAAGAGCCGGATAGTTTTTCAGGCGGAGGTGGATGACGGAAAGGAGCTGGTGGATCTGCGCGACGCTGGGCGCGAGGGAGCGCGCCTGTCCCGCGGAAGTCTCGGCCTCCGTGAAACGCCCGGTGCGGACTTCAAACCTGGCGATTTGATAGAAACCCATCCAGGAACCGGGGCTGAGTTCGACACCCCGGCGGAGTCGCTTTTCGCCGTCGGTGAGTTGCCCATCGTCGAGCAGCAGGGTTCCCAGCGCAATTTCCGCGTCACCATACTTGTCGTTGCTCTTTTTCAAGGCTTCCCTAAAGCTGCGCTCGGCCTCGGGCACTTGCCGCAGAGTTACATACGCTATTCCTTTTCCGTATTCCGCCTCGTAGCAATCGGGCGCCTTCTTGAGGGCGCGGTCAAAACTTTTCAACGCAGACGCGGGGTTCTTCTGCACATAAAGAGCCTTGCGGCCGGAGAGCAGCAGGTCACGCGCGTCCTCCGGTAGGGAAAGTTCGTGAGTGGAAACGGAAGGGCCGGAAGAATCCGGAGCCTTCGCCTTGGCCAGCGACTTGAGATAGATGGTAATACCGCGCTGGGAGGAAAAACTCAAATCGACGTGTAACGCTGTGGATTCAAAACCGTCGGCCGCAACGGTAACGATATATTGCGCACGGCGAAGGCGAAACCCAAAATCACCAGAGGCACCGGTGACACTCTGCTCGATCAAGTTTCCTGAATCGTCACAGAGGCGGACCGTCGCGCCCTCTACCCTCTTGTTCCCATCTGCTGTCATTACATTCCCTGAAAGGGTGGCCGCGTTACTCCGATCGGCTTGTGGGTGAGCAGTCCAGGGCAGCAGGAAGGAGAAGCAGAGGAAAGTCGTCGAAAGGCAAAGGCGGCGCATGAAAACCCTCCCGCCGAAGCAATGCCAGAGTGTAGCACCAAGAGAAGTAGGGGAAGAGGGAAGAATAACGGCCACGAATCCAGCCAACTGGTGCTCCCCGCGCTGTATTTGGAGCTCAACTCACGCCGCAGGGGGACTCCTACGATCCAGTGTAAAGTTGAAAAGGCGCGCAATAAAATGGCTTCCTAAAAACGGTTTGGGCGTTTGCTTTAAGCAGGGATAGTCGCGTTGCGGAGAGCCGTCGCAGGATCCTCTCCGCGGTCCAATCCTTCGTACAATCTGTCCATCAGTTGAGGCGTCGAGGAAGCGTCGCTGACCTCCCAAAGGGAAGCGATCACATTGCGGGCGCCCGCACGCAAGAAAGCCCCGCGAAGTCCGACAAGTCCCTCCCCAACGTAGGCGCGCGTACCTGCCGGTGGCACGCAACTGCGCGCTAAGCGGGTGCTTGACGATCTCCCGTGCGTACAACTTGTGGGAATGACCGCTGATTCCAGGGGACGCGTTTGGCTCGCCGTCCCGTGGGCGACAAAGTGCAAGTAAGAAAACTGTGCGGGGTTGCTGGCCAGATAAGTCACCGGAGTTGCTTCTTGTCCTTCCAGCACCGCGCGTCTTGTTTGCGGAAAGTGGCCAGAGATTTTCTGCATTTCTGCCGGAGCCTGCGCAAGAGGAGGAAAATCCGAGTTCGTTGTCTCGGGATTGCCAACAACAGGCCCTTTCTTTGCGCAACTCCTTTTGGCTTGCGGAAGCCAGAAGCGCCAAAGAACTTGCCGTGCAAAGTGTTACATCCTCAATCCAGAAGTGCGCCTGAGGGCCGGGAACAATGAGCGTCTCGAAGTTCAGTCCATACAGATTTTCTGCCGGCGGCAAGACCTCGCGGGAATTAGCCGGTATCAGGTGCCGCGCCGTCGCGACAAGCATGGCATGGAGCTGTCTGCCGCCCGTATTGTTTGAAGCTAATACATCCCGCCCGCCCACGATCTCCTGCCTATAGGCCTTCACCGCGGGGTCGATTTCTGCTTCTTGAAGAGAGGAGGACAGCTTTGCAGGCGTGATCACCCAGAGATAAGAGCGGTTTTGGCCCAGCCAATAGAACAATAGCGTCGCACCCAGGGTCTTGGCCAGTTCCGCCGGCTTGAAGCCGCGCGAATGAGAGGAAACCGATCGGTTCGTTGAAGCCAAACCTTCCGCAAGCGTTTGTGCCCGGCTAAGATCAATGACCTGCAGGGCTTCCGCCTCTCTTTTGTGGTTCATGAGGAATTCGATGTAATTCTCATAGAATTCTGTCGAGTTTGGCTGGGGCCATGGGAGACACTCCAGCGAACTGAGATTAGATTCGCGATGCAACTTGACTAGGGGCGAAATTCAACGGCAAAAGCAAAGCGCTGAACTTGGTTGGCTTTCGGGCTCTGATTCACCGTTCCATTGTCACCGGAAAAAACGAGTTCATATTCTCCGGGGTGAACCTTCCCACCGGGGATGACGAGATGAACTTCCTTATTGGCTTTCTCGCCCTCCAGGTCAAAAGTAAGGACGGCCTGTCCGGAAGAGTCAACCAAATTGCCCTTGTAACTATGAAAAATCTGCGCGGGAGTAAAATCAAAATCCAATGCAAAGCTCTCGCTTGGCCGGATCGACACTTTAACGATGTTTTCCCCTCGAGTAGTTGCCTGCACGCGGTAGGAAGTCTCATACACCTGGGCGACGCCTTGCGACGTGGCTCGTTCCTTCGCGGAGGGAATCGTCACCGTGCTCTGGAAAATGACGATCGCCGCAAGCGCCGCGATCGCCGGTACTGCAATCGCCGGTCTTAACCAACTGAACCAGCTCGCCGGCTCGGTCCGGATGCCGTGCAATGGCGCCTTCGAGACCGCTCTTTCTTGGAAGACCATTTGGCTCGCGGTTACAAAAGTGGCCAAGGCCTTCAAATCCCTCGTGCATTCCGCGCAGTCTATATAGTGATCTTCATATTCTTCGCGGAGATCCGGGGGAAGTTCCCCCAGCGCATATTTTTCTGCTGCCTTCAAGCGCACCACTTCTAAATGGTCCATAATCCTCGTCCTAAAGATAGTGCAGAATGAAGTCGCTTCGTTTCACGAGATTCCGCCGGCCGTTGTGTGGCCGAGGGGTGGATTTTCCGGTTCCTGGTGGAAAGTGGACCGGAAACGTTCCTTAGCCCGGTGCAATAAAACACGTAGATATTCTCTTTCTACTCCGAATTCGCGGCAAATCTCGTCTTTATCCTTTTCTTCCAAGAACATAGCGCGAAGCACATCGCGGTCGCGCTGCCTCATCTCGGCCAGAATTTCCCGTACTTTCTTCTTGGTTTCCTCGGTGATTAACGTTCGTTCGAGATCAACAGTCTTGCCGGGCAATTCCAAATGATCCGGCTGGAGCGTCTGGGTCTTATGCCAATCTCTTGTGTTCTCCAATAACACATTCTTGCAAACAGAGTTAACAAAAGCGCCAAACCGCTCCGGCTGGCGAATGCCGCCATCCCGCCTAAGGGTGGCTATGACTCTTGTAAACGTCTCCTGACGAACATCATCCACGCGTTCAGGAGAAAGATACCTGGCGCGCAACATGATGCCGAGAATCTGTCCTAAATAAGACACAAAATGCTGCTCTGTTGATGGTTCCCCGTCTCTTAAACGGTCCACATACGGTTTATCGAATAGAAAGAGTTCCAAGCTGCCCCCGGGACTAGGGTGGCTGGAGTATAACTTTGCCGCCGCTGGCTAGGCAATGGAGCTTTCCTTCTCGTATTGAAACGAATCGAGCCATTGCGGCACTACTTGGTTAGTGAAGCCCTATGCACCTGGGGTTTCCTTCTGCGTGGGGGACTAGTCACCGACCTCGCGCTCCCCTGGGGCGCGTCTTGCACATCTGACCCGACCAAGACGCGCCCTTCCTTACCTATAAGGGGGGAAGGTTCATGGAGGTTTCGTGTCCAGTCAAGTTCAAATGGCGAGTCTTCAGGCAAGCAGGTACGCAGTACCTTCACCAGAGCAAGAAAACATCGCGGGCACACAGTTCGTGCCGGTTCAGAGCCATTCGAGGGGATTCCGCTCACCCTTGGAGAAGACACAACTCCGGAAGTCATCGCTCACGGTGTGGAATTCGTTGCTTTGCCGGGAAAAGCAGAGAAACTCCAGGCGGTAATCCCGGGCCACGCGCAAGGCGCTCGGCAACTCTCATGGCTTTTCCGACTGCTTGGTACTTGTCTCCGAGCAAGAAGCGCGGCTTGTGACCGTAATCACGCTATTGGACGCTAACGGATCGCACAAGACACTGCAACGAAAATTCACTACGAGTCAAGAAACTGTTGGCGCCCTACGTGGATCGCTGGTTGCGAACGCAAAGACTCGCAGCATTTCTTGCCATGCCGTAGTCACACCTTTCCAGAAACGGTTATCGGGCATTGCGCGGTATTGAACATGGGCGGCAGAAGCGCAGAATCGGGAAAAAGTGGGGGACTTAGAACGTGCATCATTCAGAGAGTAGCGTAGGCAGGGCCACAAATACATCATTGGGCGCGGGAAAAATGGACATCGTATCCGGCAGGGCAGGATGCAAGGTGAATGATGATTGTGCAAAGTCGGCTGTTATTGCTTTAGGGGAGGAGGAACTCTGCCTCGAACATTTCTTTGCCAGCTGTTACGAGCGCCTGGACATGCTTGAATCTCTGGTTCGTGGCAGGTCCTTGGAAACGGCGGAGAATCTGGCCGTTCGTGCTTCTCTCGAGGTGTGTTCGAATCGCGCCCTTTGGGTTTGCGTCCGGCACGAACACCTGACCAACATGGACCGCTCGCGACTGCTGGACATTCTCCTACTGTCCGGCGACCTGCAACTCCTGCTTCACAAACCATCGGCCAAGTTTACGGATTCGGCTCCTCATGACCCGGCCGTTCTAATCTGGAGGAATTCCCGGCAAAAGAAGCCAGCGGGATAAGAGAAGTCCGCGGCTGTTTCGATTTGACCATTCACGGTGTAAAGCCTTAAACGAGAAAACCCGTTAGACACACAAGGTAGTGAGGCCTACGGGTGAAACGTTTGGCCCGCTGGTATCACTACGATACAGGGCAGGGGGGCGTTGCGCCTTCGATGTTACCGGTTCTCGTTTCACAATGAGATGACTTCCGCTGATATTTCGACGGCTCATGTCTTCTCAGGGGAAGAACGCCCACATTCGAATTCGAATCAGGTGTTCCTAAGAACGGAGGCGACCGTTGGCGAACCAACGCAGCACGCCGGCCCTTTTTATTCCCTTGGCTGCCCTGTTGGCCGTTGCCTTTCCCTTTGCGTTCGGCGTCCGGGTGCCCGGGTTAAGCACGGTATTGCAGGCGATCGAGCGCCACCGGATTCGCGGGGCTTTTCCCCGCTTCCATCGCGGCTATCCCAACCTGCCGCGCATCAATCTCGCGAGCGCACCCTCACCCCTGACAGCGCTCAACTTTTCCATCGAGCACGCTGGGGCGCTCCTCCGCTCGGCAAAACTCCTTCTTCCCTGTCCCGAAACTCTTGCGTGCAGCGTGGCAAACCAGATTGAGCAAGCCGAAACTTACTACCGCAAGGCGCATGATGCGGAGACCAGCAAGGACCGCTGGGGCTCTGTGATGGCCCAGCTCAGGGCGCAACGGTATCTCGCGCAGGTTTCCTGTTGCGTAGAGGATTCCCTGGAGCTTTCCTGGAACCCCAGCCTCGCATCCGCCACCACCGACGAGGTTACCCAAGCAAGACGCCAGAAGCTCTCCGACCAGGCGGAGGAATTTCTGGTTGGGAGGGTAGTCCTCTTCCTTTCGCATATTTTCCCGCAGATGACCAATCTGGCCGGCCTGTCACTGGCAAGCCTCCTGCTCATGCTGCTGGCCGTGAGTTCTTACCCTTTCCAGCCTCATCAGCTCATTGTTCTATTCAGTTGGATCATCATTTTTGCTTTTGTCGGGGTGGCTCTGTCCATGCCCGTCCAAATGAATCGGGATACGATTCTCAGCAATCTCAACGGCTCCAAACCGGGTGAACTGAATTGGGATCGTGAGTTCATCACCCGGATCTTTCTCTATGTCGTGATTCCCATTCTTGGATTCCTTGGCGTGCAATTCCTCGATACGCTTGGCCAGATTTTCAGTTTCCTTTCTCCCGGAGCGGCTGGCCATGACTGAGGCTGCCAGGAGCGGCAGACTGTAGGAGGCACCCGTGGTCCCCGATGAACGCGCATTTCTCCAGAAACTCTCCCACTCGGCACCCGAGGTTCTCCTCCAGGCCGCGCTTGGCGCCGATGAGCAAGAAGAGCGTGTTTTACGAATTTATCTCGGCAATGCGCAATACGAGGAAATTCTTCGCATCGCCAGCACGGCGCGCGCGGTGCGTGGGCCCGCCGACAAGCTCGGCAACGTCGTGGTGTTGCACGGAATCATGGGAGGCGAACTGACACGCTTTGACAGCGGGGACTCCCAATCGCTCATCTGGGTCCAAATGCTGCGACTCCTGCAGGGTCAGTTCGACCAGTTAGCTCTGAACTCGGAGGGACTCAGCGTGCACGATGTTCGCCCTTCAGGAATCTACCTGCGATTTTATGGGAGCCAGGTGGCGCGGCTGAGTCAGGATTGGAACGTCCGGCCCTATTTTTACGATTGGCGGCAGGACATTCGCCTCGCTGCCGACAGTCTCTTTCAGAACATCAATTCGTGGTTTGGCCCTGAAGCTCCCGTTCACGTCATCGGTCACTCCATGGGCGGGCTTGTGGCTCGCTCGTATATTCAGCGGCATGCCGAGCGCTGGAACAAAGCGGACAATGCTGGCAAGCGCGCTCGCCTCGTCATGCTCGGCACGCCTAACTATGGCTCCCTCGCGATCACCCGCATGTTACTGGGCACGAACGACGTCCTGAACCTGGTCGCCAAGATGGACCTTTCTCACAGTCGCAGGGACCTTCTGAATATCGCCAAAACCTTTGTGGGCGCCTACCAAATGTTGCCGGTGCGGGGAAAACTGGATGGCTTGGACGTGATATATAAAGCCGCAACTTACGACGTCGTACCCATCGACCAGTCTCTGCTCGATCAAGCGGAAGCCTTCCAGGCAGAAATCAAGTCGGTTGTTGACCCGGAGCGAATGACTTACGTTGCGGGTTACAACCGCCCCACTCTGGCGGCCATTCAGGACCCAACGCAACTCGGAAACGATCGCGGCTATTTCTTCTCCCGCAAAGGGGATGGAACGGTCCCGCACGATCTTGGTCTTTTACCGAATGTGAAGACGTTTTACGTAGATGATGAACATCAAAATCTCCCGGCCAACACGAAAGTTCAGTCGGCGATGACCGAACTGCTGCAAACCGGCGACCAGCAAACAGAGCAATATTTGTACAAGGCGCTGGGTCCGGAGTTTGCCACCGAACGCGGCGCTGCCGGGGAAAACCAACCCGCGCTTCTGGCCACGGAATCCGCTCGCAAGGCAGCTAAAGAGCAACAGGTTGCGAAATTGCGAACGCTCCTCTCGACCCGTGGCGCTTTCGACAGCGACAGAGTCAGCGCGGAGGAGTATCAACTCGCTGATGCGCTCTTGCGTTATGACGCCCTGACACCCAGCACGGGCACTACGGCATCCGGCTCGGGCCCGATGGCTGCCGCCGACGCAGCTTCGGCATCGGCCGCGACAGGAGCCTCGCCTGTGGCCACGCAGGATGGAACACGGGGTAGTTCTGCCAATCTATCGCAGGAAGAAGCGCTTCCTCACACCACAATTCGTGTTCATGTTCTCGTCGGAAAAATCGAAGAGATCGCGCTAACTTCTGCGGCAAATGAAAAAAGACCGATCGACTGCATGGCTGTCGGCCACTACTTGAGAGTGAAACCAACTGGCGCCGAACGAGACCTCGACCGTGCGATTTCACAACAGGCGCAACCCGCGGCGCCAGCGGGACAACCTGCTCCGAAGGTTCAGGACAATACCGAAGAGTCCGACGAAAACCTTTTACTTTCCCAGTTCCACGAACGAGGAATTTTGCGCGGTGATCTCGGCGTTCCCTTTTATTTGCCCGACCCGCGGGCGACCCATGCGGGCAATCTGCTGGTGATCGCCGGAATGGGTCCGGCGGGAGGCTTTGGCCTTCCTGAACTCACATTTCTTGTTCGTGACGTGACGTGGTCCCTGGGGCAAATTGGCAAAAAACATCTGGCCACGGTGCTGATCGGCGCCAGCAAGAAAAACCTCTCGATTCCGGATGCGATTCACGGTTGGCTACTCGGTCTGAACCGTGCCCTGGTGAGCGCTGCAGCCTGCCCTGCAAAGTGCTTAGAAGCAATTACCTTCCTCATCTGTACACAGCCGCATTCGACACCATCTACAGCTTCGTCGGGAACTTCGCCATCAACCTCTCCCACCGACTCCGATGCCCTACCGCTTGTCGTGTCTACGCTCAAGAGCGAAGCAAGGATGATGCAATCGGGCTCCCTGTTTAACTTCGACATTCAATTGATTGACATGCCGCCCGTCGCGACGCCAGTGCTTGCTTCTGTACAAACCTCGGCTGCCACGCGCATCTCCATCGAATTTGAAGAGGGAATGTGCCGTTACAGCGCGATGACGGAAGGCGCCTCGGTCGCGGAACGCATTTATCACATCAATCCAAAGAGAATCACGGACATCAATTCCCGGCTTCTCACCACGGACGATCCGCTGCAAAAGTGCAAGCTCGGGCAGTTTCTCCTCGATTATTTATTTCCCACGGACTTGCGGCAGTCGCTGACGGGCAGCGCGCCCATCGTGCTCACCTGCAATACCCAGGCCGCCCAGGTCTACTGGGAACTTGCGGCGCAACCTGTTGGCTACGAAGAGGTTGGTGCGCCGGCTGATCTGCCCTATCTGGGTCTGGCACGCGGGCTCACTCGCCAACTGAAAACCGTCCTCGCTCCGGCACCGGAATCGGCTCCGCCCCTCGGACGCGTGCTGCGCGTCCTGCTCGTTGCGGATACCTGCAAGGAGCATCCGCTGCTCGGAGCGCACGATGAAGCGGAACTCCTGCAGACCCTATTCACGCGCATCAACGCCAGCGGCTCCAAGAACAAGATCATGGTGACTTCCCTGATCGGCCCGTCGAAAGCGACGACGTTGGACGTCCTGCTCGGCATCAATAACTATCCGCCTTTCGACATCCTGCACTATGCCGGGCACTGCGTATATGATGCGGACCACCCGGAGCTATCCGGCTTCCTGTTTTCAGACGACGATCGCCTGACTGCCAATGACCTGAATCGCATTGATCGCACGCCCAAGCTGGTCTTTGCGAATGCCTGCGAATCCGGCATTCTGCCCTCGAGGCGGGACCTCAGTTCTCCCGCATTGCCTGCAACCTTTGCGGAGGCATTTTTCCAGAAAGGTGTGGCAAATTTCATCTGTACGGCGTGGCCAATCGGCGATGACGCCGCCCGCGATTTCGCCAATGAGTTCTACCGCTATCTGCTGGGTGATGGGATGGCGCCGACTCCCATGTTCGAAGCGATCCGCAAAGCCCGGCAAAAAATTGCAGGCACGCAAACTTGGGCGGCTTACCAGCATTACGGAAGCCCTTACTCGAGAGTTTTTCGCAGCCGTTGATTTAGAGATTTTTGAGGTTCTTGTCGAAAGCCAAACAGCGCATTTCCAAAATTTAGACTAAAGGAGCAAAGCAATGTCTCATCCCGATCCCTTCTTGAATTTTCTCAGGGACATCAGCTTTATTCCGCTGCGGCTTCCCCGTGCCGATGTTCAGCCACTGCAATTGATCGGCATTGACGGGAAGGACCTCAGTGTGCTCGGGCAGCTTTCCGACGCCATGAAGGCCGGTCCTGCAGCCGTGCTGCCTCCAGTTGCCAGCAATATCGCTACCGCGAACCAGATCCAGGGGACGCGCTCGTCCGCGGTGAAATTGAGCATTGGCTTGAATATCCTGAGCGGGATCATCGGAGCCTTGACGGGGCAGCACCTGGACGTCTCTGCCGCCTACAAGAATGCTTCCACGCTCATTTTTGAGTTTGGCGACGTGACCGTCAGCTCCGTCAGCATTATCCTGCTGGACAAGTTCTTGAATTCTTCCGACATCGATCCCACAGCGAAGCAGATACAGGACTTGATGATCGCGGGCGACGCGGGAGTGACCGTGGCCGTGGCGCGCGCCAAAAAATATATCGTTTCCGCGCAGAATGATCACGGCGCGGATATCAATGTGGATGTGCCGGTCATTCAAAATGTCGCCGGCGGAAAACTGGGAGTCAGCACCACGGGCAGCAATAATACCAAGGTCGTCTACGAAGGTTCCGCGGCCATCACGTTTGGCGTGCAGGCGCTCCGCCTCAGCTTCGATGAAAACGGAAAAATTACGGGATTCACACCAGTGGCAGGGGGTTCAGGCGCTGTGCGAGGCTTGGAGCCCGCCGCAGCGGGCACGCCGAATCTGCTAAAACTGCAGACCACTTTCGCCGACGTGACCAGCGCGCTTACCAAAGGCGCTAATCCGTAGCGCGGGCGAATCAAGCATGGCAAACGCCCCCAAAGCGGGTGAACGTTCAGACCAAGGGACAGTGGCGTAGGCATTGAAGAGCGGGATAAGCTGACAGGGCAGCGTGGCAGGAGGTCGTCGACATTCGCTAATCCTGTTTTGAGCACCCTAGTACCCACTTGATTGCGCGCGTCACGAATCGTTGGCCATGAACGAAGGCCAGCGCTGGAAGACGAAGCTGTGGAGTGAGCGTGGGCGAGTCGAGTTGGAGAAGTGGGCGCTGGCTTGCGACAAATCACGTTGTCGGCTCGACACACTCAGCAATTCTCTCTTAGTGGGCGGAACATCTATGCCGAGAGTGGTTTCAATAGGTATGCGCAAGCTTCGGAGAATAGTCTTGCTTGTTTTCGGTCATCAGGACTTGGCGCGCAGGATGAGGCCGTAAGCAGTGAACCCCAGTCCGCTCAAGAAGAGCAGAGGTAAGAGGTACTTGGTCACGATGGGCACGATTTCCACAGGGAGCTGCAGCGGCGTGCCGTATCCGGCAGCAAAATAATAACTGATGGCGGCGAGAAGCATGTATAGAAGGCCGCGGCGAATCTGCGCGCGACCGTTGGAGCTTCGCGGGCGGGACAATCGCACCTGGGGGACCTCTTCGCGGCAAAACGGGCATCGATTCAGATGCGCGGCCATAGGTTTCCCGCAGAATGAGCATCGTCGCGTTTGGGTGGTCTGTCCTGGCGAAGCGCTCATGAGAGTTTTCATTCCTTCTTCGTTAGGCTCGCGACTGCCTCCGAAGGGCGCGCGGTGGGACCTGTCCCAAAAGACCCAATACGAGACAATCTAGGAATAAGACGCTGGTTGCAAATTTCATAGAATTGCTCCACCCCTTGATGCTGGGACAAATTCTACATTCTTTCTCAACAAGTTGAAGAGTCCAATCCTCTGTTAGTGCCTTATGAATTTGTGCTCTTGCGCTGCGATGCCGCACCGGCCAACAGCTCAGGATCGATTCGCGCCAGCCGTGCCAGTGTCCGCGCATCGTGTCGATCATCTTTTCGATTGCTCTTGGTGATCAATTGCACCTTTTGGGCGTGGGCCACGAGTACCTGATGCCCCAGCTCCCTTAGCAGCCGGCTTACCCAAGGAGAATGTGTTCCGGTCTCCATGGCCATAAGACTTCGCGGTATCTTCTCAAATATCTGTTTCATCGCTTCCGGTGTCGTCGCCACTTTCTGTTCCAGAAGGACTTTGCCCCCTTCATCCAAAATGCAGTAGAACGACCAGCGATCGCCGAGGTCCAGTCCAATCGTGAGCTTGTGTCCTTTGAAAATCATGTTTCCATTTACCCGCATAGTGCTAATCTTTTTTATTGCTGGTCTCCTTTTCTTTGTGCCTTGAGCACGTCTAACATTGGGAGCGTATCGCATCCCGCGGAGACCGGCCTTCTCATCCCATCTGATTAAGGCTGAACTCCTCCTGGAACATGTTGTCTACGAAAATGGTCCAGTCCGATGTCAACAGCCAAACGCTTACGGCTGTGGAAACAGGAGAGTCTTCTGGTTACACTACGCGCACGAACTGTTCGAAGGGAGCTTCACAATGTCATGGCGCGTGCGGTTGACGCGGGCGTTTCTCTGGGGTTTCGGTGCTCCCCACCTACCGTTGACCCCTCGCCCAGCATCCACTACCATCCTGCCAATGTCGGCAAAAAGCAAAGGCATTTATATCGCGGTAATCGCAGTCGTAGTGCTTGTACCACTCGCGCCGCTCCTGCGCACATTTTCGGCGTCACCTTTGGCAATGCCGAAACCCTACGCAGGGCCGCTGCCCTCGGCGACCCCACCAAAGGAGATGGCCATTTATTCAGTGGTAGCTGGAGTGAACTATCGCGTTGCGGCCTTCGGTTATCGCGGGGGCTCGTTATTCGAGCGCCGCGACTTTTCGATGGCCGGAGCCTTGGTGAAGCACCCAAAGGGTGACCTGCTCATTGATACCGGATTTGGCCGTAGCATTGACGCGCAGTTTCGTACCCTGCCTTTCGACGTCCGCGCAATTACGTTCTATGAGCTATGGCGACCGGCAGCCGACCAGCTAGTGGATGTTGGTTACGACCCGCAGTCCCTCCGTGCCATCCTACTGACCCATTCGCATTGGGACCACGTCAGCGGACTGCCTGATTTTCCCCGCGTCCCCGGTATCTACTGGTATTTTTGACAATTACATCTATTGGGTAGAGGGGAGAGAGTCCCTCAGGCTGGTGAAAGTGTGCCGCCCCGCCTGAATCCCACGCACGCTGGATCTTGCTGCAGACGTCTCTAGTGGTTGCCCTGTCGAGCCTTCGAACAGTGCAAAAAAAAATCTAACAATGGAAAGAAGAGGATGCTTATGAAATTCGGTGGGAAAATCACTATTGCTTTGGCGGGAGTTCCGACGCTGTTTGGTGCAGCATCTGCCCCGATTGCCAAACCGCAGGACAAACCCAATATCGTAATGCTCATGACCGATGATACAGGCTGGAACGATTTCGGCGCGTATAGCGGTGGCGGCATATCCCTGGGGCATCCGACACCGAATACCGATAAGATGGCCAAAGAAGGCGCCGTCTTTACCAGCTGGTACGGACAGGCGAGCTGCACGGCGGGCCGAGCCTCGTTCATGACAGAGCGAATCCCGATCCGCGCAGCGCTATCGATCGTGGTTGCCCCAGGCGACGAGAATTTTCTCCGCAAAGAAACGCCGACGATTGCTGAATACTTCAAGAAGAATGGCTACACGACATATTTCTCCGGAAAGTGGCATTTGGGCGATAAGCCGGAAGCGTATCCGACCGAGCATGGCTTTGATGAGATGAAGGAGTTCGCGGCCTACTACGCCGGCGTCTATTCCTACCCCTACACGGACAAGTGGTTCCACCCCTGGTTTCCTTCATACAACACGGAGTTCGAGAAAATGTGGGATTCCGTCGTAAACCTGGGCGAGTGGGAAGGCGTGGCGGGTCAGCCTGCTAAGAGAGTTGCTACGATCGATTACGACTATATGGCGACGATGGACGAACGCATGGCCGACTACGCAGTCGCGTATATCAAGGCGCACGCCAAGAGCGGTAAACCGTTCTTCATGGACATTAACTGGATCAAGATGCACAACCCCACCAATGCGGCGCCAGATTTCAGAGGACGCTCGCACCTGGGCGACTACTCGGATTCGCTGATGGAAATGGACGCGGACATCGGAAAAGTATTGGATGAGATCCGAGCTGATGCGCCCAACACCATCGTCATCCTGACCGCCGACAACGGAGCCTGGCTGGACGCTTATCCGGATGCGGGGACGACACCGTTCCGCGGCGAGAAGGGCTCTGCCTTCGAAGGCGGATGGCGTGTTCCGGCCATTATGACCTGGCCCGGACACATTCCGGCGGGTGCGAACTATGGCGAGATGATGTCGCACATTGATTGCTGGTCAACTTTGGCTGCGATGGCCGGCATCCCTGTTCCGCCTACGGGCGAAATGAAGGACAACAACGGCAAGCCCATCTACTTCGACAGCATCGACAACAGTGCCTATATCTTGGGCAAATCGCCACACTCCGCGCGCAAATCGTGGATTTTTATCAACGGCGAGTATCTCCATGCGATACGCACCGACATCGGCGGAGATCCCAAGGAGCCATGGGTAAACATCGCCTGGAAATTCATTTGGACGGCAAAGGACTCCTGGCTGGGGCCCACCGAAAACACGGGTTCTATCCCAGCGGTGTACAACCTCACCATGGATCCCTACGAGAAATACGACATGATCTTCAACGGGGCAGCGCCGATGCGCGCGCTGTCCAATTCGCCAGGCAAGTATGCAGGCCAAGACAACGGTTGGACGGCGGCACTGTTTAGCGGTGCGCTCGCCGATTTCGACAAGTCGATCATGATGTATCCAAGCATCAAGCGTTTCCCGGGTGGTGCGTCGAACGATCTGATACCGGATCTTCAGCATCCTGAGAACCCAGTGCCGGCACTGGACAAGAACCACATGCCGAAGGCCGTCCCTTCCGAGTAAATCGGGATTGCGTAGCCACGGTTGGGCGGCTTCCAAGGGCCGCCCTCTTTGCCAAAGCATTTGAACAGAGGACGGATTGCGCCTCTAGCTGATTGTTTTCCGGAAACCCTGTGATCTATGTCCATGAAATAAATCCCAAGAAAGCCGAATCGGTATCAGCGAGGCAACATTTATCTTTGCGATTTACCAAAGCAACTTGTAACCGAGACAACGGACGGAATGGTTCATCACCGGGACGGAGTTGACCGCCACGGCTCCCCTCCATGTGTTGTGCTCTCGACTGAAAATTTCAACGACAGCCAGGCTAACGGCGTAATCGTTTTACCGTTAATAA
>Ga0306926_10000438_pt1 | contig 38680 bp, 37 predicted proteins | sample flu12Cox44000178_FD_203759 | JGI IMG/M metagenome (GOLD analysis project Ga0306926, IMG submission 203759) | Lab enrichment of tropical soil microbial communities from Luquillo Experimental Forest, Puerto Rico - flux8day.12C.oxic.44.000.178 (v2)... | ecosystem: Environmental > Terrestrial >...
CAGAAACGAATACGTAGGCGGCTGACGGGTGCTCCCGCCGCAGCTTGCGTAGGGCTCGCATTTCGTCGCCACGGATCGGATGCACGCTCGGCGTCCCATTCTTGACGCGACGGACATGCAAGCGCCCCTCGGAAAGCTCGATCTGGTGCCATTGCAGGTCGCACACCTCCGAGGCCCGCAATCCGTGCCGGTAGGCGACCAGGATCATGGTCGCGTCGCGGTGGCCGTAGCGTCCGTGCTTGCGGGCGCAGTCCATCAGTCGCTCGATTTCCTTCCCGGTGAGATACCTGCGGGATCGGCCCTGCCGAACTGTCAAGTTTACAGTGGTTGGCGGCGTGGTCTTGGATGCTGGAAACATCGAGGGAATTTACCAGTTCTCTCCTCTAACTGGCTAACTATCGCACGTTCCGGCTTGGGCGGGCGCCTATCGCCGCGCTCAAAAGCGGCCTGGCCTCAATGCTTCTTAACGCCGGCGTCGGTGGCGCAATCTCCTTCGGCGCTGGATAACCAGTGATCTCGATGATCGGCCTGATCAGCTTTGCCGTTCTCGCTGCGATTATCATGAATGATGCAACATCACGAGCGCAGCGCCGCGCGATCATGCGCAGCTGTGCGAATAGCAGTTCTATTCGTTCTATTTTAGTAGCGGACCCACACCCCACCGGATCGCCCTCATGTACATGAGTATCATGCATCATCATGTACATTACCATCATCATGTACATTACCATCATCATGTACGTTGAGATCATGCATCATCATGGACATCACATCATCGGGCGCGCGCTGCTGCGCGTTTCGGTATGTCCTACCGTCATGGCTATTGGTCCATGCAGGCCTCTATTTCCCTCTATCCGGTCTATCCTTCTATTTTAGAGGCGCGGTTCGGTACGATCGCGAATGCATCATCATGTACATGAGATCATGCATCATCATGTACATGAGCATGTACATGAGATTCATGCATCATCATGGAAATCACATCACGAGACCGCAGCGCTGCGCAAACGCGGGCATCTGGTCAAGTAGTGCCACTATCGCCACTATTTGACCGGTTCGAGTGGCATCGACGAGGTATGTGGCACCGTGCCGGGTGCAGCATGTTAGCCTTGGATGGCGCGCAGGCGTTCCCAGCTGCGCCGGAATTGCTCTTTCGCATGATCGAGCGTCGTCGTGTGGCCCTTCATCCTGATCTCGATATTCGGATCAACGTCAGCCGTGATCGACCAGAACCAGAGTCACGCGCGGATCGTACCAGCCTCAACGCCTCGCTGGCTACATCCATATGTCGCTCCCGGGCGCATGCCGAGGCAGTAATTCATTGCAATTCAATTCAATTGCCAGCATTACCAATTCAATTCAATTCCCGGCATCAGGCGCGCGGAATATGGGTGAGGTCAGAAACCACACCAGCCTCTATTTTTCCCTCTATTCCCTCTATTTGGCCTATCGCGACGGCCGATGGGACGAACGTCGCTATTTCAGGCGCTGCACCATTCTGCCAGCAACATCTGCCAGCAACATCTGCCAGGCCAGCATCGTCTGCCAACAACATCTGTCAGCATCGCCAGCATCTGCCAGTAACATCTGCCGAGGCCAGCGACATCTGCCAGCATCATCTGCCGACATCTGCTGCTCACCGCAATCATTGCGGAGCAGGCGCGGGGAGCCCGAGGTTCCTTCTATTCGTTCTATTTGGGACGATCTACGCCGCGATGGCCAGCAATAGCCAGCATCTCAATAGCCAGCATCTCAATGGCCCCAGCATCTCAAGCATCCCAGCCAGCCAGCATCTGCCAGCATCTGGCCAGCACTGCGGGGTAGGCGCGGGGAGCCTGGCAAGGAGTGGCTCACCCGTGTGCCGCGCGCGCGTTGGGCCTCTATCCCCTCTATTGGGGCATGCGTCCATCTATTCCGGACGAGGCAGCCCGACGCTTTAGCCCTTGTCGTTGGCTGCGCTGCTCCGTAGCTGCCCCAAACAAAGAGCCCCGGCTGCTTGATCCACTGCCTGGGGCTCCCCTGGCGACCGCACCGGGGGCTGGGCTGCGGCCGCTCAGGACAACAAGCATACTCGCAAACGGACGCCACTTGTTGGGAAGCGCTGTCGCAGGGGCAATTTGTCCTACCTAATCGATGTGAGCAACTAACGGCGCGGTGTAACGGTGATCGAGTTGTCCGCGTCTGCGCCAACAGCTGGGTGAAGGCCCCCGCTTCATCGGCGGCCAACCGAGCGCGCCTGAGTAAGCAGAAGAACGACATAAAATAGCCAGGTGCCAATAGCCGATACGGCCGCAGCGACGTAGGTCCACGCTGCAGCCCCTAAGACATGCTGGACTCCAGCGATTTGCTCGTCGCCCCTGATAATATCATGGCTAACTAACAGCTCTCGCGCCCTCGCGCTCGCATTAAATTCTACCGGCAAGGTGATCAAAGCAAACAGCGTAGACGACCCGAAGAGGATAATGCCGACCCAGGCAAGGGTCGAATACTGTAGTAACATGCCTGCGATAAACAGCCAGGGAGCGGTCTGCGAGGCTAGTTGCACTAGCGGCACGATTGACGTTCGGGCCTCCATGGGAACATAGCCCACCGCATCCTGTAGCGCATGCCCTGTCTCATGGGCCGCAATTCCAGCAGCCGCTACACTCGGCGCAAAGTACACCTCCTGACTTAGCCGCAATGTCTTGGAACGAGGATCATAATGATCGCTTAGCATTCCAGGAGTGGACTCAATCGTTACAGCCTGCAACCCCTGCGAATCCAGCAAACGACGCGCCACTTGCGCGCCAGTGATTCCGTCCTTGGTTCTGATCTGAGAATACTTTGCAATGTTAATTTTGATGCGTGACTGCGCATATACTCCCAGCAACAGACCAGGAAGAACGAGTATCCAAAAAAGCGGGTCTCCAAACATATCACCATTTCCCCAATAGCCAGTGGCTGAGTTTCCACAGGAGACCAAGAAGGCAGGAAGCTAGCGCTGGGGGTGCTATGGAATAGATTGTGTACCTGCCCAACTGGGACGATCTACGCCGCGCGCTTCTCCGCGATTGTTTCAGCGTGTTTGCAGCGCTCGCAATAGAAGACAACGATTTCTGACAGCATTCCCGGGATCGTTTGAACCAGCTTCATGCCTCGGTCGCAGCCGGGACAAAGCATCTTGCGAGGGTTGGATACAGCGGGCATGCGGGCAACCTGGAGATAGTTACGCTTGCGGGAATATCGACGCCCCGGCCAGTGGAGCACAAGTCCGCGCGACGCTAGAGCCGAGCCGTGATGAAACTATTTTTTCAACGATTCAAGTGGGGCAACGCTCGTGCAGGTACGGCGGCTGGAGCGGGCTGCCTCTGTAGCTCGCGCCAGCATCGAGCGAGTTCGTGCCAGCACCGGGCGGCATCTGCGAACGTGGCCTTTGCGGCCGGGTCTATGGCCGATGCAGCTCGTTGTTCGTATTGTGCAGCGGCATCGAGGCATTCCTGAGCCGTGCCGCTGTCTCGTTGTGCTGCCATCCCTTTAGAGCGCCGGGGCATAAGTTTTACCTTGAGATCGCCTACAAAAAAATTGGCGATCCGGTACGCGAGACCTTGACCCGGAACGCCTTTGCGGTGTTCAGGCTATGGTGCATTTCCTAACGAATCGTTTTCGAGACGTGGATGTGTGCGCGGATAAAGCGAACCGAGGGCTTGCCAGATTCAGGCCCCGACTGGGCCACCAATCGGGGCCAACACCTGGCGGTGTTCATAGCTCGCCCAAGGGGGTGGAGGTGGGATTGGGCGAGGTTGGGAAGGTATTTCTAAAATGATTCAGATGGATGACGGTCCTGTGAAATTCACAGTGCTTTGTGGCTGGCAAAAGAAAGCCCCGGTGGAGAACAACGCTGTCAGGCGGGACCGGGGCTGAGTTTATGTCACCCATATGGCTGAGCGTTGGGTGACGACGGAACGCTATCACGACGGTTTTGCCCGAGGTTCTGGAAGCCACCGCATGGTTAACGCTCTCTCGCGTGGCCTGTTGGCGGCGGTCCTTATCGGCGCCGACGTTGGCCGCCCACAACGTACGAATATAGGCGACCCCCCGGCCGACAGTGGGTGACGTGAGGCTCATCGGGAAGGCCCATTTTATGCGGGTTATTTTGTTGTTTCGGTGTCGAAAATCTCGTCCGGGCTCTTGCACATAGGGGTGGCCTTTTTGGTCTTTTTCGATGCTCTGGAACATCGGTCCGAGCAGAATCTGGTCGCCTTCGAGACCCGTCGGCCATTGCGCCAGTTCGGAATGTTGCCGCCGCATTCGTGGCATTTGCTCTTGATCGGGCCATCCATGCCGACCTTGGACATCAGCTCGTGGTTCTCGCTGCGATTGCGGCAGCGCCGCTCGCATTCCGAGCGGCAACATCGGAATCCCTCGCAGCTGTCGAACTCCTTGCCGCAATTGAAGCACTCGATGACCCAGCCCGTGGAGCCACGGCGCTTGATGCCCCGCGACACCTGGTTGGAGTCTTGCAGCGTGTCATAGCTGGTAACGCCGGTAGGACCAGCGACAACACGGAAGTTGCTGGTGTCGGATGTTCTGGCGAGTTCTCGGAAGTGGTCGGGGTCGTAAGGCGGGAAGCCGTTGTCGAACGCTTCACGGCAGCGGGTCGAGCAGAAGCGGTGCGTGTTGTCATCGCCAGTGCTGGGCTGAGGCGTGAACGACCGTCCGCAGCAGAAACATTCTGGCGCTTCCGTCTTGGCTGGCTTGGTGCTCAGCAAATCGCGCTGGATGGCGGCGGCGAGCTTCTGGATTTTCATGAGAACACGTACTCCAATAGAATTACAGGGGTGCAGATATGCCCTTCGCAGGTGCCGAAATGGCGTTATTCAAGAGCGCGCACGGCCGAAACCCGCCATTCCGGGCGTGTTCGGCGGCCACGGATTGCAGCGCAACGCAAGACTTGCGTGCGGCCGATTCATCTATGTCGGAGATCGAGCCAGCCAGCCGGTCAACATGTGGAAGCGCCCCGCCTGCCCTGATTCCGGCGCTTCCGTTTTCAGGTGGATCAGGTGGCCGCGTTCGATTAGACACTGGGCCGAAAAGGCTTTGAGTATCTATAGGGCGATTTACATACCCTGGACAGTCTAAGGTATTGCTAGTGCTTACCTCTTCTTCTCCGATCCAGATTCGCATGGGAGGCTATGGCCCGGCGAGCACCGGCTTTAGCCGCGCGCTCAAGCTCATCGGCGATGAGCTCGAGATTGCGCTCGGAGACCGCGTCGACATCAAGTACGTCTGGAACATCATGGATCTCGGCTACCGCGCCGACGACATCCTGTGGCTGGTCGAGCACGGACTGCTCACCCTCGGCTATCAATCGTCGAGCTACCTCACCGATCGGGTACCCGAGCTCGGCGTCGTCGATCTGCCTTTTCTCTTTGCAAGCACGCAGGCCGCGCGCGCGGCAATGGACGGCGCGCTCGGCGAATGTCTTGCGGAGAAGATCGAGACGCGCATGAACTATCGCATTCTCGGCTGGTTCGAGAACGGCTTCCGGCACATCTCGAACCGGTTGCGGCCGGTGCGCAGGTCAAGCGACCTCGCGGGAATGCGCATTCGCGTGCTGCCGAGCAAGGTGCAGGCGCGGACCTTCGAGCTGCTCGGTGCCGTGCCGATGCCGATGGACCTCACGGAGGCCATCGCGATGATCAAGGCAGGCGAGATCGATGCACAGGAGAACCCTCTGTCCAACACCGTGACCTACGGCGTGCACAGGTTCCATCGCTTCCACACTTTGACCAGTCATTTCTACATCTCGCGTCCGGTCTTCGTTCATCGCGCGGCCTTCGACGCATGGCCGAGCGACCTGCAGGCCGCGATGCGCAGCGCCGTTAGAAGCGCGATCGCCTTCCAGCGCGATCTGCACATTGCGGAGGAAGAGGACGCGCGCGCGGCTATCCTCGCGCAGGGATGCGAGATAGTGGAGCTCACGCGCGATGCGCACGACGAGTTTGCCTTGGGCGTCAGGCGGCTGCGGGACGAGGCGGCGCGCAGCTTTGGAGGAAAGCTCATCGCGCTTGCGGTTAGCGCAGGATGAGGTTTCTTCGAAACATCATCCTGCTCCATCTTTTTGTTTAAGCATGTCCTTTTTCGCAAAACCGGTTCCCACCCTCGGGTCAGGCCCGAGGGCAAGCTTTTTGCGGGACATGCTCCGAGCTGCTCGGTTTAACGGTGCGCCTCGGCAGGATCTGCAAGGATGAGCGCCCAGAACACCTTGTATTTGGATTTTGGAGTGTAGACTGCGGCAATGCCCATGCGGGTTGCGCCGTCCAGCAGCATGTTGGCGCGATGCGGCGGCGAGTCGCGCCAGCCGGAGAAAGCCTCCGCCAAGGTGTGATAGCCGGCGCCGATGTTCTCCGCTGCCGCCCTGGCGCGATAACCATGCGCCTTGAGGCGCTCGTTGAAGGTGCGCCCCGCGTTGTGGTCGAGCGCGTCCCGGCTGGCCATGGCCTGCGCCTGCGCCAGCGCCAAATTCATCAAATCGGGATCGATGCTCACCGAGGGGAGCCCGTTGTTGGTCCGGTAGCCGGAAATCATGGAGGCGGCGGTGGCGGCGTCGAGCTGTGCGCCATTCTCCGCCATGTCGCGATAGAAGCTCGGCTCCCCGGGGGGACCATGGTCACCCGCGCAGGCGCCGATGAGCGCAAGAGCCGCAAGGGCGATGAGACGCGCGCAATGGCGCGTGAATGGAGATCTCATGCCGGGGCGCGCAGGTGCTCGACAAGCTGGCGCGCATAGGGCGGCAGCTCGTTGAAGTTGCGGATACAGATGGTGAGCTCACGCACCGCCCATGCATCGGTCAATGCGACTGCCGAAATCGCCATGGTGCGCGCCACGCGGCGCGCGGTGGTCTCCGGCACTATCCCGATGCCGACATTGCACTCCACCAGGCGGCACACCGCATCGAAGCTGCGCAGTTGCACGCGCAGCCGCAGCGGCTGCCCGCTCGGTGCGGCCTTGCCCGCGAGGAAGCGCTGCAGCGCGCTGGCGCGGTCGAGCCCGACAAAGTCATAGCCCAGCACCTCGGCGAACGCGATGCTCGCGCGCGCGGCGAGCGGATGATCGCGCGCCACCACCAGCACGAAGCGATCCTTGCGAAACGGGTAGGTGGCGAGCGCGCTCGCATCGACGGTGCCGGCAACAATGCCGAGGTCGGCGACGCCTTCCGCGATCAGGCCGACAATCTCGTCACTCAGCCGTTCCTCCAGATCGACGCTGACATTGGGATGCGCCGCAAGAAACGAGCTGAGTGCCTCGGGCAGGAACTCGGTGAGCGCATTGGTGTTGGAGAGCACCCGGATCTGACCGGCGAGGCCACCGGCGTAGGCGCCAAGATCCTCCCGCAATCGCTCTGCCTGGCGGAGGATCACGCGCGCGTGCTGCAGCAGCGTGCGTCCGGCCTGTGTCGGCGTCACGCCCTGGCGACCGCGCACGAGCAGCGCCGCGCCCAACGCTTCCTCCATGTTGCGGATGCGGGTCGAGGCGGCGGCCAGCGCGAGATGCGCGCGCTCGGCTCCGCCGGTGATGCTGCCGGCCTCGACAACGTGGCGGAAAAGACCAAGATCGCTCAAGTCGAAACGCACGGCCATCCTTCGAATTTGGCGAAAGAAAGCTACGCGAAAAACCTATTGTGCGCCAAGTCCTGAGAAGCCATATTCGTCACAAACGAAAGCAACAATGCGGCGAGGGCATAAGGGAACTGCCCTAGGGTTCCCTTTGCAGTCGGGGACGGTCTAGGCTCTTCGCGGGCTGAGGAAACAAGCATTATGGCTGACGTCAAAGCACCGGTTGAGCGGCCGCTCTCTCCGCACCTCTTCATCTACAAGCCCATGCTCACCATGCTGATGTCGATTGTGCATCGCATCACCGGCGCCGGGCTTTATTTCGGAACTCTGCTGCTGGCATGGTGGCTGCTGGCCGCGGCGACCGGTCCCAGCGCCTATGCCGGCATCGGCAGCTTCATGAGCTCGCTGTTCGGCCGCCTGATCCTGTTCGGATATACCTGGGCGCTGATGCATCACATGCTGGGCGGCATTCGCCATCTCATCTGGGATAACGGGTACGGCTTCGGCGCTCAGCAGAGGGAATGGCTTGCCATTGCGACCCTGGTCGGCTCCATCGGGCTCACAGTGATCATCTGGGTGCTCGGCTATCTGGTCATGGGAGGATCGCGTTAATGGCGGTCGGAAGGATGAGCACGCCGCTTTCTCGCGTACGCGGTCTCGGCGCGGCAAGATCAGGCACCGAGGCGTTCTGGCGGCAGCGCCTCACCGCGGTTGCCAACCTGCCGCTGACCATCGCTTTCGTTTTCATCGTGATCTCGCTCCTTGGCCGCAACCACGCCGCGGTGGTCCAGATCCTCGGCGCGCCGCTGATCGCCGTGATCCTCATGCTGTTCATCCTGTCCATCACCACGCATATGCGCATCGGCATGCAGGTGATCATCGAGGACTATGTACACGACGAGGGAACCAAGCTCGTCCTGATCATGGCCAATACCTTCTTCGCGATCGCGGTGGCGTTTGCATGCGCATTCGCGCTGCTGATGCTCAGCTTCAAGGTCTAGCGTCATGGCAGGCAACGGTTCCGGGAATGGCAAGGCGGCCGGCAGTGCGGCCCCGGCGCTCAACGGGCGCGCCTATCCGATCGAGGATCATCGCTATGACGTGGTGGTAGTCGGCGCCGGGGGTTCCGGCCTGCGCGCGGTCGTGGGCTGCAGCGAAGCCGGCTTCAAGACCGCCTGCATCACAAAGGTGTTTCCGACACGATCCCATACGGTCGCCGCGCAGGGCGGCATAGCGGCCGCGCTCGGCAACATGGGCGAGGACGACTGGCGCTGGCACATGTACGATACCGTCAAGGGCGCTGATTGGCTGGGCGATCAGGATGCCATCGAGTATCTCTGCCGCAATGCGCCCGAGGCGGTTTATGAGCTTGAGCACTGGGGGCTGCCGTTCTCGCGCCGTGACGACGGCAAGATCTACCAGCGTCCCTTCGGCGGCATGACCACGCACTATGGCAAGGGTACCGCGCAGCGCACCTGTGCCGCCGCCGACCGCACCGGCCATGCCATGCTGCACACCATGTACGGGCAGGCGCTGCGCCACGCGGCCGAGTTCTTCATCGAGTACTTCGCCATCGATCTCATCATGGATGACGAGGGACGCTGCCGCGGCGTGGTTGCGATCAGGCTCGACGACGGATCAATCCACCGCTTCGGCGCGCATATGACGGTTCTGGCGACCGGCGGCTATGGGCGCGCTTATTTCGCCTGCACCTCCGCGCATACCTGCACCGGCGACGGCAACGCCATGGTCCTGCGCGCCGGCTTGCCTCTCCAGGACATGGAGTTCGTGCAGTTCCACCCGACCGGGATCTACGGCGCCGGCTGCCTCATCACCGAAGGCGCGCGCGGGGAGGGCGCCTATCTGGTCAACTCGCAGGGCGAGCGCTTCATGGAACGCTATGCTCCTTCCGCGAAGGACCTCGCCTCGCGCGATGTCGTGTCGCGTGCCATGACCATCGAGATCCGCGAGGGCCGCGGCGTCGGCAAGCTCAAGGACCACATCTATCTGCACCTCGATCATCTCGACCCCGCGGTGCTGCACGAGCGCCTTCCCGGCATCTCGGAATCGGCGCGCATCTTTGCCGGAGTCGATGTGACGCGCGAGCCGATCCCGATCGTGCCCACTGTGCATTACAACATGGGCGGCATCCCGACGAATTATCACGGCGAGGCACTGACCAAGCAGAACGGCGTCGACGACCACGTCGTCCCCGGCCTCATGTCGCTCGGGGAAGCGGCCTGCGTGTCCGTGCATGGGGCGAACCGCCTCGGCTCCAATTCGCTCATCGACCTCGTGGTGTTCGGCCGCGCGGCGGCGGCGCGATGCGCCGAGATCCTCGAGCCCGGAGGAAATCATCCCGATCTCCCCGGCGATTCCGCCGAGCTTGCCCTCTCGCGCCTCGATCGCTTCCGGCATGCTTCCGGCGGCACGCCCACCGCTCAGCTGCGGCTGCGGATGCAGAAGGTGATGCAGAGCAATTGCGCGGTGTTCCGTACCGGCGCCGTGCTGGCGGAAGGGCACAAGCTCATGCAGGACGTCTTCGGCGCGGTTGCCGACATCAAGGTCACGGACCGCTCGCTGATCTGGAACTCGGACCTGATCGAGACGCTCGAATTCGACAATCTCGTGGTGCAGGCGGTCGTGACCATGGATTCCGCCGCCAACCGTACCGAAAGCCGTGGCGCGCATGCGCGCGAGGATTTTCCCGAGCGCGACGACAAGAACTGGATGAAGCACACGATGGCCTGGATCGATGCGCAGGGCAAGGTGAACATCGATTACCGGCCGGTGCACGCCTACACGCTCACCAACGAAGTCTCCTATATCGAGCCGAAAGCCAGGGTTTACTGAGCGATGGCAATATTCACGCTGCCCAAGAATTCCAAGGTCACCGAGGGCAAGACCTGGGCCTATCCCGCGGGCGCCAGCGACGTGCGGGAATACCGCATCTACCGCTGGAACCCGGACGATGGCAGAAATCCCCGCATCGACACCTACTATGTCGATACCGGCGATTGCGGCCCGATGGTTCTCGATGCCCTGATCTGGATCAAGAACAATATCGATCCCACGCTCACCTTCCGCCGGTCGTGCCGCGAAGGCGTGTGCGGCTCGTGCTCCATGAACATCGACGCAACCAACACGCTCGCCTGCACGAAGGACATGGCCGACATCAAGGGCGTGGTGAAGATCTATCCGCTTCCGCACCAGCCGGTGGTGAAGGACCTGGTGCCGGATTTGAGCAACTTTTATGCCCAGCATGCGGCCATCGAGCCGTGGCTCAAGACGGTCTCGCCGCCTCCGGATAAGGAATGGAAGCAGAGCCACGAGGATCGGCAGAAGCTCGACGGCCTCTACGAGTGCATCCTGTGCGCATGCTGCTCGACCGCCTGCCCGAGCTACTGGTGGAACAGCGAGCGCTTTCTCGGACCGGCCGCGCTGCTGCAGGCCGACCGCTGGCTGCAGGACAGCCGCGACGAGGCAGCCGGCGGGCGCCTCGATGAGCTCGAAGATCCGTTCCGCCTCTACCGCTGTCACACCATCATGAATTGCGCAAAGGCATGTCCCAAGCACCTCAATCCGGCCAAGGCCATCGCCGAGATCAAGCGCATGATGGTGGAGCGGCAGGTGTGATGCACCATCGCGTTCAAGCGCACGCGGGGACCGCGTCGTAATCGGCAGGCTGCGCCATCCCACGGACTACGGAAGGGAAACGCGATCATGACCTTGAGCGCAGACGTCCGCCGCGTCGTCACCACCGTCGACAAGAACGACAAGGCGGTGGTGCTGCTGGACGGCGCAAATCCGCACAAGAAGGTTCGCCCGCACGCGCAGACCGTTTCACGCCTGCTCTGGGTGACCGGAGAGTCACCGGCGGACCTCTCCGGCACGGCCGATCGCGCCGCCGTCGATATCGGCATCATGCCGCCCGTCGGCGGCAGCGTCTTTCGTATCGTGGATTTTCCGCCGGAAACGGCGCAGATGCGAAATCTCGATCCCGCAACCATGCATCGCAGCCTTGGCGGCGGCGCTCCGAGGCGCGGCTTGCCGCCGCGGCATCCCGCCATGCACCGCACCCGCACCGTCGACTACGCCATCGTGATGGCGGGCGAGATCGACATGCTGCTCGACGATTCCGAAATCCACCTCAAGGCCGGAGATGTGCTGGTGCAGCAGGGCACCAATCATGCCTGGGTCAATCGCGGCAGCGAACCCTGCCGCATCGCCTTCGTCCTCATCGACGCCAAGGAGCCGTGAGTGGGCGAGATGAAGCTCGTGTCGCGCGCACCGACCCGCATATACGAGTTCCTGTCTGCGGAAAGCCGGTGCGAGCAATGATCGGACGGCCGGACGACCCCGCGTTTCTCTATTTCCCCGACAACTATCGCTGGTCCATGGGGCTGCTCATATGCCTGGGCGCAGCGCCCTGGACCGGCATCGAGATCGACGAGGTGCATCGGGTGGGACGCGCGCTCGAGGGCAATGTTGGGGACGACCATGCCTGGTTCGAGCAATGGACCCGCATGGGCGAGCAGATCGAGGCGCGCGGGCGTGAAGCGCAAGATAGAGGACACCCGCGCACGGCCGCGTCGTGTTTCCTGCGCGCATCGCGTTATTACCAGACCGGCGAGCGGTTCATTCATCCGCGCTCCCGGCGCAGCATGGATGTATATGCGAAGTCGGTCGGGCTGTTCCGGGATGCCGCCGGGATGCTCCGCCATCCCCGCATCGAGCCGGTCGAGGTGCCCTACGAGAATGCCAGCCTGCCTGCGCTGCTGGTGCATCCCGATCCGGCGCGCGCATCGCAACGCTCGCCCTGCATGGTGTTCTTCGACGGCTTCGACGTCACCAAGGAGCTGCAGTACGGCTACGGCATCCCGGATCTCGCGGCGCGCGGGATCGGTTGCCTCATTGTCGACGGGCCCGGCAACGGCGAGAGCGTGCGCTTCCGCAACCTGCCGCTCATTGCCGAGACCGAGCGCTATGCCACGCCGGCTTACGAGTATCTCGCCGCGCGCGCCGAATTCGATCCCGAGCGCATCGGGGTGATGGCGCTCAGTCTCGGCGGCTATTATGCCCCCCGCGCCGCGGCGCTCGAACCGCGCTTTGCCTGCTGCGTCGCCTGGGGCGCACAGTGGGACTATCACGCCATCTGGGCGAAACGCCTCGATGAGCTGGCGACCGGCAAGGTCCTCTCGCTCTCGGTGCCGCCGGAGCACCTGCAATGGGTGCTGGGCGTCACCAGCGAAGCCGCGGCACTCGAGAAGCTCACGGGGTTTCGCCTCGACGGTATCGTGCAGAAGCTGCGCTGTCCGTTCCTCCTGCTGCACGGCGAAGGCGACGAGCAGATACCGCTGTCGCTGGCGCAGAAATGCTTCGATGCGGTGGGCTCAGCGCACAAGACGCTCAGGCTGTTCGGCCGCGAGGAGGGCGGCTTTCATCATTGCCAGGTCGACAACGTCACCGTCGGCGTGCACGCCATGTGGGACTGGATCGAGGACGTGCTCAAGCCGGCAAGATGATGCCTTTTTGCCGCCACGATCGCGCTGACGAAATCGAATTCGAATCTTCGAGCTAAGGCTCTCAACGGGGGGAGGAGTACCATGCGCAGTGGATCACGGTATGGGGCGGCGGGTCTCGCGCTCGTTGTGGCATTGCTCGCAGCGCTCTGTTTTGCGCCGCGCGGGCAGGCCGCTTCCGGACCCGAGATCGATGCGGATGCGCGGGCGACGCTCGCCCGGTTCTTTGCCGAAGTCTATTCATCGCGCGAGCTTGCGAACCAGGCAGTGGCGATTCTGGTCTTCCCCACCATTGTCAAAGCCGGTTTCGGGATCGGCGGCGAATACGGGGAGGGCGTTCTGCACATCCGCGGCAGGACTGCCGGTTTCTACAACATCATTTCCGGCTCGATCGGCTTTCAGCTCGGCGCGCAGGCGCGCTCCGTGATCATCATGTTCATGACCGACACTGCGCTCGCCAAATTTCAGCGAACGGACGGCTGGAAGGTGGGCGTCGACGGCTCGATCACCATCATCGCGGTCGGGGCGGGCGGCGCCGTCGATACCAACAGCATCAGCAGCCCGCTCGTCGGTTTCATCTTCGATCAGAAGGGGCTCATGTACAATCTCACCCTCGAAGGCTCCAAGATCACGCGCATCGCCCGGTAGGCATTATTCGATTAAATTGACGCACCCCCTCGGCCGCCCCCGGCGCCTCCGAGATGGAGCACAACGCGCGTGATGCCCGATCCCCTGTCAAGCGCATGGAAGCCGAGCTCTGCGCACATCTGCAGCATGGTCGTATTTTCGGCCAGCACATCTCCGTATACGCGGCGCAGGCCTTTTTCCCTGGCGTAATCGATTACGCGGTGCATCAGCAGCCAGCCGAGCCCATAAGCTTTGAGACGCGAGCGGACCATGATCGCGAATTCCGCGGTCATCTCGTCGAGCTCGTCCCTCAACCGCACCAGCCCGAGGATGCGGCCCGTGCCTTCGTCGAGCGCGATGAAAGCCGTTTCGTGCCTGTAGTCGAGGTGGGCGAGGCTATCGATCTCGGCGGCGCTCAGCTCGGCAACGCGCCCGAAAAAGCGCAGCCGCAGATCCTCGGCGCTGACATCGCTCAAAAAATCTCGATACAGCGCAATGTCTTCAGGTTGCAGCCGGCGGATCAGCACGTGCTCGCCGCCCCTGCTCGTCTCGTGCAGTTCGCTCAAGCCAGGGTCGTCTTTGTCCGCCATTTGATGCTGGCGCCGTTGCGCTGTCGCTATTGATCGGGCTTATGTTTTGCGATCGCCTGCCCCAGGATCCCGCGCGCCTGCTCCGAGCCGTCGAGCTGGCGCAGCAATCGGCGCTTGATCTTCCAGCCCTGCGGCGTGCGCACCAGCTCCCAGCGGTTTGCCGTCATGCGGTGGATGCGAAAGCCCTTGGAGCTGCCGTGGTTGGGCACATCCACGGGATCGCCTTGCGTCTGCGGCACGACAATCTGGAGATAAGAGGTCACGACGGCTTTGTCACCGAAGATCGCGACATGCGGCAGCCCGGTGAAATGGGCAAGCCCGCCTGCGATCGCAGCTTGGTGGGCGGGACTGAGTACCTGCTCGGCAATGGCGGCGCGTCCGCGCGTGGCGGGTTCCCCGCGGTCGAAGACGCCGTCCTCCACCCAGCTGGCGGCAATATGCTCATTGCCGCCGGTGTCGGCGCTCGGCGGATGGCTGGCGATGACGTTGTAGATCTCAAGGCGGTCCTCGATGGCGCGGATTCGCTCCTCCAGGCTGCAGTCGGATGTCATCTGTCGGCTCCTTGTGTTTGCTCATTTCCGGGGAATCACCTCGCCGATAGCGCCGGCGTCGTGCGCGGAGAAAAACAGCCGCCCGTCGGGTAGGGCAACGATTGCTCGTGCGCCGCATCCCTCGACCGGGATCGCGTATTCGCCGAGCACCTTCCCGCCGGGTGTCATGCGCCCGATCTTGTTGGACGCGTTCTCCGTAAACCAGAGGTCGCCGTCCGGCGCCACCGTGATGCCGCGCAGCGAGGCGTCCGGGGTGGGCACCGGCCATTCGGTGATGCGGGCCTGCCTGTCAACGCGGCCGAGCGCATTGGCGCTGGTCTCTACGAACCAGATGTTGCCGTCGGGGTGGGCGACCATCGCGCGCGGCTCGCTGTTTGCGGTTGGAATTGCATATTCCGTCACGGCACCGTCCATGCCGATGCGACCGATCTGCCCGGCCGCGTATTCGCTGAACCAGAGCTCGCCGTCGCGGGCCACCAGCGAGAGCGGCCGGCAGCCCGCTGTGAGGCCATGGCAAAACTCCGTCACTTCGCCGTGCGGCGTGATCCTGCCAATCCGGCTGGCTTGCGCTTCCGAGAACCACACATTGCCGTCCGGCGCGAGCGCGATCCCGTCGGGACCGGCTGCGGGCGTGATCACGGGGAACTCCGTGATCTCGCCCGCAATGGTTATGCGTCCGATCTTGTTTGCGGCATTCTCGCAGAACCACAGCGCGCCGTCGCCGCCCGCGGCGATCCCGACCGGGCGGCTCTGCGCCGTGGGCGTTGCGAATTCCGCAAACGTCCCGTCACGCGGGTTCAACCGTCCGATCCTGGAAGCCCCGTTCTCGCAGAACCACAGATTTCCGTCAGGACCGAGCACAATAAGATACGGCCTGCTGTCGGCTGTCGGAATTCGGTGCAGAACGATCTCGACCTCGGTCATCGCGGAAGTCCCCTCGCGCTCCTTGCATGAGACAACCTAGCACGGATGACAGGGCTCGCCTTACCGGCTACGGATTGCCTGCAATGCGATGTCGACGGCCAGGATGAGAATGCTTGCAGCAGCGCTCGCGACAATTGCAGCCATCTCCACTGCGGCGGGGTTGGCGCGCGCCGAGAGCCTCTATCCGGAAAGAGTGATCAAGATGATCGTGCCGGCACCGGCCGGCGGTCAGACCGATGTGATGGCGCGCCTGATGGCGCAGAAGATGCAACAGACCCTGGGCCAGAGCGTCATCATCGAAAATCGTGCCGGTGCCGGGGGCGCGCTGGCGGCGCGGGCGGCGGCTTCCGCCGATCCCGACGGCTACACCCTGTTCTATGGCAATACCAGCACGCTCGCCGTCATTCCCGCTGTTTTCAGGAACCCCGGCTATGATCCGGTCAAGAACTTTGCTCCGGTGGCGAGCGTCTCGGAGAGCTACACCGTTCTCGTCGTGCATCCGTCATTCCCGGCACGAACCATCGGGGAGTTTGTCTCCTACGCGAAGGCGCATCCGGGCAAGCTGAATTACGCCCATGCCGGCGCCGGCAATGTGACCCATCTCGTCGGCGAAATGTTTCGCACGCTTGCAGCCATCGATTTCGTCAACGTTCCTCACAAAGGCGGCAATGAATCGGTGCAGGACGTCATGGGCGGGCAGGTGGACTTCGCGCTGGAGAGTCCCGTCATTCTCCTGTCCCTGATCAGGGAAGGGCGGCTGCGCGCGCTTGGCGTCACCAGTGCCCAGCGCAAGCCGGAGCTTCCCGACGTGCCGACCATGGTCGAGAGCGGCATCGCCGGTTTTGTGGCGACACTGCTGGCCGGGGTGGTGGCGCCTGCGGGCACGCCCGCCACGATCGTCGGCAAGCTCAACGGCGTCATCAACGAGAGCCTTGTGGCTCCGGACATGCAGGACCTTGTCGTGAGGTTCGGTTCGCAGGTCCGGATCGGCTCGCCGCAGGAATTTGCCGCCTTCCTCGCGGGTGAAACCGGCAAATGGGCGAATATCGCGAGAGCGGCGGGCGTCTCGGTGGAATAGGAGGTGCGCATGAAGGCGGGTGTTGCAACCGAACAAGGTCTTGCGTTGCGCGACATCCAGCAGCCGCGCCCGAAGCCGAACGAGGTGCTGGTGAGGGTTCGCGCGGCCTCGCTCAACCGTGCCGATCTCATAACCGCGCGCGGCCTGCCCCATGGCAGCCACGCCGGCATCGGCGCGCCGGTCGGCCTGGAATGGGCGGGCGAGGTGGTGGAGACCGGCGCCGAGGCGAAGGGCTACTCCGCGGGCGACAGGGTGATGTGCTCGGGCACTGGCGGCTATGCCGAATTTGCGGTGAGCGACTTCGGACGCGTCAATCCCATGCCGGACGGCCTGAGCTTCGAGCAGGCCGCGACGCTGCCGGTGGCGCTGATTACGCTGCACAATGCCCTGGTCACGGCTGGGCGCCTGCACGCACCCGACAGCGTGATGATCCAGGGGGCAAGCTCGGGCGTAGGCCTCATGGGCCTGCAGATCGCCAAGCTCCGGGGGGCGGGGCTGGTGATCGGCACCTCGACCAATGCGGAGCGGCGCGGCCGGCTCAAGGAATTCGGCGCTGACCTTGCCATCGACACCAACGAGCCGGGCTGGCCGGAGGCGGTCCTGCGGGCGACCGGCGGCAAGGGGGTCAATCTCGTTGTCGACATGCTCTCCGGCCCCGTGGTCGCGCAGACCATGAAGGCGACCGCGGTGCTTGGCCGCATTGTCAATGTCGGGCGTCTCGCCGGCGCCAGGGCCGAGTTCGATTTCGACCTGCATGCGCTGCGGCGCATCGATTATATCGGCGTGACGTTCCGCACCCGCACGCTCGAAGAGGTGCGCGAGATCAATCGGCGCATGCGCGCCGACCTGTGGGACGCGGTGACCGCCGGCAAGCTCGCGCTCCCGATCGATCGGCGCTTCGCGCTCGATGCGGCCGTGGAGGCGCAGGCGCACATGCGCGCCAACCGGCACTTCGGCAAGATATTGCTCACGATGTGAATGGAGTCCCGGCACCCATGTCGCGCAAGCTCGAGCTCACCTTCGCCTGTGGCGATTACGAGATCATGCGCCCGCTCAAGGAAGGCATCGTTCGGCCGGAAGGTATCGAGCTCACCGTGCTCACCGACATGGCGGCGTCTCCACGGCATTGGCGGTTCCTGCGCGGGCGCGAATTCGACATGGCCGAAGTGTCGGGCTCGGGTTATGTCGCCGCGCGCGACCGCGGCCTTCCGTTCCGGGCGATCCCGGTCTTTCCGCACCGGCGCTTTCGGCATGGCTTCATCTTCATCAACACATCGAAGGGGATCAGCAAGCCCACGGACCTGGTCGGCCGCAGAGTCGGCACCAAGGGCTACATGTTCACTGCCGGCCTCTGGATGCGCGGCATCCTGGAGCACGACTACGGCGTTCCGCACAAATCCATCGAATGGCTGAGCGAGCTTGATGAGGATGTCGATTTTACCCCGCCGCCCGGCCTCAAGCTCACGCAGGTGCCGCCGGGCAAGTCGCTCGAGGACATGCTGGCGCAAGGCGAGATCGACGCGCTGTTTTCGCCCGATCTGATCCGGCCGCTCACCGCGGGAGACGAGCGCGTCGGGCGGCTGTTTCCGGACTACAAGCAGGAGGAGATCGCCTTTTATCGCCGGACCGGCATATTCCCGATCATGCATGTCGTCGGCATCAAGCAGGAGATCGTCGACCGGCATCCCTGGGTGGCGATCAACATGTACAAGGCGTTCGAGCAGGCAAAGGCGCTCGCCATGGCGCGCATGGAAAATCCGCGCATCGTGCCGCTCGCCTGGTACCGGGAGAGCTGGGAGGAGCAGGAGCGGATCCTCGGCAAGGATCCTTGGGAATACGGGCTCACCGAGTGCAACATCAGCAATTTCGAGCGGCTGGTGACCTATTCGCTCGAGCAGGGGCTGAGCTCCCGGCGTATGGCGCTCGACGAGCTGTTCCTCAACGTCTCCGAGGGCCGCAATCGCAACGAGTTCAGATTCTAGCCTGGTGTGGCTTCAATCGGCAGCGACCATCAGATCGGTTTCGGCCATCAACTCTTTCTGATGCGAAACACCAGGACGTTCCCCTCGCGTGAGCTCGCCTCCAGCTTGTCGCCGGTCTGATTGATGAGGTTGGGAATGTCGACGGCGCTGAGCGGATCCGTGCATTCCGCGATGAGCAGATCGCCGGGCTTGAGCGCGGCCAGTGCCTTGCGCGCGCGCAACGCCGGCAGCGGACACTTGAGGCCGCGCAAGTTGATGGTTTTATCGGTCATCCGTTCCTGGACATTGCCGTGATCGAGGATGGCGAAACGCCGCAAAGGATCGCGCGGCTCACGCCGCTTCGCGACGTGCTCGCGCGCATCGATGCGCACGTCAAGCCGGTCGAGGTGCGTACCGTGGAGCTAGCGGCGGCGGCTGGGCGCATCCTCGCGCACGATATCGTCGTCGATCGGCCTGTCCCACCCGCCGCGCTTGCGCTTCGCGATGGATGGGCGGTCCGGTCCGATCTGACCGCGGATGCCGGTCCCTATGCTCCGGCGCCGGTCCCTGCCGCCGTTCGTATCGACGTGGGCGAGCCGCTGCCATCCGATGCCGATGCGGTCGCGTACTTCGATGCGGTGATCGTTCGTGACGGGCAGGCGCAGGCGCTCTCGCCGGTCGCGCCGGGAGACGGCGTCCTGCCCGCGGGCGCGGACGCAGCCGGCGGCGCTGTTCTCATTCCGGCAGGCCGGCGGCTTTCTGCGCTGCGCAGCGCGTTGCTTGCGGCCTTGGGCGTGGAGCGCGTGGCGATCCGCGCGCCGCGGCTGCGTATTGCCCGGGCGCGAGCGCGCGGCGAGCGGATGATCGAGGCGGCGGTCGCATGGATCGCGGATGCGGTTGCGCGCGAGGGTGGCACGGCAGCGGTCGGCGACGCCGACGAAACGCTCCACCGCGCATTGACGCAAGCGGATGCCGAGGCCGTGATCGTCGTGGGCGGCACGGGCTGTGGCCGCAACGACAGCACGGTGGCCTCGGCTGCCGCCGTCGGCGAGGTTATCGCGCACGGTATCGGCCTCATCCCCGCGGAAACGGCTGCTTTCGCCATGGTCGGTGCCCGGCCGGTCCTGCTGCTGCCGGGACGGCTCGATGGCGCGCTTGCCGCCTGGCACATGCTCGGTCGGGCGCTGCTCGCGCGCCTTGCGGCGAGCACCGAGCCGCCAAGCCGGTACGTGGCAAGGCTCACGCGCAAAATATCCTCCGTCGCGGGGCTCGCGGAGCTCGTTGCGGTGCGCTGCGAGGATCGCTCTGCTACCCCCATAGCCTTCGGCTATGTCCCCATGACCGCGCTCGCGCAGGCAAACGGGTGGATTTTCATCCCGCCCGAGAGCGAGGGATTGCAAGCCGACAGCGAGGTCATGATAAGACCCTGGCCATGAGCAAGGGTGCTCAAACAAACAAGGTTGTTACGACCGCACTGGCCGATCCTGCCGGCGATCTCATTGCCGCAATCCGCCGCGCCGCGCGCCAGGAGCAGTTCCTGGAAGTGGTGTCGGCCGAGGAAGCGAAGGTGCGGTTCGCCCGCCACCTCGACCTCTCGCCTCTGCCGGGCGAGAAGATCGCGCTGCACGCGGCGCTCGGCCGCGTGCTCGCACAGGATGTCGCAGCGCCCATCGACGTTCCGCCATTCGATCGCGCCAACGTCGACGGCTTTGCGCTGCGTTCCGCCGACACGCTCGGCGCCAGCGCTGCCGCGCCGCGCCGCCTGCGCCTCAACAGCGAAGTCATCGCCTGCGGGCATGTGCCGGCGATTGCGGTCGGGCCCGGCACGGCGACACCGATCGCGACCGGCGGCGTGATCCCGCGCGGCGCCGACGCCGTGCTGATGATCGAGCACACCGAGCTGATCGGGAATGGCGAGGCACCGGCAATCGAGGCGCACCGTGCCGCAGGCTCCGGGCAGTTCATATCCTATGCCGGCTCCGACATCGCGCGCGGCGAGACGGTGCTGCGGCGCAGGACAATTCTCTCCTCGCGCGAGATCGGGATGCTTGCGGCCTGCGGGATCGCCGAGCTCGACGTGGTGCGCAGACCCACGGTGGCGGTGCTCTCGACCGGCAACGAGCTCCTGGAACCGGGCCGCGCGCTTGCCCCGGCGCAGGTCTACGACAGCAACGGCGCCATTCTCGCAGCCGCCATTGCCGAAGCCGGCGGCGAGGCCGTTGCCTTCGGCGCGCTGGCCGATGACGAGGCCGCGCTCGAACGCGCCATGCGCAGCGCGCTTGCAGCCTGCGACATGGTCGTGCTCTCCGGGGGAACGTCGAAAGGCGTCGGCGATCTCTCGCATCGTATTGTCGCGAGGCTTGGCGCGCCGGGGGTTCTCGTCCATGGCGTGGCTCTCAAGCCGGGCAAGCCGCTCTGTCTCGCCGTGATCGAGGGCAAGCCGCTCGCAGTGCTGCCGGGCTTCCCGACTTCTGCGATCTTCACCTTCCATGCGTTCGTGGCGCCGGTCATCCGCGCGCGCGCGGGCCTTGCGCCGGAGGCGGCGCGCACTGTCGAAGCCGACGTGCCGGTGCGTATCGGTTCCGAGCTTGGCCGCAGGGAGTTCGTGCTGGTTGCACTGGTGCAAGGAGCGGCGCGCCCGGTCGCGTTCCCGCTCGCCAAGGGTTCCGGCGCCGTCACCAGCTTCTCCCAGGCCGATGGATTCCTGGAAATCGACGCGCTTGCGGGAGCGCTCGATGCGGGCACCCCCGCGCGCGTCACGCTGATCGGACCACAGAAGAGCCTTGCCGATCTCGTGATCATGGGCAGTCATGATGTGGCGCTCGACGTCGTGGTCGGCGCGCTTGCCGAGCGCAGTATCAGCGCGCGCGTCATCGCGGTCGGCAGCCTCGGCGGCGTGGCCGCGCTCGAGCGCGGCGAATGCGATCTTGCCCCGGTGCATCTCATCGATCCCGGAAGCGGCGTCTACAACGTGCATCTTGCTCGCGGCGGGCTTTCGCTGGTGAAGGGCTGGAAGCGCATGCAGGGCTTCGTTCACCGCAGCGACGATGCCCGCTTTCGCGGCTTGAGCGCAGCCGATGCGCTGCGCGTTGCGCTCGCGGACAAGGACTGCCTGATGGTCAATCGCAACGCCGGCGCCGGCACCCGCATCCTCATCGATCGGCTGCTCGCCGGCAAGCGCCCACCCGGATACAGCAATCAGCCGCGCTCGCACAATGCCGTCGCCGCCGCGGTCGCCCAGGGCCGCGCCGATTGGGGGATCGCGATCGAGACGGTCGCGCTGATGTATGGCCTGAGCTTTCTTCCGATCGCGCCCGAGGACTACGATTTCCTGCTGCGCGCGGACCGGCGCGAGCGCGATGGGGTGCTGGCGTTCCTTGCCGCGCTGCGCGACGAGGCGGTGCGCGGGAGGATTCGCGCGCTGCGCATGCAGATCGAGGACGCGTGAACCGTAGCATGCGGCCATGACGCGCGTTGCAGTCCTTGTCATCCTCATCCTTGCGGCCGCAACCGATATCGCAGCTGCCCAGCTGCGCGGTCACGGCGGGCCGGTGCGCGCGCTGGCGATCTCGCCTGACGGCAGCGAGGCCGTCTCCGGCAGCTTTGACACTTCCGCCATTCGCTGGTCGCTGCGCGGGAACGCGGCACAGCAGGTGCTGCGCTTTCACGACGGCGCGGTCGATGCGCTGCTCTGGCTCTCCGACGGGCGCATCGTCTCGAGCGGCGAGGACGCGCGCATCGCGCTCTGGCGACCGCGCGAGCAGAAGCCCTCCGCCGTGCTCGCCGGTCACCAGGCGCCGGTGGTCGCGCTTGCCGTCGCGCCGGACGGCGAGTGGATTGCATCCGCATCGAGGGATCGCACCGCGCGGCTCTGGCCGCTCGGCCGCACCGGCGGACCGCGCGTGCTGGAAGGGCATGCGCAAGGCGTCAACGGCATCGCCTTTTCGCCGGACAGCGGCGTGCTTGTCACCGCCGGCTATGATGCGAGCCTGCGGATCTGGCCGCTGCGGCGTGCGGACGCGCCGATCGTGGCAATGCTCCCTTCACCGCTCAATGCCGTCGCTGTTGCGCCCGACGGCGAGATCGTCACCGCCGGCGGCGACGGCAAGGTTTATTTCCTGAGCGAAGGCGGCGGGCGCAAAGGCGAGATCGTGGCCGCCGATGCCCCCATTATCGCGCTTGCACTCTCCCGCGACGGGCGGCTCATTGCCGCCGCCGGCATCCGCGGCGCGGTTGCCATCATCGAGCGCGCCTCGCGCAGGATTGTTCGCACCCTGGTCGGCCCGGGTCTGCCGGTCTGGTCGGTCGCGTTCTTCCCGGACGACCGCACGCTGCTCACCGGCGGCGCCGATCGCATCATTCGGCGCTGGGACACGGCCACCGGCGAGCCGATGGGTGACGCGCTTGCCGGCGCAGCCGCAGACCCGCTCTCGGCTTTTGCCGGCGATCCCGGTGCCGAGGTCTTCCGCGCCTGCGTGGCCTGCCACACGTTGCGCGCCGGCGATGGCCCGCGCGCCGGCCCCACGCTGGCCGGGCTGTTCGGACGCAGGATCGCCACCCTTCCGGGCTATGATTTCTCCGACGCGCTTCGCAGGCTCGACATCGTCTGGACGCCGGAAACGGTTGCGAGATTATTCGAGCTCGGCCCGATCGCCTACACGCCCGGCACCAAGATGCCGGAGCAGCGCATCGGCGCGGCCGAGGACCGCGCCGCCCTGGTGCGGTTCCTGCAGAAGGCGACCAAGTAGCCCAAGGCCGTGCAGGGCGGGGCCCGCCCGATTGCGCGCTTACTTCGACCCGTGATGCGCCGAAACGGCTCGTGCAACTTCTGCGGCGGTCCGTTTCGATGCTGCGTGAGAAATATCGCCCACGCTCAGGATGCCGACCATTCGTTTATTCTGATCAATGACGGGCAGTCGACGGACCTGTTTTGTTTGCATGACGTTCGCCGCTTGATTCACTTCGTCAATATCGCGGCACCATACGATGCCCTTCGTCATGACGTCTCTGGCCGTCAAACCCGATACGTCCTTGCCGTTCGCTACAGCTCGAAGAGTGATATCCCGGTCCGTAACAATGCCGATGAGCCGATCATTTTCGCCAATCGGAATGGCGCCAATGTCCTGCTCCAGCATCTTCTTTGCCAGCGCTGTGACAGGCGTGTCTGGTGAAACCCATTCGACGCCCTTGTGCATGGCCTCTTTGGCTTTCATTAGGAGTCTCCTCTCGATGTCGATCCAGACGCAGCACAACTGAAAGGTGACGGCAACAGCAGGCTCTTCAAATGCTCTTTCGCGCGGTCAATCTTTGTGTTGCTGTTGCCGTAGTCCGCTCCTGCGCGTCAGCCCAAATCTCCAACCCATAGATCACTGAAAAGTTCCAGAACTCACATCGGAATACAATTGTTCCTCACTGATTTCCCATACCCTTGCTCTCACCGGTTACCGCGGAACCGGGTTCCCGTTCACATCACGGTGTGAGGGTCAGCCCCGCTTGCAAACAAGTCAGGCGATTGGGCAGATGTGGCATGTCGAAGTGACATGCCGTGAGCAGATGATGAGGAACTTTGGTGCCAAGCTGCTCTTGCGTTTCCTTGGGCAAGTATGCGTTCACTTGACGGTGCGCGGAGAGGGACTACGTGTACGCTCGCGGAACGGCCGAACTGGCAACCACTCGAACGTGGGAGGCCCCGCATCTCACACATTCGAGAAACGGAAGGAGCGGGAGATGAAGTTAACCTCCGCGCAAGTCGAGCGAACCCTGAGTCAGTTCGAAGCCGAGCCCATTCCCGAGGATCATCCGATGGTCCCAGAGCTCAACCGTTTGTTCGGCGAGCACACCTTCTTTATCGCCACCAACGGGCTCAACATCGTGGAGCCAGCCGAAACCTCACGGTCGGGTATCGAGTCGGGTAGGGTCGTCAACCTGGCGAGCTGGAGCAGTGGCAACCAGACCAGCCTGGAGCCTCACGAGTCGGAGCCAACCGACGCCGTCGTAGCGTTCGGCATTCAGCACTGATCGGGCAACGGCAGGAAGCACGACTTTTTTCGGCGGCAGAAGTCCGTGGATGCTGGCCTCCGCTGGGACACCGCCAGCGGCGAGCCGATGAGTGACTTGCTTGCCGGCGCGGCCGCCGATCCGCTCTCTGCTTTTGCCGGCGATCCCGGTGCCGAGGTCCTTCGCGCCTGCTTCGAACGAGAGGCGATACCCCGCCATGCCTGTGGAGGCGCGCCCCGGCGGGGGCCAATCGAGTAAGGCGCGGCGGTGCCAAGCAGGGTCGGGCGTCCGGTTAACTTACAATACTCTCCGTGGAAGCCGATAGCCGCAACCGCGGACATGCCGCGCTTGGCTACTTCTCACTGCAGGTCGATAGCTTGATAATGCCCGGTCGAATCGAGCTCCGTACCCCAAACTCTGTGCAGGGCCTGGTGCTCGGTGCGCCCGAAGGTCACGGGCGTTCCAAGCCCCAAGTCGAAGTCGCGCAGATTCTCCAGAGTGTCCACGAGCTTTTCGGTGTCCAACTGCGGCCCATTGCGTTTCAATGCTTCGACCAACACGCTTCCCGCAAGGTAGCCTTCAAGGGAAACATAGTCCGGCGATTCGCCAGGGAAATATTTGGCCAGCGCAGATTTGTAATCGAGGACCACCGACGAGTGCCCGTCGACCGCCGGCACCACCTGGGTCACGATCACGCCAGTCGCATATTTCTGCCCGAGCAGCATCAGCTCATTGGCCAAGGCGGTGCTGCCAACGAACGAGACGCTGGTATAGATCATGCCCGGGTAGAGGTCGCGGGTCTTCTCGATGAATCTCGCTGCCGCTCGATAGGTGGGCACCATGATCACTGCCCTTATCGGGACACGACTCTTTTTAAGCTGCGCGACGGCGTCATCCACGTCCACGGTGTTGCGCCTGTAGTTGAGACGCAAGATCGTGCTCTCATCTCCACCCTGCAGTGAGCGCACAGCCTTGGTCACGCCCGCAAAGCCGGCGTCTCCATAGGAGTCCTGCTGGGCAAATACGGCAATCTGCTCGGGCTTTATCCGCCGCACCTTGACCAGATAACGAACCACCGCGTCGGTTTCCTCGGCGTAGCTCGCCCGGTAATTGAACACGTAGCGGTCGGGGGGATTGCGCCTGAGCAGGCCTGCGCCGGTGAACGCTCCGTAAAACAGCATCCGGCGCTCCAGTGCGTATGGCAATGCAACCACTGCGGTTGGAGTTCCAACGTTCCCTACGATCCCGAAAACCCGATCTTTTTCATAGAGCTGCTTCATGGTTTCGGCGGTCCGTGCGGGCTCGTAGCTGTCGTCCACCGCGATGAGCCGAAGCTGCCGCTTGTGTACTCCGCCGTTGGTGTTGGCCACGTTGAATGCGGTCTCGACCCCGAGCTTCATATTCTGGCCGAGCTCTTTGGCAGCGCCGCTGAACGGCGCCGAGATCCCGAACCGGATCTCGTTCTCGGTTACCCCGCGAACGGCAACGTCGCTGGCGTTTTCCTCGGGTACTGCGAGCCGAGACTGCTTTACCGACGCCGCGACCGACTGCTGCTGTCCAGATGCCGCCGCGATCGTCGTAACGGCGGCCCCGGCCCTCTTGTCCACCGCGATGGCACTCGACGGTGAAGATGCTTGCGGTGCTTCCGAGGCAGCGTCGCGCTGTGCACCTGAACCTTGCCAAAGCGGCCTGGTGGTGGCCGCGACTATCATGATCACCACCGCCAGGCATGAGGCTATGATCGCGAAACCGCTGAATAAGGTCAGCAGCGAGTACCCGCGACGCTGCGCCTGCGGTTGGTGCACGGGTTCCGGCTCGTATAGTCGTCGGCGCGTTTCGTTGTCCAAACCTCTGCCCGAGGAGGGCGCACTCGAGCCCCCTCTCCATTCGGCTTGCATCTTCGAATGCGAAGGAGACATGGGCGGCGAGTTGACCCGCGGTGATGGGGCGGCGGCGGGCACGCGTGGCGGCTCTTGCAGCTTCCTCGCAGCATGCATTTGCGGATGCTTGGAAGTCTCTTCATCGTTGACCGGAGCACTCATGATCCAACCCCACTTCGGCATGTGCCGTTTACTCAAATCCAAAAGCTCTCATCTGGGAACAAAGCCCGAGTTCGCATGGCTGCCCCGTCGGAGCTGCATCCTGTCGCGGCTGTCCGGATGCGGGCCGTCCCGATGTTGGTAAAGCGTTTCACATCAACACATCGACGGCAAGGGTTACGGCTGCGACGCACTCGTCCGTGCCTTGCAGTTGCCTGCCCACGGCAGGCAGTAGAATGGTACCGACCTCGGCCATGCCGACTGACGTGAAACAAACAGGCGCCGCTTCTCTCGTTTGGCAAAATTGCCAAGACGGCTGATCAGATCTGCACTACACCTTACGCTGCTGCCTTGCCGAGAGGATTTCCGCCGGAACGCCACGTCCATCATCGGGGCGAAAGAAGGGAGGCTTGGATTAGCGTGACCGGAAGCATGGACGAAAAGGCCGAGAAGCTCGGTCAACGGAAGCAAAATCAACGCTCAACTCGCATTGACCTCGCGAAATTAAGGCGAGGGGTTCGAGCAAGCTGTAAAAGACTGATTCCGGTGATACTCACCAGGTCAGCATGCGATCGGCCTACCGGTCACTCACGCCGTGGCCGCGCAGATCGCTCTCGATGGTGAGTGGCGCGTTTCTGCCGAAGCGCGTGCGGTAGACCTGCGTGTTCTCCATCACGCGCTGCACGTAGTTGCGGGTTTCCATGATCGGGATGCGCTCGACCCAGTCGACCGGGTCGACCTTCGGGTTGCGCGGGTCGCCGAACTTCGCGATCCACTCCTGCACGCGCCCGCGGCCGGCATTGTAGGCGGCGAACGCCAGGATGTAGTTGCCGCGATACTCTTCGATAGCGCAGCCGAGCTCGGCGGCGCCGAGCTGAAGGTTGTAGGGCGAATCGTTCTTCAGCCGCCCGGCGTCATACTTGCAGCCGAAACGCTTGCAGGTGTCGCGTGCCGCGACCGGAGTCACCTGCATCAGGCCCATCGCATGGGCGGCGGACGTATCCGCAGGATCGAACATGCTCTCCTGGCGAATGATGGCAAACAGCAGCGCGGTGTCGATGCCGGGCCCGATCGGCGAATAGCGCGGCACCCCCACCGCCGGGAACGCGTAGTAGTCAAGCGGCAGGCCGCGCGCCAGGGCCGCCTTGCCGAGGTGCAGCATCGCGCGTGCGTCCTGGCGCTGCTCCGCCACTTCTCCGAGCGCGGCAAGCACGCCGGCGTCGTCGAGCCTCTCGCCGACGTCTGCCATGAGCGCAATGACGAGCGTGCGCTCATTGAGCGCGTAGAGGATCTCGAGCGCGCGAACGAGCTCAAGGCGTTCCGCGTCAGTACCCTTCTCAGGCGGCGATGGCGGCGGCGCCAGCGCGAGCGCTCCGAGCCCGAGCCGAGCGCGCGCCAGCTGCCCGTAATAGGCGGCCGAAGCGCGCGCGGCCGCCTGGTACTCTGCGCGTGCTTCGTTGAGCCGATGTGAGGCCTCAGCCGTGCGTCCGAGCCAGTAATGGGAGCGCGCCAGCGATGTGGGATGGATGCTCACGTCCTGGATGCGGGAAAAGTGGGTCGCCGCCGTCGCGGGATCGTCGAGATAACGAAGCGCAATCCAGCCCGCCATGAAGTGCCGCTCGACCCGGGAGTTTTCCTTGGTCGGCTCGGCCGCGTTGCGGACCACCAGGTAGGCCGAGCGGGCATCGCCGATATCGAGCAGGTCGCGCGCCAGCACGCGCCGTTCCACCCACCATTCCTCGGGATCGCAGACCTGAGCAAGCTCGTCCGGTGCGGACAGCATCGCCTGCGCGGCGTCGGCAATCTTCTTCTGGTGGCGCAGAAGGTGCACGCGCGCGAAGATATAGCCGGGATCGTGATGGGCTTCGGCCGGCACGGCTTCCAGCAGCTTGCTGCTGCCGCCCTTTCCGGCAAGCGCGATGCGTGCGCGTGCGATCGCGACGTCGGCGCCCCCGAGCCGGTGCGCCGCCCGCATCGCCGCTTCCTTGTCGGCGGCAAACAGCCGGCTTTCCATGCGCGCCTTGTGATCGGCGCGGGTCAGCAAATCGGAATAGCTCTTGAGCACCTCGCTCTCGACGTCGGCTGACAACGAATCACGGCGCCAAGCCTCGCGCACCTGCGCCTTGGCGCCCTCGCTGTCGCCCTGCGCGATAAGTGCGCGCGCCAGCAACAGACGGCCCTTGCCGGTTTGCGGTGCCGAATCCTTGAAGAAGGCAAGCGCCTGCGCAGGGGAGGCCCGCTCAGCCCACAGCATCTCCTCGGCGCGGCGGCGGAACAGGGAAAGGCTCGGCCAGCTCGGATTGGCGGCGATGAACGACCGGTAACGCGTGCTGCTGGCCGTGCTGTTGGCATGGCGCAGGATGATCCATTCGACGAGCTTGTGCGCTGCCGGATCCGAGATGCCGGCCTCGATCTGGGTGGCCTTCTCGGTACCGCCGCTGTGCAACCCCTCGATTGCCTTCTTGACCTGCGCCACGTCGGCGTCGGCAATTTCAGGCAGCGGCACTGGCTCCGGTTGGTCCGGTTGAGGGCGGTTATCGAGCGGGCCGGAAGGCGTTGTCGCCGTAGTTTCGCGGGATGCCGATTTCTTTTTATCCTTGGACTTTGCGGCCGATTTCTCGGTCGATTTGGCCTTCTTCCCCGCGTGGTGGTGTTTCGCGGTTGCCTCTTTGGTGGTCGCGATCAAGGCCGCGGCGCAAGTGAGCGTGAGCAGGCCCGCGCATGCGAGCGCAGCAACACGCGCTGAACGGCGTCGTGTCAATGTGGTGTCCCCAGAACCCCGGCGAATCGCCTCACCTCTGGCGTGACGTTCGCGCGCCCGAATGGCAGACCTATGAACCAGGATTTGGGCGGAAAAACGCCCCGAATTCCCGCCTGCGCGGCAAACTTTTGCGCTCAGCAACTACACTCGATGCGGTCGGTGTCCCCTCACCCGGCGCCTTCGGCGCCGACCTCTCCCCAAAGAGAGGTGATAGAGCATGTGGCACAACTCGGTTGAACTCTCCCCAGGGGGGGCCCCCGAAGGGGAGGGTGGCCGCCGAACGAAGTGAGGCGGTCGGTGGGGTGAAGTGATGAGGCTCGCGAGATTGTCGTGTTTCAGAACCCCACCCGGCCTCCCCTTCGGGGAGGGATAAACCGGGGTGGCGCGAATAGGCTTCATGACTATATTCGCAGCAAAAGCGGGCCGGTCTGGCCCGCGATTGGTTTTTCACGCCCCGGTTTCAATACGTCATGAACCTGCGCAACGTCGCCATCATTGCCCATGTCGACCATGGCAAGACCACGCTGGTCGACCGACTGCTGCAGCAGTCGGGCGCCGTGCGCGAGAACCAGCGCGTGGCCGAGCGCGCGCTCGATTCCAATGATCTCGAACGCGAGCGCGGCATCACCATCCTCGCCAAGGTGACATCGATCGATTGGCAGGGCACACGCATCAACATCGTCGACACGCCCGGCCACGCCGATTTCGGCGGCGAGGTGGAACGCATTCTCAACATGGTCGACGGTGCGCTGGTGCTGGTCGATGCAGCCGAGGGGCCGCTGCCGCAGACCAAGTTCGTGGTCTCGAAGGCGCTCAAGGTGGGGCTCAGGCCGATCGTCGTCATCAACAAGGTGGATCGGGCGGACGCGCGCCCGCGCGCGGTGGCGGGAGAAGTGTTCGATCTGTTTGCAGCGCTCGACGCCAGCGAGGAGCAGCTCGATTTCCCCATTCTCTACGGCTCGTCACGCCACGGCTGGATGGCGGCCGCCCCGGACGGACCGCGGGACGCGGGCATGGCGCCGCTGTTCGATCTCGTGATCCGGCACGTGGCGCCGCCGCGCACCGAGGCGGGAGCGTTCCGCATGCTCGGCACCATCCTCGAGGCGAACCCCTATCTCGGGCGCATCGTCACCGGACGCATCACCGCGGGCACGGTGCGGCCGAACCAGGGTGTCAAGGTGATCGATCGCAACGGCAGGCTGGTCGAGGAGGGCCGCGTGACCAAGCTGCTCGCCTTCCGCGGCCTCGAACGAAGCCCGATCGAGGAAGCAGGCGCGGGCGACATCGTCAGCATTGCCGGGCTCCCGCAGGCGACCGTCTCCCATACCATCTGCGCGCCGGAGGTCACGGCGCCGCTTCTCGCGCAGCCGATCGATCCGCCGACGCTGGCGATGACGTTCCGCATCAACGACTCTCCGCTCGCCGGCACGGAGGGCGACAAGGTGCAGAGCCGCGTGATCCGCGAGCGGCTCCTGCGCGAGGCCGAAGGCAATGTCGCGCTCCGAGTGAGCGAATCGAGCGAGAAGGATTCCATGGAAGTCGCGGGGCGCGGGGAGTTGCAGCTCGGCATCCTCATCGAGACCATGCGGCGGGAAGGTTTCGAGCTCTCGGTCTCGCGTCCGAAGGTGCTGCTCGAGCGAAGCGCGCACGGCGAGCTGACGGAGCCGATCGAGGAAGTGGTCATCGACGTCGACGACGAGCACACCGGTATCGTCGTGCAGAAGCTCGCCGAGCGCAAAGCGGAAATGGTCGAGATGCGCCCGTCCGGCGGCGGCCGGGTGCGGTTGGTGTTCTACGCGCCGACGCGCGGCCTCATCGGATACCAGGGCGAGCTGCTCACCGACACCCGCGGGACTGCGGTCATGAACCGTCTGTTTCACGGCTATGAGCGCTATCGCGGCGAGATCGCGGGGCGGCGCAACGGCGTGCTGATCGCGAATGATGCGGGCGAGGCGGTCGCCTATGCGCTGTGGAACCTGGAGGACCGCGGCCCGATGATGATCGAGCCGGGATGGAAGGTCTATCGCGGCATGATCATCGGCGAGCACACCCGCGGCAACGATCTCGAGGTCAATGTGCTCAAGGGAAAGAAGCTCACCAACATCCGCACCCACGCCAAGGACGAGGCGGTGCGCCTCGTCCCGCCGATCCAGATGACGCTGGAGAAGGCGCTCGCCTATATCGGCGACGACGAGCTGGTCGAGGTGACCCCCAAGGCCATCCGGCTGCGCAAGAAGCTGCTCGATCCCAACGATCGGAGGAAGGAGGAGCGCCGCAGGGAGGCGCAAGGGGCCGCGTAACGGTGCGTGGGTTCGTCATGGCCGGGTTTGTCCCGGCCATTCACGTCTTTCTGACGCCCCAAGACGTGGATGCGCGGGACAAGCCCGCGCACGACGGGCTGTATTTGTGTCGCCACTCTCCATTCCGAATACCAGTAGCACCCCGAATCAATGCTTCGACGCGTACGACGAAACGGGTGCTTCTCCTTTTATGCCGCCGGCGGTACCCGAAGGGGCTGCGCTGCGGTCCCGCTCTTCATTTCTTTGGGCGTCGTGTCGCGGTTGCAACATCGCTGCGGCACGCTCAAGTTGTTTCGATTTTTAGCGGGTTTCTGCGCAGCGCCGGACACGCCCCGCGCGCAAAAATGCACGCCGTGCGGGTCAATATTAACCTACCATTAAACATAGCTCTTGAAGACGGACGCGGTGCTTGCTCTTATCACGACATGAGCACGATCCTCATCGAAGTCCGTAAAGCGAAGCCGTCAGATGCGACGGCGATCGCCTCGACGCATGATGAGGCTTGGCGCTGCGCTTACCAGGGAGTGATCCCCGGCCCGGAGCTCGACAAGCTGATCAACCGGCGCGGCCCGCGATGGTGGGACAGCGCCATCCGCAAGGGCAGCCGGATTGCGGTGCTGGCGTTCGGCGACTGCATCGCCGGGTACGCCAATTACGGACGCAACCGGGCGCGCAGCCTCTACTACGACGGTGAGATCTACGAGCTTTATCTGCGGCCGGAATTCCAGGGGCTGGGCTTCGGGCGCAAGCTGTTCACCGCGGCGCGGCGCGACCTCGTGCAGAGCGGGCTGCAAAGCCTGGTGGTGTGGGCGCTCTCGGACAACGAGCCGGCGGTGGGCTTTTACCGCGCGCTCGCGGGCAAGGCGGTGGCGCGCTCCTCCGAGCGGTTCGGCACCCGCGTCCTCGACAAGGTCGCATTCGCCTGGACTTAATCAGATGACAGATGTCCTCTGACAACTGTCCTCTGACATCTGTCCTCTATTCCCTGTCCATCGCCGCCTGCCGCGCCAGCACCGGCTCCGGCAGGCCGGCGAGCGCGCAGGCCGCGCGCAGCGTGTTGACCAGCAGGCACGCAATGGTCATGGGTCCGACGCCGCCGGGAACCGGTGTGATAGCGCCCGCCACCTTCGACACTTCCGCAAAAGCCACGTCGCCGACAATGCGCGATTTTCCGCTCTCGTCCGTCACCCGGTTGATGCCGACGTCGATCACGGTGGCGCCGGGCTTGACCCAATTGCGCCGCACCATCTCGGGGCGGCCCACCGCGGCGAACAGCAAGTCGGCGCGCTTGCAGACCGCGCCGAGCTCGCGCGTGCGGGAATGGGCGATGGTCACCGTCGCATTCTCGGCAAGGAGGAGCTGCGCGAGCGGCTTGCCGACGATGTTGGAGCGTCCGATCACCACCGCTTCGAGCCCCTCCAGCGAAGGATGCACGGTCTTGGCGAGATGAACGCAGCCAAGCGGCGTGCAGGGAGCGAGAGCGGGCAATCCCGCCGAGAGGCGGCCGGCATTGACGGGATGGAAGCCGTCCACGTCCTTGGCCGGGTCGATTGTCCCGATCACATTGCGCGCATCGATCTGGGCGGGCAGTGGCAGCTGCACCAGGATGCCGTGCACGGTCGGATCGCGATTTAGTCGCCCCACCAGCGCCAGCAGCTCGGCCTCGCTCGTCGTCTCCGGCAGGCGATGGTCGAACGACCGCATCCCGCTGCCGGCGGTCAGTTTCACCTTGCTGCCGACGTAGCTTTGGCTTGCCGGGTTGTTGCCGACGAGCACGACGGCAAGGCCGGGTACGATATGGCGGTCGCGGGTGAGCCGGTGCACGGCATCCGCCACCTTGCCGCGCAGGTCCGCGGCGATCGCCTGCCCGTCAATGATCCGCGCGGTCATGCTGGCCCCGTGCGAGCCGCGCGATTTGCCGGGCTGGTGCAGATCTTCGCCAGGGCAGCCGCGAGCCCAGCAGCGCTGCCCGAAACCTTGACCCGCTTGAGGCGCGCGCTTTCTCCGGCGACAAGGCTCACGTCGCGCTGGGGCACTCCTAGCGTCGCGGCGATGAGCCTGACCAGCGCGGCATTCGCCTGCCCGTCGGACGGCGGTGCGCGCACGCGCGCCTGCAGGACGGCTTTTCCGTCCGCCAGCTGCGCGATGCCGTCGATCGCCTCGCGGTCACTCCGGGGCGTGAGCCGCACCGATAGGACGAGCCCGGACGCCTCGCTTCGCCAGGGAACTGCGGGACCGCGCATTCACGCGAACAACCACAGGATCAGCTGCTTGAGAAACAGAAGGCCGATGATCAGGATCACCGGCGAGATATCGATGCCCCCCAGGCCGGGAAGCACCGAACGGATCGGCGCCAATACCGGCTCCGTTATGCGGTAGAGAAAATCCCAGATCATGCGGACGGTGGGGTTATGGCTGTTCACGACGTTGAACGCGATCAGCCACGACATCACTGCGGCGGCGATCAGAACGTAGATGTAGAGGTCAATGACCGTGAGAATGAGCCAGAGAAAGGGATTCATCATCGTAATTCACCCCGAATTGCCCGGCTTATCGATCGGCCGCCGGCAGGCCGCCTGGATTGTGATAGTAGGCTTGGCAAGGGCGCGTCAACGCGCAGCCGATGCGTCAAGGGCATGATAAGGCGGCCAATCTTGACTCCGCAAACCCCGCGCTCTAAATGGCCGACTCTCGCAAGCGCCGCATTTTGCTGCATTTGTCGGGGCCGTAGCTCAGTTGGGAGAGCGCCTCGTTCGCAATGAGGAGGTCAGGGGTTCGACCCCCCTCGGCTCCACCAGCAGGAAACCCTGACAGAATGGGCGCATTTTGCGCTTTCGGGGCAGCACCGCCGGACGAGTTTTCGGCAAACTCGTCCTCCACCTCGTCCTCTTCTGCTGGGCGGCATCGGCCTGGCACTGACACTCCCGGTGCGCCACCTCGTTGCCGAGCTTTGCCGATGAGCGTCATTCCAAAGGCCAAATGGGGTTTAAGTGTTGCTGCGCGCGTTACTGCCTGCGCGTTCGCGATTCTAGTTTTCGAACTAGCGCTTCCGTCCGCCGTCTCGGTGATTGGCAGCAATCGTCTGGCCCTCCTTCGTCGACCTTTGGTTCGGGATGTCTGCTCACTGAGGCGGACGGGCTATTGCTGTTGCGTCGCGTAATGCCGTGCTCATGATGCGGCCATTAGCCGAGCCGAAATCCTGCAGTGCAGCGACCTCCTGACCGATCCTCTCCAGTTCGATATGCTATGCCTGACTTCTGGCGGTGGGGAACCGAACAGGCCCGCGTTTATATGTGAGCGTGTAGCGAGGGTCATGCCTTGGAAATGCACCATATCCGATACTTCTTGGCAGTTAGCGAGACACTGAATCTGACCAAGGCGGCGGAGCGTTGCAACGTAGCGCAGCCCGCACTGACCCGCGCCATCAAGGCCCTCGAAAACGAACTCGGCGGAGAGTTGCTTCGGCGTGAACGCGCACTGTCGCATCTAACGGCACTTGGCCAGCGCATGCTCCCGATGCTGCGGGAGTGTTACGACACGGCACTTGCGGCCAAAATGGTGGCCGCATCTATCAGGAAGGGTGAGACCGCACCGCTGTCGGTGGCGATCTCGCACACGGTGCCGCTCGAGCGCTTCGGATCGATGCTACGGGAGTTGTCGCGAGCCTTGCCGGGGCTACAGCTGACGTTGCGTCGCGGTTCAGCCAACGAGGTCGCCGAGAACCTGAGATCGGGCACTGCCGAGTTGGTGATCGCTGGTCCGCTGGATCAAACCTGGTCGCGCCTTGATACAGTTCCGCTGTTTGAAGAACGGCTTGGTCTCGTCGTCAGCACGACCCACAAACTGGCGAGCAGGAAGGAAGTCGAGTTCAAAGAACTTTCTTTCGAGACCCTCCTCATCAACGACGGATGTGAGTTAGTCGACGAACTTAGAGCCCGTCTGGAGGCGAATGGCATCTTCAACACAGCCGCCCATCATGTGGGAACGCAAGAAGACATGCTGACCTTTCTGAAAGCAGGCCTGGGCGTCGCGATCATGCCCTTTGGCATGGTGGGAACGAACGGGATTTGCCGAATAGAACTGAAACAGCTCAATCTCGCACGCAAGGTGTCGATGTATTCTGTCGCGGGCCGCCAACGTACCATCGCCGGTGCCACTCTGTTCAATCTGCTTCGGGCCGCTGACTGGGACTTCGACACCGGGACGAAACAATAGGGGAGAGCTTATCGATGACGGAACCTAAGCTCAGCGATATCCTCGAAGACTCCCTCGTTCGCTGTCGCAACCTGGATGCTCCTTTGGCCGATCGTTTGCAGGCCTTTGCGAATGAGCTACGGCGCTTAGGCCCCCGTTTCGCCGCGGCCGTCGACATGCTGGTCAGCCGCCTCGCGGAATGCGGTGCCGGAGCGACGGCGCCAAAGGTAGGCGAGCCCATGCCTGCGTTTCTGCTGCCAGACGACCGGGGACGCCTCGTCCGTCTTGAGGATTTGCTTAATGAAGGACCGGTCGCGTTAGCATTTAATCGCGGGCACTGGTGTCCCTATTGTCGTATCAACATCGACGCTTTGGCTCGCGCCGAGGAAGAGATCGCTGCCGAGCACCGACACGTTGCCGCAATCGTGCCCGATCGGCAAAAATTTGCGGTGTGGCTGAAATCCGACGCCAAGGCACCGTTCCCGGTTCTTACGGACATGGACAACGGATATGCGATGACCCTCGACCTCGCATTTTTCGTGGGAGACGAGTTGAAGCATATGATGGTCAGCTCGGGATGGGATCCATCAGCATCACAGGGTACCGACAACTGGATGCTCCCGATTCCCGCCACCTTCATCGTCGGAACTGATGGGATTATCCACGCGCGCTTTGTTGATCCGGACTACCGTACGCGGATGGCTATCGAGGACCTGCTTGGCGCGCTGCGGTCAGCGACATAATTTCGGCTCCGATTGCACAGTGCTCGTTGCGCTGCAAGAGCTCGTGTTGAACTATTCTTATCGAGATCAAGGTGGAGCCCCCGCGCTAATTGACGCGCAGGAGGTCTCGCCCGTGACCATAACAGCAAAGTATAGAATCTCTAAATAATCGGTATTTCCGGCAGTGCCGCGCCAGGATTAAAACGAGCGTGCCCACATGCTTCAGCAGAAAAAATCAGGGAGTTCTTCAACGTCTGCGTGCGAGTCCTCGAAAGAAATCGACCACGGTGAATCATCCATGAAGCGCAAGAGCATTTCGAGGGTCGCAACGGCGACGGCAGTGCTCGCCGCCCTGGGCACGGCCGTCTACGCGCAGGACAAGTACGCGCTGAAATCGCCGAGCGGAATCGCGTTATCCGACTTCAGGGGCTACGAGGACTGGGCGGTGGTCTCCTCCGCCCGCACCGAGGAAGTGCTCAAGGTTATCGTCGCCAATCCGACAATGACCGAAGCTTACAAGGCCGGCATTCCCGGCAACGGTCAGCCTTTCCCAGAAGGCTCCAAGATCGCGAAGCTCCAATGGAGCTTCAGGAAGAGCACGGAGGCCCCCTTCGTCGTGGATGTGCCGGACGCTTTCACGCAGGCGTTCGTCATCGAGAAGGACAGCAAGCGGTTTCCGAACACCGGCGGCTGGGGATACGCCCTGTTCAACTATGACGCCGCGACCGACAAGTTTGTAGCCGACCCGGCTACCTCCGATTGCGGGCACGCATGCCATGTGGCGGTGAAGAAGAAGGACTACATCTTCCATCCATATCAGAAGCGGTGAGCGGCGCGTTTGTGTTCAACCGGGACACCTCGCAGCCAACGAAGCACACAAGATCTATCCGTACTCGAAAGCACCACGCGGCAACATCAACGTTGCCATCAATCTGGTCTGAGAGGGTGTCATGCCATTCTCCATCAAACTCAATGGGGCACGGCAGCGCTCCATGGCCAGATCACGCTGAAGAACGGCCGCGTGGAGCAAAGCAATTTCCATGACTACGAGATGCTGCGCATCAATGAGCTACCCGCGATCGAGGTCCATATCGTTCGGAACTCGGAGCCGCCCGGCGGGATGGGTGAGTGCGGGACTTCGGCCATCGTTCCCGCTGTCAGCAATGCAATCTTTGCCGCGACTGGCAAGCGACTGCGGAAGATGCCCATCGATGCCGCACTCTTGAAGCAGCCGGTGTAAAGCAGAAGTAACCCTGGCCAAGCGGCACTATGACGGTCGATGACAGAAGACGTATCCCCGAGGGGAGGCCAACATGAGCGACATTGCAAGCGCCAGACAGCTCCGTCTCTTACGACGTTCACCATCCTACTGGCGAGTTACGTTTGACAACCCGCCCCTGAACATTTTTGGTCCGGAGGCCATCCCGCAGCTGAATGAGATCGTCACAGCACTTGAAAGCGACCATGATATAAAGGTTGTTGTGTTCGACAGCGCGGTCGAAGGTTTCTTTCTGACTCACAATGACTTTCTTGCAAGGCTGGAAGATACAACTAATTTGCCTCCAGGCCCGACGGGCTTGGCACAGCTTCCTGACATGCTGGTACGCCTCAGCCGCGCTCCAGTCGTGTCCATCGCCTCCATCCGCGGGCGTGCGACCGGCGTCGGAAGCGAGCTTGCACTCGCAAGTGACATGCGTTTTGCAAGTCGCGAAAAGGCGATCTTGTCGCAGTGGGAAGTTGGTGCTGGCCTGGTCCCAGGCGGTGGACCGATGGCTCGACTGCCGCGCCTCATAGGTCGAGGACGCGCGCTGGAAGTGCT
>Ga0306926_10000440_pt1 | contig 38641 bp, 26 predicted proteins | sample flu12Cox44000178_FD_203759 | JGI IMG/M metagenome (GOLD analysis project Ga0306926, IMG submission 203759) | Lab enrichment of tropical soil microbial communities from Luquillo Experimental Forest, Puerto Rico - flux8day.12C.oxic.44.000.178 (v2)... | ecosystem: Environmental > Terrestrial >...
GAAGTGGAGCACGACGTCGATTTTCGTGGGGTGCCTGTTTCCCTTTGGCAGGCATGTCGGTTTCGATCCGTATTACGAGCACGAGAACAACACCGGCACCCCGCCCAATCAACAGTTGAACCAGTTGGGGTTGATTTTGAACCTGTGGTTCTAGGAGATGACGTCTTTCATTCGCCAAATTCCCGAAACGGGAATTCGGTGTGGCACCTGCAAGACGCCGCCGCAGCAGCTGGTTCTCGTTTGGATGTTCTAGCGCGGGCGGATGTCCACGCCTAAAACCACGTCACAGCTCCGCCGCTGGGAACTGGTGCACGGTCCGGCTGCATAGTTATCATTCTCCGGAAGACCATTCCGCCAAGATCGATTCTGTTCACGCTCTACTGTCACTTTTGACAGTTGTCATTGATTTTTTCTCGTAGTGAAATGACAGGCCAACGAATCATCCAGAGTTGAGGCGGCTTCTGAGCTCGGAGTTAATCTCACTCTCCTTACCTGGCTGCAGCGCTCGCTCACCGCCTGGACATTCGTTGAACTGAATCCATGCCGGCGTAGCGGACGCTATTCGGCAGCAGACAGGGGAACAAATGAATTCTCGAATGAGCATGCGGAAAGTGGCGCTTGGCGCGCTTGTTGCCTGGATTTTCATTATGGCTGGCGTAGCCGTAGCCAATGCCCAAGCTGCCAGCAGTCAGAGGCCCAACATCGTCATGTTGATGACCGACGATACCGGATGGAACGATTTCGGAGCGTACTCGGGCGGGGGTGCAACGCTTGGCCATCCGACCCCGAATCTTGACAAGATGGCCAAGGAAGGGGCTGTCTTTACCAGTTGGTACGGCCAGGCAAGCTGCACCGCGGGACGCGCCTCGTTCATGACGGGACGCATTCCGATTCGTTCGGCGCTGTCGATCGTGGTGGCGCCGGGTGACCGGAACTTTCTGCGGAAAGAAACACCGACAATCGCCGAGTTCTTTCAGAAGAACGGCTACTCCACTTTCTTTACGGGCAAGTGGCACCTGGGAGACACGCCGGAGTCGTATCCGACCAATCACGGCTTCGACGAGATGAAAGAGTTCGCCGCGTACTACGCCGGCGTCTACTCCTATCCCGATACTTCGAAGTGGTTCCATCCGTGGTTCCCGTCGTACAACCCTGAGTTTGTCAAGATGTACGACTCGGTGGTGAACTCCTACGAGTGGGAAGGGGTGGCCGGTCAACCGGCTAAACAGGTTGCCAAGATTACCTATGACTATATGGCCACTATGGACGAACGGATGGCCGACTACACGGTCGAATACATCAAGGCCCACGCCAAGAGCGGCAAGCCGTTCTTCTTGGACATCAACTGGATCAAGATGCATAACCCCACCAATGCGGCACCGGACTTCCGGGGCAAGTCGCATTTGGGCGACTACTCGGATTCGCTGATGGAGATGGACGCGGACATTGGCAAGGTGCTGGATGAGATCCGGGCTGATGCGCCCAACACCATCGTCATTGTGACCGCCGACAACGGCGCCTGGATGGACGCCTATCCGGATGCCGGCACCACGCCGTTCCGCGGTGAGAAGGGCACGCCCTTCGAAGGCGGCTGGCGCGTACCGGCCATCATGTGGTGGCCGGGGCACATTCCCGCCGGAGCCGTGTACGGCGAGATGACGTCGCATATCGACTGCTGGTCTACGCTGGCTGCGATGGCGGGTATCACTCCGCCTCCCCACGGCGAATGGAAAGACAACAATGGCAAGCCGATCTACTTCGACAGCATCGATAACAGCGCCTACATTCTGGGGAAGGCGCAGCACTCGGCGAGACGGAGCTGGGTCTTTATTGATGGTGAGAGCTTCAACGCTATACGCACCGATATGGCGGGCGATCCACAGGAGCCTTGGGTGAATATCGCCTGGAAGTTCGTGTGGACAGCAAAGGATTCGTGGTTAGGTCCGGGTCTGAATTTGGGTGCGATTCCCGCCGTTTACAACCTCACCATGGACCCGTTCGAGAAATACGACATGATCTTCAACGGGGCACAACCGTCATTTCACGGAATACAGAGCTCTCCGGGAAGGTACGCGGGTGAGGACAACGGATGGACGGCCGCATTGTTCTCGGAGGCCCTGGTTGAGTTTGACCAGTCCATCATGAAGTATCCAAACATTGAGCGATACCCGGGTGGCGCTTCAAACGACCTGATACCGGATCTGCAGCATCCTAATAACCCCGTGCCGCTGTTGAAGAACCTGCCGAAGGGAGCCGTACCAATGCCGAACTGAGAGGTTTAAACCGGGCGGTCCCGCCGGACCGCCCGTACTTAGCAAGTTGTCTAAGAATGAATGCCCTTGATTACTTTTTGTCATGCAGCCTTTGCCTAGAGCGCTACTGTGCGGGTTGGTGGCATCGCTGGCTTGGCCGCTGTGGGCGCAGGACCTGGCGCCGCGAGCCTATGTCATCACGCCGGTGCGCTCGAATGCTGTGACGTTGACCTATTCCTACTATGACGGTGGAGTGAACTTCAACGGAACAATTCCCGTTAAGAATGGGACCGGGACGTTCAGCGTCCCGATCTTCAGTGTTTACCATTCGTTCAACTTCTTCGGCCGTTCGGCGAACATTGTGGCTGCCCTGCCGTACGGAGTTGGGACTTTTCAGGGCGAGCTACTGCAGCAGCATCGGCAAGTCTATCGCTCCGGACTATTGGATTTTACGGCGCGCTTCGCGGTGAACCTGAAGGGCGGTCCGGCCATGAAACCCGCGGAGTTCGCGAAGTGGAAGCAGAAGATGTTGCTGGGCGTCAGCTTGAAAATCATTGCTCCGACGGGACAGTACGATCCTACAAAGCTGATTAATTGGGGCATCAATCGCTGGGCCTTCAGGCCGGAGTTCGGGTATTCCCAGCGATGGGGAAACTGGGTGCTCGACGCATACGGAGGGGCATGGTTTTACACTACCAATCCGGCCTTCGATGCCGGCCCGGTGTCGAAGCCGCAGACCGAGCAACCTATCGGTTCTTTCGAAGGCCATCTGAGCTACGACTTCAAACCTGGTACTTGGGTTTCATTGGACGGCAACTTCTGGTGGGGCGGAACAACGAGCCTGAGCGGCATTAGAAATCTGGCCACAAGACAAACAGCTTCCCGCATCGGAGGCACTTTTGCGTGGCTCTTTGCCAAACATCAATCACTCAAATTCAACTACAGCGGCGGCACGTACTCCCGATTCGGCGGGAACTACAACAATGTGGCGGCCGCCTGGCAGTACTCGTGGCTGGGGCTGCCGAAGAAGAAGAAGTAAGGTTGGGGTTCGCCATTCGCGTGTGTGAAATGGCACTGTGCGGGTGCAAAGAGAAATCGCGTTACCTGTCACAAGTGACAGTTCCCAGCGACCTTCTGTTGCGATGAAATAAAACACCATCGCATGGCCCAGCGCCCGGCATAAGTGGGGCTGGGAGCAAAGGAGGCGATCAACGTGAACAAAGTGAGATTAGGTAGTGTGCTTCTGGCTATCGTGTCATCGGCGGCTTTGCTGCTGTTGTGCGGGACGGCTGCCGCTCAGAGCGCCCAAGTGCAAGGCGTGATCAATGGGCGGAGGGGCAACACCATGACGGTACAGAGTAGCTCTGGGAATGTCACGGTTGTGCTTAACAGCAATACCCAAGTTGAGGATGTTCAGGGGGTCTTCCACGCCAAGAAGAAACAGATGGGCGTAACCGCTCTCGTGCCGGGCCTGTCTGTAAAGGTGAAGGGGAGTTATGACGCACAGAACCAACTTGTGGCCGATACCGTAGAGTTCAACGGGAAAGCCCTCCAGACCGCGACTGACATTCAGGCCGGCATGGCTCCAGTGCAGCAGGAAGCGCAACAACAGCAACAGCAGATTGCGCAGCAGCAGGCACAGATTGCGCAACAGCAAGCGCAGATCCAGGCGACAGAGGCAGAGCAGGCGAAGCACCAGCAGGAGATCGAACAGGAAAAGGCGGCTGTCGCCGCGGTTAACAAGCGCTTTGGCGAACTGGGTGAATACAACATCTGGGATGAAGTCGAGGTGCTCTTCGCCAATGGCCAGGTGAAGGTCGATCCGCAGTACGTCCCCAAGTTGTTGACACTGTGCCAGAAGGCCAAGACGGTGAAAGGCTATGTGATACAAGTTCAGGGATATGCATCGAAGGTCGGGTCGGCCGCCCTCAACCAAAAGCTGAGCCAGGAGCGTGCGCAGAACGTTATTGACATCATTGAGCAGAAAGGCGGCATTCCCCTGACCAACGTGTTGGCTCCGGGAGCGATGGGTACTAGCCAGCAAGTAGCTCCTGACAACACCACGGAAGGGCAGGCTGAAAACCGGCGCGTGGTCGTCCGCCTGCTGCAAGACAAGGGTATCGCCGGCACGTAAGATTTGGTCTTCGCCATGGTTCACACTCCGTTCATTCGTGCAGGAGGCGAGATGTGCCGATCTAACAGGGTAGTTCTGGCGGCCCTCGTTCTCTGGGTTAGCGGGCTGGCAGGTTGTCAGGACCTAGCTCCCCATCACCTGGAGGAGCTTTTCAGGCCCAGCACAGAGTTGTCGGAGATCGTGGGCTTTCTCGCAGGTCTCGGAACGACTTTCGCCGCGTTTCCGGACCTGATGGCGATGCTCAAGCGTCGATCAAGTGAGGGCATGAATCCTCGCATGGGAGCAATCATGGGCGCCTTCCAGATCCTTTGGATCTACTACGGCATGCTAATCGCTTCCCGACCGGTAATTATTTGGAATGTTATTGCAGTATTTATCAATTTTCTCGCCGTGGGCGCATACGCTTATTTTCTGCGCAAGGAAAAGGAAAAATCTCTTTAACTGCCGCCACTGAATCGAAACAAATTCATGAAGGAGCCACATCGATGAAACCGTCAGGTCAAACACCGCTTGACTACGTGCAAGTTGAAGAACAAAAACGACTGAACATCGCTCGCGAGCAGGGAGTGCCGTGGAAGAAGTGGGGCCCCTATCTCAGCGAGCGCCAGTGGGGCACAGTCCGCGAGGACTACAGCGAAGATGGAAATGCATGGGACTACTTCTCGCACGATCAATCGCGTTCGCGCGCGTATCGCTGGGGCGAAGACGGGTTAGCCGGTTTGTCCGACGACCAGCAGCAGCTCTGCTTCGCGCTGGCGCTATGGAATGGGCGCGACCCTATTCTGAAGGAGCGCCTGTTTGGGTTAACCAACAGCGAGAGCAACCACGGAGAAGACGTCAAAGAATATTACTTCTACATCGACAGCACGCCGACGCACTCGTACATGAAGTATCTGTACAAGTATCCGCAGGGAGAGTATCCGTACAACGATCTGGTGCAAACGAACCGGCACCGCTCGCGAGAGGAGTTCGAGTACGAGCTGCTCGACACCGGCATCTTTGATGAAGACAAATATTTTGACGTGTTCGTAGAGTATGCCAAAGCCGATCCGGAAGATGTTCTGGTCAAGATCTCGGTGCACAATCGCGGACCGCAGTCGGCTAAGTTGCATGTGCTTCCCACGTTGTGGTTTCGGAATACCTGGTCGGATGGAGAGGGTGGACCGAAGCCATCCCTGTGGGCAAACAAGGGAGCGATTGTCGCCACGCACCCGAAACTCGGCGAGTACGTACTGCAATGCGACTACGCTCCGGAGCTGCTGTTTACGGAGAACGAGACGAACGTCAAACGGCTGTGGGCGCACGATAATCCGACACCTTATGTGAAGGACGCTTTCCATGAATATGTGGTCCATGGAAATGCGAATGCCGTAAATCCAGCAAAAACGGGGACCAAGGCGGCGGCGCATTATGTCCTGGATGTGCCTGCGGGAGGAAGCAAGGTGGTTCGCCTGCGGCTGAGCGGCAAGCCGGCTCCGGATGCGTTCGCGAACTTCGATCAGATTTTTGCCCAACGTTTGGCCGATGCAAACGAATTCTACGATCGCATTACGCCGAAGAATCTGAGCGAGGACGAAAAGCGTGTGCACAGGCAGGCGCTCGCCGGAATGTTGTGGTCGAAACAGTATTACTATTTTGACCTCGACAAGTGGCTGCTGGAACACGACTCCCATCCGATTCTGGGATCGAAGAAGGGCAGGTCCCGCAACGCAGAGTGGTTCCACATGTTGAACAGCGATGTGATCTCCATGCCGGACAAGTGGGAGTATCCGTGGTATGCGGCGTGGGATTTGGGATTCCATACGATTGCGCTTTCACTGGTGGATTTCGATTTCGCCAAGGACCAGCTTCTGCTGATGCTGCGGGGCTTATATGCCCATCCGAACGGCCAGATCCCCGCGTATGAGTGGAATTTCAGCGATGTGAATCCGCCGGTGCATGCCTGGGCGACGTTGTTCCTGTTCAGGATTGAAACGGAGTTGGGGCGCGCCGATCTGCGCTTCCTGGAGCGTTCCTTCCAGGGACTGGTGCAGAACTTCAACTGGTGGATCAACCGCAAAGACCCAGAAGGGAAGAATGTATTCGCGGGTGGGTTCCTCGGGCTTGACAACATCGGAGTGTTTGATCGCAGCGCGCCGCTGCCAACCGGCGGACATCTGGACCAAGCTGATGGCACCGCTTGGATGGCGTTCTACTGCCTGTGCATGCTGGAGATGGCGCTCATCCTGACGGAGTACGACTCAATTTACGAAGAAATCGCCTCTCGCTTCCTGGAGCACTTCGCCTGGATTACGTACGCCATGGACCACGTCGGCGCGGGTGACGACCAAATGTGGGACGAGACAGACGGATTCTTCTATGATCTGCTGCACTTGCCGAATGGCAGTTCGACGCGATTGAAGATCCGCTCGATGGTGGGATTGCTGCCACTCTGTGCCGCCACGGTATTCGAGGCAGGCACGTTTAAGAATCACCCCAAGATCCGTGAGGCGCTTGAGTTATTCCGGAAGCGCCATCCGCAGGTATTTCAGAAGGTTACCCGGGCCGACGACTTCGAAAAAGGAGGATATCAGGGACGCAGGCTAGCGTCGGTGGTCGACAAGGAGAAGCTCCGTCGCATTCTGGGATATATGCTTGACGAGAACGAGTTCTTCAGTCCTTACGGAATACGCTCGCTGTCGAAGTATCATCGTGACCATCCCTTTGTGTTCTACCTCGAGGGACGCGAATATCGGGTGGATTATCTGCCGGCCGAGTCCAATACAGGCATGTTCGGTGGCAACTCGAACTGGAGGGGGCCGATCTGGATGCCGGTCAATGGGCTGATCATTCGCGGCCTGATGCAGATGTACCCGTTCTACGGACCGGATTTCAAAGTCGAATGCCCCACAGGCTCGGGAAATTACATGACGCTGTTTGAAGTGGCGAAAGAGATTGCCCGGCGACTGTCAAGCATGTTCCTACGCGACGCGAACGCTAAGCGGCCCGTGTACGGAGGCACGAAGAAGTTTCAGGAAGACCCGTACTGGAAGGATTACATCCTGTACTACGAGTACTTCCACGGTGATAATGGCGCCGGGTTAGGGGCAAGCCACCAGACCGGCTGGACGGGGGCCATTGCCCGCCTTCTCGACGTATTCGCCCGTATGACTCCGGAGATGACGCTGCTAGGCGCGCAGAAGTACATGGCGGAGATCACACGCGAGCAGGTTGCAGGCGATACCATCCGCACAGTGGCTTGACGGCTGTCGAGCGGAGGTAACTTTTGAGAGGCCACCAACAGGAAGCAAGAAGGGCGCGGAGCTGGATGTGGTTCTGTCTCAGCGCCCTTGCTCTTTTACTGCTCGCAGGGACGGTCGCGACTTCGACAGCGCAGATTCCAAAGGCTGCGCCTCCCAAAGCTGAGCCTGCCGCGCCCGTTGATCCGCTTCGACGAGAGACTCCCCGGGATGCAGTGGAGGGTTTCCTTCGATGCAACGACCGCAACGACTTGGCGTGTGCTGCGCGATACCTGCAACCTCCTCCCCACCAGCAGATGGACATGCTGGAAATAGCCCGCGAATCTCAGGCGCTGCGTCCAAAGTACAAAGGCAGCATTGCCACATTGAGCGATGATCCGAATGGGCGGGTTGAAGCGGGACTTCCACCCGGCCAACAACGAGCCGGGGTAATAGAGGTGGGCGGCACGACCACCGAAGTCATTCTGACGCGAGTGGACGATCCGAATTACGGAAAGATCTGGCTGATTTCGAGCGAAACGGTTGAGAAAATCCCGCAGCTTTACGCCGAAATGCAGCGCGAAGGTCCTTCCCTGGCCGAACGAGTCATTCCCGGCCCCTTGAACCATCGCCGCTTGCTGGGAATGTCGCTGGCTGAATGGCTGGGATGGCTGCTCTCGATCCCAATTTCAGTGGTGCTGGCGTGGCTGCTGACCTTTGTGCTGAGTGTACCCAGGCGCATCTGGCGTGCGGTGCGGAAGGTATCGCTCAAGCTGGTCTGGGAGACGAACCTCGGACTACCGCTCAAGTGCATTCTTGCGATCGTCATCCACGGCATTTTCGTGTACTGGCTTGACCTGCCACTCTTATACAGAACCTACTACTACCGATTCCTGGCTGCTCTACTGGTGGCGTGCTTTGCATGGCTCGTCAGCAGGATCGCCGACCGTGGCTTCGAGCACGAGGTAAACCGCAGGCGAACCACAGGCCGAGGTGGAGAGTCGATTCTGCTGCTGGTGCAGCGAGTCAACCGGATCGTGCTGCTGCTCATCGCCTTCGTCGCTGCGCTGGCCATGTTAGGTGTGAATGTGAAGACGACCCTAGCTGGCCTTGGCATCGGTGGCCTGGCGATTGCTCTGGGTGCACAAAAAACGCTGGAGAACATCATCGGGGGCGTGTCGCTGCTGATGGACAAGGTTGTACACGCCGGCGACTTCTGTGAGGTCGGCGGCAAACTCGGAACGGTGGAAGACATCGGGCTTCGTTCGATCAGACTACGCACACTCGACCAAAACCTGCTCGTCGTTCCCAACTCAATGCTGGCGCAAATGCAGTTTCAGAACATGAAGGCGCGCCGCAAACTGCTAATCAGCCAAAATTTCTCGCTGCGCATTGAAACTCGAGCGGAAAAGTTACGATTCCTGTTGGAGAGCGTGCAACGTATGCTCGACGAACATCCCTGGGTCGAATCCGGGGCCAGGATTCGCGTGGCCGACGTCTCCAGTGCTGCTTTCAATATCGAGTTGTGGGCCTACATCAAGATCGGCGATTGGGCGCAGTTCACGGGAATTCGCCAGGATGTCCTTTTGAAGATCGTTGAGATCATCGAAGCATCCGGCGCGCGGCTAGCGGCGCCCACGCGGTTGACATACGTGTCGAGCGATGACGGCGAAAAGACAGAAGAGATGGGCCGCCGTAAGGAAGAACTTCGCATAGCCGACGCTTCACGGTTATCCAACGAAGCCCGAACCGGAACGTAACCACGGCCTCGCGATTTGATTTGGCCGTCCAAGGCCTGACAGCAAGGCCGGTCGGCGGAGTGCTTGATGACTGATGAACGCGAAGGGATCCGTCAGAGTGTCAGAACGCCGCGTGCTGCTGCAGTGGCCGGAATCGTTTTCGCAGTGCTGTTGATCACGAGCGAGGTGCTGGTCTGGCTCTATGTACCTTCAGTAGCAAGCGCACAGGCTGGAGAAATTTCCCGGCACTCCAAAGAGCTCACACTTGCCATGAACCTGCGGCCCTTCTCGGGCATCGCGTTTTTGTGGTTCGTGGGTGTCGTCCGTAATCGCTTAGGGAGTCTTGAAGACCGGTTCTTTGCCACGGTCTTTCTCGGCAGCGGCCTGCTTTATGTGGCCATGATGTTTACGAGCGGTGCACTTGCGGAGGCGGTGCTGACGCTCCTGGCAACCAGATCAGACGCTCTGCTGAGTTCCGGTTCATTCGATTTGGCGCGAGAAGAGGTTTTCCGTATCACGTCGATTTACGCAACCAAGATGGCTGGTGTGTTCATGATTTCGACCTCGACGATCTTTACGCAAACCCGGGTTGTGCCCCGCTGGATAGCGTTGCTGGGCTATGGGCTGGCGCTGGTTCTCTTGTTGAGTGCCGTTCATGTGAGATTGTTGGCGGTCGTATTTCCGCTGTGGGTGATGGTCATCAGCGTATTCGTTCTCATTCACGAACCGAAACCGCAGCAAGCAAGCACATCCTCTCAGGCTTGACCGGGCATTTCCCTAACATCCTGAGATGTTGACCGTGGGCTGAAGGAGTTCGCGTTGCAGATTCGACGTATCGTGTCCGTACTTATTCTATTCCTAGCTTTGCCACTCTTTGGGCGCGAGAACACCGATGTGATCTTCATGCAGAACGGCGACCGGATGACGGGGCAGGTCAAGGGGCTCGATGCTGGTGTGCTGTATGTGAGCCTACCGTACGTCATTCAGACGTTCTCAGTTGATTGGACCAAGGTTGCGCGCATTGAAAGCAAGCAACTGTTTATCGTAAAGACCGAAGATGGCACCGTTTATCGTGGCGTGCTGACCACCGCAGAATCGGCAAAAGACCGGCCCGTTAAGATTGAGGTTCTTGAGGCGCCGGATAAGCAATTTTGGATTGAGCAGACACAAATTGTGCAGATAGCCGAGACGTCGGACAAGTTCTGGCAACGCTTCAACGGAGCAGTGAATCTAGGAATTGCCTATATCAAGGGCAATCAGACGGTCCAGTACACGCTGGGGTCCCAAACGGAGTATCTCCGCGAGCGTTGGTCGGCGAATGTCAACTGGACCTCTTCGTTGTCAAAAAGCAGCGGAGTCACTGCAGCGACGCGAAACGAGATAACGCCGAGCGCGCGACATCTTCTACCTTGGAACAACTGGTTCTATGCAGGATTGGGAGATTTCCTGCAAAGTTCGGTACAGGGCATCCAGCTTCAAACCTCGGTCGGCGCCGGTATCGGACGGTACTTGACCAATACCAACCGGGCGCAGATCTCTGTGCTGGGGGGATTTGCATGGCAGAACACCCGATACAGCGAAATTAATGGGCCGGTCAAGACCCAGAATCTGACCCAGAATCTTGCCATGGGGCTGATTGCCGGCGAAGTACGGCTGTTCAAGTTCAACAAAACGAACCTCGACTTTACCGGAGCACTCTTTCCCGCACTCAATCAGCCGGGCCGCATAAAATTCAATATGAATTCGACGTACTACATCAAGATTCCCGGCAACCTGTCGTGGAACGTCTCGTTCTATGGTAACTGGGACAATCAACCGCCACCTGGTTTTGTTGGCAGTGATTACGGCACCAGTTCGGGGCTGAGCTGGACGTTCGGCATCAAGTGAGATCACACGCGGAATTCCAGATCCGCTTAGATACTAGGTTATCCAAGGAATCGTGTATTTCAGCGTTTCGGCATCGTTTTGACACCGCCGGCCGCTGGAATCCTGCGACTCCTAACCCGCTCCGAATACAAAGTCGTGACCTGTCACAAATGACAGTTCCCCTGGGCATTCGTTTGTAGTGAAGTTACTCCGTAACACCAACTGGGCAGCGGACCCTCCCGCATTGCGATAACGTGACGGCCGTTGCTTAATGATTATCGAATGAGAATTGAAAATCGGTGAGGAAGGAGGCGGCAACGATGGGCACAGTCAATCAGCGGCTTTGGGCACCGGTGCTCAGTTTCCTACTGGTGATGACGAGCGGCCAAGCAGTTGGAGCTCAGGATCAGCAAGGGCCTCCGTCGAATTCTTCAGGCTCCACCGGACAGGGTGTGTCATTAACCGAGCAAGAGCTGAACAATCTTGTATCACCCATTGCTTTGTACCCCGATGCTCTAGTAGCCCAGATCCTCACGGCGTCAACTTTTCCCGACCAGGCGGCCGTAGCCGACAACTGGCTGCAGCAGAACAAGTCGCTGACCGGCAGCGCGTTAATGCAGGCGGTTAACGGTCAGTCTTGGGACCCGAGCGTGAAGGCCCTGACGCAGTTTCCGTCGGTGTTAAACAACATGGCGCAAAACCTGGCGTGGACGTCGCAACTAGGTGAGGCTTATCACAATCAGCAGTCCCAGGTGATGTCGGCCATTCAGACTCTGCGCCAGCAGGCCAAAGCCGCAGGAAACCTGAAGAGCACGCCGCAGCAGACCGTCAGTACGCAGAGCCAGGGCGGCCAGCAAGTCATCGTCATCCAGCCGGCGAATCCACAGGTGGTCTATGTTCCGCAATACAACCCGACGGTCGTGTATGGGACGCCTTACACCGCTCCGGGATACAGCACGGGAGCGCTGGTGGCGACGGGGCTGCTCTCCTTCGGAGCCGGCATTGCAGTCGGAGCAATGATGAGCGGCGGCTGCTGCGGCTGGGGATATAGCAGTTGGAACTGCAACTGGTATCACGGCGGGGCATACTATGCCGGCCATCCGTACTACGGCAATGCGGCGTGGCATGGAGGCGGCTATTACGGCGACACCCGGTCGGCCTACGGACCCTACGGCAGCGCGCACTATAGCACCGGCTATAACCCCTCCACCGGGACTTACGCGCGCAGCGAATCAACCACGACTGCTTATGGCAGCCAAAGGACCACCCAAGCCTATAACCCGAACACCGGTGCCTACGGCGCTACACATCAAACCTCGAATGCCTATGGGAGCACCGGAAGCTCGACCTATTCGAAGAACGGTCAGACGGTTGACACCCAGCATTATTCCGGTGCCGGAGGAAACGTTGGAACAGCCGAAACCTCCAGCGGCAACAAGTACGCCACGGCGAACGGGAACGTCTACAAGAACACCGGGAGCGGCTGGCAGAAAGATAGCAACGGAAACTGGAACAATGTTCAGAAGCCTACTGCCAGTTCTGATGGCGCGCGCGGCTGGGGCGGCAGCGGCGACTCTCATAGTGGCGCCTTCAGCGGCTATGGCGATCATTCGGCTGCGGGCAGTGGCTGGGATGACCGAGCGGCAAGCTCTCGCGGTTGGGGTAGCCGTGGTGGAGCCGGAGGCTGGGGTGGCCCGGGCGGTGGCTTCCGGCGCTAAACGCAAAAACCGCTCGGAACGTTTGCGTCGCGGGATGGAAGAGGCATGGAGAACGGATATGCAACCGATATTCAATGACCGCAGCAAGGAACTTCTGGCAATTCTGCTGAGCACTGTGTTGGTTGTGGCTACGATGCCCGGCGGAGTCGTGGTTGCGCAGGAATCTCAGGCTGCACCAGCACCGTCCTCCTACACGGGGCAAGGCGCACCAATGAGCGAACAGGAACTGAACAATCTGGTGTCGCCGATCGCCTTGTATCCCGATGCTCTGGTGGCCCAGATACTTGCCGCATCAACCTTCCCGGACCAGGTGGCCGTAGCCGACAACTGGCTGCAGCAGAACAAGTCGCTTACCGGCAGCGCATTAATGCAGGCGGTTAACGGTCAGTCGTGGGATCCGAGCGTGAAGGCACTGACGCAGTTTCCGTCCGTGTTGAATAGCATGGCGCAGAACCTAGCATGGACATCGCAACTGGGCGAGGCGTATCACAATCAGCAGTCGCAGGTGATGTCGGCCATTCAGACTCTGCGCCAGCAGGCAAAAAACGCCGGCAACCTGAAGAGCACGCCGCAGCAAACCGTCAGTACGCAGAGCCAAGGCGGTCAGCAAGTCATCGTCATCCAGCCGGCCAACCCGCAGGTGGTCTATGTTCCGCAATATAACCCGACGGTGGTGTACGGGACGCCGTACACCGCCCCCGGCTACAGCACGGGCGCCCTGGTGGCGACGGGGCTGCTCTCCTTCGGAGCCGGCATTGCAGTCGGAGCAATGATGAGCGGCGGCTGCTGCGGCTGGGGATATAGCAGTTGGAACTGCAACTGGTATCACGGCGGGGCATACTACGGTGGCCATCCATATTATGGAAATGCCGCCTGGCATGGTGGCTATTACAACTACGGTTATCACCCCAACTACAACAGCGGCTACCAACACTACGGAAACACGAATTACAACCGCTATGGGAACAACAGCTACAACCGCAATACCAACATCAGCGGCAATACCGTAAACGTCAACCGCGGTAACACAGCGTCTTCGAACTCATGGGACAAGTCCGGATGGTCGAACTCTGATGCCGCTCGCGGTTGGGGATCGCAAGACACCGGCAGCCACGCGACCGCCTTCAATGGCTATGGCGACCACTCCGGTTCGAGCTTCGGTAGCGGCGGATGGGGAGACCGGTCAGCTAGTTCGCGCGGTTGGGGCAGTCGCGGTGGAGAGGGCGGATGGGGCGGCGGCCACTTCGGCGGCGGCGGAGGTTTCCGGCGCTAGGGTCGCGGTCGCTTTCGCGGGATCTGGCGAAGGCAAATGCAATGGATTGAGAGAAATCCGGTTCGGCATTCGGAGGATCGAAAATGTCAGTCGGGAATTGGATTCGTTCGCGGCAGTTCTTTTTGTTTGTTCTTCTCTTGCTCGCGTTCTTGACGGCCTGCAGCAAGCAGCAGAAGCCCGCCGAAACACAAACCCAGGCGGCACAGAAGACGTTCGCATCTCCGGATGATGCAGCCAAGGCTTTGGTGGATACCACGAAGTCAGAGAATCGTGAGGCATTGCTGGCCATCTTCGGTCCGGAATCGAAAGAACTCATTTACTCCAGTGACGCCGCCGCGGACAAGGCGGCTTTCTCGGGGTTCGTGTCCGACTACGACGTGATGCACCGTTGGCGCAAGCTGGACAATGGCAGCGAGTTGCTGATCACCGGTGCCGATAACAAAACGTTCCCGATCCCGCTGAAGAAGAATGAGGCCGGCCAGTGGGCGTTCGACACCGCAGCAGGAAAACAGGAGATTCTAGCCCGCAGGATTGGTCGCAACGAGTTGGCCGCGATTGATGTTTGTGGCGCGATCGCCGATGCCGAGCAGCAATACTTCTCCCAGCCTCACGACGGCGCGAAGCAATACGCGCAGAAGTTCATCAGCGACGAAGGCAAGCAGAACGGACTGTACTGGGCGTCGCCGGAAGGCCAGCCACGGAGTCCACTGGGGCCGCTGGTGGCTTTCGCCTCGTCCGAAGGTCTCAAGGTCAAGCCTGATTCGCATCAGCCATTCCACGGGTACTACTTCCAGATCCTCGACAAGCAAGGAGCGGATGCGAAAGGCGGCGCGAAGAATTACATTGCCAACGGCAAGATGACGGGTGGTTTTGCGGTGCTCGCCTACCCCGCCCAGTACGGGAACTCTGGAATCATGACCTTCATGATCAACCAGAATGGCGTGGCATTCGAAAAGGATCTCGGTAAGACAACCGACGAAGCCGCCGGGGCAATAACCGAGTTCAATCCCGACAAGAGTTGGGGAATCGTGGAGGAGTGACGAAGCAGGGTTGTGTAGCCAGCTATCGTACAAACCAGTACAACGATTCAATGTGCGGTTGAACGCTCAACTGCACGTCTAAAGTGGAAAAACTATCTTCCAGGTGATTCAGCGAGCCTTCCAACCAGGCTCCGACAAGCTTCAGCGACACGGATCACACGGGTTCGCAGCTTAGAACGCCAAACCTTTGGACAAAGGATCTCCTTTCAGTACTGTCATTTTTGACAGTAGAAAAGCTTCGAATCAGGCAGTAACTTGGGCACGTCTCGAACGACGCAGGTTTCAAAACAAGAGCTTGGGGAGGAAGGGTGTGAGGCAGAGTTTCGTGTTGTATTTTGCGTTATTTTGCGGACTGTTGGCCCGGGCGCAAGACGCCTCTAAACCTCAAATGCCTCCGGAGTCCGTCGATGCTCGTCCGAGCATGAATTCAACGAGCGCGGCGTCTCTAGTATCTTCCAACCCACTTGACTCAGCCACGGAAAGCAATTTCTCTGCCGCGGAATCTGCCGCGCCGAGTGCGAATCCGGAGCCGCTACCGAATGCACCGGAACCAGCACCGCAGGCGAGTGGCTGGGTGCCAGAAGGCTCTGGATGGCGTGGCGCGGTGTCGATTTACGGTTGGTTCCCGGGCACGCACGGGACAGTCGGTGCCCTCAACCACGAACTCAGCATTCACGAACCATTTAGCGATCTTTTCCACTACCTCAAAGGAGTCGTTCCGATTGCTGTGGAGGCTGATAAGGGCCGCTTCGTCATACCGCTCGATTACCTATGGGTCAAGCTAGGGGACAATAAGGCCCTTCCGATAACTGATTTGGGGCAGACTTCGGTCGATCTTCACATAACGGAATCGCTGTTTACACCTAAGGTTGGCTATCGAATCGTCGATGGCGAGCACTTGAAGGTGGATGCACTGGGCGGAATTCGCTATTGGTATCTCGGGCAGAGCTTCACGTTCCATCCTTCCGGTATCTCGGTGTCGAAGTCGGCCAACTGGGTGGACGGACTCGGCGGTGCGAGATTCATTCTGCCCTTGGGCGAGAAGGCAGCGGTCACCATTAGTGGCGACGCGGGCGCTGGTGGAGCGAACTTGGACTATCAAGTCATTGGCCTGTTGACCTACCAGTTTACGAAGCATCTAGGCATGGGGCTTGGCTGGCGTTATCTGGATGTGGACTATCGCGTCAATAACCAAGTCGGTCCTGTTACCACTACCAAGTTTATCTTCGATGTTGCCCAGACTGGCGCGCTAGCCGGCCTGTACTTCAACTTCGGCGGGAAGCCGCCGGTTCCGCCGAGTGCCAGTTGTGCAGCTTCGCCAACCGAAGTGCTGGAAGGCGAGCCGGTCAAGGTAACGGCAACCGGAAGCAACTTCAATTCTAAGCATCCCCTTACCTATGCCTGGACCGGCAATGGCGGCAAGCTTTCCGGCACCAACACCCAGTCGGAGACAATCGACACCACCGGCATGGCGGGCGATTTCGCCAAGGGCATCCTGGGTAAGACGAGCAGCTACACCGCTACGGCAACGCTCACCGATCCCAAGGAAAAGAAGAACAACACGGCAAGCTGCACGGCAAACTACACGGTCAACCCGCGACCGGTGCATCCACCGGTGGTGAGCTGTTCTGCCAGCCCCTCGGCTCTTGCCATCAACCAGAGTGGAACCGTGACCATGACAGCCTCCAGCCCCGACAATCGTCCGCTGACCTACAGTTGGTCGAGCACGGGTGGTCAATTTAGCGGCAGTGGGACGTCAGGCACATTGGTTGCGACGAATGCCGACGCCGGCAACACCATTACCGTGACTGGTACGGCGACGGACGACCGCAAACTGAGCACCAGTTGCACTGCGGCGGTTACGGTGCCTGCGGTCCAGAAGGTAGCCGAGGTGGAGGATTGGGGTGAGTGCACGTTCGAGAAGAACCCCAAGAAGCCGTGGCGCGTCGATAACGACTGCAAGGACGTGCTCGACAAGTTGGCGCTGCGTATTCAGCAGATGCCGAACGGCAAAGTTGCGATTGTGGGCTACAACGATCAAACGGAAGTCGCCAACGCTGAAACCATCGGCTCGCAGCGCGCGGTGAACATCAAGTACTACATGACCACGGACGAACTCGGACCGAAGGTCGATCCGACGCGTCTGGAACCGCGCAAGGGCGGCGCCAAGGGCAAAGCGGCTCATTTCTACTTCGTGCCGCAGGGGACCACGTTGACGACTGAGGAGTCGGTGACCGTGGACGAGACGGCGGTGCAGGGCCAGTCACGGAATGCGCCGTCGCCAAACAAGAAGCAGAAGTAAAGATCCATCAGCACATGAAACAGCCCGTTGCAGCGGATTGACTGCTCGTTGGTACTTAGTAAGGTAGCGAATACCTTTTCGGAAAAGGAAAAACACTTATGAACACAACATCGAAAACATCAAAGTTCGCCGTTCTGTTGGTGATCGCCGCGGCATGCTTGTCCGCGTCCGCGCGCGAAAAGTACGAAACCATTGATGCGACCGCGTATGGAACAAGCACTCAGCTTGGCAGAAACGTAGGAGTCACGCTCATCATTTACGAGTGGTCAACGCCCGAAGACCGTCAGGTCCTCTTGGACGCCTTCCAAAAGGGACAGAATCAGGGGCTGGTAAACGCTCTGCAAAAGATGAAGGCAGTCGGTCGGATCCAGATTCCCGGAACACTCGGATATGACGTTAGCTTTATCCGGCTGATTCCTCAACCGACGGGTCGCAAGATCCGTTTCGTCACGAATCGTAAGATCAGCTTCGGCGAGGCCTACACCGACTCCCAGACTCAGTCCTTTGACCTGACGGCCGGCGAACTCGATCTCAACGATCAGGACAAGAGCAAGAGCGGAGGCGTCCTCTACCCGGCCTGCCAGTTCACGATTAATAAGGACGGCGAACTGCAGATCGAGCTGAACCAGAATGCCTGGCGGCTCAGCAACATCATCGACTGGAAGGGTACAGCGGAAAATTAAGTAGTCTGCGCTTATTAGTTTGCCTTTCGGCACTCGTGCAGACACCTGCACTACTGCCATTAGCGTTTTTTTCCGGAAGAGCATCACGCTCACTTCAAGCGAGGTGGAGATATGAGGTTGGTACAACAACGCAAAGCAGCTCTGGCAGTGATTTGCATTCTGGTGCTGGCCAGTCCGGCCGCGTTCGCCAGGACCAAGTACGCCTGTGACGAGCCTGATCCAGCCAGCCTTTGCACGGCAGCCAATACCTGCGGTTCAGCTTCAGCTCCGTGCACTATCGACGTCACAAAGGCTGGAAACTCGTCCAATGTGAGACCCGGCATTCCCAATGCGAGGAACAATCAGTTTTTCTGCATCAAGAAGGGCACGACTGTGGTTTGGATGACCTCCAACCGAAACACGGGGTTCATGATTTCGTTCGGCACCGACAGTCCCTTCGATCCCGATGATCCGATTGTCGGCGGCGCCAACAGGCAGATCACGGTGAAGGCCAATACATCGGGTTGCTACAAGTACGACGCGGGAGCCTTCTATTCCGGTGCCACTTACGGGATGGGCGGCGGCAGTAAGCCCGAGTTGGTTATCTTGCCGTAATGAGCGAACTATTTGTAGGAAGAGAAGGCAGCCGGCAACACTTAGCCGACTAGATTCCGTTGTATGACCAAAAATCTAGAGGTCCACTCATACAAGAGATGCTTTAGCTCAGCGGCCAGAGATGCCCTGGTCGGTGTTGTTGCCTTTGTTCTGATCGTGGGGGCCTCGTGTTCGTGGAAGCCGGTTGAAACAGTGAGTGCCAGCCCGGGAGCGACGACCAGCAGTTCGTCGGGTGCGGCGGCAACGCCTTCGTCGGCGACCGCCACCAATGGCTTTGGCCCAACGGTGCCGAATACCGCGCCTGCACCGAGGCAAGCTCCCACAGGAATGGTTTGGATTCCTGGCGGCGAATTCTCGATGGGCGCGGCGGATTCGCCGAGCGAAGACGAAGTAGGCATGCAAGCCGCTAGGGACTCTCGACCCATTCATCGCGTCTACGTGGACGGCTTCTTCATGGATCAGACAGACGTAACTAACGTAGAATTCGCTAAGTACGTGAAGGCAACTGGCTACCTGACAATCGCAGAGCGCAAGCCTCGTCAGGAAGACTTCCCCAACGCGCCTCGAGAAAATCTGGTCGCCGGCTCTGTCGTGTTCTCTCCACCCGATCATCCCGTTTCGCTGGACAACCATTTCCAATGGTGGAGCTATGTGCATGGCGCGAACTGGCGGCATCCGACCGGGCCGAAAAGCAGCATCGTTGGCAAGGACAATTACCCTGTCGTACAGATCGCATACGAAGATGCAGAGGCGTATGCGAGGTGGGCAGGCAAGCGGTTGCCCACCGAAGCCGAATGGGAGTTCGCCGCGCGCGGTGGTCTTGCTGGCAAACCTTACGCCTGGGGCGATGACTTCCGCCGGAACGGCAAGTGGATGGCCAACACGCACCAGAGCCATTTCCCCAACCAAGACGCCGGCGAAGACGGATATGTCGGCATCGCTCCGGTAAAGAGCTATTCACCGAATGGCTACGGTCTCTACGACATGGCCGGAAATGCCTGGCAGTGGACTGCTGACTGGTACCGTCCGGACTACTACCAGACGCTGGCGTCGGCGGGCGGCGTAGCGCGGAATCCACAAGGACCCACCAACCCCTGGGACCCCGACGAGCCGACGGAGCGGAAGAAGACCCACCGCGGCGGATCGTTTCTTTGCACCGATCAGTACTGCTCACGCTACGTGGTGGGAACGCGCGGCAAGGGTGAGGTCGGCACCGGCACCAATCACCTCGGGTTTCGTTGCGTGGAAGATGCGACTACATTGGGGAATGGCGTCAGCGCTTCGCATAGGTAGAGAATGGAATCGCTGTGCCACCCAACGTGTAGGCAAACTTACCGTTTTGCCACTGCGCAATCATGATCGGCACCACCATTTCGCACTACCGGATCCTGGGAAAGCTGGGTGCCGGTGGCATGGGTGTCGTGTACAAAGCCGAAGATGTCCGCCTCGGACGCTTTGTGGCTCTGAAATTCCTGCCGGACAAGTTTGCCGACGACCCGCAACTCCGTGACCGCTTCCAGCGTGAGGCACGCGCGGCGTCGGGCCTGAACCATCCCAACATTTCCACCATCTACGACATTGGCGAGGTGGACGGGCGTTTCTTTATGGCCATGGAGTTCCTGGATGGCGAGACCCTCAAAGCCAAGGTTGAGCGAGGTCCTCTGAGTCTTGACGAGTTCCAGAGAATAGGCCTGCAAGTCGTAGATGGACTTGGTGCCGCCCACCAGCAAGGCATTATTCATCGCGACATCAAGCCAGCCAACGTCTTTGTCACGAGTAGCGGCCGTGCGAAGATTCTTGACTTCGGGCTGGCCAAGAGCGCAACGACGCGTCAAGTACGAACCGGTGAGGAAGAGACCGTAGCCGATGTGGAAACACTAACCATGCAGGGCGCTACGTTGGGCACGATGCCGTACATGTCACCCGAGCAAGCCCTGGGCAAGCCGTTGGATACTCGCACCGATCTGTTCTCGCTCGGCGTGACCCTCTACGAAATGGCGACTGGCCAGATGCCGTTTCGCGGCAACACGACAGGCGTCCTGTTCCTTTCGATCGTGCAGGAAACACCGGCGCCGGTGACGCAACTCAACCCAAAAGTGCCCCCTGAGTTGCAGCGGATCATCAACAAGTGTCTGGAGAAGGACCGCGAGCTGCGCTATCAGCACGCATCGGACATCAGCTGCGACCTGAAGCGCCTGCGGCGCGACGGAGGCGGGATCGCGCCCGCACCAGCGGCGAACACTGTGCCACGCCGAGGTGCCTCATCCGGCGTGCCTCTGCCGTTGCCGCCCCGAGGACAGAGGTCTGCGTCGTCTGCCGAAGCACCCGCAGTCACTGCGCAACCGCAAACCAAACGCCGCGGCTGGATACCAGATGTGCTGATCATTCTCGGCGTGATTGCCACTGCAATCGCGGGTGGCCTCTACCTTCGCTCGCACCACGCAGCACCGCTGACCAACAAGGACACCATTGTCCTGGCCGACTTCACCAACTCCACCAACGATCCCGTCTTCGATGGAGCTCTCCGACAGGGCCTAGAAGCCCAACTAGCGCAGTCTCCATTTCTGGCCATCGTCTCGGAGCAGCGTGTTCAGCAGACGTTGCGCCAGATGGACCAGCCTTCGGACACCCGCCTGACGCCGGAAGTCGCGCAAGAGGTCTGCCAACGGACGAACAGCGCCGCCGTCTTACACGGCTCAATCACCCAAATTGGTTCGCAATACAGCCTGGTCCTCAACGCGGTAAGCTGCGAAGGGGGAGAATCGCTTGCCAGCGCGAGCGCTGATGCCCTCGACAAGAATCACGTTCTGGACGCCCTCAACGACGCGGCTTCCAGCATGCGAAGCAAGCTGGGCGAGTCTCTGAGCACAGTGCAGAAGTTCGATACGCCGGTCGAACAGGCAACAACTCCGTCGCTCGAAGCGCTTCAGAAATACAGCTTGGCGCGCAGAATTCAGCTCGGTCAGGGCGACAACGCAGGCGCTGTGCCCTTTTATCAGCAGGCCATCGCTCTCGATCCCAACTTTGCGATGGCCTACGCGGCACTGGGAGCGTGCTATTACAACCTCGGCGAAACCAGCCTGGCGGCGCAAAATACGACCAAAAGCTATGAACTTCGTGAGCGCGTGAGCGAAACCGAGCGCTTCGGAATCGAATCTCGCTACCAGCACTTTGTTACTCGCGATCTGGAGAAGGCTCGCCAAGCCTACGATCTCTGGGCGCAAACCTATCCTCGCAATTACATTCCGGCCAACAATCTCGGTGTCATCCATGACAGCCTTGGGCAATTCAGCAAGTCCGTCGACGAGTACCGCAAGGCGCTAAAGATCGAGTCTTCGAGTGGCCTCACCTACGCCAATCTCGTTGGTTCGTATCTTTTTTTAAATCGCCTGCAAGCCGCCGTCGCCACTGCCGCGGAGGCGCAGTCCAAAAAGCTTGACTCCCCTGCCCTGCGGCTCAACCTCTATCGGCTGGCATTCTTGCAGAACGACACCGCCGGAATGGCTCAGCAACTTGCCTGGTCAGCGGGAAAGCCGGGCGTGGAGAACGCTATGCTTCGCCTCGAGGCTGACACGGCAGCCTATGCCGGCCATCTAGACAATGCACGCGAGATCTCACTTCGCGCGATCGAGTCCGCGAAACGCGGAAGCGAGAAAGAAGCCGCGGCCGGCTACGAAAGCGATATGGCCTTTCGCGGAGCCGTTTTCGGCAATGTCAAAGAGGCCGAGCAACACGCGATGGCCGCCCTGGCACTCTCGTCCGGACGAGATGTGCAGTACGGAGCAGCCTTGGCACTTGCGGCAGCCGGAAACAGTAGGGCCGAATTGCTGGCCGACCAGCTACGAAAACAGTTTCCAGAAGACACAATTGTGCGGTTCATCTATCTGCCGACGATTCAAGCTGAGGTCGCACTCAAGCGCAATGATCCCGCCAAGGCGATCGACGCCCTGCAGGCTGCCGCGCCATATGAATTAGGCTCGCCCGGCAACACCGCCGCCTTTACGCCCTCACTGTATCCCATTTATGTTCGTGGACAGGCATACCTGGCAGCTCGGCGTGGCAACGAAGCAGCTGTCGAGTTTGAAAAGATCCTCAAGTGGCGTGGCGTTGTTCAAAATCAACCTATTGCTCCGCTCGCGCATCTCGGCCTCGCACGCGCCTACGCGTTGGAAGGTGACACTGCCAAGGCACGCGCCGCTTATGAAGACTTTTTCGACCTCTGGAAGGATGCCGATCCCGACATCCCGATCCTTCATCAAGCCAAAGCGGAGCAGTCCCGGCTGCATTAATGGCCAGAGTTTGATGAGTGGCACTAGGTGCAGCGGTAACCCAATTTCCGTCTGAATGCTGTTCTAGAATGATTTCAACCTCGTGCAGCGATGTTTGGCACTACCATCTCGCACTACCGAGTCCTGGAAAAGCTGGGGGCGGGAGGTATGGGTGTCGTTTACAAGGCTCAGGACACTCGCCTTGGTCGTTTCGTTGCCCTGAAATTCCTGCCCGAAGATTATGCGGACGATCGGCACCTGCGTGAGCGCTTCCAGCGCGAGGCGCGTGCTGCCTCGGCCCTGAACCACCCCAATATCTGCACGATTTACGATATTGGTGATGCCGAGGGCCAAGTCTTCATCGCCATGGAATTCCTTGACGGCGTGACGCTGAAGCAACTGGTTTTAGGCGATCCGTTGGAATTGGACCGATTGCTCGATATCGCCGGCCAAGTGCTGGATGGACTCGAGGCGGCCCACGCACAGGGCATCATCCATCGTGACATCAAGCCGGCTAACATCTTCGTCACCACCAGCGGACGGGCCAAAATTCTGGACTTCGGACTCGCCAAGATCACGCCAGCCAGCGAGGTTCGAACCGGGGAAGAAGAGACGGTCGGCGACTTGAGCATGCAGACCACTGCGGGAGGGACGTTGGGCACTCTGCCGTACATGTCGCCCGAGCAGGCTCTCGGAAAACCTCTCGACACGCGCAGCGATCTGTTCTCGTTCGGCGTAACCCTCTACGAGATGGCGACTGGCCAGATGCCGTTCCGCGGCGATACGACCGGCATTCTGTTTCTGTCGATCATGCAAGATGTTCCCGTGCCGGCGCCGCAACTCAATCCGAGCGTGCCCGCCGGACTGCAGCAGGTAATCGAGAAGTGCCTTGAAAAAGACTGCGAGCTTCGTTATCAGCACGCCTTGGAAATCCGTGCCGACTTGCAAAAGCTAGGGGAAGTTTCCGGTTCGCAGCAGTTTGGCAGTACCGGCGCCCTCAGCGAAGTCGCAGAAACGATACCGGCTGTGACAGGATCACAAGCCGCTTCAGCGCCGTCGGCTCAGCAAGAGCTCGCCCCCGAACCTACCAGCGAGTCGCAGTCGGCGTTGGTCGCGAGGTGGGTATTTCTCGCCCTAGGGGTATCTGCATTGGCTACTGCCCTTGTCTTCTGGTGGTGGGCTCGACGACCTGCAGTTCCAGTCGTGGAGGCTGTCACCCAACTCACCGACGACGGTGAGCCGAAGCCCAGCTGGGGCTATTTGGCCGACGATGAGTGGCGAGTTTACTTCAACGAAGGCACCGCGGGAAACCTCAAGATAGCGCAAGTCGAAGCAACCGGCGGCCCCACGGGGTCTGCCTCGAGCGGAGGGACGGATCAACGAATTTTGGGACTGTCTGCTGAAGGTTCGACTCTGCTTACGGCATCTGGGATGCTGTATCAGGACCAGAGTCCTTTGTGGGAGATCCCGCTCCCGGCAGGAGAGCCGCGCCAACTTGCTGGGTTGGAGGGTCAGGATGGAAGCTTTGCGCCGTACGGCCGCATCCTCCTCGCGCAAGGGGGCGGCGTTTACCTTGTGCAACCAGACGGCTCAAATCGCAAGTTGCTCACCAAGCTTGACGGTGTCATTAGATCGCCGAGCTTTTCTCCAGATGGACAGCGGATTGTGTTCACGCTTTATTCCGAATCTGGCCAACCAGACTCGATTTATGTAGCTAAAGCGGATGGCTCCGGCCCCCACTCAATTGTGGATGGACAGGTCTGCTGTGCCCGCTGGTCGCCCGACGGCAGCTATATCGTCTTCACAAAGAGTAATCGAGGGCGGCAAGATCTCTGGACGCTCGCCATGAGGACTGATGTCTTTCAACGCTCTCGGAATCCGATTCGGCTCACCAATGGGCCGCTCTCCTACGAGGGTCCGGTGGTGAGCCGGGACGGGAAACGTATTTTTGCGATTGGCACAAAACAACGAGGTGAATTGCTCCGCTACAATCTGAATTCGAAACAATTCCAACCTTTTCTTTCTGGTATCTCGGCTTTTGGCCCCACATTTTCAAGCGACGGGAAATGGGTTGCGTACACTTCTTTCCCCGACCATACCCTCTGGCGCAGCCGCACCGATGGCACGGATCGTTTGCAGCTCACGTATCCTCCACTGCGCGCGCTATACCCTTTCATATCTCCGGATGGCAAGCGGGTGGTATATGGGAATTCTGATTCTGAGACGTATGTAATCAACATGGACCGAGGCGTACCGCAAAAAGTTATCGCCAAAGACTCGCTTGCCGCAAATTGGTCCCCTGACGGAAATCTTCTGGTTTTCACCGATATTCACGACGCCGCGCACCTACAGTTGCAGATACTCGACCTGCGAACGGGAGCGCGTTCCGTGGTCCCTGATTCGCGAGGCTTGGTTGGCGGGCAGTGGATTGCCCAAGACATGCTCGTTGCACGTCAGTTGGTCACTTCCAAGCCAATGCTATTTGATATGAAGACACAAAAGTGGTCCGAACTATTGCCAGGAACGACGCCGACCATTTTCGTCAACTGGATCCATTCCCCGGATTACAAATACCTGTACTTCTCGACTGGAGGCAGAGACCCGCAGATTTCGCGTGTCAGGGTGGCTGATCGCAACGTGGAGAGAATCACCAGCCTGAAGGATTTGCGGCAGGCGACAGGACCCGACGGAAATACCCAAATCAGTGTCGCTCCAGATGGATCACCAGTGTTCACGCGCGACATCGGAACGCAGGAGATTTACGCGCTGACCGTAAAGTGGCCCTGACTCACTTCCGCTGGACTTGCAAAAATACGATCGACGTCCCTTCCTGCACGAAAACCTTGCTGGATGAGGCGCAACCCTGCGTGACTCCAGAAGAATTGACGTTCGCGGAAAGCCCGCTCCGGCAAATTCGCCATGTGCGACGACGAGCGGTGTTTCGAGCATCAGATTCAATCGGGCACTTCCAGGTGAGAGAGTACGGTGCAATGGCGAAGCGCTAGCGGTCTGGCACTGAGTAGCCTCGGAGAAGCGGGGATTCCTCTCACTACTCACGAGCTGGAGGGCGTGACTATTCGGTCTCTGTCATGCACGCTGAGCCTCTTCTTCAGGTAGCCGATTGCTTCTTTTTCCGCGGATGAACGGTCAATTCCTACGCTCCCAAGCCAAACTTCTCGTGCAGCACACACATGCTCACCAGGATCATCAGTATCTGGTCGTTCGCCGTGCGAGCGCCCACGTCCATTGACGGCATCCGGTCCAGCAACTCGACCACTCGTTTCTGGCTGAAGAACGGCAAGGACGCGAACGTCTTTCCGCGCAGAATCTCCTGCACGTAGTCGTGAAATATGTCATCGGGGTTCAGTGTTGCCGGTGGACTCAGAAACGGGTGTTTCTGTCTTCGATAGACCTGAGCGGTGATCACGTCCTTCACCGCTTCGCGCAGAACGTACTTCTCCGTCATCCCGTGAATCTTCTGGTTCACCGGCTGCCGCACGATCAACTCCACCAGCTTGTGGTCGAGAAACGGCACACGCCCTTCGATCGAGTGGGCCATCTCCATCCGGTCGCCTAGCATCGTCAAGATGTAGCTGGCCATCACCGTCTTGGACCACAGATACAACGATTGGTGGAGCGCATCGCGTCCCTTCAGTTGTCCACGGATGTCAACGTCATCGAGGATCGCGTAGGTGCCTTCCCGCGCTCCATATTGCGCCTGGAATTCATTCGCGAGTAGCGGCCGAAGTTTGACCGCTCGCGTGGAAAAAGTCTCGATCCACGAAGGCACATAGCCAAGAATCCGTTTCACGCCATCGAGCGGGCCACTCTCGCCGTCAGGCAGCAACAATCCCCGCGAGACCTCGTTCTCCTTCTCAAGCCACTCCAACAACTCCTGAATTGCTTCCGGATCCTGTCCCTCGCGGTTGTAGAGCAGCATGTCCCGGCGAAAGTGCGCATACCCACCCAAAATTTCGTCAGAACCTTCCCCCGTGATCACGACTTTGTAGCCAGCATCGCGCACCGCCCGGCTGAGCAGGTACTTCGCGACTCCGTGAGCGTTCACGCAAACCGTTTCCGACTGCGCGATCGCGTCCGCGAAGTTGTCCGCTAGATCCCTTTGTCCGATGGGAATCGGAAAGAACTCCGCCCCCGCCAGCGCGGCCATTTCCTTCGCTACCAGCCCTTCGTCGTACTTCACGTGCTCAAACGTCAGCGTGAAGGCACGAATCGGCTCTGGATGGTGCCTCGCCGCCAGGCCCAGCACTGAGCAGGAGTCGAGCCCACCGCTCAGGTAGACACCTACCGGCACATCCGCGCGCAGACGAATTCGGACCGCCTCTTCCAGCTCATGCCGGAACTCCGCAGCGTATTCGGCGTCTGGCCGACTCGTCGCTGTCCCATCTGCTGCCGGGTAGTAGAAATCCCAGTACTGCGTCACCTGCACATGTTTTTCGGTTGCCAACAGAAAATGTCCCGGTGGCACTTCAAAGACTCCGTCATACAGCGTCCGCGTTTGGTGTTTGCCGAAAGACACCGCGTGAAACACAGATTCCTCGTCCCAGCGTGCCGGGACTCCCGCGGCGAACAAAGCCTTGACCTCTGACGCCAAATACAATGCGTCTTTGTGCCACGCGTAGAACAGCGGCTTGATGCCAAAACGGTCGCGGACGGCAATCAAACGCCGCCGTGTTTCGTCCCAGAGGACGATGGCAAACTCGCCTCGCAGATAATGCAAACATTGAAGCCCGAAGTCCTCATACAAATGCAGAGCAATCTCGCTGTCGGATTTCGTCCGCAGCCGATGTCCACGCCCTTGTAACTCGTGCTGAATTGCTTCATAACCGTAGAATTCGCCGTTTACGATTATTCGAATACGCTCGTCTTCGCTGGCAATGGGCTGGTCGCCGGTTGAAAGGTCAATGATGCTGAGCCGGGCGTGGCCCAGGCCAATCTTTCCGTCCGGAGAAATCCATTGCCGCTGGCCGTCGGGGCCGCGATGGTACAGGCTCTTCGTTGCGCGCTCAACCAACGCCGGAGAGATCGCATCCCGGCGCGAAAATATTGCGACGATCCCGCACATGTTCCGTGAAGTCCTTTTCTTGGTGTTAGATTTTGTTAGATCCCGGGGAATGATATTACGTTTACATTCTCACCGATGTTCTTTCCAGCAAACAAGATCGAGCGCCTGCGAAATCCAGCGTCGTACGCCGATTCCGGGCAACTTTGCTGCCAACCTACAATCTACGAACTGAGTCTCTCCCAAGAACAGCCGACCAAGGATCAAGCGCCCCATGCGAAACCGACTGGCACCGGAGAAGAACCATTGTCAGCCGGCGTGGCAATAGCAATGGGCTGATTCGGTTTGAGTTTACCGGTTGGCCGAGATCTATTAAGAGGCTCGTGCAATTTGGTGCATAGGCTATAATGCGCGCACGGATGCCGCTTGTCTCCGGTACTAAACTGGGCCCCTATGAAATTGTTTCCCCGCTAGGCGTCGGCGGGATGGGCGAAGTTTATCGCGCGCACGATTCGCGATTGGACCGCGAAGTTGCGATTAAAGTTCTGCCTGACTCCCTCACATCTGATCGAGATCGTTTACGCCGCTTCGAACAGGAAGCTCGCGCGACCGCGGCGCTCAATCACCCCAACATTCTTGCGATTTATCAGATGGCGACGCAAGACGGCGCTTCGTATCTGGTGGAAGAACTACTGAACGGCGAAACGCTACGAGAAGCGCTGCAGCGCGGCCCGTTTCCTCTACGCAAGGCGATTGACTATGGAGTGCAGATCGCCAACGGCCTTGCGGCGGCGCACGACAGAGGCATCGTGCACCGCGATCTGAAACCCGAAAACCTGTTCCTCACCAAGGATGGCAGAGTCAAAATCCTCGACTTCGGTCTAGCCAAGCTCACGCAAATCGAAGGCGTGACAGGAGATGGCGTTACCGTCACCGTGCACCAACGAACCGATCCCGGTCAGGTACTGGGAACAGTTGGCTACATGTCACCAGAGCAAGCGCGAGGACAAGACGCTGACCGCCGCTCCGATATTTTCGCTTTGGGCGCGGTGCTGCACGAAATGCTGACCGGCAAGCGCGTCTTCCATCGACTGACCCCGGCAGACACGATGAGCGCAGTCCTCAACGAGGAACCTCCCTCTATTTTGCAGGCTGCTCCCGATGCGCCTGCGTCGTTACAGAGAGTGGTGCATCGTTGTTTGGAGAAGAATCCGGAGCAGCGGTTTCAGTCGGCGTCTGACTTGGCCTTCGCACTGCAAGCGTTATCGGATTCTTCGGCGAACTCGGCACCTTCGGTCGCACTCGGTCGAGAAAATAGGGCGCTGGAGAAAAGGCTGAGTCGTGTGCGAACTGCAGTAGCGGGAGTAGCGCTGGTGGTGGTGTTGGGCGCTGCGGTTTCCACTTATTTTTGGACTCGGCCCGCACCAGTGCCTAAGGTCTCGAATTACGTCCAGCTTACCCGTGACGGTCGTTTGAAGTCGCTGATCGGAACCGACGGCGCAAGACTTTACCTGGGTGTGCCACCCGACGCTTATCGCAACATCGCCGAGGTATCTATCTCTGGTGGGGATCCCACGCCCATTCCGGGTTCCTCTCCTACCATGTACGCACTCGCAGTTTCACCGGACGGGTCGCAACTGCTCGTCTTGGACGCCCAAGCATCCGCAATCGCGACGCCGCTGTGGAGTCTGCCTATCCTGGGTGGTTCCCCGCGCAAACTGGGGGACACTGTGGGCAGATCCGGTGCATGGTCCCCCGATGCGAAAATGCTCGCTTATTCTGACGGGCCGGACTTGTTCCTAGCCAAGGCGGACGGAGCAGACTTCCACAAACTGATCACGACCAAGAACTTTATCCAACATATTGTGTGGTCGCCCGATGCGAGCCATTTGCAATTCGACGCCCAGGAAAATAAAGATATTGGTCCCTACTCGCTGTGGGAAGTTTCGGTAGATGGTACCGACCTGCATCGCTTGCTCCCCAACGGTCCAAATCCCGCGTGTTGTGCCCGCTGGACGCCTGACGGAAAATATCTCATCTTCCAGTCTAGCAATCAGATCTGGGCACTCCCGCGAGAGGGTGGCTTTCCTCGCGCCGAACGTAAGCCCATTCAGTTGACTTCAAGCCCTATGTCGTTAACTTGGCCGCTTCCCGGCAAAGATGGCAAGAAACTGTTCGTCGTCGGTGAGGTGCAGCGCGGGGCGCTTATGCGCTACGAGGAGGAGTCGGGCCAATTTTTGCCTTTCTTCGGCGGTATCTCTGCAGAATTGTTGACCAGCTCGAAGGATGGCAAGTGGGTGGCCTATGTCTCCTATCCCGAAGGTACTCTTTGGCGAAGCAAACCGGATGGAACCGCGCGCTTGCAATTGACCTACCCACCTTTGAGTCCGCATCTTCTTAATTGGTCTCCCAATGGCAAGACCATCGTCTTCACCGACAAGAATTCAGCCAAAATCTATGAGGTCGCATCCGAGGGTGGCAATCCTCGGGAACTCATTCCGGACGTGTCAGGCCCGCAGTGGGATCCAACATGGTCGCCCGATGGTGACAAGATTGTCTTCGGCGGCGGTTCCGGTAGTGCGGTTTCGTCGATCCGCGTCCTCAACCTGGCAAGCCATGAAGTCTCCACTCTGCCGGGATCGGAGGGCCGGTTTTACTCACCCCGATGGTCACCCGACGGACGATACATTCTCGCCATGAGCATTGGATCCGACGAGCTGGAGCTGTACGAGTTTCAGACCCAGAAGTGGAACGAGCTAGCCAAAGGGGTCTTCGGTTATCCGAATTGGTCAAAGGATGGACAATACGTTTACGTAAGAGACGCTAGGGGAAAGGGCGCGATTCTCAGAATTCGAGTCAGCGACCATAAGGTCGAACAGGTGGTCGACCTGAAGGATTTCCTTCCGGTCGGAAGTTACGGGCCGGCATTGACTCTCGCTCCCGACGATTCGCCTTTGCTGCTCCGCGACGCCGGGACTCAGGATGTCTACGCCCTTGACTGGGAGGAGCCCTAACAGCACAGTTCTGCGCTAGACTGTCGAACCATGCTGCGGCCGAGGTCGATTCGTCTGGGCCCCGTTTCAGTTCTGATAACCCTCTGCTCCTCGATTACGCTGCAACTATGGGGTCTGATCTGGACACAAAATTCTTTCCATCGAGTGCGGATACCAGGTCTAGGTTGTCGAATGGCCTTGCCACCGCACAAAGATCCAATCGCCGGTTGATGGTGACCTACCAGGGAACGTGGTGTACGCAACCCTATCCTCTGGCAATTCTGGCCGAGTCTTTCGTGTCCCGCTAGAACGTAACGCGCACATTCGCGGATAGAAGCGTGCGCGGAGGTGGCACTGCGCCCGTTTGTGTAGCTTCAAGCCAGAGATTGCCGTCGGAGCCTAGTACCAAGGCCTGACCAGAATTGATCGCCTGAAACCCTATCACCTTGCCGTCCACTTGCATCGGCGACGACTGGGACTGTCCGAGCGCCCCTTGTTCCAGCCACAGAAATCCAACGGAGTATATCCCTCGGCTGTGCCGACATGTAGACGCCATTGATCGCTAGAAAAACCACGAAAGCGTATAAGCATCGGGTTGTGCTGAATTTCCGAAAGATTCGAGAGTCGAAGACTATGGACATGCCTAGCTCCTTTCCGTCCAGCCACAACCCGGGAAGAACTTTTGACTTCCCACTACACGGAGCAACGCAACGACGTCACGCAAATCTGGACCACGCCGTCGGCCGTGTGCCAAAGATGAAGCCTGCCGGTAGCAGCCCACTGTCCTACCTGGGCTGAGGTCGAGGGCTCTGCGATGCTGTCCGGGGTGAGGGTGATCACGTCGACCTCGGCGCAACAATCGGGACAGCAGGCGACAGCAGTCTTGGCACGGCGAATAACTAAGAAGGTGTCAGTTTCGACGGTGATTCTGGTTGTTCTGTTCACCACGGCCGTTCCCTTGCAATGCGAACAGACAAGCGTGAACGCGCGGGTCGCCACGAAGCTGAGGCAGCTGTGCGGAATCCATCTTTGGGAATGTGACCAAAGCCCGCCAGCATGCCGCTGCGGCACTCGGCCTTTCCACAGCAAGAGATGTTACGTACGGGGCGGCGCTGGCGTTTACCAGGACGGGCGAGGCGGCTAGGGCGCAAGCCTTGGTGGATGATCTGGGGAAACGGTTTCCAGAGGACACCATCGCGCAGTTCAACTACCTGCCAACTCTTCGCGCGCTACTGGCGCTCAGCCACGGTGATCCCTCGAGGGCAATCGAGAGTCTTCAGGCGGCCAGTCCTTATGAACTCGGGGAGCCAGGTTCAAGCGCTTTCACTATCCCTCTTCATCCCGTTTATGTACGCGGCGAAGCCCTGTTTGGCGGCACATCAGGGGGTCGAAGCTGCTACTGAGTTCCAGAAGATACTCGACCATCGGGGAGTAACCGTCAACGACCCAGTGGGCGGCCTGGCGTATCTGCAGCTGGGCCGCGCTTACGCCATGCAGGGCGATACTACGAAAGCCAAAGTGGCATACCAGGATTTTCTGACGCTCTGGAAGCATGCCGACTCCGATATCCCGATCTACCGGCAAGCTAGGACAGAGTACGTGAAGCTGCACTAGCAGCCAATTATTGGTTTAGGGACACCGAAAATCGCATCCTCTGGCAGGCACGGCTCGCTTCATTGGCAGTGTGCCGATTGCCGAGACAAGTCAGTTAGCCGGAAGTCGGCATTATGTATGGTCCGCCCGGACTGCAAGAGGTTTGAAGTTGGGCGAAGGGACAGTCTGCGTGAATGTATCCGGGCTCTCACTGGAGAATCACTCTACGGCTCTTGATGATGATTCGTGAGTGCTGGTCCTTAGAACGAGTGCCTGGAGCGTCTCAGAACACATCGCTCTGATGTTCCTAAAGAGAGTCACCATCCTTTTGGAAAGAGATGGGGCGCTCATAATTAGTCCATTGTGAGGACTTCATGGGGAGAGCAGCGGCAAAAACCGGAATCATGCCGACCGCGCTTGTAGCGGTCGAGCAATGCTTTCCAAAATCGGAGCGGGTCATCGACGACGGCTTGGCTATTCGAATGTTGCCGCTTGCAGCGGCGATGTTTGTACGCCTTCTTAGGTTGCGCTGGATGAGAGATTGGCTCATGGGTCTGAGCGAAAAGAGCGATCCTGGGGTGTGGGGTGGACTGCTGTGCAGGAAGCGCTACATCGACGAGAAGGTTGAATCCTCCCGGAATGAGATTGAGGCAGTGGTAAGCCTCGGCGCAGGATTCGACACACGGTCATTTCGCCTTCCAACTCTCGCTGGCCTGCCAATGTGGGAGATCGACCAACACGAGAACATCGAGGTAAAAGAAAAACGGCTGCGCAAGGCGCTAGGGGCAATTCCCGCGAGCGTCAAACTCGTCACAGTGGACTTCGACCGTGACGAACTCGGCGCAATATTGGCCTCGCAAGGATACCGCGAGAGCATGCGGACATTCTTTGTGTGGGAAGCGGTAACACAATACCTGACAGAGAAGGGTGTGAAGGCTACCTTCGATTGGCTCGCCAAGGCCACGCCGGGCAGCCGCCTCGCTTTTACCTATGTCCGTAAGAGCTTCTTGACTGGCAAGGCTGTCTACGGTTGGGAAAGCGGCTACCGACGGTTTGTCGTAACCAAGATTTGGATGTTCGGGATGGAGCCTGAAGATTGTCCGGCTTTTCTCCAGGATTATGGCTGGCGGGTTATTGAGGACCTTGGGTATGACGAACTGGCGAGTAGATATATTGGGCCAACAGGCCGTTTGCTAGCCTCAACACAAGTGGAGCGAATGGTTTACGCCGAGAAAATATGATGCATGACATTCGTGAGACGGCGGAGCGATACTCATCTGCACCCGCGTCGCCCAACTCGACATTTGCCCGCCGCCACTCGTCCAAGAGCGTCCTTAGGGCTCTTCGAAGATGGCCTCAGCGTCGATGGTGATTTCGACGAGATCGCCGACGACAATCCCACCCCGATCCAGCGGCGCGTTCCAGCTTACGCCGAAATCGAGGCGGTTGATCGTAGTCGTGGCTATGAAGCCTGCGCGGGTTTTGGGGCCCTTATCGACGCCATTCTCCCACCACGGCGTTTGCCATTGACCCAGATAGATAACGCGAAGTTTGCAGGGGCAGCTTACGCCGCGAATGGTCAAATCTCCCTCGACCGAGTAATCGTGATCGCCGAGCAATTTCACTTCGCGGCTGCGAAACCTGATGCTGGGATGATGTTCAACGTCGAGGAAATCGGCGCTGCGCAAATGTGCGTCGCGATCCGCCTCGCCCGTCCACAGTGTGCGGGCGTCGATTTCGATTTCAACCGCGGAGGACTGCGGCCTTGTGGGATCGAAGTTGAGCCGGCCATGGATGTTTTTGAAGTGCCCGCGGACGTAGGTGACCATCATGTGGTATACACAGAATTCCGCGGCCGTATGTCCGGGTTCGAAGAGCCATTGCGCCAAGGGAGTTTCCTCGCCTTTGGATTTTAGAAGAGCGCAGCATGGACAGTCACCCCTTGCAAGGCGTGTCTTATCGAAACCTATCAGCGGTTGAACTGGCCGGATCAAATGGACCCAACCTGGTCGCCCAACGCCAGCAAGATCATCTTCGGTGCAAACTCCGGAAACTCGGCGGCCACCACCGGATCGTCGATCTCACGACTCATCAGATTTCGACCGTTCCTGGGTCGCTGGGACGGTTTTCACCACGCTGGTCTCCAGATGGAAGATACGCTCCCGGGCTCTCTTCTGATCTGGCGCGGCTCTTTCTGTTCGATTTCCAAACCCAGAAATGGACCGAAGTGGCCAAGGGCAGCTTGGGCTGGCCGTGGTTCTCGAAAGACGGGCCGGTGCGGCCGGTCGAGATCGCCCGCGACCTCGCCACCTGACGCCTCAGCGCCAAGTACGAGCTCGACATCATCGCCCCATTGCCAGGGCTTTGCGGGGGTCACAATGGCCGAACGTGTTCTCCACTCAACCAGTTAGCTACATATGCGGGAAGGTGTTCCACCCCCCTAACGGTAAGGACGCAAGATCATGGCCACTTCACAGTGAGGGCGTAGATCTCCTGCGTACCGATGTCGCGAGCGAGGATAGGCGAGCCGTCGGGGGCGAGAGTCAGCTGGGTTTGACCCTCGACCGTGTCCACCACACGGCGAAGGCCCTTCAAGCTGGCAAGGGTCTCGACGTGACCATCAAGAAAGCGCAGCCGCTGTATTTGAGGATCGGATCCTCTGGTGGTGAAAATCAGGTATTTGCCGTCACGCGTAATCGCGTAATTTTCGAAGTGTCCTGAGAGCAGGTGGCGCCACTGCTGTGTTCGAAGGTCCAGCGTGCTGAATTCGGTGGCGTCCAGGTTCATTGCGAGAAGGATGTCCTCGGTGACGAATGCTCCACCAAGCAAGCCCTCTGAACCAGTAAGCTCGGACGACTTCCGGGTGCGCCTGTCGTAGAGCTTCAGGTACCAGGCATTCCTGTCGTTGGTTCGCTCGTGCCAGCAAGTAAGGACCAGCAGGTTGCCGTCTGGTGACCAGAGTGCGGAAGCACAATGGCTATCTACCACCTCAGGCGAACCACCGTTCAGGGAGACAACGTAGATCTCGCCCCTCTCATCGCCAAAGGAAACCTTCGTACCGTCGCGGGAGATGTTGGGGTAGGACACTTCAAGCGGAGGAAAGGTCAATTGCATGCGTTCGGTACCATCGGGACGCATGCGCCATAGGGTGTGATCGGGGTAAGACGTGTATTCCAGCCACTTTCCATCCGCCGAAAACGTGGGGCTGATCGCCGACACTCCCGCAAGGAAAGGCTGGAACTGATGAGTCTTCTCATCGAAGCGAACCAGTTCGCTGCGCGGCTTACTGCCGATGCTAAAGAGTCGTTTTCCGTCTCGACTGGGATGGACGCCCGCGAACAACAACGCTCCGTTGGTCAGCCGAACCGGCTTGCTGATGCGATGAAACCATCCCCTTTGCATCGGAAGCGCCCAGAGATCGGAACCTGCCATATTCCCAGGAGTCCCGTAGATCAGGTACTTGCCATCGGGGCTCCAGTCAGCGTCCATAATTCCTTCCCCTACGGTTCTTGGAGGAGCGCTTCCGTCGGCGGCCAGCTCAATCTCTGCACCCTTTCCTAGCGGGTTAACATTCACCACGATCCTCTTTCCATCCGGCGAGACGGCGGGATACCAGATGTAGCCGTTCAGCGTGGCAAGGTGGTGAGGATTGGATCCGTCCTTATCGGCAACAAAGACGCCCGAACCCTTGATGAGCAGCAATCGGCCGTCCGGGAAATAGGTCGCCTGCGCGGCGTTCATATCCCCAAGGCGGCGTGGTTCGCCGGCTGGGATAGGAACGGACCATAGGGGAAACTCAACGTGATTGCTCGTGTTGAGAAACGCCAGCAGAGCTGAGCCGTCGGGCGTAATTCCCTGGAGCACCGCGTCCGATTGGCCAGTGTCAACGTACCCGGTGCGGCCTCCCGTAACGGCTACCTGCGCCAGCCGCATGCTGGATGTCGGGCCTTCGCTGAAGTAGATGCGGGCACCATCTGTAGCGATCACCGCGGAACCCCCGGTTAACTTGTCCTCGCCATCGTCGGTAAGCTGAGTGATGGACTCCACTAGGGGCACCGCGGGCGGGGTCCGCCACCAGGCGACGATAGCAGCAGCAACCGCGATTGCAGCGATTACAACCGCGGTCCAAAGCCCTCGCGAAGCGGGAGCTTTTTCCAGAATCATCGATGTGGAGGTCCCAGAGTCGGACATTGCTTCCAGAGCAAACGCAAGGTCGGAGGCATGCTGAAAGCGCTGGTCGGGCTTCTTCATCAGGCAGTGAGTGATGACACGCTGCAGCGCCGGCGACGTGGTCGATGACAGTTGGGAGATGGGCGGCGGATCTTCCTTGAGGATGGCCGTCATGGTTTCCGCCGATGTTTCTTTGCGGAAAGCCGGCCGGCCGGTCAGCATCTCGTACAGAATCACGCCGAGTGCGAAGATGTCGCTGCGCGCGTCAGCAGGCACGCCACGGACCTGCTCGGGCGACATGTAGCCGACGGTTCCAAGCACACGGCCTGGGCTGGTTTGCTGTTCCAGTGTTATCGTTTGCCCATCCGTGCCTGTCGCTTTGACGAGATCAAGTTTCGCCAGGCCAAAGTCGAGAATCTTGACACGGCCATCCTTCGTTAGGAAGACGTTTTCCGGCTTGAGATCGCGATGAATCACGCCAACGTCATGCGCGGCTGCCAGGCCCTGGGCAATATTGTTGCCGGCTTCCAACACTTCACGCAGCGGCATCGGACCATGGCGCATGCGGTCGCGAAGCGTTTCCCCCTGCAGCAATTCGGTAACGATATACGGCGAGCCATCATACCGGCCGACATGAAATATCGAAACGACGTTGGGATGATTGAGAGTTGCGGCAGCCTGAGCCTCAAGCTCGAAGCGGCGCAGACGTTCGGGATCGTGCAACCAGTATTCCGGCAGGACCTTGATCGCCACATCGCGTTTCAGCGCGGTATCGCGGGCACGATACACCTCGCCCATTCCGCCTGCACCGAGTGGGGCGACGATCTCATACGAATCCAGCCGAGTGCCCGCGGCTAGCGACATATGTGTGGCATCGATTATAGCCTGAGTGGAAATTTCTAAGCCCTATGCTGCCAATAATGGCTGAAACTTAGTGGCAGACCTCCAGGGAGCAAATACGCCAATATGTCGGCGGCGGCCCTGAAGCGTATCTCAGCGGCGATGAAGAACCGACTGGGCACAACAACGAAGAAAGCACTGAAGAGGGACCGGGTATCGCCGACCAGTTGTTATACAGATAACCAGCCTCAAATTGGTTTGACTGGCCGGAACGGCTGGGACTACCATGCTGGGCAACTTAGACCGGTGGTTCGCAATGATCGGTCGCACCATTTCTCACTACCGCGTCCTGTCCGTGCTGGGAGAGGGCGGGATGGGGATCGTTTACGAAGCGGAAGACACGCGGCTGGGACGCCACGTCGCCCTTAAGCTTTTACCCGACCACCTGCCCCGCGATCCGACTGCGTTTCAACGTCTGCAACGTGAGGCGCGAGCAGCCTGCCGTCTGAATCATCCCAACATTTGCACGATTTACGAGATTGAGGAGGACGAGGGCCAGCCGGTCATCGTCATGGAGTTGCTGGAGGGGGAAAGCCTGAAGGTGCGCCTCGGCGGCGGGCGTGCAATCCCTCTGGCTGAGGCGCTGGACCTCGGGATTCAACTGGCAGACGCCCTCGAGGCCGCTCACACGCTTGGCATTATTCATCGCGATATCAAGCCGGCAAACATCTTCCTCACGCGCCACGGGTCACCTAAGGTCCTCGATTTCGGTCTAGCCAAGCTGGCGGCGGGAGCCCAGTTTGATGAACACGGCGCTGCCGCCCTCGACGAAATGGAGGAATCGCTCACGACGGTCGGCGCAATTCTTGGCACAGCCAGCTACATGTCACCAGAGCAAGCAAGAGGCGAGCCCCTCGATACGCGTACCGACATTTTTT
>Ga0306926_10000441_pt1 | contig 38631 bp, 40 predicted proteins | sample flu12Cox44000178_FD_203759 | JGI IMG/M metagenome (GOLD analysis project Ga0306926, IMG submission 203759) | Lab enrichment of tropical soil microbial communities from Luquillo Experimental Forest, Puerto Rico - flux8day.12C.oxic.44.000.178 (v2)... | ecosystem: Environmental > Terrestrial >...
GACGGGTGGACTTATTTCTTTCCCTATCGGCCGAAGGCGCTTCCTCAGTATGTGACGGTGCTAACATCGTTCATCGACCCGGCGAATCACAAATACGAGATGGAACGCGATTCCTTCGGCGCGCTCCTTAGAGTGAACAGCCCTTCGGGGAAGTGGCTGCAATTCGAAAATGATTCGGAACATCGAATTCACAGGATTCTTGCGTCTTCAGGCCGGAGCGTGACCTACGACTACAAGAACGGTAGCCTTGTAAGAGTGACGGATTCGGAAGGGCGCATCGACACTTATACCTACGACGAGAAGGGCCAGATGCTGACAGCCGCTCACGGAGACGCAAATCCAGTCGTGACGAACGAATATTTCGACGATAGTTACATCAAGTGCCAGACGATGAGTGACGGGCGGGGATTCGGGTACGGATACTCCCGAGAAGGGAGTGTGATTCACGAGAGCCGGATTCTGGATCCAAACGGACTTGAGACGTACATCCAGTACGAGGGGAAGGGTTACCTCGAGTTTCTGCCAACTCGGCCACCCTATGAGCGTGTCGAGCGCTGCCCAAAGTGAAAAACTAGCCGCCCTGGTTTTCAAGCTTTTAAGCTCGTCCCCCCGCCACCTCCCGCCCGCCGCTCGCCCGCTCGCCCGCCGCACGAACCTAGGAACTCGTATACCCCCCTCCGGGTATAGGTGTAGCAAAATCCCCTCAATGCGTAATACCCCTACACATCATTGACCCTCTTTCTTCACACCCCCTAGAATGACAGGTTCGCCCCGACGCATCGCTCTTTTCTATGGCACTGCGCCTTTTCAATACCATGTCCGCGCGGGTGGAGGAGTTTCACCCGATCGAGCCCAATCAAGTCCGCATGTATGCCTGCGGACCTACCGTCTACGACTTCGGCCACATCGGCAATTTCCGGACATTCATCGCCGTCGATGTGCTGCAGCGCTTCCTGAAGCAGAGTGGATACCGCGTTCACTACGTCATGAACATCACCGACGTGGATGACAAGATCATCCGCAACTCGGCACGCGATGGGGTCGGCGTCAAGCAGTACACGGCCAAGTACGAGAAGGCCTTCCTGGAAGACGTGGCGACCCTGAACATTCAGCAGCCAATCCTGGTGCGAGCGACCGATCACATTCCGGAGATGGCGGAGTTCATCGCGAAGCTGGAAAACAAAGGCATCGCTTATCCCGCGGAAGACGGGTCGTACTATTTCCGGATCGTCAGATTCCCTGCCTACGGCAAGCTCTCCAAGAAGGACTTCGCCGGCATGGAGGACGGCGCCCGCGTCGACGTTGACGAATACGAGAAAGACAATGCCCGCGACTTCGCTCTATGGAAGGCTCCGAAGCCAGGGGAAGCTTCATGGGACACGGTGATCGGGCCGGGACGGCCGGGCTGGCACATCGAATGCTCCGTGATGTCGATGGAACAACTGGGCGAGACCTTCGACCTGCACGCCGGCGGTGAAGACTTGATCTTCCCGCATCACGAAAACGAGATCGCCCAGTCAGAATCGCTGACCGGGAAGACTTTTGCGAATTTTTGGTTCCACGCCCGCTTTCTGCTGGTGGAAGGCGAGAAGATGTCGAAAAGCCTGGGCAACTTCTTTACGCCGCGCGACCTGGTACTCAAAGGCTACAAGCCTTCGTCGATTCGCTATCTGCTCGCGTCGGTCCCTTATCGCAATCAACTTAACTTCACTTTTGACGGCTTACGCCAGGCTGCGACGTCGGTAGACCGCCTGCGAAACTTCCGGCTACGGCTTACGAGCGGGCATTTCTCGGCTGGCTCTAATCCCGCTGTCGCAAAGCTTGCGCAAGAGACGGTCGAGCGCATGAAAGCGGCTCTTGAAGATGACTTGAATACGGCGCAGGCACAGGCGGCAATTTTCGAAATGGTCCGTGCGGCCAACGCAGCCATCGACGCCGGCGAAATGCGCAAAGAGGACGCGGCCCCGCTCTTGCGTGCGATCGAGAAATTCGACGATGTCTTCGCCGTGCTGGCCGACGATGACCCGCCCAAGGTGAGAGCAATCCTCGACTGGGCAAGGGCCGAGGGCCGGGAGAAGGACATCACGCCAGAAGCCCGGGCCAATGCCGGTTCGGGGCAGCCATCCGACGACCAGGTTCAGAAAAAGATCGACGACATGGGCGAGGCTCGTCGCGCTCGCGATTTCAAGCGTTCGGACGCGATTCGCGCGGAACTGACAGCCGCCGGCATCCTGATCGAAATCACCAAAGACGGCATACGATGGCGAAGGAAATGACGCGGATTACGGCAGCGACCTTCGTCTCCACATTGAAGAGGATCCCTCCTCCAGTAATTACGCTGTTTGCCCTTGCAGGGTTCGCAGCCGCCTACGTGGGTAGTTCTTACTCGGCGTGGGTGGCACAGCGCTTTGCCGAAAACAGCCAGAGCGCTCGGTTCAAGGTTTGCCATCAGGATTGTCTGGCGCAGAAGGTGCCGCGGGTGGACTGCTATGGAGGATGCGAAAAGATAGCGTACGAAGGTTGGTATCAGGGTAACCTTGCGCTGACAGAATATGCCGACCGCCAGTGGTGGATCTGGGCACTGAGCTTCCCTGCAGCTGTAACGCTCGCCATGTTGGTGGGCATCGTTTTGAACTGGCTGCCCAATCTCCAACCGGCAAAATTCCTTCCTGCGCTGGGTCTCCTTTTTTTCTCAAGTGCGGTCGCGGCGATCGTGATGATCGCGGCTGCTGGAATTGTTTGGACGTTGGCCCCGCTGCCGACGGCCGTGGCCTACGCATGGCTCCTGACGCGGACGCAAAAGGTGCTGACCGAAAGAGCCGAAAACGGACTTGCCTTCAGCCCTTTACTGCTCGCGATTCCAGCCGGGGCGCTCCTTGGCGGTCTTCTGCATCTGATCTTGCCGGATTTCGCCTGGTTTTCCGGTGCCGAGATACTCTGGGCGATTCTCTTCGGGGGTTCCTTGGCAATACCGACCACGATCGAGACCGCGACTTAGATCACGCTACCGTCTCGTAGGCATGCGCAATCCGCAGAATAGTCGCCTCGTCGAAATGCTTTCCGAGAATCTGCAAACCGATTGGCAAGTTCTCGCGTGTCTTGCCACAAGGGATGGAAATTCCCGGGATTCCGGCCAGATCGGCGGTTACCGTGTAGATGTCGGCTAAATACATTGCAAGGGGATCGTTCGCCTTCTCACCCACTTTGAACGCCGCCGTGGGACTGGTAGGCGTGACGATGGCGTCGACTTTCTTGAAGGCTTCTTCGAAATCGCGCGTCAGCAACTTGCGCACCTTTTGTGCTTTCAGGTAGTAAGCATCGTAGTATCCAGCGCTGAGCGCGTATGTCCCCAGCATGATGCGCCGCTTCACCTCGGCGCCGAAGCCTTGGTCACGGGTGCGCCGATACATGTCAGAAAGCGCACGGGCGTTATTTGCACGATACCCGTAGCGAACGCCGTCAAAGCGGGCCAGATTTGAAGACGCCTCTGCCGTCGCCACGATGTAATACGTGGGAATCGCGTACTCGGTGTGCGGCAGTGAGACCGGCACAATCACACAGCCCAGTTCCGCCAGCTTCTGAATTGCGTCGTCTACGGATTTTCTGACTTCGCTGTCCAATCCTTCGCCGAAATATTCTTTTGCCACTCCAATTTTCAAACCGCGCACGGGCTTGTCTAGCTCGGCTACGTAGTCGGCCACAGGAACATCCGCAGAACTCGAGTCCATCGGATCGCGGCCGGCAATCGTTCGCAGTACCAGAGCCGCGTCCTTCACCGTCCGCGTGATCGGACCGATGTGATCGAGGGACGACGCAAACGCAATCAGGCCGTAGCGTGAGACGCGGCCATAGGTTGGCATCAGGCCGACCACACCGCAGAACGATGCGGGCTGACGAATCGACCCGCCCGTATCAGAACCCAGCGCCGCGACAGCCATATCGGCCGCCACCGCCGCCGCCGAACCGCCAGAAGATCCTCCAGGCACGCGGCTGGTGTCATGCGGATTGCGCACGGGATGGAATGCCGAATTTTCGTTCGACGATCCCATCGCAAATTCGTCGCAGTTCAACTTTCCCAGCACGACCGCGCCGGCGCCTTCCAGGCGTGCTACCGCGGTGGCGTCGTAGGGCGGAATAAAGTTGCCGAGAATCTTTGAGCCGGCCGTTGTGCGCACACCTCGAGTGCACATCACGTCCTTGATCGCGACCGGCACTCCTCCGAGTGGAGGCAAGGGTTTGCCTTCCGCCGCCAATCGATCCATGCGGTCGGCTTGCTCCATCGCCCGCTCGCGCGTAAGTGTGAGATACGCTCCGATGGTGGGGTCTTCTTTCTTAATGCGCTCGTAGTGAGCCTCGACCAGAGCCATCGACGTGGCGGTACGCTCCTGCACAGTCTGGCGAGCGGCGTCGATGGTGAGATGGTTCAGGTCCATGATGAGAAAACCAGGTCAGAAGGCCTTTCCGTGAGCATCCGCTACGGAACGATCCGGCGGTTTCACCCGCTATCGCTCGATCACCTTCGGGACGCGGAAGAAGTTTTCATCCGGATCGGGAGCATTGGCGAGCGCTTCTTCATTTGACAGCGACGGCCGCAGCCCGAACAGAACATCTTCCCTACTGGCGTAACTAAATCGCTCGCTGCCCGTCTTCGAGGTATCGATTCCGTGTCGGTCAGACACCTGCGCCATGGGCTGGACGTTTTCAGTATCCAGCCGGTTCAGCATATCGACGTAATCCAGAATTGAGTTCAGATCGCGCACCATGCGCGCGCGCTCTTCCTCGGTCAGTTCGAGGTCGGCCAGATCGGCGACGTAGCTGACGTCCTTTTCGGTGACCTTCATGGCAGCTAGGCCCGCTTGCGGCGGGAATTTTTGTTCGTGGGAACGCTAGACACGCGTTTGCGCCCGGCCACTACGAACTCCACTTCCGCGACAGCATCTTTCAGATAGCGATTTAGCGCAGCCAGGTAGCGAGGAGCCAGCGCATGAAGTTCGCGGCGCCAGCCCGTGTCCGGCACTTCCACCCGCAGAACCCCATCCACAAACTCGACCGCGCGGGTGCGCGCTGCCACTGCGCTGCCGCAGGCGACGGGCCAAGCCAGAAGGGGAGCCTCCTTGGGGGCAGCCTTTCGCAGAGACCGTGCCACAACCTTATCGAGGCCGTCGCCGGCCGCTTGCATGGGAAATTTTCTGGGCTTCATGAGGATGTTGCAGTCAGCAATGAGGGGATGATTTTAACATTTTGTGTTCGATCTTTTTTCCACTGCGCAACTGGTGGACACTGCGATGCGTTCCGGTTGTAGAGTCATCGCAACGCACAGGCGCCGAGATGTCGCCAATTCAATCCCTCACTGCGTCGGGAACTCGCGCGCGATCCATGCCATCGCATCCTGCTTCGACCGAAGCCGGCCTTCGAGCTGCGCGTCTTCGACCAGGGAAAGAATTTCTTTGAAGCCCGGCCCGGGAGCGTACCCGGCTGCGATTAGGTCGTCGCCGTTGACCAGCGGAGCGGGACGCATCTCCTCAATCGGAATGGACGCCAGCTTTTCCTTTGCGAATTCGTAGAGAGTCAGATCTCCATGGCTGGCCTGGCAGTCCATCCGGTGCAGGTCGAGATGTTCTTCAAACTTCGGCATGCGCAGAAACTTCTTGAGCGTCGATTCCTTCATCTGCCCGACGTGCGCAAACCGCATGTGGTTGTTCACCAGTGCAAGAATTTGCTCCGTATCGTCATTCGAGAATCGCAGCCGGCGGCAGATCGCCTCCACCATCTTCACGCCGATTTCCACGTGCCCATCGAAGCGAATACGGTCCGGGGCCACACGAAAAGTCGGCGGTTTGCCTACGTCGTGCAACAGCGCTCCCCAGGCCAGCGTAGGCGGGCAGGGATGCGGCAGCTTCTCCAGCAACAACAGAGTGTGCACGTACACGTCGCCCTCGGGATGGTATTGCGGCGGCTGTTCGACCCCTTGCATGGCAGAAATTTCGGGCAGGACCTCGATGAGCAAGCCGGACTCATCCAGCAACAGCAACGCACTGCGCGCGTGCCCCTCGGTCAACATCTTCGTTAGCTCGTCGCGCACGCGCTCGCGGCTGACCTGATGAATTTCGTGCGCCATCTGCCGGATGGCGGCGAAAGTCGCGGCATCCATCTGATATTCGAAGCGCGAAGCGAAGCGCACCGCGCGCAACATGCGCAGCTTATCTTCGGCGAAGCGGTGCGATGGTTCGCCGATCGTGCGCAGAACATGCGCTTGCAGATCCTGGCGCCCACCCACGTAGTCCAGCACTTCTCCGGAAATGGGATCCATCAGCAGGCCGTTGATGGTGAAGTCGCGCCGCTGCACGTCCTCGCGAGGATCCTTGCTGAAGCGCACCGCATCCGGGTGGCGTCCATCGCTGTAGCTGACGTCGGAGCGGAACGTGGCCACTTCAATGACGCTCGCCTTCGAGTTCGCTGCCACGTCCTCGGGCGCCGCATCAGCAGCGGAGGCTTCCGGGGCCATGCGGAGCTCTAACTGCTCGGCATTCTCAACCTTGAGGATGGGCACCAGGACCACTCCAAACTGCGCTCCCACCGCGTAGGTTTGCGGAAAAATACGCATCACCTGCTCCGGTGTGGCGTCGGTGGTGACGTCATAATCAGCGGGTTCACGTCCCAGCAGTAAATCGCGCACGCATCCGCCGCACAGGTATGCCTGAAAATCACGGCCTCGCAGCGCGCGAACCACCTCAATGGCGAATTGTTTGCTGGCAGACATTTCCGGCTCGTCCTTCAAATAATATAGAAGCTATGCCAGACGCCCACATCCTCGGCATCGAAAGCTCCTGCGATGAAACTGCCGCCGCTGTGGTGCGCTCCGGCGAGAAGATCCTCTCCAACGTCGTCTTCTCGCAGATTGCCACTCACCTCCCCTATGGAGGGGTGGTCCCCGAACTCGCCTCGCGCGAGCATCTGCGCGCCATTGTGCCGGTGGTTCGTAAAGCGCTTGAGGATGCGGGGCAGACCTACCAGTCCGTCGATGCCATCGCTGTCACCCAGGGGCCGGGACTGGCGGGAGCGTTGTTGGTCGGGGTGAGCTACGCCAAGGCCCTGGCGTTCGCACTCGAAAAACCGCTAGTGGCAGTCAACCACTTGGAGGGGCATATCCACGCCGTCCTGCTGGAAGAGCGACAAAACGGGAACCACGAACTGAATTTCCCGGTGCTGGCTCTCGTGGTTTCGGGTGGGCACACTCATCTTTATCTTGCCGAGCAGAAAGGTGAGAGCTGGTCCTACGAGAACGTTGGGCATACGCGCGACGACGCGGCCGGAGAAGCTTTCGACAAAGTCGCTAAATTGCTCGGGCTCGGCTATCCCGGCGGGCCAATCATCGATCGGCTTTCCATTCACGGCGACCCAAAGGCGGTGAAGTTTGCGATGTCGCAGATCAAGCATGCCGACCGCAACGATCGCGCCAATTCCAGAAACGGACGCCCGCGCTTCGACTTCTCTTATAGCGGAATCAAAACTGCGGTCTTGCGCTACGTGGAGACAAACAAACTCGCCCCGGCCATTGAGAAGCGCCGTAAGGCTCTGGCCGGCATCGCCAAACCAAAACTCGAAGACTATCTCGCCCTCTGCGAGCCGGAAACGCGCAACCTCGTCGCTTCCTTCCAGCGCGCAATGGTAGAGGACCTGGTTGAGAAAACGCTCGCCGCTGCCGACAACTTCAACGCCGCCACGCTCTTTGTGACTGGCGGAGTCGCTGCCAACAACGAGCTTCGCGCGCGCTTCGAAGAGGACGCTGCACAGCAAGGCTTCCCCGTGTTCTTTCCCTCCCGCCCGCTCTCCACCGACAACGCCGCCATGATCGCTGCGGCAGCCTATCCGAAATGGCTGGCCCGCGACTTCGCACCCATGGACTTCTCGGCAGAGGCCAGCTTGCCGCTTCCAAAACTCTGAGTTGGGAAGGACGTCGGACGTCAATTACCCGAACTTTGCGCCTTCGCGGCTCGGCCCTTTGCCAGAGCGGCGAGCGCCTTTTCGAGCTGCTCCTGGATGTCGATGTCCTTGAAGATGGTGAATTCCGCCCGGTTCTCGCCTTGGTCGTAGCCGCTGGAGCGCCCGGTTAAAATCACGATGGGAATGTTGGCGGTTTCGGGCTTGCTCTTGAGCACCGAAATGAATTCGCCCCCGCCCATGGCCGGCATCTGCATATCGGTGATGATCAGGGAGGGAAGCTTGCGGGCAGCCGCCTCGAGCGCCTCCTGCCCATTTGAAGCCACCTCCACCGTGTAGCCACGATCCTCGAGAAACCGGCAGATCATGTGCCGGATAATCATAGAATCGTCGACCACCAGGGCCACAACGGCCATGCGTGTGCCTCAATCGGACAAGATTGTCCGTGCCGCTCATTAGATCAAAGCGCTTTGACGCTCAACAAACACAATTCGTGCATCGCAATTACCTCAGTCACGTCGCCGGACAGACGCCTCCCCCGGAGGCGACAATCGCAGCTATTGGACGGCGGGGGGTAAGGTCAGGCTTCTTCCGACTGGGTGCGCTCTTCGATCGCCATGTCTTTGAATTCACTGGACTCGAAGACATCGCCGCATTCCAGACACTCGACGTACTCGGTGTCCTCATCGCGGCTCACAATCTGCACGCGCGGGTGCTTACACTGATTCATGTTCCTTCTCAGCTGGGGGGTTGGTGACGGCGGTTGGCTTCATAATCCGGATGGGGAGTCCCAATTGGCGAGCTCATGCGGGGACCCGTACTGCCGGAAATTTCCGGTATTTTAGCCCCACCCGAAAGTATGTCAAGTCCCCAGCGGTAATAGCTCCGGACTGTCCCAGGGAACGTCGCCATCCTGACACTTCGAGCCGAACCTGGTTCCTGCCGCCTCTCTCTAACCCCCTCCATTGCTGGTAGTTCCCACTCAATTGCTATTTTCGGCCGTTCCCTGTCCCGTGTTGCGGGGGAAGCGAGGTTGGAGCTAAAATAAAAGGCGACCAGATCGGTCGGATTTTAATCCGATCAAATTGGTCGGATTATTGACGTGCTCAAGCTCTCCAAAAAAGCGGATTACGGCTTGATGGCCATGAAGCATTTCGCTGAGCACGCCCACGAGGGGTCTTGCAGCGCCAAGGATGTGGCCGAGGCGTATGCGATCCCGCCCGAAGTGCTGGCCAAGATTCTCCAGCGCTTGGCGCGTGCCGGCCTGTTGCACGCCCAGCACGGAATTAGAGGCGGATACACACTGGCTCGGCCAGCCCAGGAAATTTCAGCCTTTGAAGTGATTCGAGTGATCGACGGGCCGCTCTTCATCACTTCGTGCATTACGGTCCGAGGCGAATGCGATCAAACCCAACGCTGTACCATTCGCGAGCCACTGCGCAAGGTGAACCAGAGTATTGAAGAAGTTTTGAAAAAAATCCGAATTGCGGACATGACTGAGTCGACCGACGGCGCGAGTGAATCAAAGAAAGTCCTCGTGGATCTGCTGACTCTCGGCTAGCCAAGTTCAGGACCTGAAGGTAGGAGAGCGAAGAACATGAGTATCGAAGTGAAGACGGCGACCCACGAGCAGCGCACCCCTGCTCCCAATGGCATTAAGTTGCCCATCTATATGGACAACCATGCCACCACCCCCATGGATCCGCGCGTTCTTGAGGCCATGCTGCCTTACTTCATGGAGAAGTTCGGCAACGCGGCCAGCCGCAACCATCCGTTTGGGTGGACTGCGGAAGAGGCAGTGGAGAACGCCCGCGAGCAGATCGCCAAGCTGATCGGCGCAACGGCGAAGGAGATCATCTTTACTTCGGGCGCGACCGAGAGCGACAACCTTGCGATCAAGGGCGTGGCCGAGATGTACCGCGAGAAGGGCAACCACATCATCACGGCCGTAACCGAGCACAAAGCGGTGCTCGACACCTGCAAGCGGCTGGAGAAAAACGGCTACCGTGTGACCTACTTGCCCGTCCAGAAGGACGGCCTGATCGATCTCGAAGACCTGAAGCGGGCCATCGATGACAAGACCATCCTGGCCACGATCATGGCCGCGAACAACGAGATTGGCGTACTGCAGCCCATCCGCGAGATTGGAAAGATTTGTCGTGAGCGAGGCGTCCTGTTCCACACCGATGCCGTGCAGGCGATCGGCAAGGTTCCCGTCGATGTGAACAAGGACAATATCGATCTGGCATCGATCACGGCACACAAGATTTACGGGCCGAAAGGCGTAGGCGCTCTTTACGTGCGGCGCAAGAATCCGCGCGTGCAGATCTCAGCGATCATTGATGGTGGTGGTCACGAGCGTGGCATGCGTTCCGGCACGTTGAATGTTCCCGGCATTGTCGGTCTGGGAAAAGCGTGCGAGCTTGCCCGGGAAGAAATGGCCCAGGAAGCCGAGCACCTGGCAGCTCTTCGCAACCGCCTGAAAGACCGCATCATGGGCCGGCTCGACGAGGTCTATGTCAACGGCTCGATGCAGCACCGTCTGCCCGGCAACTTGAATACCAGCTTCGCCTATGTAGAAGGTGAGTCGCTGCTGATGGGAATCAATGACGTGGCGGTTTCCAGCGGATCGGCCTGCACCTCGGCGACGCTGGAGCCATCTTATGTATTGAAGGCCCTGGGTACCGGGGACGACCTGGCGCACAGCTCGATTCGCTTTGGCATAGGCCGATTCAACACCGAGGCGGAGATCGATTACGTGGCTGACCGCGTTTGCGAGACGGTCGAACGCCTGCGCGAGCTTTCGCCTCTGTACGAGATGGCGAAGGAAGGCGTCAATCTGAAAGACGTGAAGTGGGCAGCAGAATAAGTGGCACCAGAATAAGAAGAGTTTCAAGTTTCGAGTTTCAGAATTCGAGAAAAGCAGAATCAAAAAGCAGGAGAAAAGGTAAATGGCATACAGCGATAAGGTTCTCGATCATTACTCCAATCCCCGCAACGTGGGTTCGCTCGACAAGAGCAGCCAGGCAGTCGGGACTGGACTGGTGGGCGCTCCCGAGTGCGGCGACGTCATGAAACTGCAGATCAAGGTGAACCCGGAGACGCAGGTCATCGAGGACGCGAAGTTCAAGACGTTCGGCTGCGGTTCGGCGATCGCTTCCTCCTCGCTCGCGACCGAGTGGGTGAAGGGCAAGACTGTGGAAGAAGCTCTGCAGATCAAGAACACCGAGATCGTGAAGGAGCTTTCCCTGCCGCCGGTGAAGATCCACTGCTCGGTGCTGGCGGAAGACGCCATCCGGGCGGCGATTCACGACTGGAAGAAGAAGAACGGCGTGGCCAGCGAAGCGCCTGTACCCGCTGCGAGCCAAGCGGGCCACTAAGCCCGGGCTGCCGCGTTGTGTTGCAGATCACAGACGGGCCCCAACGCTGAGCTAGCGTCATGAGCGTGACAGAGGAAACTTCAAAAACCGTTGCCTTGCCGACCGCGAATGCCCCCGCCAAGGGCATCCAGGTGACAGCGAAGGCTGTCGCGAAAATTCGGAGTGCGATGGCGAAGGAAGGGATCTCCGCCAGCGAAGGCGGCCTTAGGCTGGGCGTGCAGGGCGGCGGCTGTTCGGGGCTGAGCTACAACATCCGCTTCGACACGCAGCCCCGCGAGCGCGACCGGATCTTTCAATTCGGGGACGTGCGCGTGTTTGTGGACCCGAAGTCGTTCATCTACCTGAGCGGCATGACCCTGGACTACCAGGAAACTCTGATGCAACAGGGCTTCGTATTCGTAAATCCAAACTCATCGAAGTCCTGTGGCTGTGGCAGTTCTTTTTCGGCCTGACGTCGGGCGGGCATTCTTGTCCGCTGTTTAGGAGGCACACTCCCGATCCTTGCACCACGGCGCTCCGCCCTGCACCGTGTGGACGTATGGTGCAGGACAAGCGTTCGTGGTGAATTTGTTTATGACGAATCCAGTTCCCAAGGCGAGTTCGTCGTTGATCATGCCGGGCGGGGCCACGTCCACTTGCTGGTCCTGCGGCACCATGCGCGCCGAGCACTTCTGCAGCGCATGCGGGAAGGTTCAGCCGCCCGTGCCGGTGGATTACTTTACATTCTTCGGCTTGCCACGGAAGTTGAATGTCGATATCGCGCAGCTCGAGCGCGAGTTCTACCAGCTGAGCCGCAAGCTGCACCCGGATCTCTACTCGCGCGCCGACAAGCGCGAGCAGGAGTGGAGCCTGGAGCAGAGCTCGCTGCTCAACGACGCGTACCGAACGCTGAAAGACTCGATCAAGCGGACCCAGTATCTCCTGCGCCTCGAGGGCGTGGAGCTGGAAGAGCAATCCAAAACAGCCACCGAGCAGGCGCGCTCCAGCGGCCAGGTCAAAAAGCAAGTTGTGCCGCCGGACCTCCTCGAGGAGGTTTTCGACCTGAACATGCAACTTGAAGAGCTGCGCATGCAGAAGAAGATGGGCGAAGACGATCCCGCGCTGATCGAAGAAATCGGCCGCCAGAAACTTGAGCTGGAAGAGAAGCACGAAGCGCTGCTCGAAGAATTGAAACACGAGTGGACCGAATGGGACCGTGTTGTGGACAACGGCGGCGAGTCCGACCGCCTGAAGATCCGCGACAGGATGGTGGATGTGCTCAACCGGCGGAATTATTTGAGGAATCTGGTAAGGGATGTGAATGAGGTGCTCGAGAGCTAGCATTTAGCACTCAGCAATCGCTATTCAGCCAACGGAAGAATTGGTCAGTTTACGAATTCGAGTGACTGAATGCCGAGTGCTGAATGCTCGAATGCCAAGAGCTACCAGCTAAGGGCTAATACCTATTTCATGCCTAACGATCGCATCGTCGGAATTGATCTCGGCACCACCAACTCCCTGGTGGCGTACATGCAGGGGGATACGCCTGTCGTCATTCCGGGGGACGACGGGTTGAATCTCGTCCCATCCGTGGTTGCCCTGGGGGGAAATGACGAAGTCATCGTCGGCAGTGCTGCCCGTACGTTTCTGATCGAGACCCCCGAGCGCGCTGCCTACTCCATCAAGCGCCTGATGGGCCGCGGCATGGAAGACGTTCAGGAGGAATTGAAGCTTTTCCCCTTCCGCCTAGCCGAGGACCTTCAACCCGGCGAAGTTCTTCGCATCAAGCTCGGCGAGAAGACTTACACACCGCCTGAGATCTCAGCTTTCATTTTGCGCCAACTCAAGCGCAATGCTGAACGCTACTTCGGCACGCCTGTGACCAGGGGCGTGATCACGGTTCCAGCATACTTCAACGACGCGCAGCGCCAGGCCACCAAAGACGCCGGCCGCATCGCGGGCCTCGAAGTGCTTCGCCTGGTCAACGAACCGACGGCCGCCTCGCTCGCCTATGGCCTCGACAAGAAGAAGAACGGGATCGTCGCGGTCTATGACCTGGGCGGCGGCACCTTCGACATCTCCATTCTAAAGCTGCACGACGGCATCTTCGAAGTGGTCGCCACCAATGGCGACACGCACCTTGGCGGCGACGACATCGACAACCTGCTGATCACCATCGCCCTCGACGACATCCGTGGAGACCTGGGGCTCGATCTTCGCCGCAGCGGCGAGGCCGTCCAGACGATTCGTAAGGCCGTCATCGACGCAAAAATCGCCCTATCGTCACAGCCCGGGACCAAACTCGACATTGGCTTGCCGGGCGGCAGGCGCTACCAGCGGGAAATCACGCGCCAACAGTTCGAGCAACTAATGCAGCCGATCCTTGATCGCACCGTCGTCCCCTGCAAGCAAGCTTTGAAGGACGCCGGCCTGAAACCCGAGCAGATCGATGAGGTCGTGCTGGTGGGCGGCTCGACGCGGATCCCCAAGGTGCGTGCGCTGGTGCAGGATCTGTTCCAGCGAAGCCCGCATATTGATTTGAATCCCGACGAGATCGTTGCGCTCGGCGCGGCTGTACAGGCCAACATTCTGAGCGGCGGATCCGAAGCGACCAAGGAAATGCTGTTGCTCGACGTCACGCCACTGTCCCTCGGCATTGAGGTAGCGGGCGGCGTCACGGACAAGATCATCCTGCGCAACTCGACCATCCCGGCCTCGGCGACGCAGTTCTACACCACCCAGGTCGACGGCCAGGCGAACGTTGCCATCCATGTGTTACAGGGCGAACGCGAGCTCGCCAAAGATTGCCGCTCTCTCGCCCGCTTCGACCTGAAAGGCGTCCCGCCGATGACCGCCGGCATGCCACGCATCGAAGTTAAATTCCTCATCGATGCCAACGGCATCCTGCATGTTTCTGCGCGTGAGCAGCGCAGCGGCAAGGAAGCCGAGATCGAGGTGCAGCCAAGTTACGGGCTCACCGATGAACAGGTCGAGAGCATGCTGCTCGAATCGTTTGACTACGCTGAAGAGGATTTTCGCCAGCGTCAGGTCATCGAAGCTCGCAACGAGGCAGAAACGATCCGGGCCGCGCTCGAAAAGGGGCGCAAAAGCCCCGCCTGGGGCAAGTTGACGTCGGACGAGCAGAAGCGAATTGCAAAGCTCGAGAAGGGCTTGCACGAAGTCAAGAAGGGCGAAGACTATCAAGCCATCCGCAAAGCCATTGACGAGCTGAATCAAGGCACGATGCATCTGGCTGAACTCATGATGGACAGCGCGGTTTCAACTGCACTAAAAGGCAAGAAAATGGATGAGGCCGATTTTGGCAAGGGACCGGAACCCCCACATCCATTCGCGAGCCCAGATTTTGAATAGAAAGCAGTTCCAATGTTTCATGGTTTCAACCGCCAATGTGGGTTTGATTTTGCAACCTTGAAACGTTGAAACCTTGAAACTTTCTCGGAGTTCTTATGGCGAACGAAAAGACGAATCCCAGCGGCACCGCCGCTACCCTCGACGCGCCCGGCGACAACACCGTCCAGGTCACGTTTCTTCCCGAAGGCAAGAGCGTGCAGTTTGAGCACGGCAAGCTGCCCTACAAGGACCACGGCAAGGAACAGTCCATCCTTGATGTCGCGCTGAACAACGGCATTCGCTTGGATCACGCTTGCGGCGGCAATTGCGCCTGCACGACCTGCCACGTGTGGGTGAAGGAGGGCGCCGAGAATCTTTCCGACATGGAAGACGATGAAGCGGATCGCCTCGACATGGCTGCCGACCTCCAGCTAGACTCCCGCCTTGGTTGCCAGGCGGTGATCACAAAGCCTGGCAAGGTCACCGTTGAAATTCCGGCCTGGAACCGCAATTACGTTTCCGAGGAACACTGAGATGCCGAAAGAACTCACCTGGACCGACGCTGAAGATATCGGCCTTCTTTTGTCCGAAAAGCATCCCGAAATAGATCCGCTGGCTGTGCGATTCACGGATCTGCACCGCTACGTGACCGAACTGCCCGAGTTCAACGACGACCCGCAGAAGTCCAATGAGGCCAAGCTGGAAGCCATCCAGATGGCCTGGCATGACGAGTTTCTTGACCGTACCCAGGACTAAGGTTGCAAACGTTTTTTTTCACTGCATTTACAAACTTATGACAACTCCGGCAGTCGGCTTTCAATAGACTGCCTGCGACGTGACTGATGTGCCGGGCGGTTGCCGTGGGTAGGGGCCTGCTCATGCTGTGGCCGCCCAGCACAACGGGTATTCGGTTTTTCTCTCACAAAGCTAAAGGGCACGCTCTTGGGAAGGCGTGCCCTATTTTTAGCTGTCAGCTCTTAGCTTACCTCGCAATCAAAGCCTACCCCCTAACCAACGCCTGCTGTCGCGGGCTCCTCCACTCCGGCCTCACGCAGGAACCGCGCCGCCTCCTCCGGAGGCGTCGGGTTGATGTAGAACCCGGTGCCCCACTCAAATCCCGCTGTCTTGGTCAGCTTCGGCATGAACTCGATATGCCAGTGATAGTGGTCGTTGGTAGACTCCTGCACGGGCGAGCTGTGAATGACCAGGTTGTAAGGCGGATTGTCGAGCACCCGGTCGGCCTTCATCAGCAGCGTCTTTACAGCCTTCGCCAGGTTTTGGAACATGCGTGACGACGAGTTCTCAAATGCTGACTCGTGTTCTTTGGGCAACACCCACGTCTCGAAGGGAAAGCGCGGCGCGTAGGGCGCCAGCGTGATGAAGTCGTCGTTCTCGGCCACCACGCGTGAGCCCGTCTCACTTTCCTGCCGGATCACGTCGCAAAACACACAGCGCTCTTTGTAGATGTAGTACTGCTTCGCGCCTTCGATTTCTTCCACTACATAGATTGGCAGAATGGGCAGCGCGATCAACTGGCAGTGCCCATGCTCCAAAGAGGCGCCCGCCGGCTCGCCATGATTCTTGAAGATCAGGATGTACTTAAACCGGCGGTCCTTCTTCAGATCGAGAATGCGGTCGCGGAACGTCCAAAGCAGGTCCTCGATGCGCTTCGGAGTCATGTTGGCCAGGCTCAGCGCGTGGTCGGGAGTCTCGATGATCACCTCGTGCGCTCCAATGCCGTTCATCTTGTCGAACAATCCCTCGGCCTGGCGATTGAGATTGCCCTCGATGCCGAGCGCCGGGAATTTATTGGGGACCACGCGCACCGTCCATCCCGGAGTATCGCGCGGCGCCGCGGGTCCTCCGTTCGGGTTCGGGCGGTAAGCCTGGATCTCCGGCGGTGTCTTGCTTTCATTCCCCGGGCAGAAGGGGCAAAATCCTCCTCGTATGCGTACGCCTTCGCGAACAAAATCGGTTGGGCGCTTGGCGCGATCGGTGGAGATGATTACCCAGCGCCCGACAATTGGATCTTTCCTGAGTTCTGGCAATTACTAAATCCTTTCATGAAGGATAAGAATGTTCATTCTACGCTACAGAAAAAGCATTTTTGAACAATTCGATCTCAAGCGAACGAGTACTGTCGTAATCACTCACCACGTCAAAACGCACGGGAGGCCGTCGGGCAGGCGCCTCAGATATTCGCGTGCCATGCCGGCCAGTTCGCGACGCTTCTCTCGGTCCACCGCCGCTTCCGCTGGCTTCACTTCGCGCGACGTTCGCGTCTTCACCTCGACAAAACAAAGCACCTCACCGACCCAACCGGCCAGGGTCGATTTCTCGTCGGCGGAGTGGCGATCGATAATTGCGAGCCCCGACAACGTAGCCTCGTCGGCGCAGGTAGAAGTAGGCTTCCTCCTCTCCTCGGCGACCCGTGCGTTGATTGAATGGAAGCGTGTGGCTTGAGAGCTCAGCGAGCCCGAACCAGTCCAACACGCACAAGGTAGTTCGAGTCAGTCGGGACAACACACAGACACCCGCTTGATCGTAAGCGGAGTCGCGGCCGAACGCTTGTGACCGTGGACACTCCAGGTCGGTCCGCATTGCAGGTTGTATTCTCGGCCCTGGAGCGGTGTCCTCCGAATAAAGATGCCGTGGGCTCCGCAGAAGAACCCGCACGGCTCACTTGCGCTTCAGTGCTTCCAATTCATCCAGAGTGCGAGGCCAGTCGGAACCCAGCAATCGCGACAGGCTGCGGTCCGCAAGTACTTTCCCGCCCGTCTGACAGCGAGCGCAGTAATTCGTCTCGTTGTCTGCGTAGCGAATGCGGAGGACCTTGTCGCCGCAGCGCGGACAGGGTTCACCATAGCGTCCGTGCACGGTCATCCCCTTGCGAAAGGCGGTGACCTTCTCCGGAAAACCGCGCTTGGCCTCTTCCCGCAATCGGTTGATCCAGAATTCCAGTGTGTGCCGGGTCGCGTGGAACAGGCGCTCCCACTCCTCCGGCTTCAGCTTGTGAGTGAGCGTGATTGGCGAAAGCTGGGCCGCGTGCAGGATCTCGTCCGAGTACGCGTTCCCGATGCCGCTCAGCAGCCGCGGATCGGTCAGCGCCCGCTTCAGCGTGCGATTCTCCGCCGTCAACGCAGCCTGAAACGCTTCCCGATCGCTGGCCAGCACGTCGATGCCGCCAGGGTCCATCGCGCGAAGGCCCTCTTCTCCGCGCACCAGGTACAACGATGCCCGATGCTTCGTCCCCGCCTCGGTCAGCACCAGTGACCCGGCCGCGAAGTCGAAAGACGCCAGATTTCTCCGCCCATCCAGCTTCGCTCCCGCTGGCCGCCAATGCAGTCGCCCTGCAATCATCAGGTGCAGAACCAGCCACAGATCGCCTTCCACGCCGATCGCGATGCGCTTGCCAATGCGCCGCAAGCCCTGAACTACGCGGCCCTCCGTGCTCGCTAGCGGCGGATCCACGCTGCGCAACAGGAAGGGGCTGCCAATGCGCACGTGCTCGAGGGTCTGCCCGAGAATGCGAGTCTCGAGGGCGTCCAGGTACGCCATAATGTCGGGCAATTCCGGCATGCAGCCAGATTGCCTGTCCTGGTCGGGTTTCGCAAGCTGCGGAGATCATCAACACAGGTCGAGGTCCGGCCACGGGCGGACAGAGGCAGATGGAGGATCGTTTCTTCGGCGGAATGTCGTTGCGGTGCAAATGCTGGTTGTCCTTCTCAGGAATGCGTGACCCGAGTCACTGCGGAAGCCCTGGAAAACGTGTAGGCAAAGGTCAATACCCTTGGAGGTCGTGCCATGACAAGCATGCGTGATGTCAGAAATTTTCTAAGCCTGCATCGCATCGCCATGGTCGGCGTGTCGCGCCATGCGGAAGACTTCAGCCGATCGCTGCTTCGTGAGATGCACAAGCGTGGCTACGACATGGTCCCGGTGAATCCATCAGCCAACAAGATCGAGGGCCAAGAATGTTTTCAGAACTTGCAGGTTGTGAAACCCGCGGTCGAGGGCGCACTGATCATGACGCCTTTCTATGAAACGGTCCGCGTAGTGCAGGACTGCATCGAGGCAGGCATCGGCAAAGTCTGGATCTATCGCGCCAGCGGCCAGGGAGCAGTGAGTTCTGAGGCGGTAGCCCTTTGCAAGCAACATGGTATTCAGGTGGTGGAAGGACATTGCCCGTTCATGTTCCTTCCGAAAGCCGGCTTCATTCATCGCGCACACGGTTTCTTGCTGAAACTCGGACGCCGCTATCCGGCAAAGGCGGCGTGAAACGACATTCCCACGCTTTTGAGCGCGCCAGAAATGTCGAAGTCGGCACGTCTTGCGACGCCGGAGCGCTTCCTGTGCAAATTTAGTCCGCGTTTTCCAGCGCTTTCCACAAGCAATCGCACGCATCCACAGTTTCTTCACAAAGCTGCGCGGCTTTTTGCTTGAACGGAAATCGTCCTGAGCGCAGAGTGTCCCCATCAAGCGAGATGTTCTGAGTGCCCTGCCAGAGCGTTACGGCAGAGCCGACGGAGCTCGGTGATTCCCGAGGGTGAATCGCCGAGTGGGATCCTCCAGAGCGCGCTTCGGCGCGTGCATGGTTGCCCGGGCGTTGCGGCCTCCTCACAGAGTCCTCCACACACGGCAGGACTTGCCGTCGGCCACCGTAGTGCCGCAGATGGGTCGGCGGAGCTTGCTTCGCCATGACGATCTGCCGGGTGGCATCACGGGCGAGCGCTCTTCGGGGCGCATGCCAGCGGTGAGCTCCTCTACGCCTCGTGCGTGGAAGGGCAACGGGACATTCCGCCAAAACAATGCGGTTCGGGTGGCTGGCCCGGACCGCATTTGTTTTTGTAGCGGCGCCATCTTGTCGGCTGTTTCGAGGGCATCCCCGCCTTCACGGCACGCAGCCCCCCATCGCAAACGAATAGAGTTGATTTTCGATTTTTCTTCGCCTACACTCGGATCGTCGTAACTCTGTTTCTGGGAAATCAACCAGTCATGCAACTCTGCGGCCAGAAATTTTGTTAGGGGTCTTAGTTTTCCGAAGCGAACACTTCTCATCCACAACGCGCTTCGTGGGTATAGTTCGATTCGGTTCAGCGAGAAAAATTCCCTTCGGGCTCTGAAGACAGGTACAGCACGGTTTTGGCGACCACCGATTACAGCATCAGCACTCTGCCGGCGAACATAGAAGCCGAGCGCTCCATCCTCGGCGCAATTCTCCTCGACAACCTCTCGTACAACCAGGCCGCCGAGCACCTGCACCCGGAAGATTTCTCGCTCGACTCGCACCGCCGCATTTACGCGCGGATGATCGATCTGGCCGAGTCTTCCCGGCCGATCGACCTGATCACGCTCATCGACGAACTGCAGCGCAGCAAGGAGCTGCCATCCGTCGGCGATGTTGGCTACATCTCCTCGCTGCTCGATGGCGTTCCCGACCGCCCCAGCATCGAGCATTACATCAAGATCGTCCGCGACAAGGCCCTGCTACGCGGTCTGATTCATGCGGCCAACGCTGCCATTGCCCGTGCCGCCGACCAGTCCGACGCTGCCGAGGATGTTCTCAACGATGTGCAGGCAGAAATCTTCACACTCTCGGAAAAACGCATCGGCCGGGGATTCCTGAACGTCACCGAGATCGTAAAAGATTCCTTCGGTTCGGTCGACGCGCTCTTGCAACGCGGCCAGCGCATCACCGGTCTCGCCACTCACTACACGGACCTCGACGAATTGACCAGCGGCCTGCAAAAGCAGGACCTCGTTATCCTGGCCGCCCGCCCCTCGATGGGCAAGACCGCGTTCGCGATGAACATCGCCGAGAACGCCGCCATCCATGACAGCAAAGTGGTCGGGATCTTCTCGCTCGAAATGTCGCGCGAAGCCCTTCTGCAACGACTGCTTTGTTCCCGCGCGCGCGTCGACGCCCACAAGATGCGCACCGGTTCGCTCTGGCGAGACGACATGCAACGAGTCGTGCGTGCCATGGAAGAACTGACGACCTCGAAGATTTTCATCGACGACACACCCGGCATCTCGGTCAGCGAAATGCGCGCCAAGGCGCGCCGCCTGCAACAGTCCTGTGGTGGGCTCGATCTGCTCGTGGTCGACTACCTGCAACTGATGTCGGGCGGGGGCAAGCGCTACGAGAATCGCACGCAAGAAGTCTCCGCGATCTCCCGCGGCCTGAAGGCACTCGCCAAGGAACTCAAGGTCCCGGTGATCGCTCTCTCCCAGTTAAGCCGCGCTCCCGAAAGCCGCGGCGGCGATCACCGCCCCCAGCTCGCCGACCTGCGAGAGTCGGGGTCCATCGAGCAGGACGCCGATCTGGTCATGTTCATCTTCCGGGAAGAGGTGTACAAGCAGGACGACCCAGACCTTCAGGGCCGCGCCGAAATCATCATCGCCAAGCAGCGCAACGGCCCGATCGGCCGCATTAACCTGGCCTTCCTCAAACAGTCAACGCGCTTCGAGACGATCGCCGACGGCGGGATTCCTCCAGAGAATTAACCCCGCATGTGTCCCGGGGTCATCGTCCGGAGGGTCAGGCCAAGTTCCACACTTCTGTGGAAAACACTGTGGAACTGACTTTTTCGGGCTAGCGAATTCCGCAAGAATGACCAAGTGGTCGGCTACGGTAAGAGTGCTCTACTTTGCTAAAGCATTTGGAATCTTTCACTTACTACCAATCCGACATCATTGCAAAACGCCATAGCTCACTCCCGCAAATTTCAAGCAACCCTTGAGATTTGCACATCCAGACGTAATGCAGTTCTGTCTTACGGCGTTGACACTTGGCGAGGGATACGGTGGGCTTACGAGTTGTTTTCGCCGACTTTCAGCACCGCCAGGAAGGCTTCCTGCGGGATATCGACCCGCCCAATCCGCTTCATACGGCGCTTGCCCTCTTTCTGCTTCTCGAGCAGCTTGCGCTTGCGGGTAATGTCGCCACCGTAGCACTTGGCCAGCACGTTCTTGCGGATGGCAGCGACCGTTTCTCGCGCAATAATCTTGGCCCCCACCGCTGCTTGGATTGCGACCTCAAACATCTGCCGCGGAATCAGTTCGCGCATCTTTGACACCAGCGCCCGTCCGCGCTCATAGGCGAAATCTCGGTGTACGATCAGCGATAGGGCGTCCACCGGGTCGCCAGCCACCAGGATGTCGAGCTTCACCATCGGCGACTCCCAGTATCCGGCAAGGTGATAGTCGAGCGAGGCATAGCCGCGCGAGACCGACTTCAGCCGATCGTAAAAATCGAGCACGATTTCGTTCAGCGGCAGCTCGTACTGCAGCATCACGCGCGACCCACTCACATACTCAAAGCTTTTTTGCTTGCCGCGCTTTTCTTCGACCAGCTTCAGGATGCCGCCCACAAATTCTTCGTTGGTCAGGATCACCGCCAGGATGATCGGCTCCTCGACTTTGGCAATCTCACCCTGGTCGGGCCAGCGCGAGGGATTGTCGACCTCAACCATTGAGCCATCGGTCAGCGTGACCTTGTAGCGCACCCCCGGGGCTGTAGTGATGAGATCGAGGTCGTACTCCCGCTCCAGGCGCTCCTGGATGATCTCCATATGGAGCAGCCCGAGAAACCCGCAACGGAACCCAAAGCCGAGGGCGACCGAACTCTCCGGCTCGAAGAAGAACGACGAATCGTTGAGCCGAAGTTTTTCTAAGGCCTCGCGCAATTGCGTGTGCTCGTGCGCGTCGACCGTGTAAAGCCCTGCGAACACCATAGGTTTGATCTCTTCAAAGCCCGGGAGAGGCTCAATCGCGGGACGCTCGTCGTCGGTGATGGTGTCGCCGATCTTGGTGTCGGCCACGTTCTTGATATTCGCGATGAGGAAGCCGACTTCGCCCGCCACTAGTTCATCGATTTCCACCGGCTTCGGAGTCAGCACACCCAGCGTCTCCACCTGGAACACCCGCGCATTCGACCACAGCCGGATCTTCGTCCCTTTTTTCAAGCTGCCTTCGAACACGCGCGCCAGCACGACCACACCGCGGTAGGGATCGAACCACGAATCAAAAATCAGCGCCTGCAGATGACGTCCCGGAGCGCCCTTCGGGGGCGGAATGCGCTTCACAATCGCTTCCAGGACCTCGGGCACCCCCTGCCCGGTCTTCGCGCTGATCAGGCAAGCGTCCGATGCGTCGAGCCCCACCGCTCCCTCGATCATTTCCTTCGCGCGCGGGATGTCGGCACTGGGCAGGTCAATCTTGTTGATGACGGGAATAATTTCCAGCCCGTGATTGATCGCCAAATACGAGTTCGCAAGGGTCTGCGCTTCCACGCCTTGCGAAGCATCCACCACCAGAAGCGCCCCCTCGCACGACGCCAGGGAGCGCGATACCTCGTACGAAAAATCGACGTGTCCCGGCGTATCAATCAGGTTGAGCTGATAAGTATTGCCGTCCTTCCCGGGATACATCATGCGCACCGCATGCGCCTTAATCGTGATTCCCCGCTCCCGTTCCAGGTCCATCGCGTCGAGGACCTGCTCCTGCATCTCGCGGGCAGTGAGTGAGCCGGTCAACTCGAGCAGGCGATCGGCCAGGGTCGACTTGCCATGGTCGATGTGCGCGATGATGGCGAAGTTGCGGATGGAGGCGGAATTCATGGCTGCTGCTTAATCCTTGATTTTAGCAGGAGATGCGCGGGGGCCCGCCATGCCCCGCCATTCCCCACCTTCGATCTTCTCCCAAAAAAATTGTGCTGCTTGTCGATCCCGGCCCCCCTCCTTCGACGTGACAGTAGAGAAACAAAATCGCGGGGGGATGAGGGCCATGACCATAACATCCACAAAACATATTCGATCCGTCGCCGGTGCTGCCCTGATGGGAACCGGGGCCTTTCTCCTCCGTGGAAACTTGGATCTGGCCGTTACCCGGTTAGATCACCTTCTTGGTGTGGGACAAGGGCCTGACTTGGTCACCACCATCATGATGGCGGCCATGCGAGCATGGCAAGCCTATGCACTTGATCGCTTCCAGTTCGTGCACGATAGTCTGCTCTTCCTGCTGGCACCGTGCTGGCCGGTGCTGCTCATCGTTGGTGGAGCCTTTCTTTCTCGCGATACCTTCTCGGGTGGTTGCGACGAACCCCGCACTCAGGACTGTGGAAATCTCGAACTGCCCCAGCAGTTCGGCGATATACAGTGAACCACTCAATCACCAAAAGGAGACATAACATGCGCGTAATGGTAATCGTCAAGGCCAGCAAGGATTCCGAAGCCGGCAAGATGCCCAGCCACCAATTGCTCACCGAAATGGGCGCGTTCAACGAGGAATTGGTCAAAGCCGGCGTCATGCTGGCCGGGGATGGACTCCAGCCCAGTTCCAAGGGGAAGCGGGTGCGCTTCTCGGGGAAAAAGCGCACCGTCATCGACGGGCCCTTCACCGAAACCAAGGAACTCATCGCCGGCTACTGGATCTGGCAGGTGCGGTCAATGGAAGAGGCAGTCGAGTGGCTAAAGCGCTGCCCCAACCCGCATCCGGACCAGGGGGAACCAGAAATTGAGATTCGGCCGGTGTTTGAGGCAGAAGACTTTGGCCCCGAGCTAACGCCGGAGCTCAAGAAGAAAGACCAGGAGATGCGGGCGGAGATCGCCAGGAAACAAAGGTAGCCGGCCCTGTCCAGGAATTCTTACCGGACGTGTCGACTTTGCGATTGCTTGTTCGACGTAGCAATAGAGCCCGTAGCCGGCAAAAGCAAATGCCGGAATCATCCGCTCATCACTGCAAACCCATAGGAGGTCGATCGAAACCATGCGATTCATGATGATCGTGAAACACGCCGAAAACCAGGGAATGCCCCCCAAGCCGCTGATGGACGCGATCACGAAACTCGTCGAGCAAGAAACCAAGGCTGGCACCATGCTGGGCAGTGGCGGACTGGGACCCAGCGTCTACGGCGCGCGCGTACGGCTCGCCGGAGGCCAAGTCAAAGTCACCGATGGCCCCTTTACCGAGGCCAAGGAAGTCATCGGAGGCTATGCGCAGTTCGAATTGAAGTCCCGCGAAGAGGCGATCGCCAGCGCCATAGCGTTCATGGAGCTGCACAAGCAGCACTGGCCCGGCTGGGAAGGTGAAACCGAAGTACGTCCGATGCTCAACCCGGAAGATTTCGGTTCCGCCCAATAGCCGGGATCGCCCGGGCGTCAGTTGCAGGCTGCTGCAGCCGGGTCTTGCGCGCGTCAGCGGAAAAATGGTGTGATCGGTAGCTGTGTCGGCTACCGATTCCCACCGCACCATCGATGCTGTCTGGAGGATGGAATCCCCCCGGCTGATCGCCAGCCTCACCCGAATCGTCCGCGACGTCGGCGTGGCCGAGGACCTGGCTCAGGACGCTCTGGTCTCGGCCCTCGAACAGTGGCCCCAGTCCGGCGTGCCCGACAATCCCGGCGCCTGGCTCATGGCAGCAGCCAAGCACCGTGCGATTGATCACTTCCGCCGCGGTGCACTGCACGAGCGTAAGCAGGGAGAGCTTGCCCGCGCGCTCGAGGCGCAGGAGAAGTCGGTGCCCGATCTCGATGCTGCGCTCGACGACCAGGTGGGTGACGATTTGCTCCGTCTCATCTTCATTTCGTGTCACCCGGTCCTGGTGCGCGAAGCGCGGGTAGCTCTCACGCTGCGACTGCTGGGTGGCCTGACCACCGACGAGATTGCGCGTGCATTCCTGATGCCGGAGCCCACGATCGCTCAGCGTATTGTGCGCGCGAAACGAACGCTCTCTGAAAAGAAGGTCCCCTTCGAAGTACCCCGTGGTGCTGAACTAGCTAGCCGGCTCGAATCGGTGCTCGAAGTGCTCTACCTGATCTTCAACGAGGGATACGCAGCTACTGCCGGCGACGACTGGGTGCGTCCTGGCCTATGCGAAGAAGCGTTGCGGCTCGGGCGCATCCTCGCGGAACTCGCCCCGCACGAACCCGAGGTCCACGGTCTGGTCGCCTTGATGGAAATCCAGGCCTCGCGCATGCACGCTCGCGTTAGTCCGTCGGGAGAACCAATCCTGCTCCTCGACCAGAATCGCGCCCTCTGGGATCAGTTGCTGATCCGTCGTGGCCTGGCCGCGCTGGAGCGCGCAGAACGCACCCAAGCACGATTGTCACAAGCTCAGCCCGGAAAGTACGCCCTCCAGGCCGCGATTGCCGCCTGTCACGCTCGGGCACGCACCGGAGACGAAACCGACTGGGCTCGGATCAGCTCACTCTACGAAGAGCTGGCGCGTGTCACGCCTTCTCCCATCGTGGACTTGAACCGGGCCGTCGCCGTTTCCATGGCATATGGTCCCGCGGCAGGACTTGAGCTCGTGGATGCGCTGACCGACGAGCCGACACTGGCCAACTACCACCTACTCCCCAGCGTGCGTGGCGACCTGCTCAAGAAACTCGGCCGCCTCGCAGAAGCCCGCGCCGAGTTCAGCCATGCGGCATCGCTCGCCCGCAACACCCGCGAGCGCGACCTGCTGCTCAAGCGCGCCGAGGAATGTTGAAGGCAGCGCCGGCGTCCCGCCGGCTGTCGCCGGCGTCTCCGCACTCGGTGCACCAAGCTTGTATTGGCATCGTGCACCAAACCCACCCTGTCACCTGTGACCCGTCCCCTGTGACCTGTTTCCGCTATACTCCCGCGGGGCGATCAAGGAGGCCACTTGGTATCGCGAAGAGAGTTTCTGGGAAGCGCCGGCATTCTCACAGCAACCGCTTGGCTCAGCGCCGCTCCCGTCAGTGCCCGATCAGCAGCCAATCTCCTCGCAACACAGGGCAGCGCGGCTCCCACGACCGATCCCGTGCTGCTCGAGCGCGCCCGGGTCTTGCTCCGGGAAGCCCCGTTCATCGACACACACAACGACCTGCCCTCCATGTTGCTGGCGGTTGAGGGGGGACTCGCCGCCCACGACCTCGGCAGGGTCCAGCCCACGCTTTGCGCCGACGTCCCCCGCCTGCGCGAAGGCTGCGTAGGCGCCCAATACTGGTCGGTCTTCGTCGAGTCCGCCACCCAGCGCACGCACACTTCCCTGCACGAAGCCATGCGCGAGTTCGACGTTGCCTTGCGCCTCATCCGCAGCCAGTCCGACTTCGAACAGGCACGCACCGCCGACGATATCGAGCGCATTCACAAGTCTGGCCGCATCGCCTGTCTCATGGGCGTCGAAGGCGGACACATGATCGAGAACTCTCCCGCGAGCCTGCGCGTCTTCTACGAGCTCGGCGCCCGCTACATGACGCTCACCCACTGGGACAACATCGACTGGGCCGACTCGGCCACCGATCGCCCGCAGAACTATGGCCTCAACGGCTTCGGCAAACAGGTCGTGCGCGAGATGAATCGCCTGGGCATGTTCGTCGACATCTCGCACGTCAGCGCCGACACCATGCGTGATGCTCTCTCTTTCAGCCGCGCCCCGGTGATCTGCTCGCATTCCAGCGCCTTCGCCATCAACCCGCATCCGCGAAATGTGCCGGACGACATTCTGCGCCGCTTCGCCGACAATGGCGGAGTCGTCCATGCCAACTTCATCAAGGAATTCATCTCGTCGAAGAACCCCGAGTGGCAGCAACGGCGCACCGTGGCGCTCGAAGCCCTGCACGCCAAGCTCGATTCTGACGAGGCAATTCAAAAAGCCATCAAGGACTGGGAAGAAAAGAACCCACTGCCCAAGCCGACCATCGCTGACGTCGCCGACCACATCGACCACATTCGCGAGGTCGCCGGGATCGATCACGTTGGCATCGGCGCCGACTATTTCGACGACGGAAAAACGACGATGGCCGAGGGACTGGAGAATGTCACCCGCTATCCGTATCTCTTCGCCGAACTGCTGCGTCGCAAGTATTCCGACGACGACATCCGCAAGGCCGCTGGCCGCAATCACCTGCGCGCCATGCGCCAGATGGAGCGGGTGGCGGCGGAACTGCAGAAAACAGAAGGACCGCTGGTGACGGAAGGCAAGAAAGTCCGGTAACTGGCTTGCCCGTCAATTCTGGTCCGGGGAGATGGAATCTCGGGCCGGTGCCGCGTTAGCCCCTTGCATTGACTCCACCCCCCGACTCGCGTACCGTGTTCGCCGGTAAAGATGGAGGACTCCCATGCCACACTATGTGACCCTCGTCCATTACACCCACCAGGGAATTTCCAAAATCAAGGACAGCCCCGCGCGCCTCGATGCGGCCAAGAAAGCTGCCGAAGCCGAAGGTGGAAAGATTCAGTCTTGGTACCTCACCATGGGCCAGTACGATGCCGTTTTGATCGCCGAGTTTCCCAACGATGAGGCGTGTGCCAAGTTCACCCTATCCGCCGGCGCACTCGGAAACATCTCGACGGAGACTTTGAAGGCGTTCACCGAGGCAGAGTATCGCAAGATCATCGGCTCGCTGCGCTGAGTGGTGCGAACGATCAAGACCGAGGCCGCCCGAGGTTTAGGCGGCCTTACTTTTGTACTCGGTTTTCTGACGCTCCTATCGAACTATCGGTTAAGGATCGCGGTGTTGTCGGGCCTGTACTGGCTTCGCGAGCGAGGTGATTAGATTCCTAACCCGCAGAGGTGAAAAATGACTCGATGGTCTTGTCATTCTTTGGGTTTGACGCTCACCGTTTCATTGGTTTTGACGTTACCCTTGCCCGCGCAACAAAACCAAGCAGCAAAAACGGAGGGCGATTTCACCGTCAAGAATTTCAAGTTCCGGTCGGGAGAATCGCTTCCTGAATTGCGGCTTCACTACACGACTTTGGGGAAGCCAGCGCACGACGCGCAGGGTAGGGTTACAAATGCGGTGCTGATTCTTCACGGCACAGGTGGGTCTGGTGGGCAATTCTTGCAGCCGCAATTCGCCGGAGAGCTCTTCGGCCCCGGGCAACTCTTGGACACGAGCCGCTACTTCATCATTCTTCCTGACGGCATCGGTCACGGGAAATCGTCGAAGCCGAGCGACGGCTTGCACGCGCATTTCCCTCAATACGATTACGACGACATGGTTCTGGCTCAATACCAAATGTTGACGGTAGGCCTCAGTGTGAATCACTTGCGGCTCATCCTAGGCACGTCCATGGGTTGCATGCAGTCTTTCGTCTGGGGCGAAGTGTATCCAGACTTCATGGATGCGCTGATGCCGCTGGCATGCTTGCCCGTGCAGATCGCCGGACGCAACCGGATTATGCGGAAGTTGCAGATGGACGCCATCCGCAATGATCCGGATTGGAAAGGGGGGGACTACGCGACGGAGCCGCAGCAGGCTTTGCGCACCGTGCTTAGTCTCCAGTTGCTTTCGGGTACTCCACCCCTCATTCTGCAAGAAAATTCTCCGACGCGTGACGCGGCCGACAAATTCGTAGACGATTACATCAAGTCGCGTCTGGGGAAGCTCGATGCCAACGATCTCTTGTATCGGGTGAATGCATCCCGGAATTACGATCCGTCCCCCCAGCTCGAAAAAATCAAGGCGCCGCTGATGTGGATTAATTCCGCCGACGATTTCATCAACCCACCAGAGCTGGGCATCGCGGAGCGCGAGGTGAAGAGCATCAGGAACGCGCGATTCGTGCTGATCCCGGCGAGCGAGCAAACCCACGGACACGGAACGCACACGTGGGCGGCGATCTGGAAGCAGTATTTGGCCGAGCTGCTCGAGAAATCAAGGCATTGATGATTTATCGTGAGCGAACAGAGCTTCGTCATACTACAGGGCTCCTTTCGACGATAGATAATCAGCCGTTTGCACTCATTGAGGTTCGGAGGAAAGCGATTGCTTCTGTTCTCTCCTACCGGATCGGTCCTTGCGACAGGAAATCGATGACCCCGCCTCCAGGTTCGGCCGGCCCAAACGGATTCGTTCCCACAGCCAGATCCAGCTTCGAAAGATCCAGCACCTCCGTCCCTAGCGGATGAATGTCGCCATACGCAATTGCCTGCTTGAACCCAGCGACGTCCTGCGCGGTCAGCACGCCACCCTTGATTTGCAGCTCGTGAATGCGGTCGGTCACCGCCCCAAAAAACTTGGCCTCACGCTGCGCGTGCGACGAGCCCCCTTCGAATGCCCCCACCACGCTACCCAGATCGCCCTTGAACAACGCCTTCTGCGCTTCATAGCCTTGCTCGATCGCGTGTCCGGCGAACTTCATCAGCCGCTTTCCTTCGCCCGTGCCCGCCAGGAAATCGAGCGCGAACTTCACCGGCACGCCGAAGATCGAACTCAGCGCGGTCTCCGCCGCTTGCAGCGACATTTGCCCGAACACCTGCTCGCGCTGCGCAGGAGAACTCCCGCGGAGCCCCAGCAACTGTTCTGCGGTATTAATCTCGTTGGCCGGGAGGCCAGGCAAAGGAGGGACGTTCCCCGAAGTAGGGCCCGGAAGGTTTCCCGAGGCAAGCTCCTTCATCTCCTCTTGGATCTCAGCTTTAGCCTCGGCCTGGGTCTCCCCCTCGACGTTCGATATCCGCGATTGGGGGTCTATTTTCATGGCAGTCCCCTGCATTGGAGTTATCGGCGGAGTGGGCGGCTTCGTTGCGCATGATCGGCTTCGAGGAGCACGAATCTCCCTGAAAGCACTAGACTTAAAGCATGTCACCCGGTCCACTGGTCGCCATCGATCACGTACAACTGGCTATGCCGGCCGGAGGCGAAGCCCAAGCACGGCGCTTCTTCCTCGATTTGCTCGGCATGCAGGAAATCCCCAAGCCCACCGAACTCACCAAGCGGGGCGGCTGCTGGTTTGTCAGTGGAGATGTGCAGATTCACCTCGGAGTCGAAGCCGACTTCCGTCCGGCGAAGAAAGCTTACCCCGCGTTTCGCTGCTCTGAGTATTCTGCCCTGCTCGACCATCTGCGAAATCACGGCATCGAAGTCGCGGAAGCGAAAGACATTCCCGGAGTGACTCGATGCCACATCTTCGATCCCTTCGGGAATCGTGTTGAGCTGATTTCGGCCTGATCGCTGAGTTTGGCTACAATCCCGGCATGGGTCTTGTTCTAGCCTCGGCGTCCCCTCGCCGCCAGGAATTGCTCAGGGCGGCGGGAATCGCAATCACTGTTCAACCCACCAACATCCCCGAGACCCCTAAGGACGGCGAGGCCCCCACAGCATTCGCCGAACGACTCGCCCGCGAAAAGGCCTGGGCCGTCTTCAAGGACCGCCCGAATGACCTCGTCCTCGGTGCCGATACAGTCGTGGTCGTCGGCAGCGAGATTCTCGGCAAGCCTAGTGACGCTGCCGACGCCGCTCGAATGCTGCGGCTCCTCTCGGGGCGAAAGCACCAGGTAACAACTGGGGTCTGCCTGATGGGGTCGCGCACTCCTCAGTCACAACCTGAGAACGCGAAAACCCAAAGTCCTCTGGGAGACACCCGTTCCGAAACTACCCTGGTGACGATGACAGAAATCTCCGACGACGAGATCCGCTCCTACATCGAGAGCGGTGAGCCCATGGACAAGGCAGGCGCCTACGCCATCCAGGGAATCGCTTCTCGCTGGATCCCTCGCATCGACGGGGATTATTCCAATGTGGTGGGGTTACCGGTCGCGCTGGTTTATCGCATGCTCATCGAGCATGGGGGACTGTAGGAACTCTCGTTCACAAGGAATGCCCGAGATCGCGGAAGGGCGCTCTCGCTCTTGCGGGAAGGAACTTACGACTTCTTCTCAGAGTCTTGCTGCTCGCCGTCCTTGACCGCGGACTTGAAGTTGCGAATGCCCTCGCCCAGCCCCTTGCCCAGATCCGCAAGTTTGCTGGGACCAAAGATCAGCAAGGCAACTGCAAGGATCAGCAGGATTTCCGGCAAACCTAATTTGCCCGGCATATACCGCCTCCATTGGGCTTCCCTTCGGATGGCGGGAACCGCACACGCCTCAGAGTTTCCCTGAGGGAAGTGTAGGCCTGTTTCGGCGGGGAGTCAAAGAACAGTCCTCGGTCGTTGGTCGTCGGCAAGAACACCCGCCGGAAGGGCTCTTTGGGCATTCGCCCCTCATGACCAAACGCCGTCTAACAGTTCAAGCGCACATAACCCGGCGGGCCGCTCGCGCTCCTCGGTCGAGAATGATCCCCGGCGTTCGATCACTCCCACGGGTGAAAACTGCCGGGTTTGGCCGATGACCGACGACCGATAGCCGACGACCCGTTTCACGCGCTTTCTATCAACCCCGCAACCAGCGCCGCCCGGCGCGGAAGTTCTGCAACCGTGATGAACTCGTGGATCGCGTGTGCCCCGTCGCCGACGCCGCCCAGCCCATCCAGGGTTGGAATTCCCAGCCCGGCGGTGAAGTTTCCGTCCGACCCGCCACCGACGGCGGCCTCCCCGAGCTTCCAGTGCAGTTCGTGCGCAATTTGCGTCGCCGTGTGATAGAGCCCCACCACGCCCGAGTTCCGTTCCATGGGCGGGCGGTTGACCCCGCCACTGATTTCCAGTTTGCATCTGCGGTTGAACGGTTTCAGAGAACGCAGCTTCTTGTCGATCACAGCCGCGTCTTTCATCCGGGCGACCCGGACATCAATCGTAGCGGTCGCTTCCGCCGCCACAACGTTCACTCGTGTCCCGCCCTGCGCCAGTCCGACGTTGAGCGTCAGTCCGCGTTTGACGTCGACCAGTTTCTGGATCGCGACAATCTGGTGCGCGAGTTCCAGGATCGCACTCTGCCCTTTTTCGAAGTCGAGGCCCGAGTGTGAGGCCACACCCTTGATTTTGAGCGAGTACTCCCCAACTCCCTTGCGCGCAGTCTTTACCTTGCCTTTCAAGCCATACGAAGGCTCGAGCACCAGCACGGCGGCAGACTGCTTGGCCAGCGACTCCGTGATCTGGCGGGAACTCTCGCTTCCCACTTCCTCGTCTGACACCAGCAAGACTGTCACCGGCCGCGGCAATTGCCCCTGCAACGATTTCAGCCCCCGGATGGCAAACAGCATCAGGCCAATGCCCGACTTCATGTCGAGCGCCCCCGGGCCCCACAGCCGGCCGTTGCTCACCTTACACGGCATGTTTGCGAGGGTACCGAGCGGATATACCGTGTCGTAGTGGCCTAGCAGCAGCACCGGTTTCTGCTGCGTTTCGCCGGGAAAATCTACTTGCAGGTGATTGCCGAAATCCGAGACGCGATGAAATTGCGCGCGTCCCCCAATGGCGGCAAATTCTTCGGCGGCGAATGCGCTGCAGCGGTCGACCGCCTGCTTGTTATCGCTGGGCGACTCGATTTCGACCAGGCGGCGAATCATGTCCACCATCTGCTCGCGGTGTTCCTCAAAATACCGGAGGCGAGCCTGAGCGGGCCGCGCAGAGGGTGGACGGTGGTTGGAGTGGTGGGATTGTCGGCTGGTCATGCGTACAGTTCAATACTCCCGATCAGGACCGTTTGACGGTCGCAAACGCGTCGTACAGTATAATCTTCGGGCCAAACCAGTCCAGCGATGACCGACACTACGCACGCGGAAACTGCCGCGCCTACGACCGCCAAGACCACCATGGATATCCATGAAATCCAGCGGATTCTGCCCCACCGCTACCCCTTTCTCCTGATCGACCGGATCGTCGACTTAACCCCGCGCGAGCGCATCGTAGCCATCAAAAACGTTACCATCAATGAGCCCTATTTCCAGGGTCACTTCCCGAATCTCCCCATCATGCCCGGGGTCCTGATCGTGGAGGCTATTGCCCAGGCGGGCGGCGCACTGCTGCTTACCGAAGTCGAAGACCGGGACGACAAGCTCATGGTCTTTACCGGGATCGAACGCGCCCGCTTCCGCCGCCCGGTGGTGCCCGGGGACCAGGTGCGCATCGAGGTCGACGTCAAGTCCTGGCGCATGAACGCAGTCCGGATGGAAGGGAGAGCATTCGTCGGCGAAAAACGTGTGGCCGAGGCCACCGTTACCTGCCAATTGATCGAGCGTGCGGCTTCGCGGAGAAGTGCCGAAGCGCCCCTTCCGGCCGAGGAAAGCTAGCTTGCATCAGAGCACTGCTGCCTCGCGCATGAGCATTCATCCCACCGCCATCATCGACTCGGGCGCGAAACTTCACCCGAGTTGCAAAGTCGGGCCGTACTGTACGATCGGCGCCGATGTGGAACTGGGCGAGGGCTGCGAACTGATCTCCCACGTAGTGATGGCTGGCCCCACGAAGATCGGAACCCACAACCGCTTCTTCCCCTTCAGTTCGATTGGACTCGCCCCCCAGGACCTCACCTACGCTGGCGAGCCGACCCGCTTGGAGATAGGCGATCACAACACGATCCGCGAATTTGTCACTATCAACCGTGGCACCGTGAAAGGCGGCGGCCTGACCCGGGTCGGCAACCATGTGCTGGTGATGGCCTACACACACATTGCCCATGACTGCCGTATCGGCGACCACGTCATCCTGGCCAACGCCGCCACCCTCGGGGGACACGTCACCGTCGAGGATTGGGCGCAGGTGGGCGCCCTCTGCCCCGTGCACCACTTCGTGCGCATCGGCACCCATGCCTTCGTCGGCGGCGGCACCACCATTACGCAAGACGTGCTGCCATTCTCCAAGACCTCCGCCGAGCGCGGCACCCGTGCTTACGGAATGAACTCGGTTGGCCTTCAACGCCGTGGTTTCAGCAAGGAGCGTATCCATCGAATTCATCATGCCTACAAGGTGCTGCTGGCCTCGAAACTGAACACGTCCCAAGCGCTGGAGAAACTGAAATCCGAAGGCGATCCCGGAGAAGACGTTGCGCTGCTGATTCGCTTCGTTGAGGCGTCGGAACGGGGAGTGATCAAGTAGCTGGTGGCTTGCCGCGGATAGCTCGCGGCTTTTCAGAATTGCATCCGGACCGAGTGCTAGACTTTCGCACGAGTGAACTCTCCGAAACAGAAACTCGGCCTTATTGCCGGAAATGGAAAGTTTCCTTTTCTCGTGCTCGATGCAGCTCACGCCCAAGGATACGACGTCGTCGTAGCCGCAATTAAAGAAGAAACCTTCCCCGAAATCGAAAGCCGCGGGGCCGCCTCCGTCCACTGGCTCTCCCTCGGGGAACTCTCCCGTTTGATCGAGACATTCCAGCGTGAAGGTGTCCACCGCGCCGTCATGGCCGGACAGGTCAAGCACAAGCAGATCTTCTCCAGCATCAAACCCGATTGGCGGCTCGCCAAGATCTTGCTCTCACTCGGCATGCGCAACACTGATTCTCTGCTCGGCGCAGTGGCCAAGGTCCTGGCCGATGAAGGTATCGCCCTCGAAAACTCGACGTCTCTGCTCGAGCCACTGCTAGCCAAGCAGGGCGTCCTGACAAAGCGTCGACCAACGGACGAAGAACTGAAGAACATCGCCTACGGCCGCGCCGTTGCCCGTCACCTGGCGCAGTACGATATCGGACAGACCGTAGCCATCGCCGAATCCGCCTGCGTAGCCGCCGAAGCCATGGAGGGCACGGACGCGACCATCGAGCGCGCCGGGCACCTCATGCGTTCGCTCGAAGGCAACGCCTCCACCTTAAGCCGCGCCCTGACCGTAGTGAAAATCGCCAAACCGAATCAGGACATGCGCTTCGACGTCCCGGTCATCGGTGTGAAAACCGTCGAAGTCATGCAACGAGCCGGCGCCTCGTGCCTGGCGATCGACGCTGGCCGATGCCTTCTGCTCGATGGAGACGCTATCCTCGGGGCCGCCGACAGCGTCCAAATCACCATCGTCGCCGAATAGAAGGCAGCGCCAGCGTCCCGCCGGCAGTCGCGAGAGCCAGCCCTGAGCTCGTCGCAGGGGCGTCCTCGCCCTCGCAGCCCAAGAAAAGAAGAGGAAACCATCCATGACCGATTCCGACCGCATCGCCCAGCAACTCGAGAACGCCTTCGACGGCGGAGCCTGGCACGGCCCCGCGCTCCTTGAACTCCTCGCCGGAGTCGACGCCCAAACCGCCGCTGCCCACCCCGTACCCGGAGCCCACAGCATATGGGAGCTGGTGCTCCACATCGCGGCCTGGGACGATGCTGTCAACCGCCGCATCGTCTTTCGAAAGGCCCTGCAGTTGAAGATGCGCCAGAACTTTCCGCCGGTCACCGACAAAAGGCCCGCGGCCTGGAAGAAAGCGCTGACCCACCTAAAGAGGACCCATTCCGAGTTGCTCAGAACCGTGCGAGGACTGTCTGACAAACGCCTGCGCGAACGCGTCCCGGGCAAACGCTACGACATCGCCTTCATGCTCCACGGAGTTACTCAGCACGAGCTGTACCATGCCGGCCAGATCGCCCTCCTGAAGAAGTCTCGTGGTAAACCGTAAAACAACGGTTTGTAACCAAGGCTACCAGGCAAGAACCCGGTGTGCAGTCGTATCGCTCCCTAGGTACAATCGGCAACCGGCGGCCACTGCCGCTTTGGACCTCCCCTGGACTCCAACAGCACCGTCAATGTAGCCGTGATCGGAGTGGGCGCCTTCGGACGTAACCACGCCCGCGTCTACAAGCAACTGGAGAAGGCGGGTGAACCAGTCCGGCTTGTTGGTGTCGTCGACCCCGACCTGCTGCGCGCCGATTCTACTGCCCACGAATTCGGATGCCGCTCCTTCGGGTCCCTAGAGCAACTGCTCACCACCCACAGCGAAGTCCAGGCCGCATCCGTCTCCGTCCCTACCGTGCATCACAAAGCCACTGCGATCGCGCTGATGGAAGCCGGTGTCGACCTCCTCATCGAGAAGCCCCTCGCCACCACGCTGCCCGAAGCCGACGAATTGATCGCCGCCGCCCATAAGCATCAGCGGATCGCGCAAGTTGGCCATCTGGAAAGATTCAACCCCGCCGTCCGAGCCACGGTTCCGCTACTTACACAACCCATGTTCTTCGAGGTCCACCGCCTCAGCGTCTTCACGCCGCGCGCGCTCGATGTCGACGTGGTACTGGACCTGATGATCCACGATCTCGACATTGTTCTTTCTTTCGTGAACTCCCCGGTGCAAGAAGTCCGGGCCGTAGGCTTGCCCATACTTTCCGGCAAGACCGACATCGCCAACGTGCGCCTCGAATTCGCATCCGGCTGCGTCGCCAACTTCACCGCCAGCCGTGTCTCGACTGAGCGCATCCGCAAACTGCGCTTCTTCCAGCCCCGCCAGTACATCTCCATCGATTACGGGCGCCAGGATGTGCTCGTCTTCACGGTTGGCATCCAAGGCCCCGGCGCCACTCCCTCTGTCAACCCGCAGATCGCGATGGCCAAACCCCTGGTCGAGCCCGGAGAACCCCTGCTGGCCGAGTTGCGCTCCTTCCTCGACGCCGTCCGCCGCCGCACCACGCCGCTCGTCAGTCTCGAAGACGGCCGTCGCGCCCTGTCCCTCGCTCTCGAAATCGTCGCCGATATCCAAAAGCACGGCGTCCGCATCAATCTCGACAAGCTAACACGATCTTGATGCCCTCAAACCCGAGGCTGCCCCATCCTTCGCGCGTCCTTTGCTGGACGGGGAGACTCCACCTGATCCAGATCCCCAGTCCAGCCAGCCGGAAATGTTACATTTAAAGTTCATGTCTGCTCCCCACTCCCGCTTCGTGCGCGCCTGCAAAGCGCAGCCCGTCGACCGCACGCCGGTCTGGTTCATGCGGCAGGCAGGCCGTTACATGGCCGAATATCGCGCTGTCCGCAAGAAACATAGCCTGATCGAGATCTGCAAGAAGCCTGAGCTGGCTGCCGAAGTCACCATCACGGCTGCCGAGGCCCTCGGGGTCGATGCCGCGATCATCTTCGCTGACCTGCTGCTTCCCCTCGAAGTCATGGGTTTGCCATTCCGCTTCGAGGCCGGCGAAGGTCCCGTCATCGAGAGGCCCGTTCGCGACAAAAACGACGTCGCCCGCCTGCGCACCGATCGCGCCGCCGACCTCGGCTATGTTGCCGAGGCGGTCCGCCAAGTCTGCAAGCATTTTGGGGACCGGCTGCCCATGATTGGCTTCTGCGGCGCTCCCTTCACCCTCGCCAGCTACATGATCGAAGGTGGAGGCTCGCGCAATTACGTCCAGACAAAAAAGATGATGTACTCCGAACCCGGGGCCTGGAACGAGCTCATGTCGAAGCTCGTCGCGGTCACCAGCGAGTACGCCGCCGAACAGGTCCGAGCCGGCGCCGACACCATCCAGATTTTCGACAGCTGGGTCGGCTGCCTGAGCGTCGAAGATTACCGCCGCTACGTCCTCGCCCATGTCACCGATCTCGTCAAGCGTCTACAGAGAACCGGCGCGCCGATCATTTACTTCGGTACTGACAGCGCCACCCTGCTCCCCTCGATGAAAGAAACCGGTGCGGAGGTCGTTGGCCTCGACTGGCGCATCCTCCTCGACGAGGGCTGGAAGCGGGTGGGATTTCAGGGCGCGGTGCAGGGAAATCTAGATCCAGTGGTCCTTTTTGCCGACTGGAAAGAGATCGAACCACGTGCGAACGATGTGCTCCGCCGAGCCGCCGGCCGACCCGGACACATCTTCAACCTCGGCCACGGTATCTTGCCCGAGACTCCGGTCAATAACGTAAAGCGCCTCTGTCAATACGTGCAGGGATGGAGAGCGAATCATTGACTGCCACGCACGCCGAGATCACCGAGCATCCTCCCCGCTGCCTGCGAGATTCATGAAATCCAGACCTCGGGGATTGTCATTCCGACTCCGGGCTAAGCGAAGGCGGAGGAATCTGTAAACAATGGTCGCCGCCCAAAATTTCGCCGTTCTCCTCCTCGCTCACGGCACCGCCGATTCGATCGACGACATTCCCGAATTCCTCAACCATGTCACTGGCGGGCGCGGCGTGCCCCCACAGGTCATCGAAGAAGTCAAACACCGCTATTCGCTGATCGGCCATTCCCCTATGAACGAGATCACAGCTCGTCAGGGCGAACTACTCTCTCGCGAGTTGCGCTTGCCTGTCTACGTCGGCATGCGCAACTGGAAACCGCTCATTCCGGATGTCGTGAGTAAAATGGCGTTAGACGCCGTCACACGGGCAGTGGCGATTTGCCTGGCACCTCAAAACTCGCGCACCAGTGTCGGGCTCTACCGAAAGGCCGCTCACGGCGAGT
>Ga0306926_10000444_pt1 | contig 38510 bp, 28 predicted proteins | sample flu12Cox44000178_FD_203759 | JGI IMG/M metagenome (GOLD analysis project Ga0306926, IMG submission 203759) | Lab enrichment of tropical soil microbial communities from Luquillo Experimental Forest, Puerto Rico - flux8day.12C.oxic.44.000.178 (v2)... | ecosystem: Environmental > Terrestrial >...
GGCTCCGAGTGGAGCGCCCGCTAGATCTCGCCCTCCTGCTTTAGCATGCGCACGGTGTTGCGCAGCGCCTTCACGGTGTCCTCGAGCTCGGCCTCGCCGTGGGTCGCCGAGGTAATACCGCCCGGGCTGCCGCTGAAGTCGACCCCCCCGGTCATCATTGCCAGCCGGAATTTGTGCACGACGCCGGCCTGGCTTTTGCCGGTCAGGGCGGCCGCCGGCTGATCGAGCGGGTCGAAACGGGTCGGGGCGATCGCCCGGCGGTCCGGGTTGGTGAAGAAATGGAGGTTCGAGAACATGCCGTAGGCCGCCCACGGCACGTGCTCCTCCTCGAACACCTCGTTGATCCGCCGGCGCAAGGTGTCGGCGTAGCGGTTGGCACGGGCGCAGGCGTCGGTCGTGCCGACGATCTCGAGTGCGGCAACGCCTGCCGCGGCAGAGAGCGGGTTGGCGTTGAAGGTGCCCTGATGGGAGATTTTCTCTCGATCGGAAGCCTTCGTGATCTGGAAGTCGAGGAGGTCGAGGATGTCCTTGCGGCCGGCGACTGCTCCGCCCGGCAAGCCGCCGGCGAGGATCTTCGCTAGTGTTGTCAGATCGGGCCGGATGCCGTATTCGGCCTGCGCCCCGCCCGGCGAGACGCGGAAGCCGGTTACGACCTCGTCGAAGATCAGCACCACGCCGTGCTGCCGGGTCAACCCTCGCAGCTCGGTCAGGAATTTTGGGTCGATCGGCAGTTGCGCGCCGTGGGCGCCTGTCGGCTCGATGATCGCCGCGGCGATGTCGTCGTTCGCCTCCAGCAGCCGCGCGAGCCCCTCGGCGTCATTCTGCTCGGCCAGCAAGAGGCCACCCGCGACCCCCGGCAGGACGCCGGGTGTCGGGCTGCCGTCGAAATGGCTCGCATAGCCCGAGGTCATGTGATCGTGCCAGCCGTGGAAGTGATGCTTGAAGCGGATCAGCTTGGACTTGCCGGTGAAGGCGCGGGCGAGGCGCACCGCCATCATCGTCGCCTCGGTGCCGGAGGAGGTAAAACGCACACGTTCGGCCGAGGGGATGAGTTTCAGCACCCATTCGGCCCAGGCGATCTCGGTCTCGTGCGACGCGCCGAAATGGGTGCCGCGCTCGATCTGTTGATTTACCGCCGCCACGACCTTCGGATGGCAATGCCCGAGCAACAACGCGCCATGGCCGCCGAAGTAGTCGACATAGCAATTGCCGTCGACATCCCATTTCCGCGGCCCCTGTGCGCGCGTGATGTACAGCCCGTAGGGTTCGATATAGCGCGAATCGTGGGTGACACCGCTCGGGAAAAGGCGGCTCGCCTTTTCCGAGGCTGCGGCCGAGCCCGGGGTCGCGGCGCGATAGGCGGCGATGATCGGCGAATTCGTTATCAAGGTGTCGGGCATGGCCTTCACTCCTCGACCGGAGGTGGTCTCGATCACGTTGTAGGCCCTGCAGCATCAAATGAGAAGGGCCGCCCCGAGGGACGGCCCTTCCACCTAAAACCGGCGGCCCTCGCGGCCGCGAGCCGTTGCCCTCAGGCAAGGACCTCCGTGCGGACGGGGATCCTGGTCACGGCAGCGGAAGACCGCGGTTGGTGGCTAGACACAGGATCACCTCCTTTCAGTTGTTGCGACGAAGAGGTGTAGTGTACGAAGCCGACGCTTCCGCGACAAGCGACTTGTTCGCGATTGCGCCGCTGGCGCCGCGGCGCTTCCGCGGTAGACTAAGAAAAAAGGCCGCTATCTAGCCGAAAGGAGTGACGATGCGCCGCAGCGAAGAACGGATCCTGACGACCCACACCGGCAGCCTGCCGCGTCCGCCGGAGCTGACACGCCTCTATGTGCGCCGCGCACGCGGCGAATCCGTCGATGCGGCCGAGATCGAGAATCTCGGCCGGACGGCGCTGCGCGGGATCGTGCGGCAGCAGGCCGAAGCGAATGTCGACATCGGAAACAACGGCGAGCAACAGCGCGAGGGGTTCTTTCTCCACATCCGCCACCGCATGAGCGGCTTTGGCGGGTCGTGGCAGCGCCGGACGCGCGCCGACGCATTGCGCTATCCGGTCTTCAGGCAAATGATGGAGCAACAACTCGCCGCCAGAGAAGCGGTCAGCAATATAATGGGGCCGCCCAAGGCGATCGGCGAGGTCCGTTACCTCGGGCCGGCTGCGATCGAGGCCGAGTGTGCCGACTTCCGGGCGGCTCTCGACGAGACCGGCACACATTTTGTCGAGCCGTTCCTGACTGCACCTTCTCCCGGTATCATCGCCGGGGCGATGAAGAACGAATATTACGACGGCGAGGAGGCCTATCTCGCGGCAATCGGAGCGGCGCTCCGCGAGGAGTACGAGACGATCGTCCGGCGCGGCTTTCTCTTACAGCTCGATTGCCCGGACCTCGCCCTCGAGCGCCACCTGTCATACCAGGACCGGCCGCTCGGCGACTTCCTCGGCTTTGTCGAGCGCGTCGTCGCAACGATCAATAAGGCACTCGAAAGCATCCCGCGCGACCGGGTGCGCCTGCACGTTTGCTGGGGCAATTACGAGGGGCCGCACGATTGCGACGTGCCGCTCGCGGACATCCTGCCGATCATCCAAAAGGCCGATGTCGGTGGTTTTTTCTTCCCGTTCGCCAATCCGCGGCACGCCCACGAGTACCGAGTATTCGAGAGCCTGCCGCTGGCCGACGACCAGATTATCATCGCCGGTGTGATCGACAGCTTGACCAATTTTGTGGAGCACCCCGACGCCGTCGCCGATCGGCTCGAGCGGGTTGCCGTCGCGATCGGCGATCCGCATCGCGTCATCGCCGGCACCGATTGCGGGTTCGACACCTCGGCCGGGATGGGCCGCGTCGCCGAGGACGTCGTCTGGGCGAAACTAAAGGCGCTCGCCGAAGGCGCTCGTCTCGCCTCGGAGCGGCTGCGGATGGCGTGAAACGAGGGCGCGGCTTTCGCTATACCGCAGCGACGTCTCGACTTCCCCGCCGTCCAGTCGGCGCAGCCGGAAAATCTCCGACTTCGAGGCTTCGCCCGCGAGGTGCATGACGCCGATGACCTCGTGTGGGGCGTAGGGCTCGACAAACAGGCCGGCAGCTGCATCGAACGTCGGGGCGGCGTCGCCGGGCATCCAATTGCAATAGGCCGGCAGCAAGTTGACCGGGAGACGCTCGGCGAAGATCACGTAGTTGAGAGCGGTTTGCTCGATGTAGAAAAACCGGGTTCGTTGCGCGACCCGCCCGATGACGTGCTCCCAGGCGTCCCAATGCGGCGCGTCGTGATGGAGCGCAAAGACCCCGCAGTTCACGATCGGGTTGCGGCCGAGCCGATCGGCTACCCGCCAGCCGAAGGCCTCGCGATAGCATTTCCAGCTAAGGGTTCGGCCGAAAAGTTTGGGCCGCTTGTAGTGGCGCTTATAGGCGCGATCGATCTCGGGTGTGATTGCGAGCTTGTCGCGCCCGGCGGCTGCGAGGTAGAGCTCGACGGTCTTCCAGTCCTGCAGCCACGCATCCGCGTCAATCCACAGATAGATTTCGTAGCCGGGGAAATGGCGCCGCAGAAAGGGTCTGGAGAGCTGTGCCTTGCGCACCTCCGGGGTATGCTCGCGCCCCGGAAAGTCAATGTCCCAGTCGGGACGAACTAGGTGGGCTACCCGTTCGGCCAACCAATCTCGTTGCTCCGGCGCAAGCCCGAAATCTAGGATGCCGATCGCCACGTCGCGGCGTTGCGCCAGGATCGACAGGACCGTATCGCGCAGCAACGGGAAGTAACCACTGTCCGCCCCACTGGTGATCAGGAGCCCGGCAGGCAACATCGCCCGGCGTCAGGGCACGAAAGGTTCGCCACTCGGCTCGGCGACAACGCAGGCTGCGGTCCGCTCGAAAATTCCGTTGACGACGCCCCCTTGGTTGATCGCGCTTCCCAGGGTAAGCCGGAATCCGGCAGTTGTCAGAGCGTCCGTCAGACGGTCGTTGCGCGAGGTGTCGGCCGCTTCGAGCTCGATCAGCACGGATCGAAGATCCGGATCGCGCAAGGTCTCGCAAGCGCCGGCGAGGATCCGCTCTTCGATACTGTCGACGTCGATCTTCAGATAGTTCGGCGCGGCAAGCCCGAACAGGCGGCGAAAGCCGTCGATCGAAAAACCGACCATCCCCTGCCGGGAGACCACTGCAATCTCGTTGCCGAAGCAATCATCCTTGCTCTCGAAAACATTGAAAACGCTGCCGGCATTCGTGCCGGACAGGTTCAGCCGGCCGAGCTCGGTGCGATCGCTTATGGCGAGACAGTAAGCCTGCACGCGGTCGCCGAGCCCGTTCACCTCGATGTTGCGGCAGAGCGCTCCAAAGCTGGCTGCGGCCGGCTCGAAAGCGCGCACCTCGACGCCGGGCCGCGCGCCCGCATAGATCGAGAAGACACCGATATTGGCGCCGATGTCCCAGAAGCGGCAGGGTGTCTCGAACGCATCGATCCAGGCGAGCGTTTCCGGCTCACGCGTCGCAAACTCCCGCGGATATTGCAGCGCCTGAGGATGCGTGGTCACGAAGATCAGCGGACCGTGCCGGGTCTCGACGTGCTGTTCGGCCAGCAGGCCCTCGACGACACGCAGCCGTGTGTCGACGCGCCGCCAGGGCTTTTCGACCGCGCTCAATACGATAACCAAGCGTGTCAAGGCTCTGCCTAAACGCTTGCCCACCACGCCGACCTAGGGCACGAGACGATAGCCGCCCGGCTCGGTCACCAAGATCTCGGCACGCGCCGGATCGCGCTCGATCTTCTGGCGAAGGCGATACACATGGGTCTCCAGCGTGTGCGTGGTCACTCCGGCATTGTAGCCCCACACTTCGTCAAGAAGCGTATCGCGCCCGATCGCCCGATCGCCGGCCCGATAGAGGTATTTTAGGATCGCCGTCTCCTTCTCGGTCAATCGCACCTTTCTGCGGCCGCTCTGATCGGTCAGCAGCTTGGCGCCCGGGCGGAAGGTATACGGGCCGATCATAAACACCGCGGCGTCGCTTTGATCGCTCTGGCGCAGATGCGCGCGCAGGCGCGCCAGCAGGACACTCAGCCGAAATGGCTTTGTTACATAATCGTCGGCACCGGCTTCGAGTCCGAGGATCGTATCGGGCTCGCTGTCTGCCCCGGTCAGCATCACGATCGGCACCTGCACGCCCGCACGGCGCAGCAGGCGGCACAGTTCTCGCCCATCCATGTCGGGCAGTCCGACGTCGAGCACGATCGTGTCGAAACGATCGCTGTTGACCATCTCCAGCGCTCGCGCTGCGGTGCCGCATTCGTTACAGACGAACTCTTCGTTCAGCTCGAGCTGTTCCGCCAGAGTCTGGCGCAGCGCGCCATCATCGTCGACGATCAAAATCCTACGCCCAGCCCTCATGAATAGTTCCTGCGGTTAGGCGTCCCGGCACGATGGTTATCCGCGAAGCCGGACCAGTTCATCCCCGGAGAGCAGAGCCACCCTATACGATCCGCGCGACGGCCTCCAGCGGGTGGCGTCACCCTGGCGGATCGAGTGCCGCCACGCGATCGAATGCCCTTTCCCACGTTTCCGTCGCCTGCGTCCAATCCGGCAGACGAAGACCCATGGCGCGCGACCCCATAGCCAGCCGCGCAGCGAGCACGGGCTGTGCAATTACGCGCCGCAAAGCCCGCGCCAGGGCTGCCGGATCGCCCGGCGGCACGAGAAGGCCGGCCTCAGGTGGAACCGTTTCGGGGATCGCCCCCGCTGTCGTTGCGATGACGGGCAGGCCGTGCATCATCGCTTCCGCATAGACCATGCCGTAGCCTTCGTGGAAAGACGGCAGGACGAAAGCATCGGCCGCTCGATAAGCTCGCGCAACGCTTTGCGGCGGACACTCGCCGGCAAGGGTGATGCGTCGGCCAAGGCCGATGGTCCGAATCAAACGCCGGACGGCCCGCGCCGTCACCGGATCGCGCTCAAGGGATCCAACGCAGCTGAGGCTCCAATCGAGATCGCGAATCCGGGCCAGCGCCTCGACAAGCAGCTCGTGGCCTTTGCGCGGGACAAGGTTCGCTACGCAGAGCAGCGCTCGCACGGATGCGCGCCGTCGCCTCGGTGGGCGGGCCGGCTTTGCCGTGCCGGGTGGGACCACCGCGATCCGTTCACGGGAGATGCCATAGCTCTCGACAGCGGCGGCCGTTCTGCGGCTCGGACACAGGACGCCGCGAACCCGCGAGAGCAGCCCCGCCTCGAGCTCGGCGGCGCGTTTCGCGGCGGCCGGCGATAGCCCGGTCTCTTGCGCCAACGGGCCGTGGACAAATGCAATCAGCCGCAGGCGGCGCGCCTGCCCGACCAGCAACCTTGCGTGGTCGGCTAACGCGAGGCCGTCGACGACGGTCTTGGTATCCTCGGCAAGCGCGGCGAGTGGCGCACCGTCCGCTTGCGCAGACAGCTCGATGACCCGCACCGCCCGCCCGCGCGCCCGCAACCCCTCGACAATGCGCCGGTCGAACAGATATCCGCCGGTCAGTTGATCGAGGCGGCCCGGTACCACAAAGACAATTTCGTCATCCGAGCGGCGCGTCATAGGCAGCCCAGGCGACCGGGTTCTCGCGCAGCACCACGCGGAGGCTGTGTATTGCCGCGGCGTTGGTCGGCGCGAGCGCCCCCTCGCGAACTCGCCCGGCCAACCGGCGGTGAATCTCGGCGGCGAGGAACTCGGTGGTCGTGTTGCGCCCGCGGAATTCCGCCAGCTCGTCGAGATTTCGGTAATCGAGTTCTCCGATCACGGCCTGCAACAGATCGAGCGCGCGGCCGATGTCGCAAACGATGCCGTCCGCATCGAGCGCCTCGCGGCGGAGCTCGGCCTCGACCACATAGGTCGCACCGTGCAGTCGCTGCGCCGGGCCGAAAACTGCGCCGACGAGGCTGTGGGCAACCATCAAATGATGGCTCACCGTAACGCTGTACATGGCTCGACTCTCCTCCTTCAATCGTAACGCACAGTGTGGCAGAGCACGCCCGCCGATGACGCCGCGAGAAGCGCCATCAGCTCGGGCAAGGCGGAGAAATCGGTTTCGCCGCACAGCAGCAGGTCGAAGACCGGATCGCGCAATAGTGAGAGCGCCAGGGCCAGCCGGCGCCGACGCGACCAGCGCTCCCTGCGGCCTGCCGGAACGGTGCCTACCTGAGATGAACGAAGGGTCAGCCGGCGCGAATGAAAGGCACCGCCGAGCGCGAGCGGCACGACCCGCGTCCCATACCAGCTCATCTCGATCACCGTCGCCTCGAAACCGGCGATGGCGAGCGCCGTCGCCAGCCCGTCGGGGGCTCCGCTGGCATGTATTACGAGGTCGGCTTCGTCGCGCGCCTGGGCCGGCGCTGCGAAACGGCAGCCCAGCACTGCCGCCAGCGCTGCGCGGCTCGGATCGATGTCGATCAACTCCACTTCGGTGCCGGGGAGCCGTGCTGCCAGCCCGGCCACAAGGGCGCCGACGACGCCGGCGCCGACGACGGCGATCCGGTCTCCCGGACCCGGCGCTCCGTCCCATAGGCCGTTTATCGCCGTTTCCATGTTGGCGGCGAGTGTCGCGCGCCGATCCGGCACATCATCGGGGATGACGACAACGGCATCCTCCGGGACGATGAACCGGTCCTGATGGGGATGGAGGCAGAAGACGCGGCGGCCGCAAAATTCCGTGGGACCGTCGTCGACAACGCCGGCGACCGCATAGCCGTATTTGACGGGCGCGGGGAATTCCCCCTCTTGGAACGGGCAACGCATGCGTTGCCATTCGCTCTGCGGCACTTCCCCGCGAAAGACGAGCGTTTCGGTGCCCCTGCTGATGGCGCTCGCGCGTGCCCGGATTAACAGCTCGCCCAATGCCAGCGAGCGCGACCGCTGCGCTCTGATCTCGCCCCGGCCGGGTGCTACGACCCAAAACGCCCGCGCGTCATCCATCGGCAGAATAATCCGGATCGCCGCAGAGTCTGACGCGCGGGCGCTTGTTGAGCGGGTTCCGAATGGGCACGATCGCCAGATACACCGAACCCTCGCCGATGTCGATCCGCGTCACTTCGCTTCCGTCGTCTTCGCTTGCACTGATGCGCGAAGCACACCTGGTATTCGCCCGCGCGCTCGGGCTCGCCTTCGCGGCAACGGTGCTGCTGATCCTTGATGGCGTGGTGCGGACCTTGCCCGGAATCGCCGGCCTGACATTGTTCGCCGGGCTCGTCGTCGCCTTTGAACGCCTGCTCGCCGGCAATCACCCCTATCCCCGCCTCGGCGCGGCGAACCGGATCACCCTGGCTCGGGCGGGTGTCGCCTGCCTGATCGCCAGCCGAGCATTAGATCCGGCGCCGTTTGGCACATCGGAACGATGGATGCTCGTCGCTCTTGCCGGTTGCGCTCTGCTGCTCGACGGTACCGATGGCTGGGCGGCACGCCGCCAGGGATTGGCCTCCGCCTTCGGCGCGCGCTTCGACATGGAGATCGACGCGTTCGCGATAGCGGTGCTGGCGATAACCGCCGTGAAAGCAGCGTCCGCGCCGTGCTGGGTGCTGGCGATCGGTGCGATGCGCTATCTCTACCTCTTCGCCGGACGCGTATTCCCGGTCTTGCGCCGCCCGCCGGCGGCTTGCGCGTTCGCCGATCGCCGCCGCAAGGCCATCGCGGTCGTGCAGAGCTTGGCACTGCTCTGTTCGCTTGCCCCGGCGACACCCACGAGCTGGGCCACGGCCATGTGCGGGCTGGCGCTCGGCCTGCTCGCCTATTCCTTTGCCGCCGACATCGTCATGCTGCTGTCCGCCAGACCGCGCAGATGGGGGTCCAATAAGTCGCTGGCGCCATGGCCGCCACCTCTTATGATAGGCGGCAACGAGGAGAAGAGAATGCCCGAATCCAGAACAGTTGCGCCGGCCCATAGCGACATCGCGGCGGCGCGGCCGAGGACCGGCCGCAGCCTTGGTGAAGCGATCACCGCGCTGCGCCGGGGGGAGCCGGTGCTGATCCGCGACGATCTGATCAGCGTGCTCGCCGTAGCCGCCGAGCTGGTGAACGAGGCGAACCTGCGGCGGCTGCGCGAGATCTCCGGCGCGCCGGCGCGCGTCGTGCTGACGCGCCGGCGCGCGGTGGCGCTCGGCTTGGCGCCGCGCGAGGAATTGTCGGGCGCCTTAACGATCTCGGTTTCTCCCGAGATGCCAGCCGCGGTGATCCGCAATCTGGCGGACCCGGCGGCCTCGCTGGGTGCCGAGCCGCCCGGATTTGGTCCCGCACCGGTTCCCGCCAAGGGCGGTGCGCTCGCAGCGGTGACGTTGGCTAAGCTGGCAGCACTGCTGCCGGCGGCCCTCGTGCTGCGCATCGGCACGGCCGAAGCGGCCTTCTTTGCCCGGCGCGGCGATCTCACGGTGATCAATGCCGCGGCGGTGTTCCTTCGCCATGCGGCAGAAGCCGGGCTGGAGCGGGTCGCCGAGGCGCGCGTCCCGCTCGCAGAGGCGGAGAACGCCCGCCTGATCGCGTTTCGACCGCGCGACGGCGGTACGGAGCATCTCGCGATCCTGATCGGCGCGCCCGACCCTGCCGCACCGGTCCTGGTGCGGCTGCATTCGGAATGCTTCACCGGTGACCTGCTCGCCAGTCTGCGCTGCGACTGCGGCGACCAGCTGCGCGGCGCGATCGCCGCGATCGCGCGGGCGGGCAGCGGGGTGCTGCTCTATCTGGCACAGGAGGGGCGCGGCATCGGCTTGGTCAACAAGCTCAGAGCCTACCGGCTGCAGGACGCCGGGTTCGACACGCTCGACGCCAACGAGCAGTTGGGCTTCGACGCAGACGAACGCGTCTATCTGCCGGCCGCCGAAATGCTGCGCCAGCTCGGGTTCGGCACGGTGCGCCTGCTGACCAACAATCCCGAGAAGGTGGCGGCGCTCGAACGCTACGGCATCCACGTCGCCGAGCGCGTGCCGCACGTCTTCCCGTCGAACGGCCACAACGAGGGCTACCTCCGCACCAAAGCGACTCGCAGCGGCCACTTGCTCTGACCCCGCGCGCGTCGAGTTTCCCGGTTAAGCCGGGAAAATTCCCGCAAAAAACGGGTCCTGGCTCGAAATCGACCCGCGATCAGCGCCCGTAATGTCGTCTTTATCGATTACTTACGGCGTCTAGTTGCGGCGATTGTCATGGCCCGAAGCCGGGAATTTGCTGCGCCGAAGATTCCCGGATAAGCCCCGAAACCGGGTAATAACCGGGAAATGCCGGCGAGCCCTCGTTTGGTGTGGGCCCGCCCCATCCAACCTGCACTTAGATTGCGGCGCCAGCGTGGCTCGCCGCGGGGGGCGAAGATCGCACCGCGACGCTGTCGGGCGCCCGTGACGGCCCGTTGACGGGGTCTCATCAACCTTGCGCGAGGGTGCATAAGCGCCCGGATGTTCGGCCGCTGACGCTGGCCTGTTTCGCTCATAGCCGTTACCGTTCCCGTTTGGGAGACGCAAATGGAAAGCCGCTACCGAGCCGGAACCATTGTGCATGCGCGAGGGCGGGAGTGGATCGTCCTGCCGCCGCGCGAGCCGGAGGTGCTACGGCTACGGCCGCTGACGACGGCGCAGGGAGAGGAGGTCGGTCTCTTTCTGCCCCTCGAAGGTGAGCGCGTCCGCTTGGCGCGATTCGGAGATCCCGAACCCGCCACCGGCGGCGACGCGACCGGCATCATGACCCTGTTCGATGCGGCGCGCTTGAGCCTGCGCTCCGGCGCGGGGCCGTTCCGCTCGCTCGGCCGCATTTCGGTGGTGCCCCGGCCTTACCAGTTCGTCCCCTTGATCATGTCGTTGCGGCAGTCGCCGGTACGGCTGCTGATCGCCGACGATGTTGGTGTCGGCAAGACGATCGAGGCGGCGATGATCGCGCGCGAACTCCTCGATCGCGGGCTTGCCCGGCGGCTGGCCGTGCTGTGCCCGGCGCATCTCTGCGACCAGTGGGAACGCGCGCTGCGCGAGAAATTCGCGATCGAGGCCGCGCTGGTGCAGCCCGCGCAGATGCGTCGGCTCGAACGAGGTCTGCCCCGACCAGACATCTCAGTCTACCAGCACTACCCCAATCTTGTAGCCAGCATCGATTTCGTCAAATCGAAGTCGCAGCGCGACCGCTTTCTCGCCTCTGCGCCGGATCTAGTCATTGTCGACGAGGCGCACGCTTCGTCGCGGCCGCGCGGTACCGCATCGGGAGCCGAACACCAGCGCTACGAACTGCTGCGGGATCTCGCCCAGGACCCTAACCGGCATATCGTCCTCGTCACCGCGACGCCGCACAGCGGCATCGAGGAGAGCTTTCGTTCGCTGTTGGGCCTGCTCGATCCGGGCTTCGATCGTGATCCGGCCGAACCGCTCGATCGCGAGGCGCTCGTTCCCTCCCTCGTCCAACGGCGGCGCCGGGATGTCGAGAAGTGGCTCGGCTCGGAGACGCCATTTCCGGAACGAAAAGCCGAGGAGGCTCGGTACGAACTCTCTCGAGCCTATCAGAGCCTCTTCACCGATGTCCTGGACTACTGCCGCGAGTCGCTCGAAGACGCTCGCGGGCTCCGGGCTCCACAGCAGCGGGTCCGGCATTGGGCCGCAATTGCAATCCTGCGCTCGCTGCTGTCTAGCCCCGACGCGGCAGCGATGGTGCTCGGCAATCGCGCCGTCAAGCTCGGCGACGATCCTGGTGGGGACGATGAATCCCCCGCAGGGGTGGACGAGACTTATCGGCCCCAGGTGCTCGACCTGTTCAGCGACGGGGCGACGGCCGATTACGCCCCGATAGGGCCGGTCGACCAAGCCGAGCGCATCGGCATCGACTACGACCGGCGGCGCCTCGAGCGCCTTGGCGAACGCGCCATAGCGCTGGCCGGAACGAAGGAGGATTGGAAGCTCAGAGAACTGGTCGAGATCCTCCGCCGGCTGCTCGGCGAGGGTCACCGCCCGATCGTCTTCTGCCGCTTCATTCCTACCGCTGGGTATGTTGCGGATCAGGTGCGCAAGCTTGATTGGCCGGGATTTAAAAGACCTGCATGTCGAGGCGGTCACCGGCGATATCGGCGACGACGAACGCAAGGAGAAAATCGGCGAGCTTTCTACGAGCCTGCGGCGGGTCCTCGTTGCGACCGACTGCCTCTCCGAGGGCATCGACCTGCAGGAGCATTTCGACGCCGTCGTCCATTATGACCTGCCGTGGAACCCCAACCGGCTCGAGCAGCGGGAGGGGCGCGTCGATCGTTTCGGCCAGCCGAAGCGAGAAGTCCGCACGGTGCTGCTGTACGGCACCAACAACCAAGTCGATCAGGTCGTCCTCGACGTACTGATTCGCAAGGCGACAACGATCCGCAAGAGCCTCGGCATCGCTGTCCCGGTACCGGTCGATCCCGAACAGGTCATGGAAACCGTCGTCGACAACGTTCTGTTGGCCCGGGTCCCATGCGAAAGGCAGCTGGAACTGGCGCTGTCGACTCCGGATATCAGCCGGCTGCACGCCGCCTGGGACGAGGCCGCGGAGCGGGAAAAGCGCGAACGTGGCTTCTTTGCACAGCGCGGCATCAAGCCCGACGAGGTGGCGCAAGAAATCGAGGCGACCGACAGCGTACTCGGCGATCCGGATACCGTCCGTTGCTTCGTCGCCGACGCATTGCAGCGTTTCGGTGGTCGCCTCGCACCTCGCCGCGAGGAGGGCGTCTTCGATCTGGTCCCCGGCGACATGAGGGGACGGCTAGTCCCGTCGCTGGGCAAGGAATTTCCGGCGCGGGTCGCGTTTACAACGGTTCACGACCTGGTGCCGGTGCTGGGCCGCACGCACACGGCGGTCGCTACACTGTGCGAGGCGGTGCTCGGCCAGGCTTACGGCACCGCTCCGGATCCGCTGTTTGCGCGCACCGGCGCGATGCGTACCGACTCAGTTCGGTTCCGCACCGCGCTCGTCCTGCTTCGCCTGCGCTACACACTGGAGGAAGAGGTCGAGGAATTCGCCGAGGAGGTTGTGCTCGCCGCCTTCGAGCGCCGTGAGGGTCGCCTCCACTGGCTCGAACCGCTCGAAACGGCCGGCCGTGAGATCGCTGCGGCGGCGCGCCCGGTCAGCAATGTCAGCTCTGAGGAGAAGGCCGAGCAGATCGGTTGGGCGCTTCAGTTCCTGACCAGCACCCCGGAATGGTACGCGCCAATCGTGGCGCTTCGCGTTGGCGCGTTACGGGCCGCACATGAGCGGCTGCGCAAGCTCACGAAGGCGCCGCGCCTCAGGATATCGCCGCACGAGCCGCCCGATATCCTCGGCTGCTTCGTATTGCTCCCTTCGGGAGCGCAGCAGTGAGCCGGGTTGGAATTATCGTCGAAGGCGGCCTACTCGCCGCCGATCTGGTCGAGCGCATTGCGCTCGGCGACGAAACCGTCGCAGGCCAGAAGCCGAAGGACTTCAGCCTCGAAGCGGGGCGTCTCAGCGCCGAGATCCAGGCGGCATTTTCGGATCTCCGGCCGTCCTGGGATGGCTTCAAGAGGCGTCGCGAATTTTCACAAACGAGCCCAGTGACCGTAACAAGGGAAGCTTGGATCTTTCCGCTGTTCGAGCGGCTGGGCTACACGCTTCACTTCCAGCGCGCAGCTTTGCAGGCGGCTGGACAAAGCTTCCCGATCTCACATCGTATTGGCGAGGCAGATAATGCAACGCCAGTCCACGCGGTTGCGTTCGGACAGAAGCTCGACGAGCGGGGTGAGCAGAAGCGCAGCCCGCACGCGCTGTTGCAGGAATACTTGAACAAGAGCGACGCGCTGTGGGGGATCGTCACCAACGGACGCGAACTGCGGGTGTTGCGCAACAGCGCGCGGTCCTCCCGCCCGAGCTATGTGGCGATCGATCTCGAGACTATCCTCGACGGCAATCTTTACAACGAATTCGCGCTCGTTTTCCGGCTGTTGCATCACTCCCGTTTGCCGGCAGAAGGCGGCGACCCGCACGACTGCTTTCTCGAGACCTGGTACCAGCAGGGGATCGACGAAGGCGGTCGGGTGCGTGATCGCCTCCGTGATGGCGTCAAGGCGGCCCTGGAGACCCTTGGCTCGGGCTTCCTCGCTCGCCCGGCGAACGTTACACTGTGCGCAAAGCTCGATAGCAGCAGGCTCAGCGATCTCCAGCTCTATCGCGAGCTGCTGAACCTGATCTACCGGCTGTTGTTCCTGATGGTCGCGGAGGAGCGCCGGCTCTTGTACACGCCCGAGGCCGGCGAGGCGGCGCGCCACGAGGTCTATCTTCGCTGGTACGGGATCGGACGACTGCGCGACCGAGCGGAACGCCGGACCGCGGAGGACGATTACGGCGACCTCTGGGAAGGGTTGAAGGCGACCTTCCGCTTGTTCCGCGACGAAGCAGCGGCGAAGGCTCTGGCATTGACCGCCTTGAACGGCGAGCTGTTCGGGATCGAGGCATGCTTCGATCTCGAAGACCGCAACACCGCATTGCGCAACAGCGATCTGCTCGACGCCATCCGCCAACTCTCCACCTTCGAGGAGCGCCCCGGACGGAAGAAGACCGGCGTGCAGCGGCGCGTGAACTATGCCGGGCTAGATGTCGAAGAGCTCGGCTCGATCTACGAGAGCCTTCTCGACTGCCACCCGCAAGTGCTCCGTGACCCATGGCGCTTCGCGCTCGCCGCCGGCAGCCAGCGCAAGGAGACCGGCTCCTATTACACTCCGCCGGAGCTGGTGCGGGAATTGATCGAGAGCGCGCTCGTCCCGGTCTTGGAGGCGCGCCGCGACGCCGCGAAAACGAAAGAGCAGAAGGAACGGGCGTTGCTATCATTGACGATTTGCGACCCCGCCGCCGGTTCAGGTCACTTCCTGTTGGCGGCGGCGCGCCGCGTCGGGCGCGAATTGGCGATCATCCGCAGCGGCGAGGCCGAGCCAGCGCCTGAGACCTACCGCGCCGCCTTGCGCGACGTGATCCGCCATTGCCTTTACGCGGTCGACAAAAACCCGCTCGCCGTCGATCTGTGTAAGGTCGCGCTGTGGATTGAAGGCCATTCGCCAGGCCTGCCGCTCTCCTTTTTCGACCACCGGATCCGTTGCGGCGACAGCCTCATTGGCGTCTTCGACCTCGATGTGCTGAAGGCGGGCGTTCCCGACGATGCTTTGAGGCCGCTAACCGGTGATGATAGGGCGGTCTGCGCGGAATTGCGGCGGATCAACAGGCGGGATCGCGGCGGAGAACTCGCCAAATTCTCTGCCGAAGCGATCCTGGCCGAGCTCACCAGCGAATTCGCCGACCTCGCCGACATGCCGGACGCAACGCCGAGCGATGTTCGCTCTAAGGAGGAGCTTTATCGGCACCTGAAAGAAAGCCAACGGGTCGTGCGACTGCGCAATGCCTGCGACGCGTGGACGGCCGCGTTCTTTGCCCCGCGCGGCGCGGGCCAAGAGCGCACTGCCCCGACGACGGCCGATGTATGGAACGCACTGAACGATCAACCGAACCCCCAGCGCGCCGCAATCATCGAGGAACTGAGCGAACGGTTTCATTTCTTTCACTGGCGGCTCGATTTCCCCGAAGTGTTCCTCTGCGGCGGTTTCGACGTGATGCTCGGCAATCCACCCTGGGACCAGATTGAGTGTGATCCTAGAGATTTTTTTGCCGATACTGAACCGGCGATAGCCGATGCCCCAAATATGGCTGCCCGAAACAAACTCATTGCAAAGCTTTCAAGCACTCGGCCAGAACTCCATAAGCAATTCCTCGCGAGGCAAAGGGAAGTCGAGGCAGTCCAACTTTCGATACACAACAGCGGGAGATTTCAGCATAGCAATTATGGTAGGCTAAACTATGCTCCGTTATTCCTGGAGATATCTACAGTCACGCTCGGGCCTGACGGCGCATGCGGGTTGATCGTTCCAACAGGCATCGTCGCGGATGATTTCTCACGACCCCTCTTCCATCATCTAATGAGAGATAATCTGCTCACCTCGTTTTTCGCGTATGAAAACGAGGAAAAGGTCTTCCCCGGAATTGCGAACGTCGTTCGGTTTGGAACATTGACGGCAAAACGAGGGCGACCTAGCAATTTCAAGTCATCCTTTGGATTTTACTTACGGTCGACAGGCGATGCACGCGATGAGAGGCGTATATTTAACCTCGATTTTGATGAGCTCAAAAATATAAGCGCTGACGGGGCTTGCCCAATTTTTCGAACAGCGGCTGATAAGGAGCTTGCAATAAGGCTGTTTAATGCCTTTCCGCCTTTCGGCGTGTGGAAGGACGATTTCGGAATATCGCTTTCACTGATGTTCATGATGAATTCCGACAGTGGAGAATTTGTATCTCTCAAAGGTAAGGGGACTATAACGTTAGAAGACACGCAATATGTGCCTCTCTACGAGGGAAAATTCATTTCACATTACGACCATCGGTTTGGGTCTTATGAGCGGGTCGGGATCGACAAGGGTAAAGGAGGTCGTGGGCTTCCTGCCTTAAGATTGGAGGATTATTCGGATCCGAGTTTCCAGATCATGCCACGTTACTGGGTTCGTCGCGATGTCGTCGAGCAACGGCTGAAGAGGGACGGATGGAGCCGTAGCTGGTTGATCTGCTGGAGAGACGTAACAAGTGCAAAACTAGAGCGAACCACTGTCGCGGCCATAATTCCACGGTATGGAGTGGGCCATACTGGCCCAATTCTGCTTCCAACTAGTACGAGCCCCAAGATTAGTTGCTGTATACTGGCCAATCTAAATTCAATTCCCTTTGACTTCCTTGCTCGGCAGAAAGTCGCGGGAACACACCTTACCTTTGGCTACATGAACGACATGACGCTTCTTAATCCAAATACGCTCGATGAGGGAGATTCGCGGTTCGTTGTGCCTAGAGTTTTAGAATTAACTTACACCAACCATGAATTGCGCCCGTTCGCTGAGGATCTTGGCTATGATGGGCCACCGTTTGTCTGGGACCCTGATCGTCGTGCGCTGCTGAGGGCCGAACTCGACGCCTATTTCGCCTACCTCTACGGCTTGTCGCGCGAAGAATTGCGCTATATCCTCGATCCGAAGGAGGTGATGGGCGCGGACTACCCGAGCGAGACCTTTCGTGTGCTGAAAGAGAACGAGATCCGGGCCTATAGCGAGTACCGCACCCGGCGGCTCGTGCTCGAAGCCTGGGACCGGTTCGCCGAGGACGGCATCTTCGATGCGGCACGGCTCGAAGATCCGTCCAAATTCGGCGTTCTTCGCCGGGCGTTGATCGAAACGCGTGGACGGGTCGGCGTGCTTGAACGTGAGCGCGATGAGCTGATGGCGCTGCTGAAGCGCTCAGATTCTACTACATTGCCGACACTGTTCGTCGAGGGCGAGAGCGACGTCACAATCCTGACTGCAGCTTGGCAGGCGTTTCACCCGACCGAGTCATTGCCGGTAACGATCCTCGCGGCCGGCGGCACGCGGCAGATGGAGAGCCTCGCCGGCAGGGGTGCAGCTTTGCGCCAATTGCTTGGCGATCGCCTTGTTTTTGCGCTCGCCGACAATGACCGCGAAGGCCGTGCGCTCGTCGAAGACGGCCGCACCCGCCGCGGCGGCAGTTGGAGACTGCAATCGAATGGCATCCATTGGTGCCTGCTGGCACCGACCGCCGAGTTCGAGCAAGCGATGAGGCGCTTCCGCATCGATGCCGCCTATTGGCCATTCACGATCGAGAATGCGTTTCCGGCGGCGCTGCGCCGGCAGGCCATCGCCGATGGCGATTACAGGGTCGAGGAAGGGAGGGTGCAGTCTGCATTCCTCGAAGAGCCCTCGACTGCCGTGAAGGCCCTCGACGCCGTGCGTGATCTCGATCGGACCGGCGATGACGCCGCCCTCTATTTCCGCCCGCCCGATCCTGAGACGAAACTCGCTTTCGCAGGCTGGATCGCGGCCCCGGGGCGCCGCGATCGTGCGATCTTCGCCGCGTTCGGCCTAATCCTCGAGGGCCTGAGGGCGATCCTTGCTGAGCGACCCCGGCGGGATTCTCGTGGTTCGGCGGCAGCTAAATGAGCGCGCAACGATCAGGCCGGAGAAGACGGACGCTCGGGTCGCTATGTTTAAAGCCAGGACCCATGAAGCGCTACTGATCCCGATGTGGTTCCGTCATGCTAAAGACCCTGCATCTCGAAAATTTCAAGTCGTGGGCAACAGCCGATCTCGTCTTCGGCAAAATCACGGGCCTCTTCGGCCCCAACTCGTCGGGAAAGTCGAGCCTCACGCAGTTTCTGCTCTTATTGAAACAGACAATGGAGGCCACGGACCGAGGGATCGCCCTTGACCTGAACGGCCAGTATGTGAGCCTCGGCACATTCAAGGATATTATCTCTAGTCACGACGAGGGTCGCAGCCTTTCTTGGCGCCTATCCTTCGAGCGGGAGACGGAACTCGTCCTCCGTCTCTTTGATCCGGGCGACCCAGACAAGCTGGTCAGGGCCAAAACGCTCGAAGTGGCGGGTACCGCTCGCGAGGGCGGCAAGCCGGTCCGAATGATTTCGACCGCTCTCGAATACGCGTTCGGCGGAATGTTGTTTCGCCTTGCCCGAAAGGATAGGTCAGAAACCTCCTTCGACTTGGTAGCCGTGCCTGCGGAACGGTTTCGCTTCATCCGCAACCGCGGACGCGCCTGGCGGCTTCCCGGGCCGCTCTGGTCTTACGCGTTTCCCGATCAGGCGCGCACCTATTTCCAGAATGCGTCGTTTCTTGCCGACCTTGAAACCGCATATGAAGAGCAAATGGACGGGCTCTACTACCTGCGAATACCCGTCGCGTGACTATTTGTGGTCCGGCGCGCGTCCGGCCACTGTCGGTGTCAAGGGCGAGGAAACCATCGGCGCCATCCTGGCGATGACGGCCGAAGGCGAGCAAAGGAACGTCGGCTACAAGGCAAGGCTCCGCCCGTTTCAGGAGATTGTTGCCTATTGGCTGTCGGAGCTCGGGGTCATTCACGACTTCCGGGTCGAGGAAATCGCCTCCGGGTCGAACCGCTGGCAGGCCCGGGATATCACGCGCAAGGGCGGGGCAGAGGTTCTGCTGACCGATGTCGGATTCGGTGTCTCTCAAGTGCTCCTTGTCGTGACGTTGCTGCAATACGTCCCTCGCGGCTCTACGGTCATCCTCGAGCAGCCGGAAATTCATCTGCACCCGCTGGCGCAGGCCAATCTGGCCGATGTGATCATCAACGCGGTCACTCACCGCGCTCTCCAGATCATCGTCGAGAGCCACTCCGAACACCTCCAATTGCGGCTGCAAAGGCGTGTAGCCGAAGAGAAAATCGGCAGCGGAGATGTGACGCTCTATTTCTGCGACATCACCGACGGAGGATCGATCCTGGAGCGGCTGCAGTTGGACCTTTTCGGGAAGATCGAGAATTGGCCGACCAACTTCATGGGCGACGCCTTCGGCGAAGCCGCCGAGGCAGAGAAGGCGCGCTTGCGCCGCATGGCAGCCGCGCAATAGTCCGCATTACCATCGATACCAATGTGCCCATTGTCGCCAATCGCCGTCCGGATCCCAACGACTCTGGGCAACATCCATCAACAATGCGTCGGTTGGCAGCGATCGAATTTCTGCAAGACGTGCTCGCAAGAGGTTGCGTGGTCCTGGATTTGGCCGGAGAGATCGAGGCGGAATACCACCGGTATCTGAGGCCACGCGGGCAGCCTGGCATCGGCGACCGGTTCTATCTGGAAGTCCTCAATAGCGCTCCCGGACGGATCGAACGAGTCCACCTCCCGAAAGACCAGGCGGGAGAGTACAAAGATTTTTCCAACGCCGCCGAGCTTGCATCGTTCGACGCGAGCGACAGAAAGTTCGCAGCACTGGGCCGCCGGGAGCGGGTACCGGTCGCCAACGCGACAGACTCGGACTGGCTGGTCCATTGCGCCGCGCTGGCGCTCAACATGATTTCAGTACACTTCGTGTGCGGGTGTGATCGCGGAGCGTGGTTTACTCAGCCAGCCACCTCTATTGATGCTACGGCGGTTACACCTCGTTGATCCCCCGCTTCTCTCATTTCGGGTATGCTGTCCAAAAGCAACAGCCGTAGCGTTGGCGGCGCGGCACGGATCGTGAGCGAATATGCCCTTTGACGTTTTCCATCTGCGTGAGCACGTCGTCCGGGAATACCGGAACTATGTCGAGAGCTTTGTGCACGTTCTCGATCCCCCGATCGACGCGTTTGTGCGTGAACGGCTCGCCGAAGGTGAGCTCTGGCCCGAGGCCGTCCTGCAACTGAACCCCGCTTACGAGCAGGGATCGACGCTCGGCGAACTCGCGTCGAGCGGTGCGATTCTGGCCGATACCGCGCGATTCTTTGGGCCGGGCCTGCGGCTCCATCTTCACCAGGCCCAGGCATTGGCCGCGGCGCTGCGCGGAGACAATTACATCGTCTCGACCGGTACCGGATCGGGAAAGAGCCTGACCTATCTCGTGCCGATATTCGACGCGATCTTGCGCGACGATCCGGCGCGCCACAGTGTGCGGGCGCTGATCGTCTATCCGATGAATGCTCTGATCAACAGCCAGATCGACGCGCTGCAGGCTTTCCGCACCACGAACTGGCCCGGCTGCCCGGTGCGCTTCGCCCAATACACCGGCCAGACCCGCGAGGAGGTGCGCCAGCAGCTTCTCCAGGATCCGCCGCACATCCTGCTCACGAACTACGTGATGCTCGAATACATGCTGATACGGCCGCAGGAGCGGGCGCTGGTCGGCGAAGCCACGCGCGAACTGGGTTTTCTAACCGTGGACGAACTGCACGTGTATCGCGGCCGGCAAGGAGCTGATGTGGGGATGCTGCTGCGCCGCCTGCGCCAGCGAGCCGGGCGGCCGAACCTGCAATGCGCCGGAACATCGGCAACGATCGCGACCGAGGGAGATCGCGCGACCCGGCGTGCGCAGATCGCCGAGGTCGGCAGCCGGCTATTCGGCGTCCAGATCGCCCCCGACAATGTGATCGACGAGACCCTGGAGCGGGTGGCGCAGGTGTCTGTCCCGGCGACGGCGGAAGCACTCCGCGATGCCGTCGAAATGTGCCCTCCCCCACCCGACCGCGCCGCGGTTGCCGGCCATCCGCTCGCCGCCTGGGCGGAAGAAACCTTCGGCCTCGCCGCCGAGGACGGCCGCTTGGTGCGGCGGCCGCCGATTTCCTTTGCCGACGGGCTCGCGACTCTCGCCGAGACGACCGGTTTCGCTCCGGAGCGGTGTGCCGACCGGCTCAAGGCGCTGCTCGAATCGGGCAACCACGCGACCTTGCTGTCGGGGGAGCCGGTCTTCGCCTTTCGCCTGCATCAATTCCTCGCCTCCGGCGGCAGCGTGCACGCGACGATCGAGCCGCCCGAGCGGCGCATTCTGTCGATGCAGGGGCAGGTCTATGCCGGGAGCGCGGGCGGTCCCGAAAGCCGCATGCTGTTCCCGCTCGCCTTCTGTCGCGAGTGCGGCCAGGAGTATTACCTCGCTGGCCTCTTGCGCGAGGGAGAAACGCCGCGCCTGGTGCCGCGCTCGCCACTGCTCAACGCGACCGAGGAGGATGAAGGCGAGCCGGGCTATTTCGCACTCGAACAGGATGGTCTTTGGTCGGAGGACGAGGACCTCCCCGACAACTGGCTCGATCCGCGAACCGGAAACATCAGGGAGCGCTATCAACCGCATCTGCCGCAGCGATTCTTCGTAGACCTCGACGGCTCGATCCGCGCAAAGGGTGCAGCCGATGTGATTGAAGGCTGGTGGCAACCACGGCCGTTGCTGCTATGCCCGCGCTGCCGCGCCGCTTACGACCTGCGCGAGACGAGCGACTTTCGCAAGCTCGTGACCCTGAGTCAGACCGGGCGCTCAACCGCAACGACAATTCTCGGCGCCGGCGCAATCCTCGGCCTGCGTGGCGACGACGGTTTGCCCGCCGAGGCACAGAAGCTGCTGAGCTTTACCGACAATCGCCAGGACGCCTCGCTGCAGGCCGGGCATTTGAACGACTTCACGCAGGTCGTGTTGTTGCGCAGCGCCTTACTGCGGGCGCTCGACCAGGCAACAGGACTCTCGCATGACCGCGTCGGGGAGGCGGTGTTCCGCGCGCTCGATCCGGGGCCCGACGATTTCATGAAGGAGCCCGTGCCGGGCGGACCCGGGCATCAGCAGGCGGTGCGGGCCATGGTCGACCTGCTCGAATACCGCCTGCTCGAGGATCTGGCGCGGGCCTGGCGAGTGGCGCAGCCGAACCTCGAGCAATGCGGACTATTGCGCATCCACTATGACGGCCTTGCCGAGCTGGCGGCGGAGGACGCGCTATGGCGGGAGGCGCCGGCGATCGGGGGCGCGAGTGCGGCCCGCCGCGAAATGGTCCTCGGCGCGGTGCTCGACCATCTGCGCAGCGTGCTGGCGATCGATGCCTTGCCGCTTACCGAGGAACGCACGCGCTCGCTCGCCTCGCGCGTCGCCCAGACGATCCGGGATCCCTGGGCCTTCGACGAGCGCGAGCGGCTGCGGACTGGTTCGGTCGCTTTGCTTCCGGGGGTGGTGCCCGATCCGCGGGAACGCCGGGTCATGCTGCGGTTGAGCGCCCGCTCGGCAATCGGCCGGTATCTCCGCTCGCGCCGGACCTGGGACCTCGACCGCGACCTCGACTCGCATGAAGGCGAAGCGCTGGTCGGCGCCATCGTCGCCGCATTGCGCGGGCATCTGCTGACCGTGGTGACACATCGCGGGGCCGACTACGGAATTCAGGCAAAGGTCGGCAGCCTGCAGTGGCAGCGCGGCGACGGCACCCCGCCGCCGCCCGACCCGGTGCGCGCGAAGTCGCTACATCTGCGCCGGCGGGATCTTAGACCGGGGACCGGCAACCGCTATTTCACGTCGCTCTACCGCGATCGTGCGCTCGGGCTGCGGCGGCTGTCCTCGGCGGACCACACCGGCCAGGTTCCGCCAGAGCTTCGCATCGAGCGCGAGGAAAAATTCAAGAAGGGCGAGCGGCCGGTGCTGTTCTGCTCGCCGACGATGGAGCTCGGGGTCGACATCCGCGACCTCGCCGCCGTCCACCTTCGCAACATCCCACCGACGCCGGCCAATTACGCCCAGCGCAGCGGCCGCGCCGGGCGTGGCGGACGACCGGCATTGGTGCTGGCATTTTCGACCTACGGCAACGCCCACGACCACCATTTTTTCCGCAACCGGCAGCAGATGATCGCCGGTTCGGTCTCGCCGCCGCGCATCGACCTCGCCAACAAAGACCTCGTCGAGGCGCATCTGCGCTCGGTGTGGCTGTCGCTGGTCGGCCTGGGCCTCAAAAGCTCGATTGCCGAGTTGCTCGACCTTGCGAGCCCGGGCTTTCTACTGCGGCCGGAATACGCCGAGGGGGTGGCTTCCGGCACGCGCCGCCTAGCCGAGATTCGCGAAGCCTTCCGCACCGTCGCGCGATTGGCCGAGCCCGAGATCGCGAGCGCACCGTGGTATTCCGAGACCTGGATCGAGGGGGTGGCGCGCGGGGCTCCGCAAGCCTTCGACCAAGCCTTCGACCGCTGGCGCGAGCTCTACCGCGCCGCCTGTGAGCAGCGCGACGCCGCGCGGCGTATCATCGATCCGGGGCTGCGCGACCGGCGGCAGAAGGAAACAGCCGAGCAGCGCGAGCGCGAAGCGCGGCGGGAAATCGAGCTGCTGCTCAACCGCTCGCACAGCACCGAGGCCGATTTCTATACTTATCGCTACCTCGCCAATGAAGGTTTCATCCCGGGTTACAATTTCCCGCGCCTTCCGGTCCGTGCATTGGTGTCCGGGGCCACCGAGGCGCACGCGATAGACCGCCCGCGCTTTCTCGGGCTTATCGAATTCGGACCGGGGAACGTGATCTATTTCGAAGGGCGCAAGCATCGGGTCGCCGGTTGCGTGATGCCAGCCGGCGGCATCGAGGCCCGGATCAGCCGCGCGAAGCTGTGCCTCGCCTGCGGCTATATCCATCCGCGCGACGAGGTGGCTGCTGATCTTTGCATACATTGCGGGACACGTCTCGACACTTCGACGATGGAGTTTCCGCAGGCTCTCTTCGAGCAGCCGACAGTGCGCGCGACGCGCTGGCAGCGCATTTCATCCGAGGAGGAAGAGCGGGCGCGCGAAGGCTACCAGGTCACGACACATTTCCGCTTTCCGGCGGGTCTCTCGGCGCGCGAACTGAAATTGTCGGAAGGCGAGGGGGCGGAGCCGTTGCTGGAGGTGCGGTACGTCCCGCAAGCGGAGATCTGGCGGATCAATCACGGGTGGCGCCGCTCCACCGAGCGTAACGGTTTTGTCATCGACACCAATACCGGCGCGTGGCAGCGCCAGAGCGATGACGACGACGAGCCCAACGGGACGGCGCCAAGGGCGGTACGTGGCCAGATCAGACCCTACGTCTCCGATACCCGCAACCTGTTGCTGGTGCATGTCGTGGCGGAGGAGCCCGACGAGGATTTCCTGCGCACGCTTGCCTATTCGCTGCGCCGTGCAATCCAGCTCGACTACCAGATCGAGGAGCAGGAAATCCAGGTCGAGCTGATCGGAAGCGACAAGCAGCGGCGGATCATCTTATGGGAGGCCGCCGAAGGCGGGATCGGCGTCTGGGAGCGGCTGATCGAAGAGCCCGGCGCCTTTGCCGGGCTCGCACGGACGGCGCTCGATCTCCTGCATTTCGACCCGGCGACGGGCGAGGAAAAACCGGGCTGGGAGGAGCGCTGCCCGGCAGCTTGTTATGACTGTATCCTCAGCTACGCCAACCAGCTCGATCACCGCCATCTCGATCGGCATCGGGTCCAAGATTTCTTTCTGCGGCTGGCTCGATCTGTGCCGGTGAAGCCGGTTGGGCGGAGCTACGATGAGCAATATGCGTGGCTACGAGAGCGGACAGATTCGGCATCATCTTTCGAGCGCGCTTTCCTCGACCACCTGTATGAGCGAAAGCTCCGCCTTCCCGATTTCGCACAGCACACGCCGGTCGCGGATATTTTTCTTCAGCCCGACTTCTATTATCGACGCGTTGCAATTCCGGGAGTCTGCGTGTTCATCGATGGTGCGCACCACGAGCGGCGGGCGGCTGAGGATCGCCACGCCCGTGAGGCTTGCGACGATCGTGGATATCGGGTGGTGACAATCACCGTGGACCGGCCACTTGCGGAGCAGATCGATGCCTATCCCGATGTGTTCGCCCCGGCGGCCAACGGCTGGTGATCATCAGGGGCAGCTCTCAGCCCAGCTAGCGCCGCTACCCTCCCGCTGACGCGGGTCGCTCCCTCCCCCGTGCGGCGCGGGCGACACCGCCGCCCGCTTGCCACTGCGAAGTTCCGCACCACATAGCAGGGCCATGCACAATTGTCGACTATTTAATTAATATGTTGGCAATGATCGGCGATGTCAAACGGCGATTCGAGGGTTTTGGGGCTTCCCTGCCGTTTCCCTGCCAAGCCTTCGATTTTTGCCGGTGACGTGACCAACTATATGACTACACGCGTTTTTTCGGCATGGGGCGTCACGAAAAATTTTTACCCTGAGTTTTCCCACACGGCAGGGAACGGGAGAGGCGGCACTACCCTTCCCGTTTGCGCCCCTTTGGCGCCGCGACAACCACCGGCTCGGCAGCGATGGCCCGATCACGCCGCGCATCGTCCCAGTACAGCCTGCGCCGCTCCGAGTGGCGCGAGGCTTTGAGTGTTCGGATCGGGCGCTACCCTGCCTCGCCGCGGGCGCCGAAGATCGCGGTGCCGACCCGCACATGGGTGGCGCCAAAGCGGATCGCCTTTTCGAAATCGGCGCTCATGCCCATGCTAAGGAGGCCGAGCCCGGTGCGCCGGGTGATCTCGCGCAACAGTGCGAAATGCAATGCCGGCTCCTCGTCGAGCGGCGGAACGCACATCAGGCCCTCGATCGGCAAGCCGAGCCGGTCGCGGCACTCGACGATGAATTCATCAGCCTCGGTGGGAAGAACTCCCGACTTCTGCGGCTCTTCGCCGGTATTGACCTCGATCAGGCAGGGCGGGCGCCGACCGCTGCGCTCCATCTCCCGGGCCAGCGCCTCGGCGAGCCGCGGCCGGTCGACGGTTTCGATCACATCGCAAAGAGCCACCGCATCGCGCACCTTGTTGGTCTGCAACGGCCCGATCAGGTGCAGCACGAGGTCGGGAAACGCCTCGCGGAGCGCCGGATACTTGGCCTGCGCTTCCTGCACCCGGTTCTCGCCGAAGACGCGGTGACCGGCGGCAAGCGCGTCGCGCACGCGCGCCGCCGGGTGGGTCTTGCTGACGGCGAGGAGGGTGACGCTGTCGGCCGCCCGTCCGGCACCCCGGGCTGCCGCCTCGATCCGGCTGCGGACGGCGGTGAGATTGGCGGCGATAACCCCTTCCATAGCGGCTCCATTCCTGGCACAAGACTCGTTCCCTGGCTCCGGCCGCGAGGACGCCGTTTCGCCGAGGATTGCGGGATGCCTGTTGTCCATTACCGCCTGTCAGTCGCCTTTGCCGCAAGTCTTTCGTTGGCGGTTGCGTCGTGCGCCGCGACCCAGTCCAGCGATCCGCCGAATGCGGCAAATGGCCAACAGGCCTCGACGAGCGACCCGGGCGAAATCGATACCGAGGCGACAATCTGGACGGTGCTTGGTCTCGCCAAGAAGGAATCGCAAAGACAGATAGGGCCGCAGACCGGAAGTACAGTGAGCCCGATCCTGTGGCAGGCGGCCCTCGATACGCTGAATTTTGTTTCGTTCGCCTCGGAAGACCCTCTCGCTGGATCCTTGGTCACCGATTGGTATTCGCCGAGCGGCAAGCCGAACGAACGCTACAAGGTCAACGTTTTCATCCTGGCTCGATCATTGCGATCGGATGCGTTAGCGGTGACAGTAACGCGCCAGGCGCGCCTCGGAGACGGAAACTGGCTCGAGACCACCATCGCGCGCAATGTCGAGGATGATTTGGAAGCCGCCATCCTGAACCGAGCACGCCAGCTCAAACGCGAGTGGATGGCGACAATGCAGAGCGAAAAATAGTCCTCCGGCGCATGCCGGCGTCCGGCTCGCGGGCGGGCAGAACCGAAGGAAGTCCCCAAGTCATCATGTCACGCTACAATTTCAAAGAGAGCGAAGCGAAATGGCAGCGCCGCTGGCGCGACCGACGGTTGTTCGAGGTCGATGCCGAGCCGGGCCGGCCAAAATACTATGTCCTGGAAATGTATCCCTACCCGTCAGGCAAGCTCCATGTCGGCCATGTGCGCAACTACACGATCGGGGATCTCGTCGCCCGCTACCGGAGGGCGCAAGGGTTCAACGTGCTCCAGCCGATGGGATGGGACGCCTTCGGCTTGCCCGCCGAGAACGCGGCGATGGCCGAAAACATCCACCCGGCGGTATGGACCCGCGAGAACATCAGGACGATGCGGGCGCAGCTCGAGCGCATGGGGTTCGGCTATGACTGGTCGCGCGAGATCGCGACCTGCCACCCCGATTATTACCGCCACCAGCAGAAGATGTTCCTCGACTTCCTCGCGGCCGGGCTCGCCTATCGCAAGGAATCGTGGGTCAACTGGGACCCGGTCGAGAACACCGTGCTCGCCAACGAGCAGGTGATCGACGGGCGCGGGTGGCGCTCCGACGCGATCGTCGAGAAGCGCCTCTTGGCGCAGTGGTCGCTACGCGTCACCGCTTTTACCGAAGATCTGCTCGACGCGATCGGCGGCCTCGACCGCTGGCCGGAGCGGGTGCGGTTGATGCAGGAGAAGTGGATCGGCCGCTCGGAGGGTGCGCGCGTCTTCTTCGCGATCGCCGGAGAAAACGAGCGGATTGAGGTCTTCACGACCCGGCAGGACACGCTCTTTGGCGCCTCGTTCCTGGCACTCTCGCCGAACCATCCGATGGCGCTGCGCCTTGCCGAAAAGGACCCGGCCCTTGCCGCCTTCATCGCCGAGTGCAACCGCATGGGCACCAGCGAGGCGGTCATCGAGATGGCCGAAAAGCGCGGCTACTCGACCGGACTCAAGGCCCTGCATCCGTTCGACGAGAGCCGGCATGTCCCGATCTGGGTCGCCAATTTCGTGCTGATGGAGTACGGCACGGGCGCCATCTTCGGCTGCCCGGCGCATGACCAGCGCGACCTCGAATTCGCCCGAAAATACCGGCTCCAGGTGATCCCGGTCGTGCTGCCGCCCGGCGCCGACCCGGCCGGCTTCGGGATCGGCGACACCGCTTTCGTCGAAGACGGCACCGTGTTCAACTCCGCCTTTCTCGACGGCTTGCGGGTCGCCGCGGCCAAGCGCGCCGCCGCCGAAAGGCTCGCAGCGCTCGGGCGCGGCGCGCCCGCTACGGCTTACCGGCTGCGCGACTGGGGGGTTTCGCGCCAGCGCTATTGGGGATGCCCGATCCCGGTCGTCCATTGCGCCGCCTGCGGCATCGTCCCGGTTCCCGAGCGGGATCTGCCGGTAGTGTTGCCGGAGGACGTCAGCTTCGAGGTCCCGGGAAATCCCCTCGACCACCACCCGACGTGGAAGCATGTCGCGTGCCCGAGCTGCGGCGGACCAGCGCGACGCGAGACCGACACACTCGACGTCTTTTTCGATTCGTCGTGGTATTTCCTGCGCTTCTGCTCGCCGCGGGCACCTGTCGCCTTCGAGCCAGGAGCGGTCGACTACTGGATGCCGGTCGACCAGTATATCGGCGGCGTCGAACATGCCGTCCTCCACCTCCTCTACTCGCGGTTCTTTACCCGGGCGCTGAAACGGTGCGGCTATCTTGTTGATCGCGACGAGCCGTTCGCCGGGCTCTTCACCCAGGGGATGGTCTGCCACGAGACCTATCAGAACGAGGCCGGCGAGTGGCTGTTTCCGGAGGAGGTCGAGCACGCCGCGGCGGGAAATCTGGTCGACGCGGCCGGGCGGCCGGTAGCCGCCGGTCGGCATGAGAAGATGAGTAAGTCCAAGAAGAACGTCGTCGGCCTCGACGCGATCGTGGACACCTATGGTGCCGATACCGCGCGGCTCTATCTGCTGTCGGACAGCCCGCCGGAGCGCGATCTTGAATGGACCGAGACCGGGATCGAGGGGATCTGGCGTTACGTCAATCGGCTGTGGCGCATGGTGAGCGAGCCGCCCGTCGCGTTGCCGCCGCCAGGCTCGGCGGTGCCGGCCACCCTGTCATCCCCAGTCGCGGCGATCCGACGCGCGACGCACAAGACGATCGCCGCGGTCACCGACGACCTCGACAAATTTCGCTTCAACCGCGCCGTGGCGCGGATTCGCGAATTGACCAATGCACTCGACGAGCTCCCGGTGGCCGAGCCCGGTGCACCCGAGGTGCTCCGCGAAGGACTCGAAACCTTGGCGCGCCTTCTCGGGCCGATGATGCCGCATCTCGCCGAGGAGATGTGGCAGCAACTCGAGGGCGGCGGTTTGCTCGCCGAACAGCCCTGGCCGGTATTCGATCCCGACCTCACCCGCGACGAACAAGTGACGCTAGCCATCCAGGTCAACGGCAAGTTGCGGGCAACCCTCGAAGTCCCGCGCGACACGGCGGCGGACGCCGTCGAAAACGCCGCTCTTGCATTGCCGCAGGTAGCGCGCTGGCTCGACGGCCATTCGCCGCGCAAGGTCATCGTCGTGCCGAACCGGATCGTCAATATCGTTGCCTGACATGGCGTCGGCGGCCATGCCCACATCCTAAAGCTTCCCCCGCACGCAGGGCCGCGGTATTAACGCCTTTTCTTCATTCGTCATCCCCGCGCAAGCGGCTGTGGAGGAATTGCCGCTTGGCTACATCAGCGCCGTGCGTTCTTCGAGACAGCCACCGGGCGGCTTCCTTAGAATGAGGAATTCCGTTAATGCCACCAACGACTTCCCTCATGCTGAGGAGCGCCGCCTGTCCTGAGGAGCCGCAGGCGGGGTCTCGAAGGGCGCGCGTCTCGAAGCACGCAACGACGCCGATGCAGCGCTTGCTCGCGCTCCGCGGCCAATTCTCTCACACGCTCGCAAGCGGGGATCTAGGAGCTAGGGCTCCTGGACCCCCGCTCTCGCGACGCTTTCACGGGGTGACCGCCTCGCAGATGCCCGCCCCCCGCGTGTTGATCGCGCTCGCGGCCGCCGTGGTGCAGATGCTATCGGGCTGCGGCTGGGCGCCGCTCTATGCCGACATCGAGAGCGGGCCCGCGAGCGAGGAACTGCGGGCGATCAAGGTCGATCCGATCCCGGAACGGATCGGCCAGCGGCTCGAGATCGCTTTGCGCAATTCGCTCAATCCGAGCGGCGAGCCGACAACCCCGCGTTATGTCTTGAAAACCAGGCTGTCTGTCGCTCTCGGCAATCTAGGCATTCAGTCGCAAGGCCTGGGGACCCTCGGCCAACTCGACGTTTTCGCGGATTACACCCTGAGTGATCTCCAGAGCAGCAGCCAGCTCCTCGTCCACAGGGTACATGTCGCGAACTCGTTCGATCTAAATCCGAACCAGTACTCGACCATCGTCGCCGAGGACGACGCTGCGGTTCGGTCTGTTGTAGAACTCGACCAAGAGATCATGGCCCGACTCACCCTCTTCATACAGCGCCGCATCGCCGAGAAGAGCGCGAAGCCGGCCTGAGATACCGTGAAGCTCCCCGCAGCTCGGATTGCCGCGTTTCTACAGCGACCGGATCAAGTAATTCGCGCCGTGCTGCTCTACGGCCCGGATATCGGTCTGGTACGCGAACGCGCCGACGTCCTCGCGCGCACCGTCTGTCCGGACTTGAAAGATCCCTTCCGAGTCGCCGATCTGAGCGGCGCCGCCCTCGCCGCGGACCCCGCGCGCCTGGCCGACGAAGCCGCCCAACTGAGCCTGATCGGCGGGCGGAGGGTAATCCGTGTGCACGACGCTGCCGATCGCCTGGCGGGGTTGTTCAGGGGATTCCTCGATGCCGCCCCCGGCGACGGTTTCATCGTGGTGGAGGCGGGTGAGCTGCCGGGATCGTCAGCACTGCGCCGGGTGTTCGACACCTCGCCCCGCGCGGCGGCGATCGGCTGCTATCCCGATACGCCTCGCGACCGCGCCGCCGTAATCCGGGACACACTGCGGGCGCACCGGATAACAGCGAGCGGCGAGGCGACCCAATATCTCGTCGAGCACCTCGGCAGCGATCGCCTGCTGACCCGCGCCGAGCTCGAAAAGCTTGCCCTATATGCCGGCGAGGGCAGCCATGTCGAACTCGATGATGTGCGGCTCTCGATTGAGGACAGCGCGGCACTCGCAACGGACGACGCCGTCATGGCCGCGGCGGAGGGCGATGCCGCGAGGGTCGATCGGGTGCTCGATCGGGTTTTCCAGGAGGGTGAGGCGGCGGTCTCGGTTATCCGGGCGATGCTGCGCCATCTACAACGCCTGCATGTGCTTGCCGCCCGAGTGGCGGCGGGGACGACCGTCGCAGAGGTGGTGCGCACCGCCCGCCCGCCGATCTTCTATAGGCAGGAGGATAGCTTCAAACGCCAGCTCGTGCTGTGGAACGAGGCGGGGTTACGCGCGCAGCTCGACCGGATTGCACAAGCTGAGCTGCACATGAAGCTGACCGGCCTGCCCGCCGAGACGGTCTGCCGCGAGGCGCTTCTCGCCGTCGCGCAGGCCGCCCGCGCCCTACCCCTTCGGGAAGGGCTCCCGACACGTGCATAGGCGCCAAGAGCTCTGCCTCGCGCACATTTGAACGGATGTCGGGAATTCCGGCCCATTTTAGGCTTCTCGTCCGAACGCTCCTCCAATACTCTATCTACTCGGATAAAGATGGGAGGAAAGCATGCGGCAGGCATCCTGGCTGATCGCGACTATCATCGGAGTATTCCTGCTCTGCGGAGTCGCGCAGGCCGAGCAGATCAACTTCAAGGCCGATCTCAGCGGCGCCAGCGAGGTCCCACCGGTCACCAGCGCAGGCAAGGGCACCGCCACGGCGGCGCTCGACACCGCTAGCAAGACGCTGAGCTGGACCGTCACCTATTCTGGGCTTACTCCAACGGCGGGCCATATCCACGGTCCGGCTGCTGCGGGAACGAATGCCGGTGTCCTCGTGCCATTCAGCGGTACTAATCTGGCGAGCCCAATCAAGGGTTCGGCGACGCTGACCGATGCGCAGATCTCCGATCTCGAGGCCGGGAGGACGTACATAAACCTCCACACGGCGGATAACAAAGGCGGGGAGATCCGCGGCCAACTCGTCCGGGCGCCGTAACCCGCAGGGAGATCTCGACCGCTACCGCTCCGAATCTTTGGGATCGCGACGCCGCTCTAAGGAGCAGGGATCTCCGTCACCCGCAGCCGGGCCGATCCGCACCAATAGCTGACCAGTTAGCCCGCACGAGCCGGTGGCAGGGCCGAAGAGGCAGCCCTCAAAGGCTTGGAGGGTCGTGTCGCGAAAGATCGCACTGACGACAGCATTGTCTCGAAGCCACAGCGCTTCGGCCGCTGCCTGATACCCGCTTGCCGGAAGTACCGGGATCGCGCAAAGCTGGTCCGGGTTGCCAAAGTCGGTCTGCAGCGCCGCCAGTATCCCGCGGAAGGCGGGCGGGTTGACGCCGTGGCGCGGCCGCTCGAGCTGGATGCGCTTCAGCCCACGGCTGACCTTGTCCATTTGGAAAAACACCACCATCGGGACCCCGCCAATGGTCTGGCGGGGTAGAACGACGTCGACATAACTGTCACCAAAGTCGAGCGCTCGCGGCAACCTCATGGCATCGCTGCCGAACTGCCGGAGCAATGCACCCGAGGACCCGCCCCAGTGGGTTTGCAGCCATAGTCCTTCGACCCCCGATGCGGCGAGTAAGGGTCCGGCAAGCGCCACAGCTGCAAGCCCGACCGCGAGACGTAACGACCAGGGCGCTAAACCAGAAGGAAGCCAGAGCCGCGGAGGCACTGTCCGCCTCCGCGTCTCTTCCTTGTCACCCGGGCTTGAGCTCGATCTTTCTCGCTTTCGCGGTCTCCGCCTTGGGGAGGACGAGATGTAGAACGCCGTCCTTGAGCGTAGCCTCGATGCGATCTCGGTCGATATTTTCCGAGAGGGTGAAGGCTCTCTCGTAGTCGCCATTAGCGTATTCGTTGTAAACCCGCTGATAGCCGGCATGATCGTTGGCGGCGCTTCGTCCGCGGATCGTCAGCACCCGCCGTTCGAGGGTGATATCCACCCCGTCGAGAGCGACACCCGGCATCTCGGCGAGCACGACGATGCTGTCGCGCGTTTCATAGATGTCGGCGGGCGGCAGGAACATCGGCCGAGGGGCCGATCGCTGACCGGCTTCTGTTGTTTGCGGCGTCCGTTGTTCGACAGTTCTGACTTGGGCCATAGTTTGCACTCCCTCGCCTAATGTCACGCGCCACGGATCTCGATCTTCTTAGGCCGGTCCGCTTCCAGCCGCTCCAGTTCGATTTCCAGGATGCCATTGTTGAAACGGGCCTGCACCTTGTCAGGATCAACCCGGAACGGCAGTTGGACCGCACGCGAAAACGTGCCGTAAGCGCGCTCGCGACGCTGCCAACTGGCCTCCTGCTGCTGGGTCGGGCGTCTCGCTCCCTCCAGGGTCAGCACGTCTTCCTGCAGGCTGATCGTGACATCGTCCCGGGTCACGCCCGGCAGCTCACCAGTTACCACCACGCTGTTGTCGCCGAGCCAAATGTTGATCGGCGGGAAATCGCGGGCCGTTGTGGTGAACCCGGAGGAGAACAGGCGGTTCATTTCGCTTTGCATTCGGCGAAGCTCGACAAAGGGGTCGAAGCCCAACCGCGGGAATTCCGAAAGCGCCATGGTCATTACCTTCCTTGCATGTTGGCACGAGTGTGGCGGCGGATCCCGACCAACTCGGCACGCAGGGAGAGGGTTGGAGCCCATGATTGCGCTTTGCAGTGACCGCAGACGTTCGCCCGTCCCGCTCGGCGGGAAGGAGGAGTGCGTAACGATCACATCCTCACAACGAAGCGATATGACCGCGGCCGGGCAATCGATACTCCGACCGTCATTCCCTGCCGAGATCCGACAAGCGGCATCCGGCACCCCTTCGATCTAGTCACGCTGCGGCGCCATTCAAGCGGTGCGCTGACGGAGAGGTTCAAGGATTTTTGATTTATCGAACAAAAACAGGGCGATAGAACCTATGAGCCGACCCTTGAACGGCGTCGTCGGAAAACTAGATACCGGTTCACTGGGCGCGGCCCGACGACCGGCTAGCGTCCCGGAACTTCCGAATGACTGATCCGTTAGATCTTTGGCTGAACCGTAGAGGATCGTCGGGAAAATGCGAATTGCACAAGTAGCCCCGCTATATGAGAGCTGCCCGCCCCAACTCTACGGCGGCACCGAGCGGGTTGTTTCGTACTTGACCGAAGAACTGGTCCGGCAGGGGCATGAGGTTACCTTGTTCGCCAGCGGCGACTCGAAGACCAGAGCAAGACTGCAGGCCCCTTGCGCGCGAGCTTTACGTCTTGATCCCCAATGCAAAGATCCGCTGCCCTATCACTTTATCTCACTATATCGTTTGGCGCGAGCTGCTGACGCGTTCGACATTATCCATTTCCACACCGACTATCTCCACTTTCCGCTGTTCGCAGAGGACTGGGGTAAGACGCTGACGACACTGCACGGCCGCCTCGACTTGCCTGACCTTCCGCCAATCTTGCGTGAGTTCGCGATGATGCCGCTGGTGTCGATCTCGAATGGGCAGCGTGCGCCTATGCCCTGGGCCAACTGGTACGGCACGGTTTACCATGGACTGCCGTCGAGCCTGTATGCTGGCGGCTGCGGCGACGGCGGCTATCTCGCCTTCATTGGCCGCATCTGTCCGGAGAAGCGACCGGATTGGGCAATCGAGATCGCCCGCCGCGCCGGACTGCCGCTGGCAATCGCGGCGAAGGTCGACAAGGCCGATCGCACTTATTACAAGACCAGGATCAAGCCGCTGCTAAAAGATCCACTGGTCGAGTTCATCGGTGAGATTTGCGATCGCGAAAAGGGAGCATTCCTGGGCGATGCGATGGCGCTGTTGTTTCCGATAGATTGGCCGGAGCCGTTCGGCCTTGCGCTTATTGAAGCGATGGCCAACGGCACGCCGGTGATCGCCTTTGGGCGGGGCTCGGTGCCCGAGATCGTCGACCACGGCGTCACCGGCTTGATCGTGGACAGCGTTGACGAGGCGGTAGCGGCAGTGCCGCGCGCAAAGGCGCTCGATCGGGTCGCGATTCGCCGCCGTTTCGAGGAACGCTTTTCGGTTGAGCGGATGGCACGCGACTATCTGGCGCTGTACAATGCGGTGCTTCGCCGCGGCACCGTAGACGCGGTCTTGAACTCCGCGGCCGCGGCTCAGGCGGCTGCGAACGCTGCCTGAGCTGCCAAGCAATACCGGCCTGACCGAGCCCGTTCCTGCGCGGGCCGGCGACGGCGAGGCGTCGCCGTTCTACATCGAGTCGAACGTCTCCTTTCATGAGCGGCGAGTGCGCACGCTCAAGCACGGCGATACATTTGCGGTATTCGATCGTCGCGGCGACATCATCGCTGCCAATGGCGGCTCCGACGGGATTTACCACCGCGACACGCGCTACCTGTCGCGTCTCGTGCTCCGCCTCAACAATGCTCCGCTGTTGCTCCTCAGTTCGAATGTGCAGGAGGACAATGCGGTATTGAGAGTGGATCTAGCCAATCCCAACATGCCCTCCCGCCGATTACGCGGCGAGTTACTTCATGTGAACCGCCTCAAGTTCATCTGGAATGCTGCATACTACGAGCGAATACTGATCCGTAATTTCGATGTCCGGGAGCACGAGTTGACTTTCGGCATCGAGTTTGACGCCGATTTCGCCGATCTCTTCGAGGTACGCGGGCGACAGCGGGTCCGCCGCGGCCAGGTATCGGCAGAACGCCGGTCGGATTCACTGGTCGCCCTACGGTACCTCGGTCTCGATGGAGTGGAGCGCGTCACCAGCCTCGCTTTCGAGCCGGCGCCGAATCGTCTCGATGACGCAATGGCGCTGTTCGAGCTCTCGCTCGGGCCGGGGCAAGGAGCACGACTCGTATTGCGCATCGCTTGTGATATGCGGAGTCAAGGCGATACCGTCGCGCGAAGCTTCTATACCTCGCTGCGCGCCGCGCGGCGCGCACTCCGGGATTCGAGCGGGCGCGCGGCCAGTCTCGATAGCTCGAACTCGCTGTTTAACGAGATGGCACGCCGCTCGGTCGCGGATCTCTATATGCTCATCACCCAGACCGAACACGGCCCCTACCCGTTTGCCGGGATACCCTGGTTCAGCACCCCATTTGGACGCGACGGCCTTTTGACTGCGCTATTCACCCTGTGGATCGATCCGGCGATTGCCCAAGGGGTGCTTCGGTTCCTTGCGGCGACCCAGGCATCGGAGGTTGATCCCGAGCGGGATGCGGAACCCGGCAAGATATTGCACGAAATGCGCGACGGCGAGATGGCGCGGCTCGGTGAGGTTCCGTTTGCCCGTTACTACGGCAGCGTCGATGCGACACCATTGTTTATTCTGGTTACCGGCGAATACTTCAAGCGCACAGGCGACCTCGAGACGGTGCAGGCGCTGTGGCCGCATGTCCAGGCGGCGTTACATTGGATCGATACCTATGGCGATCCGGACGGCGACGGCTTTGTCGAGTACCACCGCAAGAACGCCAGCGGTTTGATAAATCAAGGCTGGAAGGATTCGCACGACGCGATCTTCCACGAAGATGGCCGAATGGCGGAGGGTCCAATCGCGTTGTGCGAGGTCCAGGGCTACGTCTACGCGGCAAAGCGGCATGCCGCCACGCTGGCTTCTGCGCTCGGTCATGCGACCACTAGCACCGCCCTTTTGCAACAGGCCGCGGCGTTACGAGAAGGGTTCGAAGCGGCGTTCTGGTGCGAGGACCTGTCGACCTACGCTCTGGCGCTCGACGGGGCCAAGAAGCCATGCCGGGTCGTCGCCTCGAACGCCGGGTATGCGCTGTTGACCGGGATCGCCGGTCCCGGACGTGCGCGCCGCGTCGCAGACACGCTTCTCGGCTCGGCCTGCTTTTCCGGATGGGGGGTGCGGACCACCGGGGTTTCGGCCGCGCGCTATAACCCGATGTCATACCATAACGGCTCGGTTTGGCCGCACGACAACGCGCTGATCGCGTTGGGTCTCGCCCGCTACGGCATGAAAACCGAGGTGCTCAAGATCTTCCGAGGGCTATTCGAGGCTGCAGGCTACATGGATCTGCGGCGGCTGCCCGAGCTGTTCTGCGGCTTTCCGTGGCGTAGGCTCAACGCGCCGACGCTCTATCCGGTCGCATGCATACCTCAGGCCTGGGCAAGCGCTGCGGTATTCGCCCTGGTTCAGGCGAGCCTCGGCATCGGATTCGATCGGGGGGCAGGGGAGATCCGCTTTGATCGCCCGGTTCTCCCTGAATTTCTCGACGAACTGCACCTGCGCGGTTTGCAGACGAAACATGGCACGGCCGATGTGCTGCTGAGGCGCTACCGCGGCGACGTCGCGCTCAATATCACGCGGCGACAAGGGAACGTGCCCATCATCGTGTCGCGTTGACGGTCAAAAGCCGACGTCCAAATCCGCGACGCCGGCGCCGAAATAGGCTTGGGGTTCGGAAGGCTGCTCCCCGAGCGCGCGCTCCATCCGGCGCACGCACTCTCTCGATCCATCGGCCACCGCGCGCCAGGTCGCGGATTTTGGCAATGCCCCGAGTAGGCATTCGTCGAAAAAATTATAAACGCGATGGACTTGACAACCAAAGGACGGCCGGTCGTTGCGCGCAGCGGTGAGGACAATGCGATTGGGCTTTGCCATCTTTCCTTTAGCAAAGCCGCCACTGTAGCAGGCCGAGACGACCACCACCGTCGGCACGGCTGCGCATCCCCGCGACAGCGCCTGGGCAAGCTCATCCGGGCTGACCGCCGTGTTCGAGCGGGCGAGCCACAGGCCAGCCCCTTGCTCGCCGTGCGAGGTCAGGAAGATCAGGCACCGATCTCCCGGTCGCGCCGGCAGCGCGCCTATCCGTCTTAAGAGAACGTTGGCAAGAGCCGGCTCGACCGCTGTTCCCAACTCACCAGCGCTCGCGCTGAGCCGGTGGATGTTTCCTGTCGGCACGCCCGCAGCCGCGAGGCGTTGGCTCAAGGCGCGCGTAGCGTTGTCGAATACCGGCTCGGCGTCGTCGCCGGCGGCGAGAACCACCTGCCACCTCGCGGCGGGGTTTGCCCTCGTGGCATCTGCGACGGCCTGGCTCATGAGCACACAGAATATGAGTACGGCCGATGACAGGCGAGCAACGGACCGAGATGCCATCGAACCCTTCTCCACCTGCGCCTATATCTCGATTTATCGTACCCCATCGAAGAGGTCGCACGATGCCATTAGCACTCGTCGAAAAGAGTTGCACCCCCTGTCGTGGCGGCATGCCGCCGCTGACGCGGGAAGAGGCCGTGAACTATGGCGGGCAAGCGCCGGATTGGGAGTTGCTCGACGGAGCGAAGCGGATCGCGCGGACCTACCGTTTCAAGAATTTCCGCGAGGCCTTCGCCTTCGTCGAGCGCGCAGCCGCGCTCGCCGAA
>Ga0306926_10000450_pt1 | contig 38333 bp, 31 predicted proteins | sample flu12Cox44000178_FD_203759 | JGI IMG/M metagenome (GOLD analysis project Ga0306926, IMG submission 203759) | Lab enrichment of tropical soil microbial communities from Luquillo Experimental Forest, Puerto Rico - flux8day.12C.oxic.44.000.178 (v2)... | ecosystem: Environmental > Terrestrial >...
CATCACCAAATCCGGGGAGAAGAACTGAATGGGACGATTCACCGGGATTCTCGGCCTGCTCACGATGCTTGGCCTGGCCTATGCCTTCTCGACCAACCGTCGAGCCATCCGCGTCAAGACCGTCGCGTGGGGCCTGGGCCTGCAGATTGCCTTCGCGATCGTCGTCTTGCGCGTCGAATACGGTCGCCGCGCTTTTCAAGTAATGGGAGACGCGGCCAACAAGGTGCTCAGCTACTCATTTGTCGGTTCAGAGTTCGTCTTCGGCCCTCTGGGCAAGCAGTCTTCCAACATTGGTTTCATCTTCGCCTTTCAAGTGCTGCCGGTGGTCATCTTCATCTGCGCATTGTTTGCGATTCTGTATCACGTCGGCATCATGCAGTTCGTCATCCGCATCGCTGCCTGGCTGATGACCCGCATCATGGGTGCGAGCGGCGCGGAATCGCTTAACGTCGCGGCCAGCATTTTCATGGGACAGACCGAGGCCCCCGTGACCATCCGCCCGTTCCTGCCCGACCTCACGCGCTCGGAACTCATGACGGTGATGACCAGCGGCATGGCGCACGTCTCCGGATCGATCATGGCCGCGTACTTCGCCTTCGGCGCCGAACCGCGTCATGTGCTGAGCGCCGTCATCATGACCGCGCCCGGCACCATTCTCGTTTCAAAAATGCTGGTCCCCGAAACCGAAGAACCCAAGACTGCCGGCAAGGTGGTGATGAGCGCCGAAGAGCAAGACCAGGAAAAGCACGAAAACCTTCTCGGTGCGATCGCACGCGGCACCAGCGACGGCCTGCACATGGCGCTCAACATCGGCGCCATGTTGATCGCTTTCCTGGCTCTGGTTGCTTTGGTCGATGGGATCTTTGGCGGCATTCATCGCCACTTGGTCTGGTTCCCAACCAGCATGGAAAGCGTACTCGGCGTTTTGTTCTCGCCTATCGCCTGGCTCATCGGCATTCCCTGGCACGACTGCCCAATCATCGGAAATCTTCTGGGCACGCGTATGGTGCTGAATGAACTGGTGGCGTTTTCTATGCTCGGACCGCAAAGGACCGTCCTCGATCCGCGCTCATTCACCATCGCCACCTTCGCTCTTTGCGGATTTGCCAACTTGAGTTCGATCGGGATTCAGATCGGCGGTATCGGAGCCCTGGCCCCGAACCGTAGGGGGGATCTGGCCCGCCTGGGCTTCCGGGCCATGCTCGCCGGTACCATGGCAAATCTTATGTCGGCGTCGATCGCCGGGCTGCTCCTCTAGTTTGCTCCCGGCCCTTCGCGGAACTGTACAAGCGGGCAAGCTTCGTACGACAATGGACGGCAATCGCCGTCCGTTCCTTGCTCACGAGGAATCACTTGTACTTCAGACCCAGGAGCCTGACCGAAGCCGTCGATACTCTTTCGCGCCACGGCGGCCAGATCCTTTCCGGAGGCACCGACTTCTTCCCCGGACTGGGCGACAAGCCCATGCCATCCTCGGTCGTCGATCTCTCTGGAGTCGGCGAACTACGCGAAATTTCTATGGACTCCGACGCCATTCGGATCGGTGGACTCGCCACCTGGACCGACATCCTGCGAGCCTCGCTCCCCCCCAGCTTCGATGCCCTGAAAGCGGCAGCCCGCGAAGTCGGATCCATTCAGATCCAAAACCGCGGCACCATCGCTGGCAATCTCTCGAACGCTTCTCCGGCCGCTGACGGTGTTCCTCCCCTGCTGGTGCTGGATGCAGAAGTCGAACTTGCCTCGACCACCGGAACCCGTCGCCTGCCTTTGGGTGAATTCATCGTCGGCAACCGCAAGACCGCGCGCCGGCCCGACGAAGTGCTCAGTGCGGTCGTCATTCCACGCGACCTCGACGAAGCTCGCTCCGCTTTTCTCAAGCTAGGCGCGCGCCGGTACCTGGTGATCTCGATCGCGATGGTTGCCGCAATTGTGAAAACCGACTCCGTCGGTCGAATCCAGATCGCTCGAGTAGCCGTGGGATCTTGCTCAGTGACAGCCCGCCGGCTAGTCACGCTGGAAAGTGCGCTGGTCGGCACACCTGCGCAACCCGGTCTTGGAGCCCGGGCGTTGCCCGAAGATCTCGCCGCCCTCTCGCCCATCGACGATGTCCGGGCCACCGCTGCCTACCGGCAAGACGCAGCACTCACCCTGGTTCGGCGCGCCCTCGAAGCCTGCGTGGAGGCCACGGAATGCTGACTGCCCCCACGATTCCGGCCGATTTACAAGCGACCCTTGGCTTCACGGTGAACGGCAAACTGGTGACGATCGCCACCGCTCCGGGACGCCGCCTGTCGCGGGTCTTGCGCGAAGACCTCGGTCTCATCGGAACCAAGGTGGGCTGTGATGCTGGCGACTGCGGCGCCTGCACGGTTCTTTTGGATGGCGACCCAGTCTGCTCATGCCTGGTGCCCGCCGCGCAGGCGGAAGGACACGCAATCACCACCGTAGAGGGCCTTGCTTCGCGCCCACCGCTCTACAACAGCCTGCAGTGCTCGTTCCTCACGCATGGGGCAGCCCAGTGCGGCGCCTGCACCCCCGGCATGCTCGTAACCGCAACCGCGCTGCTCGAGAAAACTCCTCAGCCGTCTGAAGCCGAGGTCATGGACGCACTCGGCGGAGTTCTCTGCCGCTGCACGGGCTATCGCAAGATCATCTCCGCCGTGCTCGACACCGGAAAAGAACAGAGTACGGCGGCTTCTCCTGCTGCGGGTTTTGCGGTCGGCACGCGCCTGGTTCGGCTCGACGGCCAGCGTAAGGTCGACGGCACCGAAATCTACGGCGCTGATCAGACCCATGAAGACGCCCTCAACGTTCGCGTGATCCGCAGCCCCCATCATCGGGCGAAGTTTTGCTTCGGGGACCTGGACAAGTTTCTCCGCAATCATCCCGGCATCCAAGCCGTCTTCACCGCCCGCGATGTGCCCGGAACGAACTGCTACGGCGTAATTCCTCGCTTCGCAGATCAGCCTGTCTTCGCCGAAGGCGAGGCCCGCTTTCGGGGAGAAGCCGTTGCCATGCTGGTCGGAGAGGAAGCCGCCATCGAGTCGGTAGACCTTCGAGCTTTCCCAGTGACCTGGCAAGCGCTCGCCCCGATCACAACCGTCGAAGAGGCACTCAGCCCGAAGGCTGATCGGTTGCACGCAAACCGCCCCCAGAACATTCTCACCGGCGGCCGCGTCATTCGCGGAGACGTTGAACGCGTTCTGGCCACAGCCGACGTTGTCATTGAAGACGAATATGAAACCGGATTCGTCGAGCACGCCTACATCGAACCCGAAGCCGGCTTCGCCCGGCGCGTTGGCGACGGTATCGAAGTCCAGGCCTGCACCCAGTCCCCGTACATGGACCGCGACGACCTCGCAAAGATTCTCGGCATTGCACCCGAAAAAGTCCGCATCATTCCCACAGCGGTCGGCGGAGGCTTCGGCTCAAAACTAGACCTCTCCGTTCAGCCTTTCATCGCCCTGGCCGCTTGGCACCTCAACCGTCCGGCGCGCATGGTCTACTCCCGGGTCGAATCGATCCTTTCCACGACCAAGCGTCATCCCGCGAAAATGCACCTCCGCGCCGGAGCCTCGCGCGACGGCCGGCTGCTCGCCCTCGATGTCACCGCCGACTTCAACACGGGTGCCTATTCTTCCTGGGGACCGACCGTAACCGCGCGTGTACCCGTGCATGCCTCCGGCCCTTACAAGGTCCCGAACTATCGTGCGATCACCCGCGCAATCCACACGCACCTGGTGCCCGCTGGCGCTTTCCGTGGATTCGGCGTTCCCCAGACCACGATCGCTCAGGAACAGGTCTTCGATCAACTCGCCGACCGCATCGGCATGGACCGCCTCGAATTCCGCATCCTGAACGCACTCGAAGACGACTCGCCGACCGTCACGGGACAGGTCCTCGGTGAGGGCGTCGGCATTCGAGCCTGCTTCGAAGCCCTGCGCCCAAAGTGGGCGGCTGCGCGTGCGGAAGCAGCCAATCACAACGCGAAGTCCACCGGTCCGACCCGCCGCGGCGTTGGCGTCGCCGGCATGTGGTACGGTTGCGGCAACACTTCCCTTCCCAATCCCTCCACCGTGCGTGTCGGACTAAAGGCAGACGGCCGGATTGTGCTCCATCAGGGCGCAGTTGATATCGGCCAGGGATCGAATACCATCGTCACTCAAATCTGCGCCGATGCTATGCGTATCCCCATCGAGCGTTTCGATCTGGTCTCGGGCGACACCGCCATTACCCCCGATTGCGGCAAGACCTCCGCTTCGCGGCAAACCTTCGTCACCGGGAAAGCCGCCGCCCTGGCCGGAGCGAAGCTGCGCGCAGCCATGCTCTCCCTCGCCCGGGCCAACGATGCATATGATCTTTCCCTCGGTGACAGCCAAGTCATCGCCAAGCACCACGACGAAGAACACATCGTCTCCCTCGCCAATCTTCCGCTCGATGCCCACGGCTATGTGATCACTGCCGAGGCCACCTTCGATCCGCCCACCAGCCCGCTCGACGAAAACGGCCAAGGCGTCCCCTACGCCGTCTTCGGATTCGGCGCGCACATGGTCGAGGTCGCGGTCGACACCGAACTGGGCGCGGTCAAGGTCCTCAAAATCACCGCGGCTCACGACGTAGGCCGCGCCATCAATCCCACGCTCATCGAAGGCCAGATCGAAGGCGGTGCCGCACAAGGTCTGGGCCAGGCGCTCATGGAAGAATTCTTCCCCGGCAAGGGCGAGAACCTGCACGACTATCTGATCCCGTCGATCGGCGACATGCCGCCCGTCGAATCGATCCTGATCGAAGATCCTTCACCCGTCGGTCCATTTGGCGCAAAAGGAATTGGTGAGCAGGCGATCATTCCCACCGCTCCCGCCATCCTGAACGCTATTCACGATGCAGTAGGAGTCCGCATCCACCGCGTCCCAGCCACCCCCGACCGCGTTCGGGCGGCCATCCTCGAAGCTCGCCGCAACGGAGGCCAGCATGCCTGACGACGATGCCATCCGCTGCGACGCCTGCCCGGTGCTTTGCTACATCAAGCCGGGGCGCCTCGGTGCTTGCGACCGCTACGGTAATCGCGACGGGCAACTGGTGCGCGTCGACCCGCACGTCGTTCTCGATCGCGCCCTCTCGCGCGGCGACTCCGTCGTCCCCTTCCTCGACCGGGAGCAGGACTGGGACGGAAATATCGTCAGCAGCAGCGGGACCTTTGTGACCGCCATCGGCGCGGGCACGACGTATCCTGACTACAAGCCGGCACCCTTCATCATCTCGTCCCAGGTCGAAGGCGTCGACATGGTCACGGTGGTCACCGAAGGCATCTTCAGCTATTGCGGTGTGAAAGTGAAGATCGACACCGACCGCCACCTCGGCCCCGAGCGCAACATGGTGCGTGCCCAGGGTGAGGCCGTCGGCCACGTAACCACCAGCGAATACGGATCGCAGATGCTCTCCGTCGGCGGCGTCCGCCACCTCACTGGCGGAAGCCGCAAGGAAGGCACGGTTACCTGCGACACCCTGCTCACCCTGTCGAACGGAGGCGCAGTCGAACTCACAGTGGATGAAGGTGCCACCGTCGTCGTCGAAGCAGGCAAGCCGCCGATCATCGACGATGTCCGCGAAGAACGCATGCGCGTTGGCTGCGGATCAGCAACCATCGGTATGTTCGCCAAGCAATGGTTCGGCAAGACCGACGAAGTCGTGGTCGTCGACGACCACATCACCGGCGTTCTTTCCGAACACCAGGCCGGTAAGCTGTTAGGAATTCCAGAGACCGGAGTCAAGATCAAAGGTCGCCGCTCCACCCCAGGGCGATATTTCCAGGTCGCCGAGCCCGGTACTGGCTGGGGTGGCACCAATATCGATGACCCTCTCTCGATCCTCCAGCCTTTCAACAGCAAAATCGCATGGCCCGGGCTGCGCCTGCTGATGGTCAGCACCACGGGCGAGCATCACGCATATTTCGAACTCGACGAAGATCTAAAGCCTGTCGCCAAAGAACTACCCGCCACTCTTCGGGAATCGGTCGCCCGCATCAAAGAAAACTGCGAGCCGGCGCTCTGCTCGGTGCTCTTCATGGGTGGCGCGGGCGGCTCGTTACGGGCTGGCGTTACGGAAAATCCCGTGCGGCTCACGAATTCGGTTCGCGCAGCCCTGACGCGCGTGACCTGCGGCGGCGCACCCGTCTACATCTGGCCGGGCGGAGGAATTACGTTCATGGTCGACATCAGCCGCATGCCCGAAAATGCGTTCGGATATGTCCCCACGCCGGCCCTGGTCGCACCCATTGAGTTCACGCTCAAGCTGGCTGATTACGCCGAGTTGGGCGGATACATGGACCACGTCCGCAAGCTTGCGTCGATTCACTCAGAAGAAGGACAGCGCCACCTGCAGCACCGTGCCGAAAACCCATGGCCGCTGGCCAAGGCGCCTGGTGGCCGATCATGAGAGTCCGCGCTCAAATCCAGCTTCTTCCCGACGGCCGGCGCCTCTATCTGCACGATGGCCCGATCAACGTCATCCTTGAAGCCTTCGGCGATCCTCGCCAGGTACAAGCCGCCTACTGTGGCGCCGCCGGGCGCTTCGTCACCATCCTCGACGAGCTTTCGGAAGCGCTGCCACTCCTGCGACAGCGCATGACGGAACCAGGCTCGGTGTTCTCTGGGGTCGTCGCAAAAAGAATGGCCGCCGCCGTCAGACCCTATGCGACTCGAACATTCATCACACCCATGGCGGCGGTTGCGGGAGCGGTCGCCGAAGAGATTCTTGCTTCGATGACCAGCGCCGCTTGCTTGGAGAAAGCCTACGTCAACGACGGTGGCGACATTGCCCTGCACCTTGAGGTCGGACAGCAATTCACAGTGGGCATGGTCGACCGCCCGGATCAGCCCTCCTTGTTTGGGTCGGCAGTCATCGATGCTCACCAACCAGTGCGCGGCATCGCCACCAGCGGTTGGCGCGGACGCAGCTTTTCTCTAGGAATCGCCGACGCCGTCACCGTGCTCGCCGACTGTGCCGCCATGGCCGATGCCGCCGCCACCATCATTGCCAACGCCGTCAATCTCCTCGGCCATCCCAACGTAATCCGTGTGCCTGCCCGCCAACTCGCGCCTGACAGCGATCTGGGCGATCTGGCCGTCACGCAGGATGTCGGCCATTTAACACCGCAAGAGATCTCCTCGGCGCTCGACTCCGGAGAAACGCTCGCGCATGATCTCGCTGCTGAAGGTCTGATCCGCGCCGCGGCCCTCGATCTTCGCGGCGAGACGCGTATCGTCGGAATTCCGCTTCGAACGCTCGACGCCCGCGAACAGGAGCCGAACTGGGTCCATGCCTAAGGTGGAAATCCGAAAAAAACTAACATCGGTCGAAGAGATCTTCCACGAAGGAGGGCCACCGACCGCCATCCCTCTTCGTCGCGCCGTTGCGCTCGCCGTGATCCGCAATCCTTATGCCGGTGCTTACGTCGAAAACATCGCTGGCTTCATGGACGACCTGAAGCCCCTCGGCCTCGAGATGGCGAAGTCCCTGGTTGAGGCGCTAGGTGGAGACAGCAAAGTTATCGAAGGCTACGGCAAGGGTGCAATCGTCGGCAGCGCCGGAGAGATCGAGCACGGCGCACTCTGGCACGTGCCCGGAGGCTACGCCATGCGCGAAGTTCTGGGCGGAGCCAAAGCCATCGTTGCCTCCACGAAGAAAGTCGGCGGCCCGGGCACGCGTCTCGACGTTCCGGTGACGCATATCAACGCCGCCTACGTCCGCAGCCATTTCGACGCCATCGAAGTCGGCCTCGCCGACGCCCCCCGCGCCGACGAAATCCTGCTGGCCCTGGTGATGACCACCGGCCCGCGGGTCCACGCCCGCGTGGGTGGCCTGAAAGCTTCCGAGATCAAAGGTGAGGACGGCCTAAGATGAACCCGCCCATGAAAGCCCTATGAAAGCAAGAATCCGCAAGATCTCTGTATTCGTCGAAGAAACGCGCCGGGAAATGGATCAGACAGTCGATCCGCCCACCCGCCGCGCCGCAGCCGTCGCGGTCATCGAAAACCCGTACGCCGGAAAATACGTCGCCGACCTGGCTGAACTGATGGCCATCGGTGAAGAACTCGGCGAAATGCTCGCCCAGCGCGCGGTTACTGCCCTCGGCATTGAAGGCCCCAAAGCGGAGAGCTACGGCAAGGCCGCCGCCGTTGGCGAAAACGGCGAACTCGAACACGCGGCCGCCATCCTGCATCCCAAGCTAGGCGCTCCGGTACGGAAGGTGCTCGGCCAGGGCGCCGCGCTCATCCCCTCATCCAAGAAACGCGGGGGCCTGGGAGTTCCGCTCGATATTCCCTTGGGCCACAAAGACGCCGCCTTCGTGCGCAGCCACTTCGACGGCATGGAGGTCCGCATCAACGACGCACCACGCGCGAACGAGATTATGGTCGCCGTTGCCGTCACCGACAGCGGCCGCCCCCTCCCCCGCGTCGGAGGCCTGACCAAAGACCAGATCAAGGGCGAAGACGGGCTCCGGTAAGCCCCGGCGAAACCAAAAACTTTAGCGCGAAGAAACTCGCGAAGATCGCAAAGACAAGCCCAGGTTGAAAAGCTTTTCGTGTTGATCTTTTTGTTCACCACCAAACGGATATCAGGCCTTCACAACCTCCGGAACCTGCGTCGCCGGCGGAGTGTTCCGGCTACGCTGCGCGCTGACCACACCATCAATGACCACCATCCCGATGCCGGGCAAATCCCCCGCCTGGATGCTCTTGAGCAACGTCTTCCCAGCGGAGTGTTGTGCCCGATCCATCAGCACAAACGTCGCATCCCGCCCCGGAGCGATTACACCGCAAGTCAGATTCCGGATTTTCGCAGTGTTGCCAGTTGCGAAACAGACCGCCACTTCGGCGGGAACATTTCCCAGCGACGCCAGCAATGCCATCAAACGCACAATTCCCAAAGGCTGCACCCCCGACCCCGCCGGCGAATCCGTCCCCAGAATCACGCGGTGCAGCTGCTTCAGCTCCGATGCCGCTCGCAACGTGAGCAGACCGGCCCGCTCGTTGCCGTTGTGAACAATCTCCAGCGCGCGTGTCGACTTCTCGCACAAGGTCGTGATCTGGTCATCGGGCAAAGCCGTGTGCCCTCCGTTAATATGGCCGATCACATCCGCATCGGCCGCCAGCACAACATCCTTATCGATCAGGCTGGAGCCAGGGATCGACGGCCCACCCGTATGGATCGTGCTCTGAATTCCATATTTTCTCGCCCAGCCCACCATCTGGTGCGCCGTAGCTCCATCCTTCACGCTGCCTAACCCAACTTCTCCCAGCATCGTGACTCCAGCCGCCGCCAGGTCCTTGAAGTCCTCCTCTACCATGCCGTGCTCCAGGACTGGCGCGCCCGCATGGATCCTGACCCCACCCGGACGAAATGCCTGGAATGCCCGCTGCGCAAAAATCGCCATGGCCTTGAGTCCCACCACGTCTTTCGGCCGTCCCGGTGTGTGCACCTCTCCCGCAGAGATCATGCTCGTCACGCCGCCGTGCATGTAGCTGTCGATCCAGCCCAGCTGATTTTGTCGGGGAGTCCAGTCACCCGCGACCGGATGCACATGGCTGTCGATCAATCCCGGAGCGAGCGTCGTGCCTTTGGCGTCAATGACCGTAGGGACGCCTTCTGTGTCCACGTCTCTGGCCTTGCCCACCGCCGCGATCTTCCCGTCTACGCACACCACCGTGTCTGCGTCGAGAATCGGCCGGTCGAGATCGCCGCTCAACAGCAATCCAATATTGCGAATCAGCAATCGATTTGCAGCCTTGCTCTTTACCGCTTCGTCCTGGGCCATTTCCAAATCTCTCCGTTCTGTCAACAATGCCGAGGCAACAGCCACCCTCCGGGCAGGGCCGCCAGTATACAGACGACTTAGCGGGCGGCGTGGACTGCTTGTGATTCTGTCAGCACCCTGTATAAGCTGAAACCAACGCAGATCCCCTGCCGATGAGGACCCGGATGGCAAATCAAAAGATAGTGTTGTGGGAAGTCGATACTCAAGCCGATTTCATGCTCCCCGGCGGAAAGCTCTACGTTCCCGGCGCGGAGAAGCTTCTCCCCAACATCCGCAAACTCACCGACGCAGCCCGCCACGGCAAGATCTTTCTCGTCTCCCACGGCTGCTACCACCCGCCCGACGATCCGGAGTTCCAGCAGTTCCCGCCCCACTGCGTGAAAGGCACGCCGGGCAGCGAATTTGTGGCCGAAGCCTTAACTGACGACTTCGTCCGAGTCCCAAATCAAGACCAGGCCTGGCCGGGCAAGGTGCACCATCACAAACAGGTCCTGTTCGAAAAGCAAACCCTCGACATCTTCCAGAGCCGCCACGCCCACAAGGTCGTGGAAGATCTCCCTCGCGACGCTGAATTCCTGGTCTTCGGGGTGGTGACCGAATACTGCGTGCGTCTGGCTGCCAAGGGACTACTCGAACGCGGGCGGTTGGTCTCGGTGATCCGAGACGCCATCGAAACGCTCAATCCCGTGGAAGGCGATCGCACACTCAAGGAACTTGAAAATCTGGGCGCGAAGTTGATCACCACCGAAGAAGCCCTGGCGCGTCTCGGAAAAACCCAAAACGTCTCCGCTTAGCTGAGTACAACTTAGAAGCGTGCCGATCTTCCTTGCGAAGCCGGGGCGCCTCCACGTATCATGCAAGCCGTTTATGGCTACGAAAAGCACTTCTCCAAAGTCTGGGTTGCGCCAGAAGGCGCAGCTCATGTCCGCCTCAGAAGTAGAACGCACCCTGGTTCGCCTCGCCCATGAAATCGTTGAAAAAAACGGCGGCATCGAGGCCCTGGGTCTGGTCGGAATCCGTCGCCGCGGCGTGCCCCTGGCCGAGCGCCTGGGAAAGATCATCCAGCGCATGGAAAATTCCCCAATCCCCATCGGCACGCTTGATATCACGTTCTATCGCGATGACCTCTCCACCCTCGGCCCCAAACCGGTGGTCCAGAAATCGGACATCGGCTTCGACATCAGGGACAAGAACATTGTTCTCGTTGACGACGTTCTTTTCACGGGCCGTACGATCCGCGCCGCCTTGGACGCCCTGTTCTCCCATGGCCGACCTCGGCGTGTTCAGCTCTGCGTTCTCATCGATCGTGGTCATCGCGAGCTTCCCATTGAGGCGGCTTTTATCGGAAGAGTGGTGCAAACCACGATGAACGAGGTCATCGAAGTAAAGCTGACGGAAGTCGACAACGCCGAGAAGGTCTTGCTGATGGAGAAGTAACGGCGCGACGGCATCTGATCTCGAAAGATAAAAGGCGCAAGTCTGGAGACTTGCGCCTTCGCTTTTTCTCACAGGTGTGCTTAGAAATTCAGCACAATTCCCGTCGAGAACCTCCCGTTGTTCTGCGTATTGCCAAAGAACCGCGTCTGCAGATAGTCACCCTGAAACCGCCACGAGACCAGAGGCACCAACTTGAAGTCCAGTCCTCCTCCCAGTGCCGTGGCAAACGAGGTGTCGGACGCGGAATATCCTGATGTACTCACGCTCACGTGACCCGCCCCGAACAGTGCATGGGCAAAAGGACGAACTCTGCCGATCGCGACCGACACCCGCGGCCCGAACAAGAAATTGTATTCATGCGCGTTGACATGAAAAGTCTGGGTGCTGCTCGGAAAGTTGTTTGTTCCATAGAGGCCGTTGAGGTCAGCCACAATCCCCACGAAGGGGAGCACCTTGCCTTCGAGCGAACCTTCCCACCCATTCAGATTCGAACGGTCATGACTGTTAAGGTCCGCGCTGCCGTAGGAGTATCCGAAGAAGACGTTCCCTTTCGGAACCTGTGCCGATGCTACTGAGGAAAGCACGAAAAGACAGAAGGCCGATACGAACACGAATGCGCAGTGTTTACTCTTCAACACTTCCTCCTTAAGGAATAATCTCGGGCGTTAGATGCAATGGTTGCAACCCGGGATGGCAAATCAAGTTGCGGGTATTGGAAGAATAACGAGAGCTACGACTCCGCTGGCAGATGGGTAGATCACTTCTTGCGTTGACGGATTTTGACGTCGAAGCTGACCACGCCGTTCTGGTCGCGGGTTCCCACAATCGACACATTCTTGCGGACGTAGTACTCACCTTGAATGATCTGCTGCGAGGCCTGGGATACGTTCTGGCTGTAGGTCAGCGTGAAATTGTTCGAGATCTGCTGTTCGATCGTAACCTGCGGCCCCCGTGTGGGGTTGGTTTCTGTGCTCAGACCTTGCGGATCGATCTTGATCTTGCTCACGCCCAGCAGGCGCTGTACGCGGTTCGACACTGTGGAGTTCAGCGCCTCGCTCAAAATCAAGTTCGAAGCCGTCTGGCTGAAACCGCCTGTGCCTCCGGCGGAAGCCAACTGTGCCGATTGTTCCCGCGTCTGCCCTACCGCTAACAGGGCAACGATGTCGGCTTCGGGCAAAGGGGGATCGGAACGATACTTCACACTCAGCGGCTTGCTCGTGTCGCCGTTGACGCTTACCGTGATGTCGTAGTCGCGAACCCGCGTGGTCGCCTGCAAATCGAGAGACGGCTGAATTCCCACCGGATTCTTGAACAGCACCTCGCCTCTCTCCAACCTGTACTTCGCGCCGTTGAAGTTGATCTCGCCTTCCAGCACTTCAACCCTTCCCAGCAAAGCCGGCTTGGCGGCTGTGCCGCGCAACCTGAGATCGGCATCCCCTGAAAGCCGTGCGATCGCGGTCTGCATCTGCAGGTCGGGCGTCGTCACCACGTGTACATCGAGCTTGACCTTATACAGAGGAGAAGTCGCCGGAGGCACAACCACCGACTGCGCACTGTTGGCCGCGTATGCCGCAAAATCGAACCCGGGCGTGATGGCCAGCTTGGTGATGGTGACGTCTCCGGTAAGAGTCGAGCCTTCGCGCGAACCGAAGAACCGCAAATCGGCATTCGCGGTCGAACTCACCCCCGCCGGGTAGCGCAACCGGACGTCCTGCGCATGAGTACTGAAATCGAAATTGATCTGACCCTGGTAGGTGCTGGCTCCGCCTGTCAGATTCAGAACCCCGCCCCCGCTGTGCGCTTGGAGACTTTCAATCTGGAGACTGTTCTTGTTGAAAATCAGGGAGCCGTTCATGTCGCTGAGTCCGCTCGGCAAGTCAGCGTAGGCCAGCGATCCATGACTGACGTTGACCCGTCCCTGCAGGAGTGGATCGGTGACAGGGCCGGTTGCTGTCAGAGAAATATCAACCTGTCCCGAGGACGTGAAGTTCGGATTCAGAGTCTGGATCAGTGCCAGGTTGAGGTGGCCTTCGCTGGCCAGGTCGAGGTCGTGCCCTGGGGCAAGCGAGGCTGTCCCATGCGCGGAGATATCGGTGTTCTCTCCGACAATATGAAACTGTTCCAGGCGGGCCATTTGCCCCGACATGTTCAGTCGGATCGGGCCCTCGTTGCGCAATTTCACCTCGTCGACCGTGACCTCGAATCCATCCAGCTTGGCCGCTAGGTTCAGATCGCGCGGCCTGCGCAAGTCTCCCCTCAGCTGGACTTGCCCGCTGATCCCCGAGTGCCCAGTGACCCGTCCGTTGAGATAGTCCCGAAAAACCGAGTCGAGGTCGAGGTGGTCGAATCGAAGGGTCAGGTCGGCGGGAACGTCGTTTCGGGGAACGACGGTTCCGTCAAGAGCGAATTGCGCGTGCTCGAAGTCCGATCGCGCGGTCAGCCGGACAGCGTCGCCCTCTGAAACCGCGTCAATTGTGAGATTCCCGGTTCGCTCATGGTCGAGCGTCAGGTCCCGCACGAGGATCTTTGCATTCAGGACGGGGGCCTCGGGGGTGCCGGAGGCCTGTCCGGTAAAGTCGACCCGCCCATCCACCGGAATGCGACTGTTTTGCAGGCGCGGAATCCGCGCCAGGTCAAAATTCTGCCCCGTAACGTTCAGACGAAACGTGCGCGAATCCAGATCATAGGTGGCGCCGCCGCTGGCTTGCGAGTCGTAATAACTCACCCGCGCGTTGTTGAGCGAAGCCTGATTGCCGCTCAAGCGCAGGTCCGAATCAAACCGCTTCAATGGCTGTCCGTACACCACCGCGTCGGCGACATGAATATGTCCCTCAGCATGCGGCTCAGCACGGGTGCCAGAAGCCTGCAGGGTAAGGTCGGCGCGCCCCGATGCGGGGTACGAATATCCGGCGATGCCTTCCATCTCCGCGATGTCCGCATTCTCGAGATCCAGATTCGCCGTAAAAGAATCTTGCGGAGCGAACTCGCCCCGGGTGAGCGTCGCGCTCGCATCGAAGCGAGCCGAGGTGTCCCCATGGATCGCGGTCGCATGCCGCACCGCCGCCGCATGTGGCGAAAGCTGCACATCGGCCACCAGCGAATCCCAGTGGATCGGTTGCTCCGCCGTACGGGCAGTCGCCGGGATCAGCGCGTCAAAGTACTCGACCTGCAGATGTCCCACCAGGCTGGGCGAAGTCATCTTTCCGCTCGCAGCACCGCTGAAGCGGGCAGAACCATGCACCGCGACCGGTAATCTCGCGGGGCCGCCCAGCGCAGAAATCAGAGGCTGCAACTCACCTAGATCGGTGGTTGCTGCCGAAAGCTGCAACGAGGAACGCACGGCCAGCTTTCCCGTGGCATGCAATTGCGTAAACCGGGTGGCCAGATCAAACTGGCTGAGTTCGAGCTCTTCCGCCGTCACTCGGTAGGTCCCGCGCGCCCCAGCCGTGACCGGAACCTGGGAGGGTTCCGAGCGCAACGGCGGCGTCAGATTGAGCGCGAAGTCTACATCCGCCCGTTGAGGCGATCCGGTCCATTGTGCGTTGATCGTCCCGTCCGTGGTCCCAGCCAGGCGCAGCCGATCGAGCGGCAGGGTCCGTGAGCTGAACGCAGCCGCAACCGCCCCCACAGAAATATCCTTGATGCGCAGATGCAGAACGCCCCTCTGTTCTTCTGGTCTTATCTGCTTTGCGTTTTTCGCAGCCGGTGTCGTCGTATTCGGCCAGTTGATGATCTCCGCATCCCCGGCGATCGACCCACCCAGTGCTCGGCCCTGCGCCTTCGACAGCCTGATCTCCGACGGACTGACCGTGTATTCCCCGGTCAGGCTCGCGTCACGCAAGGCGGTCTGCTCGTCCTTCCACTCGAAATTCTTCAGGACAATCTTGCCGTCACTGGCAAACTTCTCCAGCGACCAATCGCCCTTCCCTTCCGCCTCCAGAACGCCGCCGCGCACTTCGCGTTGCCGCAGAATCGCGCCCGCTTGTGCCAGGTCTAGAGTTGCTTTGTAGTGAGCGTCGATCGAAGGCCGTTGCAAATCGTGGATTCGTCCGCTCGCCTCCACCTGCGAGTTTCCCGAAGCCCACTTGAGGGAGCTGACTTCGATATCATTCTTGCCCAGGCTGAAATGGGTACTGGCGTTCCAAGAGAAGGGCAGAAAATCCTGATAATGCGTCTCGACCCTACCAAGCTGCACGTTGCTTTCGTACCGGGCCCGAAAGAACGAATAGGTCAAGTCGGCATACATGTCGTGGGCGTCGAGATCGAATGGAGTCCGCTGGTCATTCAGTAACAGTTCGCCTCCTCGCAGCGTGAGCCGGTTGATCGACAGCGCAAACAATTGCGCGATCGGACTTCCAGCAGAGTTCCGTTTGACCGTCGGTTCCGGCAGGTTCGTACTTCCGTCCGGCCGAACTATCAGGTGCACGACCGGATGCTCCAGCACGAGCCCCTTCAAGCCGAAGTTGGTTTCCAGAAGGGAAATGACTTTGATGCGGGCAACCACTCGGTCCACGTGCACAAGCGGAACGTCGGAATTCGCTTCCCGCCCATGCAATGTCAAATCCCGCACCTCAAGCTGCAAGCGAAACGGGATGGTGTGGTACGCGCCGAGTTCCACCCGCGCCCCGGTAGCTTTCTCGATCGCCGCCACCATGCGCGCCCGCACGAAGGCTTGGAAGGATTCGGTCGTCATGTACCAGGCGAACCCGAGCAGGCACACCACTCCCGCAATCGCAATCACCAACAGATATTTCCCCCACCTGCGCTTGGACGTCTTGGGGGTGGGATCGGTCACTGCCCCTGGCCTCCCGCGGCGGGAGGGCTGGAGGGAACGCTGGGCCCGCTGATCTTGCTTTCCGAGCGCAGCGTCTGGAGCCAGGAGCTGAACAGTTCGTTCACTTTCTGTTGCGTCAGGATCTCACGGATCTTTCCCGACACTTCAGCCAGCGGAACGTCCTGGGAGCCCAGCTTATGCAGTTGGGGCAGAAACGTGTCACGGTAGTAAGACTCAATCGTCTGCGGCGCAATCTGCACCGTTGGGCGGATGCGCGCCTCCACTTGGCGAAGCATCGCCAGATCCCGTGTAATGAAGGCTTCGAACTGCTTCGCTTCGAAACCATAGCGAGCCAGGGTCGCTTGCCACACCGAGGCCTCGCCGATTGCATGTTGCTTTTGGACTTCGCGGATTCTGGCGTGTACTTCCTCGGCTGGAGGGGCGGCGGTGTCGCTTCCTTGGGCCTGCTCACGCAGCAATTCCTGATCAATCAGTCGATCCAGGGCGTGTCCCCGCTCTTGCTCTGTGACTTGATTGAGCGTTCTTCCCTCGACCAGCGCCTCGAAGCGCACTGCGTCGTCCCAATCGCTTTCGAGGATCACGTGCCCGTTGACCGTGGCTACGATGCGGTCAATGACGTCGGCAGCGCGGGCTGAGATCCCCATAACGAACAGAAGGAAAACCGCAAGGATTTGGGGGAGCCGCCGCATCAGAATGCCTGTCCAATACTGAAGAAGAAATTAAAATGACTGGCCCGCTGAGCCTCGAACTGTGTTGTGTTCGACACCCCGGTCACCGTATTGGTCACCGTTTCAAAACTGGGGAATGCGGGCGGATTCAAATTGTACCCGAAATCCAGCCGCACCGGCCCAATAGGAGTCTTGTAATGCACCCCCAGCCCCACCGCATGCGAGATGTAGTTGAAGTCGCACTGCGTGTAGGTATCCTGGTGCAAACACAGGTCTGGATTCTTCTGCTGCCAGCGGAACAGGTTGTTGACCATGTCCCCCGGCTTGGCGAAAACGTTCCCCATATCGTGAAAAATCGCGAAGCTGATGTTGTTCCCGAAAAACGGCAGGTCGATCGGGGGCAACCGAACCTCAAACTGGTTCAGAAACAAAGCGCTGCCTCCGAGCGGAAACCCGGTTTTCAGATCGCGAGGCCCTGCCTGGTTTAACCCGAATCCGCGGTGGGAGTTGCCTCCGCCGGAAAGAAACCGCTCCGGCAACGGGATCAGGCTGGCATTCGCGGGCGGTGTTTCATTCGGCTCCAAGATCACCGTCTTGCCGAACGGGTTCTGGATTCCGATGCGGGTCGAGCGCGCAAAAACAAAGCGCTTCCCCGGCGGACGGTTCTTGCCTAACGTGTAGTACTTGGTATTCTGCGCCAGGATCCGGCTGAAGTCCGCTTCCGACCCGAAATAACTCGCCGCCACCCCCACATCCAGCGTGTTGAAGCTGCCCTTGGTCGACTCCAACGGACTATCGCGCCGGTCGCGAATGAACGTAAAGGCCGGAATGCCGACGCGGGTCGGCTGCGAAAGAATGGGAATCAGGTTCGGGCTGATCACCAGGTTACTCGCTTGCACCCGTCGATAGGTCATGCTGTAGACGGCCTCCGTCGGAGGCCGCCCCGAGGTGCACTGATCGTAGCTGCCGAAACACTGGTGAATCTGCGCCGATCCCTCCAGCCGCTTCGAGGTGAACGTCGTGATGTCGAGCGTGTTGTCGTAGAAGCTGGTGAACGACAGCGTGAGTTTGTCGTTGTCGAGCCAGCCGGGCGCGTTGTAGCTGACCAGCGCCCGCTGCTGCAGCCGCCCAAGGTGGCCCTTGAAGGTGACGGTGTGGTCGAGCCCACGGAAGTTCAGCCGGGTGATCTCTAGAGACACCCGTGGGCTGGCTCCCGTCTTCCCCTGGGGAACCGAGGCGCTGGTGGAAGGCTGCCCGGTCTGCACTTCCAGGCCAAGACCGTAGTTGAAGGTGTACCGCTTCGCTTCGCGCGTGTCGACCAGCACATTCTTCGTGGGGTCAGATCCGTTGGGATTCTGCACCGCCGTATCGACCTGGCTGAAGATCCCTAGGTCATATAAAGCTGCCTGCGTTTTGAGCATGTCCTCCTGGCTCAGCGGACTCCCCGGCGTCACCCGCAGCTTCCGCTGAACGACATAAGGCCGCGTGTGCACCAGCCCTGAAACCAGCACCTGATCGACAAAAAACTGCTCTCCCTCCTGGATCGTGAACGTCACCGCGATCTGGCCCGCCACCCCCGGCACAGGTGCGGTCGAGACTTCCATCGTCGCGTTGGGAAATCCACTATTAAAGTAATAGTTGAGGATCGTGTCCCGGTCCCCTGCCAGCCGGTAATCGGAATACGGCTGGCCCTTCGCTGTATCGATCCTCGACTGCAGCTCTTCCGTAGGTACCTTCGTGTTGCCCACGATCTTCAGGTCCCCTACCAGCGTCTGCGGCCCTTCCTGAATGTCCATCAGGATCGCGAGATGTTTCTCCACCCCCTCGTAGTTGTCCTGCACGGTGCTCTTGATTTGAATCTGCCGGAACCCGTTCGCCCTGTACAGGTCTTGCAGGCCAGTGATGTCGCCGGCCAGCAGTGCCTGGCTGTATCGGCCCCGGGTCAAGAGCCGCGTTGCCGGCTGCACCTGCATGCGCGAACGCAAGGCTTGCTGGTCGAAATACTTGTTTCCGACGATGTTGACCCGGACCAGTTTGTGGCGGGCCCCTGGATCGACCACGTAGATCGCGCGCAGTTCATTCTTTGCGGAATCAGATTGCTTCTTGATTCCGACGCTGGCATCGAAATATCCCTTGGTCTGCAGGTACTCGAGCAGGTTCCGCCGGCCCTCGTTCAGCAGATCATCGTCGAGCGCATTTTCCTCATAGACGGGGACGCGCTTGCGCAGGGCTGATTGCCGGATTTTGTAGCCTTCTACCGCAATGTCCACAGTCGGCCCGGGATCGATACGAAACGCAAAATCCAGCCGGTTGGTTTCCGGGCGGTAGATTCGTTCCGCGATCGAAACCTGGGCCAGCAGGCGCTTTTGTTTCAGGTATCGCTTGCGGATGCGCTGCAGAGCGTTGCTGATTCGGTCGGCCGTCACTCGATCTCCTGGATGCATGTGCGCCAGGTCTTCAATCTGCCCGTTGGAATAGCCCGAGTTCCCCTGCACCGAAATCTCTCCCACGGTCGCGGGCGTGCCCGCTGAGACGTGAAAGAGAACGTCCATCTGCGTCGTCTCAGGATGGGGATGCTCTTCGTGGCTGACCGATGCTCGGTAGAATCCGTTGTCCGACATCAGTTGGAGAATGTTCTTGTTCGCGCGATCCAGCTTCTCCGGCGTGTACACCTCGCCCAGCTGGAACTTCGTCGCGCTCACGATCTGATTCGCGCTGGGCCTGCCCGGCTCTCCGTCGACCGTCACCGATCCAACAAAATAGTTGTTGATGGTTGCGAAGCTCAGAATGACCTCATCGGGAGACGGCTTTTCCGCCCGCACCTGGATGTCGGCGAACAACCCGGTATCAAATAGCGTCCGGACGCTGTCGCGCACCAGTTCCCGGCCCAGCGGTTGACCGACTTTCTGGGGAATCAATTCGCGCAGGTGAGGCTTCTCGCGCTCAGCGACGCCGGTGAACCGGATCTCGTGTACAGGAATTCCCAGGTACTCCGCGATTGGCCCCAGGGGCGACGGCGTCGGCTGCTGTCTCTCGACGGACGCGGGGGCCGCCAGGGGCTGGGATTGCCCCGACGGCGAAGGCACTTGCTGCGCCCGAGAACCTGGGGCCAGCAGTGACACGAACAGTATGGCGCATAGCCTCGCCTTGGCTCGCAATAAGGTCCCTCGACCTGGTTGGCAGCTCACTGGTTCGATGAAGAGGTGGAAAACAATGTTGTCTTCAGCTCTGGATTCGCGCCGCTCCATCCCCGGTAAAAAACCCGACGGATGGAGAAAGGCTGCGGCACCCGCCTTATAATAAAGCGTTCGGAAGCCCGGACTGGTAATGCCTTTGGGACTGGACGATCGATATTCGCGGCAGATCCTGTTTCGCGGGATCGGAGCCGAAGGGCAAAAGTGCCTGGCCTCCGCCCGCGTCGCCCTCGTCGGATGCGGCGCTACAGGGTCCGCAGTCGCCTCGCTCCTGGCGCGATCTGGCGTCGGGCACCTGCGCATAGTCGATCGCGACTACGTTGAGCCCAGCAACCTGCAACGACAGAGCCTTTTCGACGAAAATGACGCGCGCGAGTCGCTGCCGAAGGCCATCGCGGCGGCACGTCGCATCGCCGCCTTCAACTCACAGATCGTTGCCGAGCCCCAGGTCGCCGACCTCACTCCGGAGAACATAGGTTCCCTGCTGGCCGATGCCGAACTGATTCTCGATGGCACCGACAATTTCGAGACGCGTTACCTGATTAACGATTTCGCAGTCGAGCGCAATCTGCCCTGGATCTACGCCGCCGCGGTGGGAAGCTATGGTGTGACCTTGAACATAATTCCCGGCCAGACCGCTTGCCTGGCCTGCATCTTTCCCGACTCGCCCCAGGGAACCTCCGAAACCTGCGAGACCGCCGGCATCCTGAACTCAGCCGTCAACCTGATCGCCTCGATCGAGGCCAGCGAGGCACTGAAGGTTCTGGTCGGCGCCGAAGACCGCCTGCGGCGCACGCTGCTCTCCTTCGACGTCTGGACCAACGAACGCGCCGAACTGCAAGCCGCCCAGCCCCGACCGGGCTGCCGCGTCTGCGAAGAACATGAATTCATACATCTTGAGGGCACTGGCAGGCCGCACATCACGCTTTGCGGCAGGAACTCAGTACAAATCCACGAGCGTCACCGTCCCGTCGACTTCAGCGAGATGAACCAGCGGCTCACTCCGCATGGCACCGTCCGGCACAACGACTTTGTCCTGAAGTTTTGGCGGGATCCTTACGAGATGACCCTGTTCCCCGACGGCCGCGCCATCATCAAGGGCACCACCGACACCGGAATCGCGCGGAGCATCTACGCGCGGTTTGTGGGGAGCTAGAGAAGCCGGTGGGGTCGCAGATCGCGGCCACGCGCGGCTCTTTCCCACTCAGATCTCGATCTCGCCCTCCAGGTAAAACACGCAGTTCCCCTCGAGCAACACGCGATCCCCTGCAACACGACACACCACTTCGCCGCCCCGTGGCGAAGCCTGAAAAGCCTTGAACGAATTCTTGCCCAAGCACTGCGCCCAGTACGGCGCCAACATGCAATGCGCAGCCCCAGTCACGGGGTCTTCCGGGATCCCTTTCGCAGGCGCGAAATACCGGCTGACGAAATCGTACCCATCCTCGCCTGCCGCAGTCACAATCACGCCCGGCCGGTCCAGGCGTGCAATCCCCGGCATATCTGGTGCAAGCTGCCGCACAGCCTTTTCGCTCTCCAGCACCGCCATGTAGTTAAAGGTGTTCACCAGGACTTCCGACGGGAGAATACGTAGAGCCTCCACCAGATCCTTAGGAGGGGAAGTCTCGGTCGACGGCCGCGCCGGGAAATTCATCTCGTAGCCTGCCCCAGTCCGTGTAACCGTTAGCGGCCCGCTGGCAGAATGGAAGATCACTTGTTTGCGGCCTGGCTGCAATCGCTCCAGGACGACGGCCGCGCTGGCGAGGGTAGCGTGTCCGCAGAGCGGCACTTCCACCCATGGCGTAAACCAACGCACGCGGAAGTCGTTACCCTTGGGAACCAGGAAAGCCGTCTCCGCCAGATTATTCTCAGCAGCTACAGCCAGCATGGTCGCATCATCCAGGAACGCCTTGAACAACACTACCGCAGCTGGATTCCCCCCAAACCGACGATTCGTAAAAGAGTCGAGCTTGAAGATCGGATGGCGCATGCCAGTTTTTTATCAGCAAGAAGGGGTGGGGCGCCATCGACGTCAAAAGATGCGGCCTCGACGAGTAATGAGGATATCCACTTTGGCTAAGAGCTGACAGCCAAAAGCTAGGTTCTTTTCTGCACTTTGTACGCACCTTCTTGCAGAAAAGGATGAGATTCGCAGTTGCCTTTCGCATACAGATACACAGGAAACCAGGCAATTCGCAGCGATTGCCCGCAAATTCCCGCAGAACTGCAGTACTGGCATACCAACTGCAGCAAGCAATCTCTGAATAGCTCTTCCCTTGGAGGTTCTATGCGTAAGCTCGCGATGGCTCTGGTTTTGACAATTCCGGCCCTGGCGCTGGGCCAGTCGGGTGTCCATGGCGTACCTGGTTACTGTTCCTACGGCTGCGGCCCTTATGTGCCGCTGGTGACCACGCCGATGGTCTCCCTTGAAACCGCGTCGCCGAACCCGGTGGGCGCGTCGAATGCCACGGGTGGCCTGCACGCGGGAGCACGCAACTCAACCCTTCAGATGATGTCGGGCGATACCGATGCTGTGCACACCCAGTCCGTATGGGTGTCGGGTGGAGGCAGCCCCCTGGTCTCCCCGGCCGTGCGTTTACCTCATCCCGAACCCATGATGGGCATGCACGAAGAGCACATGATGCAGATGGAACACGGCCACGGGGAAGAAGCCCACCAGACCTGGACCTACTATGCCGACCGCGCCCAGACCGCCAGCCCCGTCGAGGCCGCAGCCGCCGCAAAAAGTGGCAAACACGCCGCGCGGACCTACACCAATGCCGACGTGGAGCGCGTAGGCCAAATCAGCCAGGATTTTAAGAAGAAGTAGAGATCGAGTCAGCTCACGGTTGACACCTCACCAGTGACAGCCCACGAACAGCAAGGCCCGGCGAAGCTGCCGGGCCTTCGCTTGTTCGCATTTGTATCTTTTCGGGCATCTGATATCTTCATCTGCTTTCACGAATGCTTCTGATATCGTCGCCTAGTTCGGACCTTGCTCCCTGATCGCAAACCCGCCCCAAGCGAGCGCCCATGACAGAAACTGTTCGCCCCGAACCTTCGCGGATGTACCGCTGGATCGTGCTGCTGTTCATCAGCCTTGCCCAGGCGGGCAATTACTACATCTACGACAGCATCAACCCACTGGAGCGAATCTTCATCGAGCACCTGGGCTACTCTGGAACCAAGTTCGGATGGCTGAATTCGAGCTACAGCGTCGCAGCGGTGCTCACTCTCCTCATTGGCGGGATCATCATCGATCGCATCGGAACCAAAAAATCGCTTTTCATGTTCTCAGTCTTGTGCCTTCTGGGTGCGCTGCTTACCGCCTGGCGCGGAAGCTTTGTAACCATGGTGACGGGCAGAACGGTGCTAGGCCTGGGAGCGGAATCGATGATTGTTGCCGTGACCACCGCCTTGGCAAAGTGGTTCCGGGGAAAAGAGCTGAGCTTTGCGTTCGGGGTAAATCTGACGATTGCCCGGCTGGCATCGGTTGCAGCCGACAACTCGCCCACCTGGGCAAAAGCCGCGTTCTATCCACAAGGGCCGGCCGGCCCACCTAGCTGGCAGCAGCCTCTATTCATCGCGGTCGGCGCCGGAATTTTGTGCGTTCTGGGTTCGGCCATCTACTGGTATCTGGAGAGCGCCGCCGAACGCAGCTATCATCTCGGAAAGGCCGGCGCCATCGACAAGCTGGAATTTGAGGGGATCCTGAAATTCAACCCCTCCTATTGGTTTGTCGTCGGACTGTGTTTCACTTTCTACTCGGCGATCTTCCCCTTCCGGACGTTCGCCATCGATTTCTTCACGAACAAGATCCTGGCTTACCAAGGAGGAGTGGCGGCCACGGAAGCCACGCGCGTGATGGGCTTGCAACAGGCTGGGGTTCTGAATAGCTTGCTGCCTTTTTCGGCAATGATCGCGACGCCACTTTTTGGATTGCTGGTCGACAAGATCGGCAAGCGTGCCCTGTTGATGATGGCGGGTTCCGTGCTCTTGATGCCCGTCTACCTGATGATGGCTTACCTCCCGACATCTCGATACGTGACCTTTGCCTTTCCCTGGATCAGCCAGGGCCATCTGACGCTGGAACACGCGACCCTCCCGGTTCTGCTGCTCACTACCATGGCGATGATGGGGACCGCATTTTCCCTGATCCCGGCGGTGATGTGGCCATCGGTGGCATACGTCGTCGAAGAAAGCCGTCTGGGTACGGCCTACGCCTTGATGACCCTGATCCAGCAGATTGGCTTCTTCATCATGAACCTGCTTATCGGCAAGGCCAACGACTTCGCCGGAGCCGGTTTGAGCAACCCCCAAGGCTATGCGCTTGGAATGTGGATCTTCTCTGTTCTAGGCTTTGTTGGGTTGGCGTTTGCGATCCTTTTGCGCCTTCGGGAGACCGGCCCCCATGGCCACGGTCTCGAGACCATCACCACGAAGACGGGAGCGTAGAAACAGGTAACAGGTCGCGGGTGACAGGTGAAAACCGCTGGCTTCGTACGCTGTTGGCAGGCGCACAAAAACTTCCGTTTTTTGGAATACACGCTCACAAGTTCGGTTAACAAACTAGGGCTTTTCGGGAGGGAATCGACCCAATCTTCATCGTTAACACCGAGGCCAGAAAGGGTTTTCCGGTGAGCTGTCATGGTCACCTGCGACCGGGTCTGGTAACACCTGTAACCTTGCACGGTTACCCCCGTCATTTCCAAAAACGGGAGCCGGCCACTCCCTGAAAATGGAACAGCTTTTGTTATTCTGGGTGAACACACTGGGGTCGAGGCAACCCGGAAAACTGCCCGCAACCAGTACAACGTACACATACTTAGCCGCATCAGACCATATGCGGCCGGGAAAGGCGACTTGACCGAGCCACGACCAGGGCATAGCGCGGGGCAGTCGGAAGCAGAAGCGATTGATCGCGCCAAGCAGGGCGACGCGCAAGCGTTCGAGTTCCTTTATAACCTGCATAAAAGGCGCGTATATTCTCTCTGCCTGCGCATGACGGCGAACACCGCTGAGGCGGAAGATCTCACGCAGGAAGCGTTCCTGCAGCTTTTTCGCAAGATCGGGACGTTTCGCGGCGAGTCGGCATTTTCGACCTGGTTGCATCGCATGGCGGTTAACGTTGTGCTGATGCACCTGCGCAAGAAAGGTTTGCCGGTGGTTTCGCTCGAAGAGGCCACGGAGGGCGATGAAGACACGCCCAAGAAGGATTTTGGGGCCGACGATCCGGTGCTGTCAGGATCGGTGGATCGGCTGAGATTGCAGAACGCAGTCGAGCAATTGCCTCCGGGTTATCGCTCGATTTTCGTACTGCACGATATTGAAGGGTACGAACACAACGAGATTGCAGCCATGGTGGGTTGTTCCATCGGAAACAGCAAATCTCAGCTGCATAAAGCGCGAATGAAGTTGCGCGAGTTCCTGAAGACGAGCAGAGCCGAAAAGGCCGGATAGCCGAGAGGAACAGAAGCGCAGGCGGTAGAGATAGTCTTGGGGAGAGAGATTGTATGACGTGCGCAGAGTTTCAGCGGGAACTGCCCGAATACCTTGAGGGTGGCGCCCCGCAGTTACGGGACCACCTGAACATGTGCCCGAGTTGCTCGGGACTGGTGGCCAGTTTGGAAAGCATTTCCCGCGAGGCCCGGCAGTTGCAGGCCTCCGAAGAACCCAGCCCGCGGGTGTGGAATTCCATCGAGATCGCCCTTCGGCAGGAAAAATTGATTCGGGAGCCACGCCCGCGGAACACCCTGGTTCCGTCCCTATTCCAGCGCTGGGGTGCGATGGCCTGGGCCGTCCCCGTGGCCGCCGCTCTGCTGGTGGTCGTTGGCATCAGCCTGTATCAGCGCCCAAGCTCTCCCACGGACGCGAGGCAACGGACTGCCGGCAATACACCCGCCGTCACTGCCAAGTTCGCCGGCGACCCCAGCGACGAGCAACTGCTCCAGGAAGTCTCGCGCCGCGCTCCCTTGATGCGCGACGCCTACGAGCGCAATCTGAAAGACGTTAACGACTACATTAAGGACGCACAAGACTCGGTGAACGCAGATCCCAACGACGAAGAGGCTCAACAGGCCCTGATCGACGCCTACGGCCAAAAATCGATGATTTATGAGATGGCTTTGGATCGGTCTCTGCCATAATATGCGTGCACACCAAGCCATCGCCCCCATGATCATCGCGCCAGCCTCGCCTAGATTCTGCAACCGCAATGCCACCGGGCTTGCCTCGGTTGTGCTGGTTGCGATTACCACGCTCTCGCTCGCCGAGACCAAGAAGGAATATCGCTTCGACGTCGGCCCGCACGCCAAGGTTTCCATTGTCAACCAGTTCGGCAAAGTCTCCGTGAAGCCCTCGCCCGGAAACTACGTTCTGGTCAACGCCACGGTCTACTCCGACAAAGTCGAAGTCGACCAATCGCAGAACGGCAGCCGGGTGGATGTGCAGTCGCATCTGTTGGCCGGCGCCAATTCTGACAATGCGCGCGTCGACTACGATGTCCTCGTCCCCGCCGACAGCAACGTTGAAATGGAGTCTGCCACTGGTCCGCTTCACGCGGAGAAGCTGCACGGTGACGTGGAAGCCGAGGGCGCCAACGCTCCCATCGACGTACGTGATATTGCGGGCAGCCACGTGCACGTCAAGACCATGAACGGCACGGTGACCCTGACCAACATTCGCGACGGCCACGTCGAAATTGATTCCGTGAGCGGAGACGTCATCCTCAACTCCGTAACCGGCCCCCTGGTGCGCGTCAGCTCCACCACCGGCCGTATTCAGTACGACGGCGATTTCGGATACGCCGGCGAATACCGCTTCAACAGCCACTCCGGCAACATCGACGCCACCATCCCGGCCGACGCCTCGGTCGACGTTAAAGCGCAGTCGGTCCGCGGCCAGGTCCAGAACGACGTTCCGCTCCAGCCCAAGGTCCACACCTCGTTCCTCGTCCGGGAAGGGAGTTCCTTCGCAGGCACCTTCAACAAGGCCGCTTCCTCGGTCTGGCTGCGGACCTTCAGTGGTAGAATCCACCTCAAGAAGCGCTAGCCAAACCTCATCTGGGCGGCGAAATGACACTGCCCCGCGCGAATTCATGAAGGGCACGCCGGCTGCACGCCCGGATCGTCTGCCGCCCGTTGACCGGTCTCAACTGCCGGTGCGGGCTATTTTTCTTGTGGGCTTCATGGGCGCGGGCAAGACGACTGTCGGCCGAGCCTTAAGCGAGTCCATGGGTTGGCGGTTCGAGGATCTGGATGACCGCATCCGGGCGCGCGAAGGGCGCAGCATTCCGGAGATCTTTGCTCAGTCTGGCGAGGCCGCATTCCGGCGCAGCGAGCGAGCGGCCCTCGAGGATCTATTGCAGGAGGTTCGCTTTGGACCTCCGACCGTCGCCGCTCTTGGAGGCGGAGCTTTCGCCCAGCCGGAAGTCGTGCATTTGCTCGAAGAGTCGGGAAATGTCACGATCTTTCTCGACGCCCCAATCGAAGAACTCTGGCGGCGCTGCAGCTCTGAGGGCGTGGATCGGCCCTTGCTTCGCCAGCGCAGTGAGTTCGAGCAGTTGTACCAGAAGCGGAGACCCTATTACCTTCGTGCCCGCGTGCGCGTGGAAACTGGTAGCCGTGCGATCCAGAACATCGTAGAAGAGATTACAGGTGCCTTGCCCAGGACCTGACCAAAGCCGTTTAGGAGGAGTCTTCCGCTTGGAATCTATGAAGATCGTCCGTTGGGGAATTGCCGGTGTGCTCGCCATGGTGTCGCTCGCGTGGGCCGGGGACAAGAAAGACGCCCCCGGGCAAGCGGTCGATTCCGGTTCGCTTGGGGTGTTCACGAACGGCCACCGAATCGCCACCGAAACCTTCTCGATCGAGCAGAGTGCCAACGGCAGCGTGATCACCTCGCAGTTCAAGACCGAGGAAGGCATCGACAAGGCCGCGCAGAGTTCGGAACTGCAGCTTGCCCCAAACGGCGACATCCGCAAGTACGAGTGGAAGGAACTGAGTCCGGGAAAAACCCAGGCAACCGTTGCCCCCAGCAATGAGTACTTGATGGAGCACATCTCGGGCGCACCCGATCAAAAAGCCCCCGAAGATCAACCCTTCCTGCTGCCGGCATCAACCAGCGTCCTCGACGATTACTTCTTCATTCAGCGGGAGGTCCTGGTCTGGCGGTTCATGGCCAGCGCCTGTAAGCAAGAAAAGGGCGAGTTGAAATGCCCGGTGAACCAGAAAACGCAGTTCGGTTCTATGAATCCCCACCAGCGCTCCTCGCAGCCGCTAAGCGTCGAATTCAGCGGCCGCGACAAAGTGAATTTCAAGGGCGCCGAACACGAGTTGAACAAGTTCATCCTGCATGGTGAGGGCGGGGACTGGACGCTTTGGCTCGATGACCAGTTCAAGCTTCAGCGCATCCTGGTCGCGGGCGACAATACTGAGGTTATTCGAGATTAACGGCGAGCCTGGGTAGGTCTCCCGCATGGTTCTGATCGACGCCAAAACGTCTCGGGTCCTGTTCACCGGGTTGCTGTTCGCGCTGGGAATCGGCTTTCTCTACGCCGCGCGCCGCACGCTGTTCGCTTTCCTGTTCGCCATTTTTTTTGCTTACCTGATGGATCCCGCGGTCTCCCACCTGGAAAAGGTTCTCCGTGGCCGGGGACGTGCGATTGCCCTCATCTACGCCCTCCTGCTGGGCGGAGTGACCCTGTTCTTCTTCTATGTGGGGCCGCGCATCGGGCGCGAAGCCACGCGCCTGGGCCAATCCCTTCCTGACCTTCTCAACCGGGTAAGCACCGGAACCATCGCCCAAGACATCGCTAAGGAACATGGTTGGAGCGCGGCCACTCAGGAGAAGATGCGCGAGTTGCTCACCCGCAACTCCGGCGACATCAAGAAATACGCCGAGCAATTCGGCCTGCGCGCCGCCGGCGTCGCCAAGCAAGCGTGGCTGGTTCTGCTGGTTCCTCTGCTGGCGCTGTTTTTTCTGAAAGACGGCCGTGCCTTTGGAGAGGTGCTCCTGTCCCTCGTGCAGTCGCGCCCACAGCGCGAATTTCTGCAAGCCGTGATTACCGACCTCAACCAGATGCTCGCGCAATTCATCCGTGCCCAACTCACTCTCGCGGCCTTCTCCTTGATCGCGTACACGGCGTTTCTGGGCTTTACCGGATTCCCCAATGCCCTGGTGCTGGGCACAGCCGGTGGCGTCATGGAATTCATCCCCGTCGTCGGCCCGCTGGTAGCTGCCCTGGTTATGCTCAGCATCGCCGTGCTTATCAATTACAGCCATTGGGCCCTGCTCCTGGTCTTTCTCGCGGTCTGGCGAATTCTTCAGGACTACGTCATTTCTCCGCGCATCATGGGCCAGAGCATGGAGCTACATCCCCTGGCGGCAATTTTTGGCGTCATGGCCGGCGGTGAAATCGCCGGAGTGCTCGGCGTCTACCTCTCCATCCCCATCATGGCCAGCCTCCGCATCGTCTGGCGCCGCGGCCGGATCTACGTCGAGAAGAAACGCTTCGGCCCACTGAACGAATACAGCATCAGCACCGAAATCCATCCGCACCGCTAATCAAGTAGCGCCGGCGCTCGCCGGCAGTCGTGGGGACCGTCCCGCCGCACCTAGACGACCCTCCCTCCCGAGACCCACCCCGCACTGATGTAAAATTCTCCCCAACCCTATGGAAAAGAAAATCCCTGTTGGAATTCTCGGCGCCACCGGCATCGTCGGCCAGCGTTTCGTGCAGATGCTCGAGCACCACCCGTGGTTTGAAGTGGCCTGGCTTGCGGCCTCGGATCGTTCCGAAGGCCGTCCCTACGCGGAAGCTGCCCGATGGCGACTGAAGACGGCGATCCCCGATCGCGTCGCCAAGTTGACCGTTGCGCCCGCTGCCCCCGACGGCGCGCCGAAAGTGATTTTCGCCGCCCTCGACGCCAGTATCGCTGCCGAACTGGAACCCAAATTCGCCGAAGCCGGATGCGCCGTGGTCTCCAACTCCAGCGCCCTGCGCATGGCCAAAGATGTCCCGCTTGTCATCCCGGAAGTAAATGCCGGGCATGTGAAGCTGATCGAGTCGCAGGCATGGAGAAAGAAATCCGGCGGATTCGTGGTCACCAACCCCAATTGCTCCGCCATCGGCCTGGTCCTCGCGCTTGCCCCCCTCGACCACCAATTTGGCCTTGAGACTGTCATGGCCGTCACCATGCAAGCCGTCAGCGGAGCCGGATACCCCGGCGTGGCCTCGCTCGATATTCTAGGCAACGTCATCCCCTACATCGCCAAGGAAGAGGAAAAGATGGAAGAGGAGACGCTGAAGCTGCTCGGCTCGCTGAACGGCGCCGGTGTCGTTCCCGGAAAATTCACCATGAGCGCGCAGTGCAACCGCGTCGCTGTCGAAGACGGTCACACCGAATCAGTCTCAGTTCGCCTAAAGGCAAAAACCAAGCCCGAGGACATGATTGCCGCCTGGAATGCCTACACCGCCGAGCCGCAGAAGCTGGGCCTCCCCAGCGCTCCGGATCAGCCCGTCGTCTACCTCCAGGCCAACGATCGTCCCCAGCCCCGCTTCGACGCCGACCGGGGAGCCGGCATGACCACCACCGTAGGACGCCTTCGCCCCTGCAAAGTTCTGGACTGGAAATTCACCGTGCTCTCGCACAACACGATTCGCGGCGCGGCAGGTGCGGCGCTTCTGAATGCGGAACTACTGAAAGCGCAGGGCTACCTGGGGTGAGCCGGCTCTCCGCAGAGGCCTCGTTCCGATGATCGTCATGAAATTCGGCGGCACCTCGGTCGAGGATGCTCGTGCCATCGACCGCACTGCCTCGATCGTCAAGGGACGCTCCGGCAAGCATCCCGTGGTTGTGGTCAGCGCCATGGCGAAGGTCACTGACACGCTGCTCAAGATGGCCCAGGCTGCCGGAAACGGAGACCGCGACACGGCCATCGGCCTCTCCCGCACGCTGCGCGAACGCCACTACAATACCGCCGGGGAACTGCTGGGCACCGGCGTGTTCACCCGCTTTCACAGCGACCTCGAAGCCGAATTCGACGCCCTCGACGAGCTCCTGCGCGGTATCGCCGCCGTCGGCGAACTGACCCCCCGCACCACCGACCACGTCGCCGCCTACGGAGAATTACTCTCCAGCAAAATCGTCACCGAAGCCTTCTCCGCCCGCGGGCTCAACGCATCCCGGGTCGATTCCCGCGAATGCATCGTCACCGACGCAACGCATACTCGGGCCGTTCCATACTTTGACGACACCAACGAACGCCTCGGCCTGAAGGTGAGGCCTTTGGTCGAGAAGGACCGCATACCCGTAATGGGCGGGTTCATCGGCTCGACGCGGAACGGCGTAACAACGACCATCGGCCGGGGCGGCTCGGATTTCTCCGCCGCAATCGTTGGAGCCGGCCTCAACGCTGAAGCCATCGAGATATGGACTGACGTCGACGGCATGCTCACCACCGATCCAAACCTCTGCCCCGACGCACACCGCATTCGGGTCATCAGCTTCGACGAAGCCGCCGAACTCGCTTACTTCGGCGCCAAGGTTCTGCACCCGGCCACCGTGCTCCCCGCCGTCCAGAAAAACATCCCGGTCTACATTCTCAATTCGCGCAACCCGTCGTGCGAAGGCACCAAAATCACTGCTCGCGCCCCGCACTGCAAGAACATCTTCAAGGCCATCGCCGCCAAGAAGCGCATCACCATCGTCAACGTGGCCGCCCCGCGCATGCTCCTGGCCCACGGATTCCTCAAAGCCATCTTCGAGGCCTTCGACCGCCACAAGGTCGCCGTCGACGTGGTGTCGACGTCGGAGGTCAGCGTCTCTCTGACCGTAGACTCCAACGAAGCCCTTCCTGCCCTCGCCGCGGACCTCGCCAAACTGGCCGACGTAAAATACGAAGGCCGGAAAGCCATCGTCTGCCTGGTCGGCGAAAATCTTCGCGAGACACCGGGAATTGCAGCGCGAGTCTTCGGCGAGCTCTCCGACCTGAAGATCCGCATGATTTCCCAAGGCGCCTCGGAGATCAATCTGACCTTCGTCGTCGAGGAAGAGGATGTCCCCGGCGTAGTGAAGCGTTTGCACCAAACCTTTTTCTCAGAACTGGACGCCGAGGTCTTTGCCTAGCGTTTTTCTCTCTTTCTTGGCGGATTTCTTCGCGTCCTTTGCGGTTAAAATCTCTTGGTTTCTCACTGCCGTCTTCGGAAGGCTTTCGTGACCTGCAGCTCAAAATTTGATGAACTTATATCGCAGCGCTTGACCCTATGAACTTCCTAATCCTGGGCCGCGGCAAAACCGGATCGCTGGTCGCGCAATGCGCCAGCCAACGCCACCACCACGTGCGCGTACTCGGAGCCGACGAGAACCGCGACGCCAAGGCCCTCACCTCTGATCTGCTCGCCGCCATCGACGTCGTGGTCGACTTCACCAGCCCCGCCGCAGTCGTGCCCAACATCCAGGCCTGCCTGCGCGCGAAGAAAAACATGGTCGTAGGCACGACCGGATGGCATGAGCATCTGAGCTCCGTCCGCTCAGCCGTCACTCAGGCCGGCACAGGCCTCCTCTACGGTGCCAATTTCTCCATCGGCGTCAACCTGTTCTTCGAAACCGTCCGCGCCGCCGCCCAGGCAGCCAAGCACAGCTACACCGGACAGATTTTCGAACGCCACCACCAGCACAAGAAAGACGCGCCCTCCGGTACCGCGCTCGTCCTGCAGAACATCGTAAAGGAGAGCGCCGGCCACACACTCGAAATCACTTCCTTCCGCGAGGGTGAAGTCGTCGGCCTGCACGAACTGATCTTCGACTCCCCCAACGACCGCATCTACCTCTGCCATGACGCCAAGTCGCGCCAAGGCTTCGCCGAAGGCGCGGTCCTGGCCGCCGAATGGCTCAGCGGCAAACGTGGCTTCTTCCAATTCAACGATATTTGGCGCGAACTCTGAACCGGCTCCGAAAACCGCAGGCTCGTATGCGGACTTGCGACCAAACCCCTGGATCAGCGAGCATCTTTACGCACTGCCACCGAATGGCCTCCCCAAAATCCGATGTATCCCCCGATGTTTTCTTGGCGTCCTTTGCGGCCTTTCTTGGCGAACTTTGCAGTTAAGATCTGCCCCGTTACCCCTGGCTCCGCATTAGAGTTATCCTTATAACCATGACCCTACGTGGATGCGGCACCGCGCTGGTGACCCCCTTCCATCAGGACGGTTCGATTGACGAATCTGCCCTGCGCAACCTGGTCAGTTGGCAAGTGGACTCCGGGATCGATTTTCTGATCCCCTGTGGCACTACTGGCGAGACGCCCACCCTCTCCCACGACGAGTGGCTCCACGTCATCGACATCACCATCGAAGTTGCAGCCGGACGCGTTCCCATCGTCGCCGGCGCCACCTCGAACTCCACACACGACGCCGTCGAGAAAGCCAAGGAAGTCGCCGCCCGCCCCGGTGTCAACGTCATCCTCACCGCGTCGCCCTACTACAACAAGCCCACGCAGGAAGGCCAATACCGTCACTTCAAAGCCGTCGCCGAAGCTGTCGACAAGCCCGTCCTTCTCTACAACGTCCCGGGACGCACCAGCGTCAACATCGAGCCATCCACCCTTGCACGGCTCGCCGAAGTCCCCAACATCCTGGGGGTGAAGGAAGCTAGCGGCAACATCACACAGATCGCCGAAGTCCTCAACGCCGTGCCCGGAACATTCCTCGTATTTTCCGGCGACGACGCCATCACCCTGCCCGTCATCGCGCTCGGCGGAGTCGGAATTATCTCGGTTGCCTCCAACGAAATCCCCGCCGAGATGGCAGCTATGACCCGCGCCGCCCTCGACAACGACTGGGTGGCCGCGCGCACCCTGCACCGAAAATACCTGGCCCTCATGCAGGCCAACTTCATCGAATCCAATCCTCTTCCCGTAAAAGCCGTGCTCGCCATGATGGGCAAAATCGAGGAGAACTATCGCCTGCCCTTGGTCCCCATGCGGCGCGACACGCGCTCGAAGCTGCAAAAAATCGTTGCCGACGCAGGCCTGATCTCCAAGCCGGCTGGGCCCAGTGCCGAGGCCGCAGAATTCTTTGTCTACGAAAACTGGCTCGCCGGCCCGCACAAGATCGTCGTGCACCGCGGCAACTGCGGCCAGTGCAACCACGGCAAAGGACGCCCCGCCGGCCACGACGCCAACCACGCCCGCTGGCACGGCCCCTACTCCACGTTAGCCGAAGCCCGCCAAGTCGCCCACGACATGCCCAACATCCTCATTCGCAGCGAATGCAAGTGCATTTGACGCCGCTCATCGGTCCTGGGCCGTCAGTCCTTGGTCGTTGGCCATACAGAAACGATGCGGGCGTTCGGCTATTTAACTTCTTGTCATTCCGCCGCACGCGCGAAGCGAGGCAGGAGGAATCTGCTTCCACCGGCAAGAACGGTACCGTGGCAAAGAGCCAACCCAACGACGGAAACCGACGACCCGTTATACTGCTCCCCCATGACCACCCTGCAATCCGCCATCGAGCGCCTCGCCGCGCTCGGCGAAATCGAACGCGATCCCGATGCCCGGCAGAAATTCTTCGAATTTCGTGACGCCCTCACCGCCGGCAAAATCCGCGCCGCCGAGAAAAAGACGGGCCACTGGAGGGTCAACACCTGGGTCAAACAGGGCATCCTGCTCGGCTTCCGCCTCGGCGAACTCACTGAGATGGGCAACGGCCTGTCCTTCGTCGACAAAGACACCTTCCCTGCCCGCCGCTTCACCGTCGCCGACCGGGTGCGTGTCGTCCCTGGAGGCTCCTCGGTCCGCCTCGGCGCCTACGTCGCCGCCTCCGTCATCTGCATGCCACCCATGTTTATCAACGTCGGAGCCTACGTCGACGAAGGCACCATGGTCGACTCCCACGCCCTGGTCGGCTCCTGCGCCCAGGTCGGCAAGCGCGTCCACCTCAGCGCGGCCTCCCAGATCGGAGGCGTCCTAGAACCCGTAAACGCCGCACCGGTCATCATCGAGGACGACGTCCTCGTCGGGGGAAACTGCGGAGTCTACGAAGGAACCCTCGTCCGCAGCCGCGCCGTGCTGGGCGCGGGAACGATCCTGACGCGCTCTACTCCGCTCTATGATCTGGTTCGTGGAGAGGTGTATCGAGCCGCGGGAGATAAGCCGCTCGAAGTCCCCGAGAACGCGGTCGTTGTCCCCGGCACGCGCGCCGTGAAGAAAGGCCCCGAGTGGAACCTCTCCCTCTACACCCCGGTCATCGTGAAGTACCGCGACGAAAAGACCGACCGCGGAATCGAGTTGGAAGAGTGGCTGCGCTAATTGTTACGTTAGAAGTTGGAACGCTTTTGTGCGGCACTTCGCCCAGCAACCGACACAGTAAGGCCATCTCGTCCGTCCGTCCCGTTCAAGCTGACTTGAATCTCTGGAAGTCCCGATGCCACCACTTCGGCCTCCCGCAGTTCCTCGCGAGGATACGTCGTCGGCAACGAAATCACCTTCATCCCAGCCGCGTGCGCCGCCCGAATCCCTGCCGGCGCGTCCTCCACCACCAGGCAGGTTAAGGGGTCTACCTGCAACAACTCCGCGCCTAACCGATAAGGCTCCGGATCCGGCTTCCCGTTCTTCACATCATCGGCCGTCACCAACACTTCCGGAACCGGAATGCCGAACTTCCGCATGCGCGTGGTAGCCAGAAACCGCGTCCCCGATGTGACCACGCCCCACCTCCCGCGGGGAATGGAATTTACTAGAGCCACTGCCCCGGGAATGGCCACAATCCCATCCGCCGCCGCTTCCCGCTCTTCAATCTTCCGCGTCTCCGCCTCAGCATCCAGGAGAGGCGCGACCCGGCGCACGACCTCCATGGTACGTACCCCGTGCGCCGCCTTCATCACTTCCGCGGGATCCAGCCCGCGCTCCCGCGCCCAACGCGCGTACTGCTCGGCTACCACGTGCGTGGAGTCGAGTAGTACGCCGTCGAGATCGAAGAGGATCGCAGAACAAAAGAACGTTGGCATGGATCGAGGTCTAAGGTAGCACGCACCGTCCCACTACGTACTCGAGACTGCCCTACTCCCCCTCGCCGCCACGTGTCGCGCCCGAAAATGTGCCGCCGCCCGTCTCCCCCAGGCCCGCACAAAGTAGTAATTCAATCCCGCGCCAATCAGCGAACTCGCCACCGGAATCAAACGCCCCGCCCACTTCTCTACCACTTCCCCGCTGGCCTGCGCCGCAATGCGCTGAATCACCCGGGGGATAAACCGGTTAATGACCTGTTTCTCCAGCAACTCCCGACTAATGTCCACGCCCGCCGCGCTCGCCGCCGCGATCCACAGATCGGCCATCTCCTCATCGGTGTTGAACTCAAAGCCATACAGCAGGCTCAGCTTCTGGATCATGCGCATGGTGATCGCCGACAGCAACCCAAGGTCGGGCACCAAGGTGAGCAGTCCGCCCAGCCCGAATCCCGCGCCCTGCACCGAGGCCATCTTCATACTGCTGCGCACAATCGACGCCGCGACTTCGTCGAGGTATCCCAGTTCCACTGTGTACACGCCCTGAAAACTGGTGACGGGCAGATCGTAAGCAGCACGAAGCTGAATCAGAAATTTGTCCGGATTCACCTTCACCGTGTCATAGGCGCGCGTCAGGCCCCGCATCAGGCCTTTCTCTACGCGACGGCGCAGCCACGACCTTTCGGAACTCGCTGGCATGGTCCTCACAGCCCGCGGGCGAGGGCGCCCGCGCTACACACCTGTGCTAGCATCATCCTCCAATGCCTTCCGGAAAACTGCAAATCGTCCCTCTAGGCGGACTGGGCGAGTTCGGCATGAACTGCATGGCCCTCCGCTGGGGTGACGACATCGTTGTGATCGACGCGGGCCTCATGTTCCCCGAGGCAGAACTGCTTGGGGTCGACATCGTAGTCCCCGACATTACCTACCTCACCGAAAACCGCCAGCGCGTTCGCGGAATAGTACTCACCCACGGCCACGAAGACCACATCGGCGCGCTGCCCTGGATTCTGTCGGAGCTCAACGTGCCCGTCTGGGGCACCGAATTCACCCTCGCCTACGTCGAAGACAAACTCGACGAACACGGCCTGCTCGACGATGCCGACCTGCGCGAAATCCGTCCCGGGGAGCGCATCAAGATCGGCGCGTTCACTATCCATCCCATCCAGGTCACGCACAGCCTGGTCGATTGCGTAGCGCTCGCCGTGCACACCCCGCTCGGCGTCGTGATTCACACCGGCGATTTCAAAGTCGACCCCACGCCCACCGACAATCGCCTTTTCGATCTTCACGCCTTCGCCGAATACGGAAAAGAAGGCGTCCTCGCCCTGCTGCAGGACTCCACCAACATCGAGCGCAAGGGATACACGCCCAGCGAGCGTGCCGTGCGCCGCAAGTTCGACGAAGTCTTCGCCCGCACCGAGCGCCGCCTCTTCATCTCTTGTTTCTCCTCATCGATCCACCGCATCAAGCTGGCGGTCGAACTCGCCTGGGAGCATGGCCGCAAAATCGCCTTCATCGGCCGCTCCATGAACAGCTCGGCCGAGATCGCCGAAGATCTGGGCTACATCGAAATTCCCGAAGGCCTGCTGGTTCACCCCGGCGACATGAAGAACCACGCGCCGAACAAGGTCTGCGTCCTCATCAGTGGCACCCAGGGCGAGCCGATGTCGGCCCTGTCGCGCGCCGCGGTCGACAATCACAAGCACGCCAAGATCGAAAAGGGCGACACGGTCGTGCTCTCCTCGCGCATCATTCCCGGCAACGAAAAGGCGATCTACCGCATGATCGATCACCTGTTCCGCCGCGAAGCCCACGTGATCTACGAAGACGGCTCGTCCCCCCCGGTGCACGTCAGCGGCCACGCCAGCCAGGAAGAGCTCAAGCTCATCATCAACCTGGTCAAGCCGCGCTACTTCATCCCCGTCCACGGCGAGTACCGCCAACTCAAACTCCACGCCGAAATGGCCGGATCCATGCATGGCTCGGTCGGCCAGGTCATCCTCATCGAGAGCGGCGACATCCTCGAGTTCGATGAACTGGGTGCGCGCAAAATTGGCAAGGTCAACGTCGGCCGCGTCTGCATCGACTCGGGCTCGCGCACCGACGTGGTCGAAGATCTCATCATCAAGGACCGTCGCCACATCAGCGAAGACGGAATCGTTCTGCCCATCATCGCCATCAATAAGTTGACCGGGGTGGTTGAGACTTCGCCCGAAATCGTCACCCGAGGATTCAACCCGGGCGAAGACGGCCTGATGGACGGAGCCAAACAGATCGTCATGCAGACACTCGACGTCTCGAGCGACGAAGAAAAAGCCGACTACGGTGTCATTAAGGAAAAAATCCGAGCCGATCTGAAGCGCTACATTTCCAAGCAGACACAAAAGCGCCCCCTGATCATGCCGGTGATCCTAG
>Ga0306926_10000452_pt1 | contig 38223 bp, 34 predicted proteins | sample flu12Cox44000178_FD_203759 | JGI IMG/M metagenome (GOLD analysis project Ga0306926, IMG submission 203759) | Lab enrichment of tropical soil microbial communities from Luquillo Experimental Forest, Puerto Rico - flux8day.12C.oxic.44.000.178 (v2)... | ecosystem: Environmental > Terrestrial >...
CTCGGCACGCGCTCGAGGCGCTATTCCATGCTGGTCGAGGACGGCGTGGTGAAGAAGCTCAACATCGAAGAGGCGCCGGGCAAGGTCGACGTCTCGGGCGGGGACGCCCTGCTCAAACAGCTCTAGAGGTCGGAACGAACTCTAATCGCCGGCCGGCGCAGCCGAACGGGTGTTACCAGCGCGCGGGCGGACTTGCTCGAGTCCCTCGCGCGCCAATTGGTCGGCGCGCTCGTTGAGGGCGTGGCCGGCATGGCCGCGTACCCAATGCCAGCGCACGCGATGACGTGCCAACAGCGCATCGAGCCGCTGCCAAAGATCGATGTTCCTGACCGGCTTTCTGTCCGCAGTGCGCCAGCCGTTGCGCTTCCATTGATTGATCCACGTCAGAATGCCGTTGCGCAGATATTGGCTGTCGGTGTGGATATCGACGAGACACGGCCGCTTCAGCGCTTCGAGCGCGGAGATCGCCGCCATCAATTCCATGCGGTTGTTGGTGGTGTGCGCCTCGCCGCCCTTGAGCTCCTTTTCGTGATCGCCGAAGGCGAGGATCGCGCCCCAGCCGCCCGGCCCCGGATTGCCGGAGCAGGCACCATCGGTGTGGATGACGACGTGCGGCTCGCTCATTCTTCGATCCCATAGTCGCGCACGCTCTTGACCGCCTGATGGAAGCGCAGCTTGCGGTAATATTCGAACGGATCCTTGGGCCGCACCAGCGCGCCGTCCGGCACGTCGAACCAATCGACCAGCCGGGTCAAGAGAAAGCGCAGCGCAGCGCCGCGGGCGAGCAGCGGCAGCGCACGGCGTTCCTCGCCCGAGAGTGCCCGCACCTGCGCATAGGCCTGCAGCAGGCTCCTGCCCTTGGTCACGTTGTAGGAATGATCGCTTTCGAAGCACCAGGCGTTGAGGCAGATCGCCACGTCATAGGCAAGCGCGTCCGTGCAGGCGAAATAGAAGTCGATCAATCCGGAAAGCTTGCTGCCGAGGAAGAACACGTTGTCGGGAAAGAGGTCGGCGTGGACGATGCCGTGCGGCAATTTCGATGGCCAGGCGTTTTCGAGATGCGAAAGTTCGGCGGCGAGAAACCGTTTAAGGTCGGGCTGCACCTCGTTCGCCCGTTCGCTGCAACCGTCGTAGAGCTGCCGCCACCCATTGACGGAAAGCGCGTTGACGCGGCTGTGCTTGAAATCGAGTCCGGCGAGGTGCAGCCGCGCCAGCGCCTCGCCGAGCGCGCCGCAGTGCGCCGGCAATGGGCGCCGGATCCACATGCCGTCGAGGAACGTGACCACTGCCGCCGGACGGCCGGCGACCTGCCCCAGGACTTGACCCCGTTTGTTCTTGACTGGTTGCGGGCAGCTGATTCCGCGCGCGTGCAGGTGCTCCATCAAGGCGAGAAAGAACGGCAGGTCTTTGGCCGCCACGCGCCTTTCGTAAAGAGTCAGGATGAAATAGCCACGACTGGTGTGGACGAGGAAATTGGAGTTCTCCACGCCTTCGGCAATGCCCTTGTAGGCAAGCAACTCGCCGATATCGTAACCGGCGAGAAAGGCGCCAAGCTCTTCGGCCACCACATCGGTGTAGACGGCCACGGTGATCCCTCATGCGTGTGCCCGCTTCCGGGCGACGGCAAATCCGGCTCGGGACTCGGTGCAAACGCGACGAATGCTGATTTCCAATTTGATTGATACGCGCGGATCACTCAACTCGGCCGCGCCATGCGCGAGCTCATTCCGCCGCCTCGGGGCCTCGCAACACCCGCGGCAGCGGGAAAAACATGTCTTCGTCGGCAGTGGTGACGGTTTCCACCGTCACCACGTAGCGCTCGGCGAAGGCGCCGATGACTTCCTCGACCAAGACCTCCGGCGCGGACGCGCCGGCGGTGACGCCGAGGCTTGCGATCGAACCGAACACCGACCAATCGATGTCCCCGGCACGCTGCACCAGCGCCGCGCGCGGGCAGCCGGCGCGTTCGGCGACCTCCTTGAGGCGTTGGGTATTTGAGGAATTGGGCGATCCGACCACCACCATGGCCTCGACCATCGGTGCCACCTTCTTGACCACCTCCTGCCGGTTGGTCGTGGCATAGCAAATGTCTTCCTTGTGCGGACCGTGAATATGGGGAAAGCGCGCCTTGAGCGCCGTCACGATTCCGGCAGTGTCGTCGACGGAGAGCGTGGTTTGCGTCACATAGGCGAGGCGCGCGGGATCGCGCGGCACGAAACGCGCCACCTCATCGACCGATTGAACCAGCGTAATGGCGCCCGCCGGGAGTTGCCCAACCGTTCCCACCACCTCGGGATGATCGGCGTGGCCGATCAGCACGATGTCGCGTCCGCGCTTGTTGTGGATCTCGGCTTCGCGGTGCACTTTGGTGACCAGCGGACAGGTGGCGTCAAGCGCAAACAAGTTGCGCTTTTGCGCTTCTGCGGGAATCGATTTCGGCACGCCGTGGGCGGAGAAGATGACCGGCGCGTCGGTATCGGGAATCTCGTCGAGCTCCTCGACGAAAACCGCGCCTTTGGCCTTGAGGCTCTCGACCACATAGCGGTTGTGCACGATCTCGTGACGCACGTAGACCGGCGCGCCGTAGCGCGCGAGCGCCTGCTCGACCGTGTCGATGGCGCGCACGACCCCGGCGCAGAAGCCGCGCGGCGAGCACAGCAGCACCTTCAGCGCAGGCTTCTCTTCGGTTGCAGGGGCTTCCATCATCCGGGCCTCGTTCGACGCGTCGTTGCGGCACTCGACATGGCCCTATGCCTCCGCTCTGTCAAGCGAGGCGATGTGTGCGTCGGAACTGAAACCGCCCCTTGCTACCTGCCGCCCAGCCACGTGTCGTAGCGCGCGTACAATTGCGCCGTGTGCGGAGCGCCGTCGTAATGCACGACCGCTGCCAGCGCACGACCGGCGGCGTTAAGGCGAGCCGCCATATACCGGTATGCTTCCGGAAAGGCCGCGAGATCGGGCGCCGCAAACAGCTTCGCGAAAGCCTCCGACGGCTCCACTGGATCGAGCCGGTCGCGCTCATAGATCGCGGCGCGTTCCACGAGCGCCCAGCGTCCGCCTCTTCGTTCCAGCCGATCGAGGAAGCGCGCGTAGGACGTCATGTCGGCGAGCACGCCGGCGATCTTCTGGCGCACCAGGATAACGACATTGGTCTCGGCGAGCGCGCGCTCGCCCGTCACGCGCACGATGGATGGAAAAATTTGATGTTTCGATCGCTGGCCGGCGTCGAAGGCCTGCCGGCAGCGGTCGACGAACTCGCGGAAGCTGCCGCTGAACCAGGAAACTGAAATCTCGCCCTCGGGCACGAAGGTCGCGAGGAGTTGCGGCCACCTGCCCTGATCGCGATAAAGCCCCCAAGTTTGGATCAGCTCGACGCAGGCGTGTTTGTCGTTCGCATCCATATGGCCCTCGTTCCACCCCCGGTGCTCGCAACGCGCCACTCTAAGACAGCGCACGAAAGTGCTGCAATTGGTCTTTGTCGCGACGCTTGCTAAGATCAAAATAGAACCGCCGGGACACGTCTCCCAATTCCAATTCATCAAACAAGTCACGCCGACTTCGAAGGACGCGCATGAAAGCGATCGTAATGCACCGCTATGGCCCGCCGGACGTACCCCAATACGAGACCGTGCCGGATCCCGAGCCGCGCGCGGGCGAGATCCGCATCCGCGTTCACGCCGCCACCGTCAATCGCGTTCTCGACGTGAGCTTGCGGGCGGGCAAGGAAGGTGCGCGCGGCGCGGTGCTTCCTCTCATTCCGGGCGTCGATTGTGCCGGCACCGTCGATGCGCTCGGAGCCGGCGTCACGCGCTGGCGAAAGGGAATGCGCGTTGCCGCTGCCGGCGTCATGCCGCTCGATACCTGCCGCGAGGACGGCGAGGATTACGCCGGCCCAACCGGCATGATGGGAATCAAGCGGCCGGGCGGATTTTCCGAGCTGGTCGCAGTGCCGGCCTGCGCCGCGATCGAGCTCCCCGGTCAGCTCGACTTCCACCACGCCGCGGTGATCACGCGCCACGTGCCCACCGCGTGGAACCTGCTGGTCAACGTCGCCGAGCTCAAAACCGGCGAGACCGTGCTGATCATGGGCGCGGGCGGCAATCTCGGCTCCATCGGCATCCAGATCGCCAAGAACGTCATCGGCGCCAAGGTGATCGCGGCCGCGGGTTCTGACGAGCGCGTCAAGATGGGCTTGGCGCTCGGCGCCGATCACGGCGTGAATTACAACGCCGCCGATTTGCGCGCCGAGGTGATGCGGCTGACCGGCGGCAAGGGCGTCGACGTGCTCTACGACAATATCGCCAATCCAAAGGTGCTGCCGAACGCGTTCTACGCCATCGGTCCCGATGGCCGGCTGGTCACCGCCGGCGCGCATGCGGGACCCAACGTCACCATCGATTTCTCCCACCTCTATCACAAGCGCATCACCATCAAGGGCCGGCCGGGCTATCGCGCCGCCGACGTGGCGAAATGCTTTGCCGCAGCGGTCGAAGGCAAGGTCCAGGCGCAGATCGAGCGGATTCTGCCGCTCTCGCGCGCCGCCGAGGCGCATCGGCTGGTGGAATCGGGCGAGTCGACAGGCAAGATCGTGCTCGACCCGACGCGGGACTAAGGCGCGCCCGCTCCTGGACGGCCCCATTGCGCCGGCGCGGGGGGAGCGCCTATATTCCCACTACTTCCGTCATCGCCGATGACACCAAGCTTCGCCCGCAAGGGCGGGCGGAGCACAGAGGAGATTTAGCCATGGGAGCCATACCGCTGATGCCAAAAGCGACCGCCGTCTGGCTGGTCGAGAACACCGCGCTCTCGTTCGATCAGGTCGCCGATTTCTGCAAGCTCCACCCGCTCGAGGTGAAGGCGATCGCCGACGGCGATGCGGCGCAGGGCATCAAGGGGCTCGATCCCGTGCTCACCGGCCAGCTCAGCCGCGAGGAGATCGAGAAAGGCGTCGCCGATCCGGATTACCGGCTCAAACTACTCGACCCCAAGGTCCGGTTGCCCGAGGCCAAGAAGAAGAAAGGCCCGCGTTACACGCCGGTGTCGCGCCGCCAGGACCGCCCGAACGCCATTCTCTGGTTGGTGCGCAACCATCCCGAGGTCAAGGACAGCCAGATCATGCGGCTGGTCGGCACGACCAAGTCGACCATCCAGGCAATCCGCGAGCGGACCCATTGGAACGCGTCGAACCTGCAGCCGATGGATCCGGTCACGCTCGGCCTGTGCTCGCAGATCGATCTCGACCTCGAAGTCCAGCGCGCCGCCAAGGAGAAGCCGGTCGAGGCCGAGGCGCAAGGCGCCACGCTGCTCCCGGCGGCCGAGACCACCGTTCGCCGCGAGCCCGAGCCGGAGGAGAAGAAGCCTGCCGACGAACTCAACGTCGACGCCGTGTTCGCCAAGCTTAAGCAACTCGGCGGCAAGAGCGAGTAGCGTATCTACTCGGCGCGACGCCACCAGCGATCGAGGCTATAGCGGCCGCCGCCTGTGATGAAGGCGAAGAGAAAGCCGCCGATGATCGCCACGTTTTTCGCGAACTGCACCGTCTGGGTGCGGCGCTCGGCGCCTTGCAGCATCCAGAACCGGTGCGAGATCAACGTCGCAAGGACCACGAAAACGATCATCAGCAATGCGACGTAGCGCGTCGCCAGCCCAAGCACGACGGCAAGGCCGCCGACGAATTCCACGCCGGCGCCGATCGGCGCCAGCACTGGAGCGATGGCAGCGGGTATGCCGTTCCTCGCCAAACCGGTGGCGAACGCGTCGAGCCCCATGAGTTTGCCGAACCCGCTCTGGACGAAAATCACTCCGATCAGAATGCGGGCGAGCAATAGAATGCTATCGCCCGACGCCGCGGCGACGTGATCGATCCAGGGCTGATCCAAGCGCGCGGATGTCCGATTTATGGAATCGTGGCGGGAGCCATGTTCGCTGATCATCGTCCGGCTCCCATTGTCGGCATAACGTCGCTTGCTCCGGCGTCCCAATGCACGAATGCAAAATGAAGTTGCGAAAACATCTCCTTGCCTCGCGTTGACCGATTTGAACCACCGTCGCTAGTATATGGATCTAGAGCCGAGGAGAAGATGGCCGACCATCAGAGAGGTTTGCGTCACCATCACGTGGAACTGGGTCGAAATCGAACCTTGCTCGCTGCGACCTGTTTCTTGGCATCGTTGGGATTAGCCGGCAGCCAGCTCGCAGACGGCGCGATGCACGCTGCAAGCGCCGCAAGAAAGCATCTCGCCGGTGTGAAATACGAGGATGTGCCGACGTCGAAACCAACAAAGCGCGCAACGGGCGTAGTTCCGCAGAAGCCGATAGGGACCAGAAGACGTTAGGAAGGTTCCGGGCTGTCCTAATTTGTCCGCATTGGCCGCGCATCCAGTTCGCAGGGCCGTATCATGATGCGCATCGCTGCAGTTCTCATTTTTACAGCGCTGCTCGCGGCTTGTTCCGGGAGCGACAGAGTCGAAGGCATTGTTCGCGGCTTGGCAAACACGCCACCGCACTCGCCGGCGCAATACACTGCGCCCAGGAGCCATTTGGACGGTGGTGCTGCGCGTGCGGCCGAAACGCCCGTCAAACCTGCGGCCGAGCCGCAACCGGAAGCCAAGAAGCCGATTCAGAATCCTGCCGAAGAGTAAGCTTTCGGCTTGACCGCACTGCGCAGGCGCGAGCGGTTCTGAACAGATCGCAGCCGCGTCACTGCTTGGCGGTGGCCTTGCTTGCGAGGCCGCGCAGGCCATCCGCCATGGTATCGATCATCGCGTTGGTTCCTGCTGGTAGCCCGTGGCGCTGCGCGAGCCCGCTCGGCTCGTTGTAGGACAGCCATACCTTGCCGTTCGCGTCCTGCCAGACCAACGCCTTCAACGGCAGATCGATGCCGATTGTCTGCTCCGCCTGCATGAGCGGCGTGCCGGCCTTGGCGTTGCCGAAGATGAGCACTTCGGTTGGTCGCAACGACAGTCCGACCTGCGCAGCCCCCGCGGAATGATCGACACGCGCGAATACGACTATGCCTCTTGCCCTGATCTCCGCTTCGAGCCGATCCATGGTCTCCTTCGGCCCGTAGTTGCTTGGCAGCGTGATCAATCCATCTGCAGCCATGGCATGCGCTCCGATGTAGCCGTCATCCCAGTTCGAACGTGGTGACACCGAACACCCGCTCGAGAAGCAGCTGACGGATCGCCCCGGTATACATCCGCGCGGTCTCGAATACCGGCGCAAGGCCGTGGCCTTGGGCGAGCGCAAGCGCAGCGCGATTGACGCTCGGCACGTCGAGAAAGACTTCGCCCGCGCCGGCGGCCGCGGTCAACGCCGCGAGCACGGCCTCGGCCGCGGCGCGGTCGTCGGCGACCAGCGGCCCGATCTTGTAGCCGCGCCGGCATGGACGGATCACGCCCCATGCGGCAAGGGCGCCGTTGCGCACGAGCGCGCGGCCGATATGGCCGCGCGCGTTGATCCACGCGCGCAGGAACGCCGTGCGCGGCGCCGGAAAGACCCGCGCATCGTCGGCCTCCAGCATTGCAAAGGGTAGCTGTGCCAACGGCAGGATGCCGGCCGTCGGGGCGGAGAGAGGACCGATCGTGCCGCCATAGCGGATATTGGCATAGGCGAGCCGGAATCCGGATTTTCGATAATTGGCCTGTTGCGCCACCACGCCGTCGAGGCCGATGGTGCGCGCGCCGGCATGCGCAATCGCCGCGTTCCAGATGCGAAGCCCGTAGCCGCGCCCGCGCAGATCGGGCCGCACGATATAGAAACCAAGGAAAGCGAACCGCTCGTCGTAATTGAGACAGGAGATGGTCGCGGCTGCCGCGCCCTCGACTTCGCCGACGAGAAACCCCTCGCGATCGACGGTAGCAAAGCTCGCGGCGTCGCCGAGACCGGGATTCCAGCCTTCACCCGCCGCCCAATCGACGGCGAGCGCGATCTCCTCGGGCCGCATCACCCGAATGCGCAGGTCACTTGCGCAGGTCATTTCGGCTTGGTCGCGCTTAAGCGCGCAACCCCTTTCCCTTCAGCGCGGCGCCGATCTCATCGAGGATTGCGGGATCGTCGATCGTGGCCGGCATGGTCCAGGGCTCGCCATCGGCGATCTTCTTCATGGTGCCGCGCAGGATTTTCCCCGAGCGCGTCTTCGGCAGCCGCGCGACCGTGATCGCAAGCTTGAAGGCTGCGACCGGTCCGATTTTTTCGCGCACGAGACCGACGCACTCCTGCTCGATCTCGTACGTGGGTCTGTTGACTCCGGCCTTGAGCACGATGAAGCCGCAGGGGACTTCGCCCTTGAGCTCGTCTGCGACGCCGATCACGGCGCATTCGGCGACATCCTTGTGCGCCGAGAGCACCTCCTCCATCCCACCGGTCGAGAGCCGGTGGCCGGCGACGTTGATGATGTCGTCGGTGCGGCTCATGACATGGATGTAGCCGTCTTCGTCCTTGAAGCCGGCATCGGCCGTCTTGTAGTAGCCGGGAAACTCGGCGAGATAGCTCTCCTTGAAGCGTTCGTCCTGCTGCCACAGCGTCGGCAGGCATCCCGGCGGCAGCGGCAACTTGATGACGATCGAGCCGATCTTCTTCGCCTCGACCGGCTTGCACGCGTCGTCCACGACATCGACTTGGTAGCCCGGCATCGCCACCGACGCGGAGCCGTACTTCACCGGCAGCTGTCCCAAGCCCAAGGGATTGCCCGCGATCGCCCAGCCGGTCTCGGTCTGCCACCAGTGGTCGATCACCGGCACCTTGATGAGCTTCTCCGCCCATTGCACGGTGTCAGGGTCAGCGCGCTCGCCGGCGAGGAAGAGAGTGCGGAACTTGCCGAGATCGTGCTGCGCGAGCAGCTTGCCTTGCGGATCCTCTTTCTTGATCGCGCGGAACGCCGTCGGCGCCGTGAACAGGGCGACGCAGCCGTGCTCGGCGATCACGCGCCAGAACGCGCCGGCGTCGGGCGTGCCGACCGGCTTGCCTTCGTAGAGGATCGAGGTGCAGCCGTGCAGCAGCGGCGCGTAGACGATGTAGCTGTGGCCGACGACCCAGCCGACGTCGGAGGCGGCCCAATAGACTTCGCCGGGCTCGACGCCGTAGAAGTTCTGCATCGACCATTTCAGTGCCACCATGTGGCCGCCGTTGTCGCGCACGACCCCTTTCGGCCGTCCGGTCGTGCCCGACGTGTAGAGAATATAGAGCGGATCGGTCGCCGCCACCGGCACGCAATCGTAGACCGAGCGCGCGAACACGATCGCCTCCTCGCGCAGCTTGCCCCAGTCGTGATCGCGGCCGGCGACGAGTGTTGCTTCCTCCTGCGGGCGCTGCAGGATGAGGCACGCCTCGGGCTTGTGCCGGGCGAGGCGGATCGCCTCGTCGAGCAGCGGCTTGTATTTAACGATGCGACCCACCTCGAGGCCGCAGCTCGCGGACAGGATTGCTTTCGGCTTGGCATCATCGATGCGGGTTGCGAGCTCGTTCGCGGCGAAGCCGCCGAACACCACGGAGTGCACGGCGCCGATGCGCGCGCAGGCCAGCATGGCGATCACCGCTTCCGGCACCATCGGCATGTAGAGCACGACGCGGTCGCCTTTTTCGACGCCGAAATTGCGCAGGACCGCGGCAAGCACCTGCGTCTCCACCTGCAGGCGATGATAGGTGATGCTGCGCTTTTGCCCCGCCAGCGGGGAATCGTAGATGATCGCCGCCTGCTCGCCGCGCCCGCGCAAGACGTGGCGATCGACCGCGTTCCAGCAGGTGTTGCAGACGCCGCCGGTGAACCAGCGCCCGTAGACGCCGGCATTGGCATCGAACACCTGCTTGGCCGGCTCGATCCAGTCGATGTCCCGCGCCGCTTCAGCCCAAAAGCCTTGCGGGTCGCGCTGCCAGCGCGCATAGACGTCGTAGTAACGGCTGGTGCGGGCGTCCATGGGACCTTCTCCCTCGGCGGCTCTCCATCACGCTGGTATGGCCTGCATTTTGAAGCCGTGCGTCAGCTTTGCAAGTCACGCGAGTCGCACAAATCGGCCATGCGACAAGGTGCTGGCGCGCAGCGCCGCCTTGCGGTTTGATCCCACGCCGCGCGCGGCTGTCCGCCCTCCATTTTTTGCAACCTCCCCCTGTGATCGCCGATCCCCTCTTTTTCCTGCTCGCCATCGTAGCAGTAATCCTTCTCGGCCTCTCCAAGGGCGGCTTCTTTGGCCTTGGTGTGATGGCGCTGCCATTGATGTCGTTGTCCGTCCCGCCGCTGCAGGCGGCCGCGATCATCCTCCCCACCGTGCTCGCCCAAGACGCGCTCACGGTGTGGACCTATCGGCGCGAATGGAGCCCGTGGAATCTCAAGATCATGATTCCAAGCATGGCGGCAGGGATCGCCGTCGCAGGACTATTCGCGGCGGCACTCACGGCCGCCCATATTCGCCTGGCCATCGGGCTCATCGCCGGCGTGTTCGTGCTGCGGCATTGGCTTGGCGCGCGCTTCCAGCGCTTGTCGTCGCGGCCTTGAGTGCTGACTGGCATCGTGTGGGGCGCGGTCGGCGGCTTCACGACCATGCTGGCCAATGCCGGCGGCCCGGCCTGGCAGATGCATCTGTTGCCCCAGCGACTCGACAAGTTCACCTATGTCGGCACCTTCACGATTCTATTTGCCGCCAGCAACATCATGAAAATTCCAGCCTATGGCGCGCTCGGCCAATTGACGGGCGAAAATCTCTTGATCGGAACGGTGCTGCTGCCGCTGGCGGTGATCGCCAACTATGCGGGCCTTTGGCTGGTGCGGCGGACGCCGGCCGAGCTGTTCTTTCGCATCGTCTATGTGTTGATGTTCTTCATCTCGCTCGAGTTGATCCGCAGCGGCATTATCGGAATCCTGAGCGCGTGAGCGCATTCGATCTCCCTTCCTTGCATGACCATCATCGCCGATCCGCTGTTTTATCTGCTCGCGCTTCCCGCCATTACCGCGCTCGGACTCGGCAAGGGTGGCTTCGCGGGCGTGGGCATGATCTCCACACCCCTGCTTGCGCTCACCGTGCCGCCGCTACAAGCAGCCGCGATCCTGCTGCCGATCCTGCTGTGCCAGGACGTGATTTCGGTGTGGGTCTACCGGCACCAATGGAGCGCCTGGAATCTGAAGGTGCTGCTGCCCGGCGCGGTGGTCGGCGTCGGCGCGGCCTGGCTGTTCGCAGCCTATGTGCCGAACGCCTATGTGGAGATCGCGGTCGGCGTGACCGGCGTTTGCTTTGCGCTCTACAACTGGTTCGGCAAGGTGGCGGCGCACCCGCAGCGACCGACCGTGATGGTGGGGAGGTTCTGGGGCTCGCTCGCGGGCTTCACTTCGACCATCATCCAGGTCGGCGCCCCGCCCTATCAGGTGCACATTTTGCCGCAGCGGCTCGACAAGCTCACGCTGATCGGCACGACCATCATCTTCTTCGCGCTGGTGAACGTGATGAAGCTCGTGCCGTATTTCGCACTCGGTCAGTTCTCGCCGCGAACGCTCGGGACCTCGGTCGTGCTCCTGCCGTTTGCGATCGCCGCCAACTTTTTCGGGCTATGGCTGGCGCGCCGGACCCCGACCGAGCTGTTCTACCGGATCACCTATCTCCTCATGTTTCTGATCTCGCTCGCTTTGATCTGGCAAGGCGGCAGCGCGATTGCCGCGTCAATTTGACAATGCGCCGCGGCCCTTGAAATGATACGGATGACTGAACGGATGAGTGCGCCGTGACGCGGACGCCCTACGACCTCGATCTCGATCGCAACCCGGCGAATTTCCAGCCGCTCACCCCGCTCTCGTTTCTGGAGCGCTCCGCCGCGGTCTTTCCCGACCACCCCGCCATCATTCACGGGCCCTTGCGGCGCAGCTACGCCGAGTTCTATGCGCGCTCGCGGCAGCTTGCGTCTTCGCTAGCGAAGCGCGGCATCAAGCGCGGCGATACTGTTTCGGCCCTCCTCGCCAACACGCCGGCGATGCTCGAATGTCACTACGGCGTGCCGATGGCGGCCGCCGTGCTCAACACCATCAACACGCGGCTCGACGCCGCGATCGTTGCTTTCCAGCTCGACCACGCCGAGGCCAAGGTGCTGTTCACCGACCGCGAGTTCTCGAAGCTCGCCAAGGAGGCGCTCGCGCTCGCCAAGGTCAAGCCGCTGGTCATCGATTACGACGACCCGGAGTTCACGGGCGCTGGCGAGCGGGTCGGTGCGATCGGCTATGAGGATTTCGTCGCGGCCGGCGATGCCGACTTCGCCTGGAAGATGCCCGACGACGAGTGGGATGCGATTTCCCTCAACTATACCTCCGGCACCACCGGCGATCCCAAGGGCGTGGTCTATCACCACCGCGGCGCCTATCTGCTGGCGGTCGGCAATGTGCTCACCGGCAGCATGGGCAAGCACTGCGTCTATCTCTGGACGTTGCCGATGTTTCACTGCAACGGCTGGTGCTTCCCCTGGACGCTCTCGGTGGTCGCCGGCACGCATGTGTGCCTGCGCCAGGTGCGCGCCGCGGCGATGTACGACGCCATCGCCGGTCACAAGGTCACCCATCTGTGCGGCGCACCGATCGTGATGGCGACGCTGCTCAATGCGCCGCCGGAGGAGAAAAAGCCGCTGCCGCACGTGGTCGAGTTCTTCACCGCGGCGGCGCCGCCGCCGGAGGCGGTGCTGGCGGCGATGAAGGCCGCCGGATTCAACGTCACTCATCTCTACGGGCTGACCGAGACCTACGGTCCCGCCGCCGTCAACGAATGGCGCACCGGCTGGGATACGCTCTCGCCCGCCGAACAGGCGGCGTTGAAGGCGCGTCAGGGCGTGCGCTACGTGCCGCTCGAGGCGCTCGATGTGCGCGATCCCGACACGCTCAAGCCGGTGCCGTGGGACGGCGAGAGCATGGGCGAGGTGATGTTCCGCGGCAACGTGGTGATGAAGGGCTATCTCAAAAACAAATCGGCGACCGAAAAAGCGTTCGCCGGCGGCTGGTTTCATTCCGGCGACCTCGGCGTGATGCATAGCGACGGCTATATCCAGCTCAAGGACCGCTCCAAGGACATCATCATCTCCGGCGGCGAGAACATTTCCTCGATCGAGGTGGAGGACGCGCTCTACAAGCATCCCGCGGTCGGCGCTGCCGCGGTGGTGGCCAAGCCCGACGAGAAATGGGGCGAGACGCCCTGCGCCTTCATCGAGCTCAAGCCGGGGCAAAAGGCAACGACGGACGATCTCATCGCCTGGTGCCGCGAAAATCTCGCGAGCTACAAATGCCCGCGCTACGTGGTGTTCACCGAACTGCCGCGCACCTCGACCGGCAAGATCCAGAAATTCAAGCTGCGCGATATGGCGAAGGCGGTGTGAGCTGATGCGGGCCTAAGCGGCGACCTGGAATCGTGCGATGACCGCGGCCGGGATCGGCACACCCTTCATTTTGACGGGATCATCCGGGTCGCGCCCAGCCCAAACCCGCATCTCGCTGCCTTCGACGGCAAGCTCGCCGCCGATCGAGATGCGGTGCGAGACCTCGAAGCTCGAGCGGCCAAATTTGCTCACTTCGGAGGCAATGTCCGCCACGTCGTTGAATTTGGCGGGCTTGAGAAACCGCGCCTTGGCGCCGACCAAGGGAATTCCGACGATGCCGAAGGCCGGTGCCAGCTCCTTCGGCTTCACCCCCAGCGCCTGCTCGAACAGCCGCCAGGCGCTCCAGTCGAAATACTCGAAAAAACGGCTGTTGAACACGATGCCTGCCGGGTCGCAATGACCCCATTCGACCGTGAATTGCCGGCGATAGACGAGATTGGCCATGCCCAGGGCGGTTTTCCTTACTGCTAGCTTACGGCACAAAAACCCGCCTGTGCACAGGATGTCAAATCGCGCGGCCCGGGCGCGATCCGGACCGGTTTAAGCCGCAATTGCAGGGGACTAATTCCTTCCTCAGGGCAGACCAGCAATCAAGTGGCGGCCGGGGGGCGGAAACTGCAATGGTTTTCGCGGGGGCATCTTAAAGCTCACTGTCGAAGTTCGGGTCGTGTCGATGCGCGTAGAGGGCAGCGTATTGAGTGCGAACGGCCGACCGTGCGCAATTGCTGCGCTGGCCGCGGCGCGCTGCGCTCTGCGCGGCGGTTGCGTCGCGCTTTTTGCCATTACTCTCGCTGCTGCGCTCGCGCGGCAAGTGCGCGCGGAGACGCTGCCGGAAGCGCTGGTGCGCACCTATCAAGGCAATCCGCAACTCAACGCCGAGCGCGCGCGATTGCGCGGAGTGAACGAAGGCGTCCCGCAGGCACTCGCAGCATACCGGCCGCAGCTCTTGGCCACACTGACCGGCGGTGTGCAGCAGGTGCGCAATTTGTTTTTCGACAACACTATTCAAACCACGACGCTGAACACCTGGACTATCGGCTTCACCGTCACGCAGACGCTGTTCAACGGTTTTAAGACCGCCAATAGCGTGCGCCAGTCGGAGGCGCAGGTGATGTCGGGACGCGAGGCGCTACGCAATACCGGGCAAGGCGTGCTGATTGACGCCGTGACCGCCTATACGAACGTCATCGCCAACCAGAGCCTCGTGGAGGCACAACGCATCAACGTCACCTTTCTCCGCGAGCTGCTCGGCACCACCAAGAAACGTCTCGAGGGCGGCGACGTCACGCCGACCGACGTGGCGCAGGCGGAGGCGCGGCTGAGCCGCGGGCAGGCCGATCTCAACGCCGCGGAGGTCGGGCTCGCGATCAGCCAGGCGCTTTACGCCCAAGTCATCGGCGCGCCGCCGGGCCGGCTGGTGCCGCCGGGGTCAATCGAACGGTTGCTGCCGCGCACGCGCGAGGAGGCGATCGCGGTCAGCCGCAAGGAGCATCCTGCCATTCTCGGCGCGATGTACGACATCGATGTCGCGCAGCTCGGCACCAAGATCGCGGAAAGCAGCTTATTGCCGACCGTCGGGGTACAGGCAGGCCTGCAGCACCAATGGGAGGCCGATACCGGCCTCACCACCAAGCGGAGCGATATCGCCTCGCTGCTCGCAACGACGAACGTGCCGATCTACGACGGGGGGCTCGCGGCCTCGCAGATCAGGCAGGCGAAGGAAATTGCCATGCAGGCGCGCATCGTGCTCGAGCTCGTCCGCAATGTTACCCAAACGGGGGTGCTGGCCGCCTGGGTGACGTATGAAGGGGCGAAGGTTGCGCTCGCCGCCGCCGAATCAGAGGTGCGCGCCGGCACCATCGCGCTCAGCGGCGTGCAGAAGGAAGCGGCGGCGGGACAGCGAACGACGCTCGATGTCCTCAATTCGCAACAGGACCTCACCGCGGCGCGCGCGCGGCTGATCGGCGCGCAACGCGACCTGGTGATCGCCGCCTATGCGCTGCTCGGCGCCGTCGGCCGCCTCGACGTCAAGACGCTCGGCCTTAACACGCCGGATTACGCGCCCGAAGTCCACTATCACCAGGTCCGCGACGCCTGGCACGGCCTGCGCACGCCGTCGGGCCAATAGCCATTCTGCGGCGTCGCGCGAGCGCGGCACCGTCGATCAGCAGACCCAGACTCTCACGTAGCCTCGCCGGGTCGGAAGCCAGCGCCAGCAGCCGTCATCGCCGTAATAGGCATAGACGCCAAATCCGCGAAAGCCGCGGCGGAAATGGGCGACGTGATGGAAGCGGCCGACCCCGCCGACGTGAGCAACGCCGTGGAAGCCGCCGTGGCCGTGGCCAACGCTGTGGACGGCGCCGCCATGAAAGCCATGCCCGCCGCCGTGTCCGCCGCCGTGGCCTCCGCCGTGGCCGCCGCCATGACCGCCGCCATGACCTCCGCCGCGAGCCGTCGCGACGTTTGGCGCGAGCGCCGCGGCAACGATCGCCGTCGTGATGGCAATAGCAATGGCCGTTTTTCGCAGCATGGTTCTGTTCCTCCCTAAGCCATCCATCCCGCCGGCGATGCTAATCCCGGCGGCTGAACCGAAGCTGAATGCCGGATCACGGGGTAGGTGACATAGGCGCCATGCCGGCGCTGCACCCATCTTCCGACCACCCTGTCAGGTGGGTGTAAGCAAACTAATGCACACTACGATCGCGCGCCTCGTGTGGCACGCAGTGCCGCGCGGGCTGCAAGCAGGCTTTTGCCGGATCGTTGGCGGCTCACATCGCATCAGGAGAATTTGTCGTGGTTCTCATCGCCTACTACGTCGCCTTCATGATCGCCGGCGATCTCGCCGCCTATGCCATCGGCCGCCTCGTCGAACTCGAGTTCGGTAGCCATGTGAGCCTCATCGTCTTCCTCGCGCTCTACTTTCTCTTCTTATGGGTAGCGTGGGTGCTTGCGGTGTGGCTGACAAAGCCCGAGCACGTCGAATCTGAGGGCGTCAGATCGGCGTAAACATCCGACCCGGCGCGGTGGGCCGGCGAAAGAGGCCGTCGCTTCTCACAAGACTGCGCTAGCGAGCGAAGCTCAGCGAGAACTTCGCCCCGCCGGTTGGGCGGTTCTCGACGCTGATCGTCGCCGCATGGGCATCGGCGATGCGCTGGACGATCGAAAGTCCCAGCCCGGCGCCTTCTATCCGCCGTCGGTCGCGCCGCCAGAACCGTCGAAAAATCAGTTCGCGCTCGTCCGCTTTGATCCCCGGGCCCTCGTCGAGGACGCGCACCGTGCCGCCATCCTCGACCACGATCTCCACCGTCGTCCCAGGCGGAGAATAGTTGATTGCATTCTCGACGAGGTTACGGATCGCGCGCGACAGCATTTCCGCGTTGCCATTGACCCACACGGGCCCGTCGCTGCCGCTCAAAGCGATGTTCTTGCCTTGCGCCAGCGCCAGGGGGGCCGCGAACTCCGCCACCTCGGCGCAGATCGCACGCAGATCGGCCCTCTCCAGAGGATCGATCGACAAAGTCTCCAATTCCGCGATGTCGAGCAGCTGATTCACGATCCGCGCCATGCCGTCGATATCCTTATGCAGCGCTTTGCTTACCCCCTGATCGGTCAAGGCGTCGATGCGCGTGCGCAGGATGGTCAGCGGGGTGCGCAATTCATGCGCCGCGTCGGCGGTAAACTCCCGCTGCACGCGAAATCCGGCCTCGAGCCGATCGAGCGCCTGGTTCACCGCCTCTACGAGGGGCAAAATCTCTTTCGGAATTTCTTCGGGCGGCAGCCTCACGTCGGTTCTTCGCGGGTTGATTTTTTTCGCCATTTCCGAGGCGTTGAGCAGCGGCCGCAATGCGCGGCGGAAAATCACGATATCGATCGCCAAAAGAAAAAGGAGGATCGGTAGCGTGATCCATCCCACGCGTTTGAAAAAATCGGCGACGATGTCATCGACGATGACGTCCCGATGCGCCAGATCCTCCCCGGCCTGAACCCACACCTTGCGGCCATCCATTTGCTTGACCAGGCTGACGCCGGAGAACGCTGCCTTGCCGCGTCGCGATTCTAGATAGGTGACGTCGGATGCACGCGGATCGGTCGGGAATATCGGCGACCGGTCTTTGAGCGAGGAGAACAGAACCCGGCCGGTGTCGTCGATGACCGCATAAGCGTACCGTCCGACCGCCGGCGAGTAGATGTCCTCGAGCGCCGGCGGCAGATCGAGCGTCCAATTTCCATCCGGCCGCAACACGAGATAATGCGCAACCAGTTGCGCCTGCTCGTGCATGGCTTGATCGTGCAGGTCGTTTGCCGCCCACTTGAAAAACCAATAAAGCACCACCGGCATGACGATCGCGGTGATCACCAGCGCGATCACATGCAAGAAAATGATCCTGGAGAAGATCGATTTGAACGCAATCATACCGACACTTTAGCTCGTCATTGCGGCCGAGCCGCCGCAGCGGCGCGATTTCCACGACCGCCGGCGACGGTCATGGATTGCCGCCTCGCGGGCTCGCCCGCCTCCCGCAGTGACGAATCGGAGCTTTTGCGTGGTGTCACGCCGCCTTTTCCTCGGATATGAGGTATCCGACGCCGCGAATGGTGTGGATTTCCACCTTAGCGCCGCGCTCGGAAAGCTGTTTGCGCAGGCGGTGGACGTAGACCTCGACCGCATTCGAGGCCACCTCGCCGGAGAGCCCGAAAATGTGGTCTTCAACCAGCTTCTTCGAGACCACGCGATCCTTGCGACGCATCAGCAGTTCGAGCACCGCCGTCTCGCGAGCCGACAGGACTTGCGGCTTGCCGTCGATGAATGCCTGCCGGCTTTCGGTGTCGAATGCGAGGTTCGCGACTTGCAGCGAGCGCCCGAGCAGTTGGCCAGGGCGCCGCAACAGCGCCTCCAGGCGCGCCAACAGCTCTTCGAACGCAAATGGTTTGACGAGATAATCATCTGCGCCGCTGCGCAAGCCGCTGACGCGATCCTGCAACCCTCCGCGGGCGGTGAGCACCAGAACCGGCAGCGGGTCCTCGCGCTGGCGTATCTCGCGCAGGATGGAGAGCCCGTCGCCATCCGGCAAACCGAGGTCGAGAACCATGGCGGCGTAACGGGTCGTCGCTACCGCCGCCTGCGCCTCCGCCGCGGTCATGAGCAGATCGGTCTCATAACCTGCCGTTTTGAGACGCTGAGTGAGGAGCTGCGCAAGCTCTTCGTTGTCCTCGACTAGCAGCAATCTCATTCGCAACCGCTCCGATTACCCTCGCGTCGGCGAGGCGAATGTACCACGTCGCATCATTCGACGCATCGCCGGGATGTTCAGCTTCGCGTAAGCATTGCGCAGGCTCGGCGCATGAGCAAAGCCTCCGCGTGCCCTTTTCGCCACACCTTCCTCGCCATCGATCACGACATCGCGCTCGAAAGGCATCCGTCAGGTGCAGGTAATCGAAATGATGCTTAATCGCCCGCCATGGAGCTGCTCACTCGTCCATCTCAGCCCTCTGGGCATGCCATGCGGGTTGATTCAGAATACCCGCGGAGCTGGCGCGACCTTCGTCGCCGCGAATTTCTATTCTGGTTTTTTGTGCTCAGTTATGTTCCCGGCATTGCGATCATCATTGTACTCATGGATCGCTTCGGTAGCGATGTTCTGGATCGCATAGGGACCTACTTTTCCGCTGTCTGGTTGGTGGGGTTTGCCGGCGCAAGTTTCTATCGACAGCATTTCCACTGTCCGCGCTGCCACAAGTTTTTCTTTCGACGATTCAAGCTGCTCGAACCTTACGCCCGCAACTGTGTCAATTGTAACCTCGCGTGCGGGGCGCTCGATCCATGAACGGAATCATCGCCTTCGCATTGCGCATGCGCGCGCTCATGGTGGCATTTTTCGTTCTGGTCATGATCGCCGGAATCGTTGCCTTCGCTCGATTGAACATAGAAGCCTATCCCGATCCGGTTCCTCCGCTCGTCGATGTCGTCACGCAGAATCCCGGCCAGTCGGCGGAAGAGATCGAACGTTACATCACCATTCCGATCGAAGTGGGCGTGGCTACCGCGCCCTACCTTTCGGCGATGCGCTCGATCTCGCTGTTCGGCCTTTCCGACGTGAAGCTGCAATTCACCTATGACCTGACCTACGAGGAGGCGGAGCAGAGGGTCTTGAATCGGCTGAGCCAGTTGCCCCCGCTGCAAAACCAGTCGCAGCCGACGATCTCGCCTTGGAGCCCGACCGGCGAAATCTACCGCTATCAACTCGTTGGACCGCCCGGCTACAGCGTGATGGACCTCAAGACCCTGCAGGATTGGATCATTGCCCGCCGTTTCCGCGCCGTGCCGGGCGTCATCGACGTGACCGGCTGGGGCGGGAAAACCAAAACCTTCGAAATCCAAATCGACCGCGACAAGCTCGTGGCCTTTGGCCTGACGTTGCCGCAGGTTTTGCAAACGTTGAGCAACAGCAACATTAACGTGGGCGGCAACACCGTCAATATCGGTCAACAATCGGCAGTCGTGCGCGGGGTCGGACTCATTCGCTCGATGAGCGATATCCGCAATACGATGTTAACGGCAGCAAACGGGAACCCGGTGTTTCTCAGCGACATTGCCGTGATCATCGTTTCAAACAAGCCGCGGCTCGGAATTGCCGGCCGGGACGACCAGGATGACATCGTTCAGGGAATCGTGTTGATGCGGCGCGGCCAGCAAAGCCTGCCCACAATCCGTCGCGTCGAAGCAGAAGTCGACAAGATCAACACGTCAGGCATTCTCCCGCCGGGGATTCGTATCGAGCGCATTTACGATCGCAGCGAGCTCATCAGCCTGACCACCCATACCGTCCTGTTCAACTTGGTCTTCGGCATGATTCTCGTGTTTTTCGTTCAGTGGCTGTTTCTGGGAGATTTGCGCAGCGCCCTTATCGTGTCATCGACGATTCCATTCGCCCTCTTCTTTGCTATCAGCATCCTGGTCTTGCGGGGAGAATCCGCCAATCTCCTTTCGGTTGGCGCCATCGACTTCGGCCTCATCGTCGATGCGACTGTCATCATGGTGGAAAACATCTTTCGCCACCTTGCCGAAGGCGCGCCCCTCAATGGAGCCGCTGAAGCTGCGGCACCTGCGGGCCTTCGCGGAAAACTCGCGACGATCTTTCGTGCCGCGACCGAGGTCAACCGAGCGATCTTCTTTTCCGCCGCGATCATCATCGTCGGCTTTATTCCCTTGTTCACGCTGAGCGGGGTCGAGGGCCACATATTCAGCCCGATGGCAAAGACTTACGCCTATGCGCTGGCCGGAGCTCTGATCGCGACCTTCACCGTCGTGCCCGCCTTCAGTGCGTACCTGCTCCACGAGCGCGTGCGCGAGACGGAGACGATCGTCGTCAACCTCTTGCGTCGCATCTATAGCCCGGTGGTCGCATTTGCAGTCGCCCACAGGATTTTGGCGCTCGCTGCAACGGGACTATTATTCGTGCTCGCGTTGCTTTCCGTCCGCTTCCTGGGCCTCGAATTCCTGCCGCATCTGGAGGAGGGAAATCTCTGGATTCGCGCAACCATGCCACCTTCGATCTCGCTGGAAGAGGGCAACGACTTCGTCAATCGCATGCGTTTGGCGATTAAGAACTTTCCCGAAGTCGAGACGGTCGTATCCCAGCAAGGGCGGCCCGACGACGGCACCGATGCGACGGGCTTCTTTAATGCCGAGTTTTTCGCGCCGCTCAAACCGCAAAAGGAATGGCGCAAGGGCCTGACCAAGGACAAGCTCATCGAGGAGGCGAATGAAGATCTGGAGGCGAAGTTTCCCGGCGTCAACTTCAACTTCTCGCAATACATTCAGGACAACGTCGAGGAGGCGGTATCCGGGGTCAAAGGCGAGAACTCAGTCAAGCTGATCGGTAACGACATCGTCGCGCTGACAGAAACCGCCGAGAAGATTAAAGACGCGATGAGCAAGGTTCGCGGCGTCGTCGATCTTGCGGTGTTCACCTCGCTGGGCCAGCCGACGCTCCGCATCGACATCGACCGAAAGGCAGCCGCGCGCTACGGGCTGGCGCCCGGCGACATCAATGCAGCGGTTCAGACAGCCGTCGGCGGACAAGCCGCAGGTGATCTCTATGAGGAGGGAAGCGACCGGCACTTCCCGCTGGTCGTTCGACTGGCGCCGAAATACCGGCAGAACATAGAGACGATCAGCAGTTTAACCATCGCGGTGCAGGACCCAGTGACGAACAAGGTCGCGCAGATACCTCTCCGTGAGGTCGCGACCATCAACCTGGTGACCGGACCGGCCTTCATCTATCGCGAACAACAGCAGCGCTACATTCCGATCAAGTTCAGCGTTCGCGGCCGCGATCTTGGCAGCACCGTGCTCGAGGCCCAGCGCAAGATCTCTCAAGAGGTCCAGTTACCGCCGGGCTACCGGCTGGAATGGGTCGGCGAGTTTGGCAACCTGCAGGACGCAATCGCGCGGCTCAAGGTGATCGTCCCGCTGACGATCCTGCTCATTGGCATATTGCTGTACGTCAATTTCGCCTCGTTGACCGACACCCTTCTCGGCATCGCGGTCATCCCGATGGCGATGATCGGCGGCATCTTCGCGCTCTTGCTCACCGGCACCCCATTCAGCGTATCGGCGGCCATCGGCTTTATTGCCTTGTTTGGAATTGCCGTCATGGAAGGCATTATTTTGCTGTCGTACTTCAATCAGTTGATCGAAGCCGGCGCCCAACGCGCTGCAGCCATCATGCAAGCATGTCAGACGCGATTTCGACCGGTGATGATGACGTGCATCGCGGCGTGCGTCGGTCTGCTTCCGGCTGCGCTTTCAACCGCGATCGGCGCGCAGGTGCAACGCCCGCTCGCGCTGGTCGTCGTGGGAGGCATCCTGCTCACTCCCATTTTGGTGCTGATCATCTTGCCGGTATTGATCGACGTGTTTTCGAGGCGAACTCGTACGGCCATGGCCGATCAAACAATTGCGGAACCTGCTGAGTAGGCTCGCTCGCGATTTCCCCCTGAAAGATCGGGCAAGAAGCCCTCGGCAAAATGGCCGAATGAGTCGCAGCGTGAGGTCACTCCGCCGGCGCGGGCATCGCCTCCTGCGGCGCCTGCCGCGCTGCCCGGCGCGAGAACAAGAGAATGAGCACGGGCAGCGTGATGAGAATGACAATCGGCGCCAGCATCATGCCGCCGACGACCACCACCGCCAGCGGCTTCTGCACTTGTGAGCCAATCCCGGTCGAGAGCGCCGCCGGCAAGAGCCCGACGCCGGCGATCACGCAGGTCATCAGGACCGGGCGCATCTGCAGCTCGCCGGTGCGCAGGATAGCCGTGGTGCGCTCGACCCCCGTCTCGATCAGCTGATTGAACTGCGACAGGATGATGATGCCATCCATCACCGAAATGCCGAACAGCGCGATAAACCCGATCGCGGCGGAGACGCTGAACGGGATGTGCAGCACGAATAATGCGAAGACGCCTCCGACCACCGCCATGGGGATCACGCTCATGGCCAAGAGCGTGTCCGGCAACGAGCCAAAATTGATCCACAGCAGGAGCGCGATCAAGGCCAGCGTGATGGGCACCACGACCCTGAGGCGTCCGATCGCATCCTGCAGATTGCCGAATTCGCCGACCCATTCGAGGCGCGAGCCCGCCGGCAATTGCACCTGCTGGGCGATCTTGCGTTGCGCCTCTTGGATCGCGCCGCCGAGATCGCGGTCGCGCACGCTGAATTTGATCGGCAGGTAACGCTCCTGACCCTCGCGATAGATGTAGGACGGGCCGGACACGAGTTTGACGTTGGCGACCTCGTTCAGCGGAATCTGCGTGATGCCGTCCGGGCCCTGCGCGCCGATGCGGAGGTTTCGGATCGCTTCCGGATTCTGCCTGAACTGCGGTGCAAGCCGCACCACGATGGGGAAGTGCCGGTCGCTGCCCGGCTCGTAGAGATCGCCGGCCGCTTCGCCGCCGATGGCCGTTCGGATCGTGGCGTTGATGTCGCCCGGGGCAAGGCCATAGCGCGCCGCGCGCGCGCGATCGATCTCGATCTGCACCGTCGGCTGGCCGAGCGAGGTGAAGACCGCGAGATCGGTAATGCCGCGGACCGTGGCGAGCACGGCCTTAATCTTGTTCGCAGTGTCGGTCAGCGCTTGCAGATCGTTGCCGAACAGCTTGATCGAATTCTCGCCTTTGACGCCAGATACCGCCTCGGCGACGTTGTCCTGCAGATATTGCGAGAAGTTGAACTCGACGCCGGGGAAGTCCGTCTCCAGCTTGCGCAGGATTTCGCTCGTGAGCACGTCCTTGTCGACGCCCGGGCGCCACTGGCTCATTGGCTTCAAGGGCGCGAAGAATTCCGCGTTGAAAAAACCGGCTGCGTCGGTTCCATCATCCGGCCGGCCATGCTGCGAGACAACCGATTCGACCTCCGGAAAGCTGGCAATCACGGCGCGCATCCGATTGACGTAGCCGTTGCCTTCTTCCAGCGAGATCGTCGACGGCATCGTCGCGCGAATCCACAAATTGCCCTCTTCGAGCTTGGGCAGAAACTCGAGCCCCAGCGAGCGGACGGCTAAAGCCGCGAGCAGCAGCACCGCGATGGCCCCGGCCAACGTCAACACGCGATTGCCGACGGCGAGACGCAGCGCCGGACTGTACAAACGATGCAGCGCCCGCACGACCCGGGTCTCGGTCTCGTTGACGTGCTCGGGCAACAGGATCGCGCTGATCGCAGGGATGACGGTAAAGGTGGCGAGCAGGCCGCCCGCCAAGGCGTAGGCATAGGTCTTTGCCATCGGCGCAAAGATGTGCCCTTCGACGCCGCTCAGCGTAAATAGCGGCAGGAAGCCCGCGATGATGATTCCGGCCGCGAAGAAGATCGAGCGATTCACGCCGGATGCGGCATGAAAGATCGTGGCGAGCTTGCCCGAAAGCCCCTCGGCGGCGACGACTGCACCCGCCGCCGCCACGGCCCCGACTGCCAAGCGGCGATAGATGCTTTCCACCATGATGACGGTGGCATCGACGACGAGACCAAAATCGATTGCGCCGACCGAAAGCAGGTTCGCCGATTCTCCCCTGAGCACGAGGATGCCGACGGCAAAGAACAACGCGAACGGAATGGTCGCGGCGACGATGAGCGCGCTGCGCAAATTGCCGAGAAAGACCCACTGCAGGGCGAAGATCAGCAAGATGCCGAACGCCATGTTGTGCAGGACCGTTCTCGTCGTAATGTCGATCAGCTCCTTGCGGTCGTAGATGCGCTCGATGCGAACGCCCGGTGGCAGAATGTTCGAAGTGTTGATGCGCTCCACCTCGCGCTCGACCCGTTTGATGGTGGGCATGCTCTGCTCGCCGCGGCGCATCAGCACGATACCCTGGACGATGTCGTCGTCGGCATCCTTGCCGGCGATGCCGAGGCGCGGTTTGTGACCTACTTGCACGGTTGCCACGTCGCGCACCAGGACCGGGTTGCCGCCACTCTGGGTCAGCATCGTGTTGCTCAGCTCGTCGGCCGAGCGGATCAACCCTACGCCGCGGACCACCGCCGCCTGCGGCCCGATATTGACGGTGTTGCCGCCGACATTGATGTTGCTGTTGTTGAGCGCCTGCAGCAGTTGCGGCAGCGTGATCCCGTAGGCGATCAGCTTGTTGAAATCGACCTCGAGCTCGAAGGTCTTGGTCCTACCGCCCCATCCGGTGACGTCGATGACTCCGGGCACCGCGCGGAATCGACGCTGCAGCACCCAGTCCTGCAGCGTCTTCAGATCGAGCACGCTATAGCCGGGAGGGCCGACGAGCCGGTATCGATAGATCTCTCCGACCGGGCTGACCGGAGAAATCTGCGGCTGGGCGTTGTTCGGCAGGTTAGGAAGCTGTCCGAGCCGATTGAGAACCTGTTGTAGCGCCTGCTCGTAGGTGAAGTCGAACGAGAACTGCAACTTCACGTCCGAGAGACCGTAAAGCGAAATGGTGCGGATCGAGGTGAGATGTTGCAGCGCGGTAAGCTGCGTCTCGATCGGGATGGTGATGTAGCGCTCGATCTCTTCGGCCGACAGGCCGGGACTTTGCGTGATCACATCCACCATCGGCGGCGTGGGATCGGGATAGGCCTCGATATTGAGTTCGCGGAACGCGATGACGCCGCCGACGAGAATGATCACGAACAGCGCCACCATCAGGACCCGATGCCTGAGCGAAAAGGCGACGATCCCGTTCATGGTGATGTTTTCGCGGCTGCTTCGGCGCCCGACGCCACGCGATCGATGAACAGACTTCCCTTGGTAACGACGCGATCGCCCGGGGCGAGCCCCTTGAGCACCTCGACCATATTGCCGTTGGTGAGTCCGACTTTGATGCGCCTGAGCTCGATCGCCTTTTCGTCGCTCTTCTCGCGCACCGCCCAAACGCGGGCGACGTCGCCCTCGTAGATGATGGCATCGCGCGGGATCGCGACTGCCTTGTCGCTTTCGCCGGAAAGGATTTTCACACTGGCGAACATTTCTGGCTTGAGCAGTCCGTCGGCATTGTCGACGGTCGCGCGCACCAAAAGCCGCCGGGTGGTCGGGTCGAGCGCCGCGGCCACATAGGAGATTTTGGCGGGGAACTGGCGGTCCGGATAGGCGAGAACGGTGAAATAGATCGACTGGCCGACATGCACGATCGGCGCCTCGGTCTCGCGGATAAAGGCGATGACCCAGACGGTCGAGAGATCGCCGATGATGAAGACCGGATCGGTCTGCCCGCTGCCGACATATTGGCCCGGGCCGACCTTGCGTTGCACGATCGTCCCGGCGATCGGGGCGGTGATCAGCGTTGCCGGATCGATCGTGCCTTTCTCCTGAAAATCGGTGATCTCTTGGTCAGTCTTGCCGAGAATGCGCAACCGGTTGCGGGTCGCCTCCAGCGCCACTTCCGAGGAGCGGACATCGTTTTCGGCGGCATCGAGCGCGGCTCGGGCGTTTTGCACCTCTTTCAGCGGCACCGCCTTTCCCTCGTAGAGCAGGCGCTGACGCTTATCGATGATCTCGGCCAGGTTTTGCGCCGAGCGCGCCTTGTTCAATGCCGTGGCAGCGGAAATGAAATCGTTCTGCGCCTGCACCATGTCGGCGGCTTGGACCGTGAACAGCGGGTCGCCGACTTTGACGATGTCGCCGGGCTTGACGAACAGCTTCAAGACCCTGCCGGCATAGGGAGAAAAGATTGGGGTCGAGCGATCCTCGTCGACCGCGATCTTGCCTTCGGTCACGTGTTCGGAGCGAAACACCCGCTGCTGCACCGGCTCGACCGTCAGCGTCGCCCACTGCGCGACGGTGGGATAGAAGACTCCGTCGGCTTTCTTGGACTGCCCCAGCGCGGCCCTGTCCGGGTCCTTGAGGTCACTGTTGGTGCGCGATTTAGCGACCCAGATCCCGGCGCCGACGGCGAATACCAGAATTACGACAACGAGCACCTGCACGCGAGCGGGCAACGCGCGCGCCCATGACTGCGGGCGGTTGAGATCGCTTGACACCTGTTTCCCACCTCAGGCGACGCCGTTATGGGCTTATATCTGAGCGGCGTTCTTCCTACCACAAACATGCAATGGTTGGGTGAACGGAGCCGGGCCGTGCAACGATTTTGCGGGGCGCCAAAAAGCTCATCGCGGCAAGCGCCAAGATAAAGCCCATGGTTAAAGCTGCTTTTTAAGCGGCTTGGGCCGTCACCTCACCGATCCGGAATCCCCCTTCCCGTGCATCGCCGCCCGGTTCCGGACCATGATCCATATGCGATTGTTGCCGTGCATTCGCAAGCCCGGCGTTGCATCTGTAAGGCCCGTGTAAGGTACGGCAGCTGCACTCGAAATTGTCGTTTGCCGCGTTCGCCTCGGCTCGCTTGGCGACCGCCTTCCCCGCGCCTTCCGACGGCGCGAAGACGGGCAAAGGCGCACCCGTCAGGCCAACTTGAAAAGCGCCTTCGCGTTGTGGTGGCAAATCTTCTCCTTGTCGGCCGCAGAAATGTCCAGCCCGGCGATCACCTTCATGGTCTCGCGAATATAGCTTGCGCCGCCCTCGGCGCCGAACGGCGCGTCCGAGGCAAAGAGCACGTGATCGGCGCCAAAAAAATCGAGCCCGCAAACCGTGCCGATGCGACCGCCGCACAGCGCCGTGTCGGCGTAGAAGGCCCTAAAGCAATCCATCAGCGGTTTGCCCAGCATCTTGAGGACGCCGCCATAGTTTTCGTCGGAGGTGCGGCTGCCGAGCGTTGCCCAAGCGGTGTCGACGCGCGCATCGAAGAAGGGAATCATTGCGCCGAGGTGATGGATGAGGATCTTCAGGTCCGGCAGCCGCGTCGTCACCCCGGAGAAGATCAGCCGCGCCATGGTGCAGCTGGTCTCGTAGGGCCAGCCCAGGACCGCCCAGATCTCGTATTTCGATTTGGTCTCGGCCGGGAAGTCCGCGACATTGGCGGTGCGCGCGGGGTGCAGCAGCACCGGTTTGCCCGACTTCGCAGCGACTTCGAAGATCGGAAAGAACCGCGGCTCGTCCAGGCACGCGCCGTTGACGTTGGTGTGCAGCTGCAGCCCGTTGGCGTTGCCGTGGATGAGGATACGCTCTGCCTCCTTGGCGGCCGCCTCGGGCGCATTCATCGGCAGCGCACCCACGTAGCCCGCGAAGCGATCAGGATATTTGGCGCACAGCTCGGCCAATCCGTCGTTGGCGATGCGGGCGAATTCGGTTGCCTGTTCCGGGGAGCCCATCGCATCGAGCGGCGGCAAGCCAAGGGAGAGAATTTCGGCGTACTCGTCGAACTCATCCATCATCTTCAGCCGCGCATCGAGATCGTAGATGGTGCGAACGCCCTGCATGCGTTTGCCGATGTCCTTGGTCCCTCCGGCGGTGCGCGACATCCGCTCGAACAGCCGCGGCGGGAAGAAATGGCAGAAGGCATCGATGTGGCGCATGGGTCATCCGTTTGATGTTGGGCAAATCTCAGCGGCGCTGACGATGCGAGCATCACCGAACAGCCGCACGCGCTTTGCGTGATTGCAGCTGCGCTATTCCGCGGCCTCGGTCTGCAAGCCGGCGTATTCCTTGTCGGTGAGTGTTTGCAGCGCCGGCATCACCTCGCTGGCGAACAGCCTGATGTTTCGCTCGGTGAGATCGCCCGGCAGCGTAGCGAATTGCAGCATCGCCAGGAAATTCTGGAAGCCGAGCAGCCGATGCGCATCGACCAGCTGCTTGCGCACGCTGTCGGGGCTGCCGCACAGGATGATCCCCTGCTCGATGAGCGTGTCGACGGTGTGCTCCTGCCCGGTGACCGAGCGCTTGTGGCTCAGCATGTTCTTCAATGACTTGGCGCTGAGATAGCCGGGCGGAAATATCATCTGGAACGGCTGCCGCAGCAGCTTGTTGAACAACGCCTCGATGTGCGGGGCGGCTTCCGCGCGCGCCTTGGCGTCGGTGTCGGACACGTAAGTCGGCGCACACCAGCCGATGCGATCGGAGTTCGCCGTATAGCCGTAGAGGCGCTGCGCGGCCTCGCGGTAACCGTTGAGAAAGCGCACCACCGACGCGATCGGGCTGTAGGTCTGCAGATAGACGTATTTGCGCGAGGGATGCGCCGCCCATTCGATCGTCTCGCTCGAGCCGGTCGACGGCGTCCAGATCGGCGGATGCGGCTGCTGATAGGGCCGCGGCCACACGTTGACGTATTCGAAATGATAGAACTTGCCCTCGAACGCGAACGGGCCGGGGCGCGTCCAGGCTTCTATGACCAGGTCGTGCGCCTCCTGGAAGCGCGCGTGCGAGAACGCCGGGTTCGAGCCAATCGAGTAGTACTCGGCGCCGATGCCGCGCACCATGCCGCTGATCAGCCGCCCGCCGGTGATGCAGTCGAGCATGGCATGCTCCTCGGCGAGCGTGAGCGGATGCTCGCGCAGACAGAAGGCGTTGCCGAGGATGGCGATCTTCGCGTTCTTGGTCCGCCGCGAGAGCGCCGCCGCCATCACCACCGGCGACGGCATCAGCCCGTACGCATTCTGGTGATGCTCGTTGACGCAGATGCCGTCGAAGCCGAGCTCGGCGGCGAGCTCGAGCTCGTCGAGATAGCGGTTGTAGAGCTCATGCCCCTTGTTCGGATCGAAATAGGTGTTCGGCAACACCACCCAGGCGGAGCGATATTTGTCGCTGAAGCTCATGTCCAGATAGGCGTAGGGCATGAGATGAAACATGAAGACTTTCATCGCCGTCTCCGTTTCCTCGTTGCGCCGATTGTACGTGGCGGGACATGTTTTACCAGCGGCCCGCGCTTGCTGGGAGAATGGCCGAGCCGCTAGCATCCGGCAGTGCCGACTCCGCTGCCATTCTAAGGATCCCGAGTGAGCCAATCCGCCGAAGCGTTGCCGGATCGCTTGCGCGATGTGGAGCACCTCGAGGAGGTGATGACCGCGCCGTCGGCGGCCTTAACGACGGCGCTGCAGCGGCTTCCCGGCGACATCATCGTGCTCGGCGTCGCCGGCAAGATCGGCCCGACGCTCGCCCGCCTCGCCAAGCGCGCCGCGCCGGACAAGCGCGTGGTCGGCGTCGCCCGCTTCAGCGAAAAGGGCGCGCGGGAGAAGCTCGCCGGATGGGGCGTCGAATGCATCGAGGCCGATCTGCTCGAGCGCAGAGAGATCGAGGCGCTGCCTAAGCTTGCCAATGTCGTGTTCATGGCCGGCCGCAAGTTCGGCTCCGCCGGGCACGAGGACCTGACCTGGGCGATGAACGCGCTCGCGCCGGCCATGGTCGCCGAGGCCTTTGCCGGCTCGCGCATCGTCGCCTACTCGACCGGCTGCGTGTATCCTTACGTCAACGTGCGTGATGGCGGCGCGACCGAGGCGACGCCGACAACGCCGCCGCCCGGCGCCTACGCCAATTCCTGCGTCGCGCGCGAGGCGATGTTTCAGTATTTCTCGCGCACGCGCGGAACGCCGGGCCGCATCATCCGCCTCAATTACGCGATCGACATGCGGTACGGCGTGCTGCACGACGTGGCCATGCGCGTGCTCGCCGGCGCGCCGATCAATCTTGCAACGGGCCATGTCAACATGATCTGGCAGGGCGATGCCAACGCCATGGTGCTGCGCGCGTTCGGCCACTGCACGGTGCCGACGAGCCCGCTCAATGTCAGCGGGCCGGAAACCGTGAGCATTCGCTGGCTGGCGGAATCGTTCGGCAAGCGGCTGGGCAAGCCGCCGGTCTTCACCGGCGTGGAAGCCCCCGACGCTTGGCTCGTCAACACCGCGGAGGCGAGGCGGCTCTTCGGCTATCCCGGCGTTGAGCTCAACAAGCTCGTCGATTGGACCGCGGATTGGGTCGCGCGCGGCATGCCGAGCCTCGGCAAGGACACTCATTACGATACCCGCGATGGTCAGTTCTGAGCCCCGGCTCAGGGTGAAAGCATCATTGACGCCGTCGGAGTTGGACGACGCCGACGCGCTCGTGCGCGAGGCGCGCTGGAATCAATTGGCCGCCGATTGGCGCATCTTTCTCGCGCTCGGCCGGCTCTATGCGGCGCAATTGGACGAAGGCCGCATTGTCGCCACCACCGCCACGCTGCCCTTTGGCGGCCGCTTTGCCTGGATCAGCATGGTGCTGGTGACTGGCGAGTATCGCCGCCGCGGCCTGGCGACGAAATTGATGCAGCAGGCGATGCGCGATTTGGCGGCGGCCAAGCTCGTGCCAGTGCTCGATGCGACGCCGGACGGCCGCGAGGTCTATCGCCGGCTCGGCTTCCAAGATTCCTGGGGCTTTCAGCGGCTGATCCGCCGCGAGCGGCCGCGCGCAGCGGTGACTTTTTCTGCGCCGGCCGGCGTCACCGTGCGGCCGATCACGGACGCGGATTGGCCGACGCTGTGCGCTTACGATGCGGCGGCGTTCGGGGCCGAGCGCAGCGCCGTGCTTGCCGGGCTGCGCGGCCGTCTGCCCGCGGCCGATCTCCTCGCCATGCGCGGGAACGCCATCGCGGGTTTCCTGCTCGGCCGCGACGGCGGCTTGGCTTCGCATATCGGCCCGCTGATCGCAGACGACGACGCGGTCGCCTGCGCGCTCGTCGCGCGCGCGCTCGAGGGCATCGAGGGCCCGGTCTTCATCGATCTCGCCGACAGCAAGAGCGCGCTGCGCGGCTTCCTCGACGCGCACGGATTTACCGCGGTGCGCCCGTTCACGCGCATGCTTTACGGCTCATCCGCGCGCTTCGATGATCCCGCGCCCACCTTCGCCGTGGTCGGCCCGGAATTCGGGTGACTTCCCTCGGCGCACCAGCTCTCAATAAAGCTTGGGCGGGTGAATCGGCGGCATCTTCACGTTCTTGTCGAGGAACTCGTTGGTGTATGCGGTTTTCACGTCGTAGGGTTTTTCCATCTTCAGATATTCGTCGACCAGCTTGTAGTCGTCGGCCATGCGCTTGTCGTCGTGCCAGCCGAGCGCCACCGTGCGCGAGATCTCGTCATTCATCAGGATGGTGACGAGATGCCAATTCTCGAGCTCGTTCTGGTAGAGCAGCGCGCCGTTGGCCTCGACCAGCGCCTGGATGCAGGGCTCGGGTTTCTTGGTGCAGTCCGCGAACGCCTTCTGCGTGATCTTCACGAACTTGTCGGCCTTGTCGCGGTTGGCCTTGAGCCAGGCGCCGTTGGCAATGATGGAATTGCCATACGGATTCACGCCCGCATCCTTCCAGGCGAGAAAGCCCATGTCGCTTCCGAGCTCGCGTGCGAACACATGGTGCAGATTGAAGAACGACGTGGTCGCGTCGATCGTCCGCGCCTTGAGCGCGCCGAGCTTGGCGTTGGCGTCGATGTTGACCCAGGTCACCGAGTTCGGATCGATGCCGACCTTCTTCGCCAGGGCCGGCCACATGGTGCGCGCGCCGTCGCCCGCGGGATTGCCGATCTTCTTGCCGGCGAGATCTTTGACGCTGCTGATGCCGGAGCTCTTGAGCCAATAAAGCCCCTGCGGCGAGTTGGCATAGACGTTCATCACGCCTACGGCGTCGACGCCCTTGCCGCGGAAAAGGAGCACGCCGGCCATGTCGGAAAGCCCCAGTTGCGACTGTCCCGCGCCGACCTTTTGCGCCGAGGCGGCCGAGCCGCGCCCGGTCTCGAAATCGACGTCGAGGCCGGCTTGTTTGTAGAGGCCAAGCTTTTGCGCATAGAAATAGGGCGCGTGATCGCCGCCCGCGACCCAATTGAGCGTGAAGGTAAGCTTTTGCGCCGATGCTTGCGATGCGGGAAGCGCAACGAGCGTCGCGAGGGCGACTTTCGCGATGATCTTCATGCCGAACTCCAACTTGGGCTTGAGGATTGGGCGCGCCGTTCTCCACGCGCGTCGAGTGTTATAACGTCGTTGTCATTCGCAAGGCAATCCGGACACCTGAGTCCATGATGTCGCGCTGGCAGGATTGGAATCCGCAAGTGCTCGCCGCGTTGCGCGAGGGCGTGGTGATCCCGGCGCATCCGCTCGCGCTCGATCGCGATCGCAAGCTCGATCGCCGCCGCCAGCGCGCGCTCACGCGCTACTACCTCGATGCCGGCGCGCGCGGGCTCGCCGTCGGCGTCCACACCACGCAATTCGCCATTCGCGAGGCCGGCTTGTTCGAGCCGGTGCTCGATCTTGCCATGCGTACCGCCGCCGAATGGGCGCGCGAGGCTCCGCTCATGATCGCCGGGCTGACCGGACGCACCGCGCAGGCGGTGAAGGAGGCGCGGCTTGCGGGCGGGCTCGGCTATCACGCCGGGCTGCTTTCGCTTGCCGCGCTCAAGGGCGCGAGCGAGGACGAGCTGCTCGCGCATGCGCAGGCGGTCGCGCGCGAGATCCCGCTGGTCGGCTTTTACCTGCAGCCCGCCGTCGGCGGCCTGGTGCTGCCGGTGTCGTTCTGGCGGCGCTTCGCCGCGATCGAGAACGTCATCGCCATCAAGGTCGCGCCATTCAACCGCTACCGCACCCTCGACGTCGTGCGCGGCGTGATCGAGGCGGAGGCCGCCGAGCGCATCACGCTTTATACCGGGAACGACGATCACATAGTTCTTGATCTCGTCACTCCCTTTACCGTGATCGCGAACGGCCGCGAACATACTTTGCGCATCAAAGGCGGGCTGCTCGGCCATTGGAGCGTGTGGGTCAAGCGCGCGGTCGAACTCCTCGAGCGCGTTCACGCCGCGGTTGCCGCGAACGCGATACCGGCCGACCTGCTGGCGCTGGACGCGCAAATCACCGACTGCAACGCGGCGATCTTCGACGCCGCCAACAATTTCCACGGCGTGATCGCCGGCTGCCACGAAATCTTGCGCCGGCAAGGGCTGCTCGAAGGCATCTGGTGCCTCGACCCGAGCGAGACGCTCGGCCCCGGACAGAAGCAGGAGATCGACCGCGTCTGCGCCGCCTATCCGCACCTCAACGACGACGATTTCGTTCGCGCCAATCTGCAGCGCTGGCTGGCCTGATTGCGACAGCTGCTCAACTGGTTAGTGCCGAGCACTTGTCCTACGATGCCGCAAAATCGCACGGGAGGGAGGACGGTTTGGCAGGACATCCACTGGCGCTGCAGCGCTATGCGCTGGCGGTGCTGAGCCACATCGGGCTGATCGTCGCCTGGCACCTCTTCGTCAAGCTCGGCGACGTGCCGAAATTCGTCATGCCCTCGCCTTACGAGACGGTGCGGGCGCTGCTGGTGCCGAACTATCGCTGGGCGGAAAATATCGCGGTGACGGGCACCGAGATTTTCGCCGGCTATATCCTCGCCGTCGTCTTCGGCATCGGCGCGGCGCTCCTCTTCTCCTGGTTCCGCTGGCTGGAAATGGCCGTGATGCCGCTCCTCGTCAGCCTCAACATGATCCCCAAAGTCGCCCTCGGCCCACTCATTATCGTGTGGTTCAAATACGGTATCGGACCGAATGCGTTGATGGCCTTCGCCATCTGCTTCTTCCCCATCGTGCTCACCACCGCGCGCGGCCTGCGCGAGGTCGAGCCGGACTTGCTCGATCTCGTGCACACGCTCAAGGGCTCGCGCTGGCAGCTCTTCACCAAGATCCAGCTGCCCGGCGCGCTGCCTTACGTCTTTTCCGGCATGAAGGTCGCCGCCATCCTCGCCGTCGCCGGCGCCATCGTCGGCGAGTTTTTGGGCTCCGACCGCGGACTGGGCTATCTCATGCTGCAGGTGCAGGTCACGCTCGACACCGCTGCGATGTTCATGGCGGTGATCCTGATCACGCTCATCGGCGTCGTGCTTTACGGCATCGTGCTTGCGCTCGAGCGCATGCTGGTGCCGCGCGACGCGCGCATCGCGTGAGCAGCAGGACACGATGGGCGAACCGTTCATCCACCTCGCCGGCGTGCGCAAGGCCTACCGCACGCGCGGGGACGCCTTGCTCGCGATCTCCGAGGCGACCTTCGACGTGGAGGCGGGGGAGCTCGTGTCGCTGGTCGGACCTTCCGGTTGCGGCAAGACCACCCTGCTCAAGATTCTCGCGGGCCTGCATCCCATCGACTCCGGCGAGGTGCGGATCGGCTCGCCGGCGCAGCCGTTCGATCCCTCGCGCGACATCGGCATGGTGTTCCAGCAGCCGCTGCTATTGAAATGGCGGCGCGTGATCGACAACGTGCTTTTGCCGGCCGAGATTCTCGGCCTGCCGATGACGCAAAGCCGCGCGCGCGCCCGCGACCTCCTCGCCCTCGTGGGCTTGAAGGGCAAAGAGGAGCTTTATCCCTACGAGCTCTCCGGCGGCATGCAGCAGCGCGCGGCCATCGCGCGGGCGCTCATCCACGACCCCAAGCTCATTCTCATGGACGAGCCGTTCGGTGCGCTCGATGCGCTCACGCGGGAGAAGATGAACCTCGAGCTGTTGCGCATCTGGGAGGAGGCGAAGAAGACCATCCTCTTCGTCACCCACGGCATCACCGAGGCGGTGTTTCTCGGCACTCGCGTGATCGTGCTCACGGCCGGCCCCGCGCGCATGGCCGACAATTTCCGCGTCGAGCTGCCGCATCCGCGCACTTTGGAGATGAAGACCAGCGAGGCTTTCGGCGAATATACAAGGCGGATCTATCGATTGTTGGGGATGGAGTAAGTTGATTGACGGAGTAGTGTTTCAATGTGCTCGGTAGCACTCTCTTCCGTTCGTCCCCGCGAAAGCGGGGACCCAGGGCCGCGGGCCGTGGCCCCTGGATTCCCAGCGTAAGCGCGTGCACGCGCGTCTTCGACGCGCTATGCGCGGGAATGAACGGAGTCTGGTGCGCGGCTGTCACTAAAAAGGAAGACTGAAATGGCGCAACAACGGCTCGGCATCATCATGAACGGCGTCAGCGGGCGCATGGGGACGAACCAGCATCTGATCCGCTCGATTCTCGCCATCCGCGCGCAGTGCGGCGTCGGGCTGAAGAACGGCGACACCGTGATGCCCGATCCGATCCTGGTCGGCCGCAACGAAGCCAAGCTCGCGCAACTCGCCAAGGCGCACGGCATCGCGCGCTGGACCACCGACCTCAATGCCGCGCTCAGGAGCCGCGAGGACACGCTCTTTTTCGATGCCGCTACCACCAAGCTGCGCGCCAAGCTGTTGCGCCGCGCGATCGCCGCCGGCAAGGACGTCTATTGCGAGAAGCCGGTGGCCGAGACGCTCGCGGACGCGCTCGACATCGCGCGCGCGGCGAAAGAAGCCGGCGTCAAGCACGGCGTGGTGCAGGACAAGATCTTTCTTCCCGGCCTGCTCAAGCTCAAGATGCTGATCGACTCCGGCTTCTTCGGCCGTATTTTTGCGGTGCGCGGCGAGTTCGGTTATTGGGTGTTCGAAGGCGACTGGCAGCCGGCACAGCGGCCGTCGTGGAATTATCGCAAGAAGGACGGCGGCGGCATCATCCTCGACATGCTCTGCCATTGGCGTTACGTGCTCGACAATCTCTTCGGTGACGTCAAAAGCGTGTCCTGCCTCGGCGCGACACATATTCCCAAGCGCTGGGACGAGAACGGCAAGGCCTACAAGGCCGACGTCGACGACGCCGCCTATGCCACCTTCCAGCTCGCGGACGGCATCGTCGCGCACATCAACAGCTCCTGGTGCACGCGCGTGCGCCGCGACGATCTCGTTACCTTCCACGTCGATGGCACCCATGGCTCGGCGGTCGCCGGCCTGCAGAAATGCTGGAGCCAGGCGCGGGTGAACACGCCGCGCCCGGTGTGGAACCCGGACGTGCCGCAGCCGATCCATTTCTTCGAGACCTGGAGCGAGGTGCCCGGCGGTCCCTACGACAACGGCTTCAAGACGGAATGGGAGATGTTCATCCGCCATCTGTTCGAAGGCGCGCCGTTCAAATGGACGCTGCTCGAAGGCGCCAAGGGCGTGCAGCTCGCCGAGGCCGGACTCAAGAGCTGGAAGGAGCGGCGCTGGATCGACATTCCGCCTCTGGAGGTGTGATGTGGCGCCACTTGCGGGGCTCTTCCTCCGCCCTCATCCTGAGGAGCGCGGGATCAAGGTCGAAGTCACGTGCTCGCTCCCCGCGTACGCGCGTCTCGAAGGATGGGGGCGGCCTCACGCTTCGAGACGCATCGCAGCGCAGCTATACTTGTGACGGCTGCAATGCGGTGCCGACGCTGCGATGCTCCTCAGCATGAGGCCGACGAAGACGTTAGCTAATCGAAAAACGAAGGAGCCGACGTGCCCACGCTGAATCTTCCCGTCGCCGGCGGCAAGCTCAAGCCTTACACCATGCGGCCGCCCCGCGAATTTCCCGCGGCGAAGCCGCCGTTCAACCGTATCGCCTATGCGGCGGCGCATGTAGTCGCCGATCCGCTGGCGGAGGCCGACCCTTGGCTCGACGCGGCGATCGACTGGGAGCGCACGGTCGCGTTTCGCCGGCATCTGTGGTCGCTCGGACTCGGCGTCGCCGAGGCGATGGACACCGCGCAGCGCGGCATGGGACTCGACTGGCCGACCTCGCTTGAACTCATCCGCCGCACGCTCGAGGCGGCGCGCGATCATCCCGGCGCGCTCGTCGGCTGCGGCGCCGGCACCGATCAACTTGCGAACGGACGCGCGAGCCTCGACGACGTCATTCACGCCTATGAGGAGCAATGCGCCGCGATCGAGAAGCTTAACGGGCGCATCGTGCTGATGGCGAGCCGTGCGCTGGTCAAGGCGGCGCGCACGAGCGACGACTACGTCAAAGTCTACGGCCGCATCCTCGCCCAAGTGAAAGAGCCGGTGATCATCCATTGGCTCGGCGAGATGTTCGATCCCGCGCTCGACGGCTATTGGGGCCACAAGAACTATAAGGCGATGGAGGTCGCGGTCGACGTGATCGCCGCACATCCGGAAAAAGTCGACGGCGTGAAAGTCTCGCTGCTCGACAAGGATAAGGAGATCGCCATGCGCCGCCGCCTGCCGCAGGGCGTGCGCATGTATACCGGCGACGACTTCAACTATGCCGAGCTCATCGCCGGCGACGCGCAAAGCTATTCCGACGCGCTGCTCGGCATTTTCGACGCGATCGCGCCCGCCGCTGCCGCCGCGCTCGGCGCGCTCACCCGCGGCGATAGGAAGACCTTCCACGACATTCTCGCGCCGACGGTGCCGCTCTCGCGCCACATCTTCATGGCGCCGACGCGCTTCTATAAGACCGGCGTCGTGTTCATGGCCTATCTCAACGGCCTGCAGGATCATTTCACCATGGTCGGCGGCCAGGAGAGCGCGCGCTCGACCTTGCATCTTGCCGAGCTGTTCCGCCTCGCCGACGCCGCGGGTCTGCTCGCCGATCCCGATCGCGCGGCTAGGCGCATGCGCTGGGTGATGGCAACGCGCGGCGTCGACGCGTGATGGGCACTCGCTTGCTGCTTGGCTTCCCCTGCCCATGCCGCAGACTCGGTGCGTCCCCTCCCCCGTTTACAGCCGAA